>ENA-OSEO01000857-OSEO01000857.1-sediment-metagenome-genome-assembly--contig:-NODE-857-length-66903-cov-4.036288_pt1 | contig 66903 bp, 58 predicted proteins | sample MGYA00237883_ERZ534232 | MGnify/ENA metagenome assembly ERZ534232
GCGGTCATCGATGCCTGCCGGCCATGGGAGAAGCTGTCCACCTTCCCCAAGGTCACGGAGCGAACTCCCCAATATAAAGAAGAAATCATTCAAAAATGGGGAGACAAAATTTTCGGATGAGCGGAAACCCGTTCCACACATATCCGATGGATATGGAAAATACGAATAACGCTGTCAGCCCTGCTGACGCCATCAATTCAAAAGGAGGACCCATGAAGACAAAACGATTTACTCCGATTCTTTATTTTTATGTAGCGGTTATCATTTCTTCACTTGTGTTTTCTTTCAGTTCCGCATCCTGGAGCAAAGATACCTATCCTCAAAAAGCGATCCGCGTGATCGTTCCTTTTACCCCGGGCGGCAGCACGGATATTAGTGTCCGCGGAATCGCACCGTATCTTCAAAAGGAACTCGGCGTGACCATCGTGGTTGACAACCGGCCGGGCGCCATGGGCGCTATCGGCTATAACCGGATATTCGACGCCGAACCGGATGGGTTAACGCTTGGCGTTTTGAATATCCCTGCGCCCCAACTGTTAGAATACATGCAGGACACCAAATTTAAGACGCGGGAGTACACTCACATCGCCGCCAATTTCAAACTGCCGGCCGCACTATATGTGAATGCAGACGGATGGAACAGCTTTGAAGAGTTTATGCAGGCCGCCCGCCAGAAAAATTTAAAGATGGGAATGACCGCCAAGGCCGGACTCACCTATCTTCTAGGCCGAATCTTTGAAAAAAGCGTTGGCATCAATGTGACCTGGATCCCCTATGCCGGCGGGAATCAGAGCCTGGCTGCGCTGGCCGGCAAGCATATCGACGCCGTTTTTGCGCCTCCGATTACCGCCCGCTCCCTGGTTAACGCCAACACCATAAAACCACTGCTGATGATGTCGGCAGACCCCTATCCCGGGCACCCGGAAGTATTAACCATTGATAAGTGCGGTTATGAGGTGGACACCTATACCGGACACTTTGGTTTCGTGGGACCGCCGGGAATTTCCGCTGACAAGGTCAAAATACTGGAAAACGCAATTCGCAAAGCGAGCCAAAACCCGGATTTTCTCAAGTGGGTTGAAAAAGTGGACCAGCGTGACGTGCTGGAGTTTTTGGGGTCAGCTGAATACCGCGCCGAAACAGAGCGGCAATACAAAATTGTTGAAAAATATAAAATGTACTTAAAGGATTAAACATGGCGAAAAGTCGATTTAAACGTGCCGACTTTATTTTTAAGATACTCCTCTTGATTTTTTTCCTGGTTCTGCTGGCAGAGGTCCGCACGTATCCACCGGCTTCCCGTCGGTTGCCCCAACTGATTGCCATGGTCACCACCGCGCTCTTGCTGCTTTCGCTGGCATCTGATTTTTTTAAAAAAAATCTGGAAGGGGAAGATCAAAAGTCGTCACCCGAGATTCGACAAATCAAAAGAAAACGATTGCTCTTCAGCAGCATCACCGTAATTTCGGCAATCATCGCCTCCTATCTGGGCGGGGTGTTGCTTGGGGTGCCGACGGCATTTGTATGTCTTTCCCTTCTTTTTAAAGGTAAGGGTGCATTTTTCAAAAGTGTCGCAATTTCGGTCGTTGTCACCGGAATCATCTATGTGGTTTTCGGAATTTTTTTCGGCATCCCGGTTCTGGAAGGTTTACTCTGGTAGGGATCATCGATTGGAGTGTGCATGGAAATCATTTTAACAGCTCTGGAACAGGTTTTCCAGTGGCAGAACTTACTGGCGTTAATGATCGGTGTTTTGTCGGGATTAATTATCGGAATTTTGCCGGGAATCGGCCCGACCCTGGGAATTGTCCTTTTTCTTCCGATAACATTCGGCTGGAAACCGGTCCCGGCGCTGATCCTGATGGGCGCTATTTACAATGCCGCCGTTTACGGGGGGTCCATAAGCGCAATTCTGATCAATGTGCCGGGCACCGGTCCCTCCGCCGCAACGACTTTTGACGGCTATCCCCTGTCCGAAAAGGGCCAAAGCAATTTAGCATTGGGCGCGTCCACCTCTTCTTCGGCCGTCGGCGGAATAATCGGGGTGATCCTGCTGATGTTTATCGCTCCCATGCTGGCACGCCTGGCGCTTAAATTCGGACCGGCTGAAAATTTCCTACTAGCCATTTTTGCCCTGAGCATCCTGGCCGTTGTCATAAAAGGTTCTACGGTAAAAGGATTGGTTTCAGCCGGATTCGGATTGATGCTGGCAACCTTCGGTTACGACCTGGTCACATCTCACCTGCGTTTTACCTTTGGCACGTTGTATTTGCAGGATGGAATCCCCTTTGTCCAAACCCTGATTGGCCTTTTTGCCATCGGCCAAGCTTTACGCCTGGCTGAAAGCGCCCAAACCGTTTCAAAAATCGGAAAATTAATCGGCAGCATCTTAGACGGCGTCAAAAGCACCTTTCGTCATCCCTTAACCTTTTTGCGATCTTCTGTGATCGGCACGTTTGTGGGCGCTATTCCGGGAGTCGGCGGCACGGCTGCAAGCTTTTTGGCTTATACGGAAACGGTAAGGACGTCCAAGCACCCGGAGACTTTCGGAAAAGGAAATGTCGAGGGGGTTATTGCGGCAGAATCATCCAACAACGCCTGCGTCATGGGATCCCTGATCCCGGCGCTATCTCTCGGCATTCCCGGGAGCGAAGCCGCCGCGGTCTTTTTGGGGGTCATGATGATGCACGGCATTTCACCCGGCCCGGTCATCTTTATCCAGCATGCCAATATTATTTATGCCCTTTTCGCCGCCTTGCTGGTTACCAATTTTTTGATCCTGCTTTTTGGTCTGTCGCTGGGGCGCTATCTGTCCAAAATCACGTTAATTCCCTATGAATACATTGTCCCGATGATTATTTCCTTGACCTTGATCGGAAGTTATTCTCTGCGAAACATGATGGCCGACGTGGTTTTGACCGGCATTTTCGGATTTATCGGTTATATCATGATCCGATACGGCTATCCGATGGTCCCTTTCATCTTGGGGCTTATTCTGGAACCCATGGCCGAGGTCGGCTTCCAGCAGGCGCTGCTGCTATCCGCGGGGTCTTATTCAGTTTTTGTAGATTCCTCAATTTCAAAAGTTTTGGTCATACTGATCGTGCTGTCATTATCATACCCACTGCTGGGTCCGTTGTATCAGCGGATGCGTAAAAGATGAAAGACAAAATATCCATATGAGTTCTGTTACATTTTACATTAATTTTTGAAGGGGGGTGAAAACGATCCGCCCGACAGGAGTTTTATAGATATTTCTTACTTAATTATTGTCCATAAAGGGAGGTTTTTTTATGAAAAAGCACATCATCATCATTACCCTGATACTCTTACTGGCAAACGTTTCAGTTGCCGCTGCGAAAACATTTTACGATGGTAAAATCATAAAAATCATCGTCGCCACCAAACCGGGCGGCGGATACGACTGGTATGGGAGAATCGCTGCCCAATTTATGCAAAAGTATTTGCCGGGAAGCACGATCATTGTAAAGAATGTACCCGGCGCAGGTCATGTAATCGGGGCAAACCTCATCTATGCGTCAAAACCGGATGGCCTGACCTTCGGCATCTTTAATCGGGCCTTGGGCATGACCCAGCTGGCCGGCCTTAAAGGCGTAAAGTTTGATCTGGCGAAAATGAGCTGGCTAGGATCCGCTTCGATCGAGCCCATGACCTTTGTCGTGAGCGACAAGAGCGGTATAAAAAATCTGGACGATGTGTTTAAAGCCAAAAAAATTAGAATCGCAAGTCCGGGAGTCGGTACCGAAGGCTATGTCACTCCCCTGCTTTTTGCCAAAATGATGGGGCTTGACAATTTTGTCTTTTCAAGCGGGTTTGGCGGTGGAGAGGCTGATATGGCGATGATCCGCGGCGAAGTGGACGCCCAATTCTCTTCCCTGGGAAGCGCCGCTAGTTTTATTGAACAGGGAAACGGCATCCCTATCATGTTTACGGCTCAAAAGCCTGTTAAAGGGTATGAACAAGTGCCCCTTATTCAGAATGTCGTCAAGGATAAAAAATACCAACCGGTCATTGATTTATTATTTACGATTTCCATGCTGGGGCGACCCTTCATCGGTCCTCCCAGTATTCCGCCCGATGTTCTGGAGACGCTGCGGGATGCATTTAAAAAAGCCTTTCATGATCCCGAAAACATAGAGCTGTCCGAAAAATCCGGAAAGCCGATCGACTACGTCAGCGGTCCGGAGGCCGAAAGCCTGGCAAAAAGTATTCTTGATGTATCTCCGGATGTGGTCGACCTTATTAAACAGGCCTATGGCGTCAAATGAGTTTCTCAAAAAAGCAAACAGTTTCCCGGTTTCTGGCGGTGAAATATTGATAACCGGCATGTCAGACGAAAGCATGAAAAACGAAAACGAAGAAGGAGGTAGAAATGTCTCAAGGCAGCGGACAGGACGAAGATAAAAAACTTACGACTTACCAGAAATGGCTGGAATCAGAGGAGATAGACGTCGTCCGTGACTATATGGTGGAAGATGTGCGCACGCTAGCGCTCAAGCCCTGGCCGCGCAAAGGCGGCAGCGGCATCCATCTCTATTTAAAAGGCGCCGAGGATTGTGATGGGGCTTATGTATTTGAAATGGCGCCCAAAAGCTCATCAAAAGTTCAGAAACACCTCTTTGAGGAAATGATCCTGATTTTAAGCGGTGAAGGGAAAACAGAAGTTTGGAATACGGATCAGAAGAAAGTGACCTGCCAGTGGCAGGAAGGCAGTTTGTTTGCCATTCCCCTGAATACGTATCATCAACACTTTAATTCAGGGGATAAACCCTGCCGGTATCTGGCCGTAACCGATGCGCCCCCCGTCATCGATCTTTTTCATAACGACGACTTTGTCTTTAACAATGACTTTGTTTTTGCCGACCGGTTTAACGGAGAAGCAGATTATTTTCATGCCAAGGGGCGCCTGTTTGATGAAAAAATCTGGGACACCAACTTTGTGCCGAATGTTGAAACTTTTCAGTTAAAAGATTACGAGGTTCGGGCAAAGGGCGGCAAGAGCATTAAATTTGAACTGGCCTGTAACACCATGATTGCCCACCTGTCCGAATACCCGGTCGGTACGTATAAAAAAGCTCACCGCCATGCGCCGGGCGCCCATATCCTCAAATTAAGCGGCAAGGGATATACCCTGATGTGGGAGGAAGGCAAACCCAAAATGCGGTTTGATTGGAAGCGCGGCAGCGTTTTGGTTCCCGGGCGCATGTGGTTTCACCAGCACTTTAATACCTCCGACGAACCGGCCAGATATCTTGCCTTCAGATGGCACAGCAAAAAGTTTTTACCGGGAAAACACTTCCTCGAGGGCGAAAATTGGTGGATCAGTACGAAACTGGGCGGCAACCAGATAGAGTATGAAGATGAAGATCCGGAAATCCGAGAAATGTTCGTACAGGATCTTGAAAAAAACGGGGTTGAATTAAAAATGCCGCCGGTCGGAAAGTAAATTGTTTTCAATCATCGAAAAGATATCAACAGGGTTCAACTGAAACCTGATTTTATCGACACTTAAAATGGAGGACTTCAGTAAATGGGCTATCAGGATTTGCATGCGCATCTAAAAAAATTGGAAGAACAGAATTTATTATACAGGATAAAAAAACCTGTCAACAAGGATACGGATATCCATCCGCTGGTCCGCTGGCAATTTCGCGGCGGCATACCCGAGAATGAACGAAAGGCATTTTTGTTTGAGAATATTACCGATTCCCGCGACCTTCAGTATAAAATTCCCGTGGCAGTCGGCGCGTTAGCTGCTTCGCCCCAAATATATGCAATCGGTATGGGGTGCGCGGTCGATGAAATCGGCAAGAAATGGGATCACGCGTATACCCATCCGATTGAGCCTGAAATCGTTTCCTCCGGCCCGGCTCAGGAAGTAGTTCGAATGGGCGCAGAGCTCGACAATCTCGGACTGGATGAAATTCCGGTACCGATCTCAACCCCCGGTTTTGATAACGGCCCCTACACGACCTGCAGCCACTGGTTTACCAAAGATCCGGATACCGGCATTCGAAACATCGGGAATTATCGCGGCCAGATTAAAAGCCGCAAGCGGGTCGGGTTATATACCGGCGGAATTGCGCAGGACGCTTTCCTGCACTGGGAAAAATGGGGAAAAAAGGGACTCCCGATGCCGGCCGCCCTTGTGGTGGGCGCCCCCCCGGTCGTTTCTTTTGCAGCGGTTCAGAAACTCCCGTTTGGAGTTGACGAAATGTCCATTGCCGGAGGTCTTGCCGGTGAACCCATTCGGATGGTTAAATGCAAGACGGTTGATATTGAAGTTCCGGCAGATGCGGAGATTGTCATCGAGGGGTTCATTTCCACCGAGTATTTAGAACCCGAAGGACCTTTCGGGGAATCGCATGGCTATATGCACCCCCGGGAGTTCAGCATGTTTATGGATGTTACCGCCATTACGCATCGCAAAGATGCCGTGTTTGTCTCCTTTATCAGCCAGGTTACCCCCAGCGAAAGCAGCGTCCTTAAAAAAGTAGGTTATGAACCTTTATTTTATCGATTTCTCCGACACACGCTGAGCATTAAAAGCGTCGTGCGTGTTTCCATGCACGAACCATTGACCAATCTCAGAAAAGTATTGATTATCCAAATGAAGAATCCAAGTGAAAGCGAGGTCTGGCGTGCTTTAAACGGTGCGGCTATTTTTCATGTCGGGGTCGGTAAAATTGTGGTCGCCGTTGACGAGGACATTGACCCGGAAGACATGAATGCCGTCGTCTGGGCGATGGCCTACCGGATGAAGCCGCATAAAGACGTTGCCATTGTAAAGGGAATGGAAAGAGGACATGCGCCGCCTTTTTCAGGCGCAAGTACGGGAGCCGTGGCGGTTGCCCACACCCATGACGCCGATGACTCCTCTTTGCTGATCAATGCGGTTTTAAAAGAACCGTTTCCCCCGATTTCACTTCCGACGAAGGAATATATGGAAAAAGGACGGCAGCTATGGGAAGAACTTGGTTTGCCTCCTTTAAAACCGCAAAAACCGTGGTTCGGGTATTCATTGGGCCAATGGGATGAAGTTTTAGAAAAAGAAGCCCGGATGGCAGTGGAAGGACATTATTACGAAACCGGAGAAAAACTGAAAGAGGGAAGAAAAAAGGTTCGATAAAAAAAGGAGTGTGCTTATGAAAAGATCGAGATTATTAATTATCGTTTTACTGTCGACCGTGTTATTGACCGGGCTGCCGCAGAAGGGTCTTTCTGAAGTGACAAAAGACTATTTCAAAGGCAAAACCATTACATTTCTTGTTCCTTTTAACCCGGGCGGCGGTTATGATACCTATGCCCGATTAATGGTTCCCTACATAAAAAAGTATTTGCCGGTAGAAAATGTGATTGTCAAAAATGAGCCGGCCGGAGGCGGGCTGGCGGCTGCCAACATTCTGGCCCGATCAAAACCGGATGGTAAAACCATTATGATCCTTCAGGCAACGGCCGCCATTTTAAGTGAACTGGCGGAAGTCAGAGGTATCAGATACAAGAGTGATCAATATACTTGGTTGTGTAGACTGACATCAAGCCCTGTTATTTTGGTTTCAAGCCCAAAATCGGCATTTAAAACCATCGACGATTTCAAAGCAGCTCAAAAAGAAATTATTATTGCCGGAATCGGTAGAGATTTCTCCAGCATGGCTTCAAGGGCTGTTTTTGAGGCATTCGGCATCCCCTATCGAACCGTGATGGGATATGAGGTGTCAAGCGAAATGGTTTTGGCAATCATCCGGGGGGACGCAGACACCAGTGCTTTTTCATATGAAAGTTTAAAGCCAACCCTGGATGCCAAAGAAATCCATGGGATCTTAATGCTGGGGGAAAAAGCGTCAGGCGTCCAAATTCCACTGGCTTCAACAGAAGCTGAACGCCTGAATATTCCAGACAACAAGAAGGCGCTGCTAAATAGCCTATCCAAACTGCTTGAGCTATACCGTTCGGTAGCCGCATCCCCGGGAATTTCACCCGCTTTGAGCAAAGTGATGAGAGATGCATTTGAAAAAGCCATTAATGACCCGGAGTTCTTGTCGACTGCCAAAAGGATGAACAAACCGGTTGATCCGTTAAACGGCATAGAAACCCAAAAAATGGTTCAGGATGCGGTAAATGGTCTTAGAAAAGACCCGGAATCCATTAAAATGATCAAATCCCTTTTTTAAGGATTTTTATCCCACCTTCGCAAGTAAGGAGTTTTTTATAGATGTTCGATGCATGGTTGTCCGGCCTGGCCTCTGTATTTTATCTTGATACATTTTATCTGTTACTGATCGGAACCGCAATAGGGTACATGATCGGTTTCATCCCCGGGCTGGCCGGAGCTTTTGCGCTGGCAATGCTGATACCTTTTACCTTTTCAATGGAGCCTGGCAATGCCGTCGTCTTACTGTTGGCGACCCATGCGGTCGTCATGACCGGTGGGTCGTATTCTGCAATTTTATTTAATGCACCCGGCACCGGTGCAAACATCCCGGCCTCCTGGGAAGGATACCCCTTAACCCAAAAAGGCCAGGGCGGCCGGGCCATTGCCGCTGCAGCGACCTCATCGGCTATCGGCGGAGCGATTAGCGGAATCGTCCTTATGGGGCTTATCCCGGTTGTACGAATGATATTGCTGTCTTTCACACCACCCGAATTTTTTATGCTCTCCATTTTAGCGTACAGTTTTGTTGCCGGGCTGGTCGGCAAACATCCTTTTAGAGCGCTGGTTGCCGTGTTTGCGGGCATTTTGCTTTCGACCGTCGGAATCGATCCGGTATTGGCGCTGCCACGATTCTCCCTCGGCACTTTTTATCTGTGGGAGGGGGTCAAGCTGGTGCCGCTGGTGATGGGTATGTTCGCAGTTTCTGAAATGATTAAACTGGCGGTTTCCGGCCAAGGGATCGTCGCAGGTAGTGTAAAAGGTGGAGTAAAAATTGGTCATGATGTTTTCAAAGGCGTTAAGGAAACTTTCCAGCATTGGTTTCTTGTTTTGCGATGCAGCGGAATTGCAAGCATCATCGGCATTATTCCGGGATTAGGCGCTGAGCTGGCCACCTTTATGTGCTACGGTCATGCGCTGCAAACATCCAAGCATCCGGAGGAATTCGGCAAGGGGTCCATCGAAGGAATTATCGGAGCTGAAGCCGGTAATAACGGCAAGGAGGGCGGTTCGTTATTAACAACGCTGGCATTCGGCGTGCCTGGAAGCTCATCCATGGCTATTTTATTGGGGTTTTTCATTACAATCGGCATTGTTCCAAGTCCGGAAATGCTGAAACAGAATCTGCCTCTGGTATTTTCAATGGCCTGGGTAATTATCATTGCAAACATCTTGGGCGCCGCCATCAGTATCTTTGCCGGACGTTACATGGCCTGGTTAAGTGCAGTCAGAGCGCCGCTGTTGGTCAGCATCCTACTGGTTGTAACGGTTATCGGAGGGGCGGCAACGCATAATAATCTCGGCGATATTGTGACGACCTTTTTCTTCGGATTTGTCGGTTACCAGATGGACAAATATGGGTATTCCAAGGCAGCGTTTATTGTCGGTTTTGTGCTGGGAAAAATTACCGAAAAAAATTTATTGTTGTCACTTCAAATATATCAGGGGGTTGGATTTTTGACACGACCTTTAACATTGGGGTTAGCGGCCATTGCGATCTTCGCTTTTGCATGGCCTTTTTTTAAAAGATATCGCGACAAAGCCAAAATGAGGGGAGGAACATCCAATGAGATCTGAACCGGGTACGAGATCAATTCAACTCGGCGCTATTTTACTTTTCGGCTCGGCTTGTATCGTCTCTTGGTCTTATCCGCCAAAAGCACGCTGGATTCCGTTAATTATTGCGACGACCGGCTTACTCATCGCGCTGGTTGATTTTTTTATTCCTGTGCAAAAAAAGGAAGATGAAAAAGAAGCATGTAATGCCCTTGACGTTTCTCCCCGGAGAGAACTTGTGGTTTGGCTATGGATCGGAATTCTTTTTTTACTTGTGGTATCAGTTGGCCTGATCGTCGGCAGCGCCGCTTTTTTGGCGATTTTCCTCAAATTTTTTTGGAAGGAAAAATGGACTGCGACAATTTTGGTTTCGGTCGTCACCGGCGCTTGCATCTATTTACTTTTTAATAAGGCATTTCAAATGCAATTATATCGAGGCATTTTTTTCGAATAACACATTTAGGAGAACAAAAATTATGGGTGAGATACAATTTATCGACACTAGTTTGAGGGACGGCAATCAGAGCTTATGGGATGCTACCGGTCTTAAAACGGCGATGTTTCTTGACTTGGCACCGATCGTTGACAGAGCCGGTTTTAAAAGCGTAGATTTTGTGAGTAATTCCAACATGGAAACTTCCGTCCGCTATCATCGCGAAAATCCATGGGAAAAAGTGCGTATCGTCACTCGGGCAATGCCCCATACGCCGCTGAGTTTCGGAACAACAACCCGTCGGTTTATCGGATTTAAGCGAAGCCCCTATTCCATTCTCAGCCTGGTCATTGAGCGAATGGCAGCAAATGGAATCCGGCGAATCTGGATCCTGGACGCCGCCCATGAGGTCGATACCTTTTATAAAACGGCAAGGATGTCTAAGGCCGCCGGAATCGAGGAAGTTGTGGTGGCGTTGTCTTATTCGATCAGCCCGGCGCACACGGATGAATACTATTCCCAAAAAACAAAAGAGATTTGCGCATGTCCCGATGTCGATACGGTATACCTGAAAGACCAGGGCGGATTGTTAACGCTGGAAAGCGTCAAGACATTGATTCCCGCCATCCAGGCCAACCTCAACGGCAAGACGCTGGAGATTCATTCCCATTGCAATACCGGCCTGGCTCCGCTGGTGTACCTTGAAGCGATCCGCCTGGGAGTGGACATTGTTCATACCGGGGTTCCGCCCCTGTCCAACGGACCGGCCCAGCCTTCGATTTTTAATATCCTCAAAAATATTCGCTATATGGGCTACACCGCATCTATTGATGAAGCGGCCCTCCAGCAGATGTCCGCGTACTTGACGGCCGTAGCTGAAAAGACCGGCCGCAGTCCCGGAGTCCCTCTGGAATATGACATATCATACTATCATCACCAGCTACCGGGAGGCATGGTAAGCACCTTAAAGCGCCAGCTTTCCGAAAGAGGGATGGAAAACCGGCTACAAGATGTCATCGAAGAAATTACCATCGTCCGCAAAGAATTGGGTTATCCCATCATGGTAACGCCCCTTTCTCAAATAGTCGGAAGCCAGGCCACCATGAACATCATCTCCGGCGAGCGTTATAAGATCATCCCCAACGGCGTCATAGAATATGTCGCCGGATTTTTTGGCCCTCCGCCGGTTCCTATCGATCCGAACGTACTTGATAAAATAACGAGCATGCCGAAAACCAAAAAATTGATGGCCGCTGAATTTTCGCAGCCGTCCGTCAGTGAGATCCGTCAGCAACTGGGGATAGGCCTCAACGTCTCGGACGAAGAATTTTTGCTCCGCTACGCAATCAACAAAGATGATGTGGACGCAATGGTGGCCGCCGGTCCGATACAGCTTACCGCCGCTGCATAAGGCGGTTGCCGTTTGTTTAAATCTGCAAACCGGACAACAGAACCGTCATGTTAAACAATCCAGATACCCCTTGACCTTCCGGCGCAAATTGAAAAGCCGGCCGGAACCTGAGGGCATCGGCAACAATGAGGTGCGAAAGTGAAAACTCCAATCAGTATCAAAGCGTTTGGCGTGTACGTGCCCGCCTATCGGTTGGCGCGAGACGTAATAGCCAAAGCAACGGGCGGTCATGCCGGCCGAGGCGAAAAAGCCGTTGCGAATTACGATGAAGACGCATTAACGATGGGCGTGAATGCATCCCTGGAATGCTTGGATAATTATTCCAGGATTCAGAATTTAGAAAACGATCCGTTAAACATAAGTTCCCTGCTCTTTGCCAGTTCGAGTTCACCTTATCTTGAAAAGCAGGCCGCCGGCGTTATTGCCGACGTACTTGAAACCGATCCTTCCGGACTGTTTACGGATATTCATGCAAGCCTGCGCGGAGGGCTCGACGGTATCGATATCGGCATGAGCCTGCTGGCAGACGGCACAACCGCGGGTCATGTTTTGATTGTCGCCTCGGATAAGCGCACGGGCGAGCCGGGCTCCGGTGAAGAGCAGGCTTTCGGCGACGGCGCCGCCAGCTTGTTGCTGGGAAAGGGCGAGGGACTTGCCACGGTGGAAGCAAGCGCTCGGCTGAATGCGAACTTTCCCCACTTCTGGCGTCGGGAAAACGATTCTTACGTTCACAGCGGCGACCAGCGGTTTGTGACAAACCTGGGTTACCTGCCGCTGATGAGCGGGGCAATCGACAAATTGTTAAAGCAGACGAATCTGTCGGCAGCGGATATATCCAAACTGGTGGCGTACGCCCCGAATCCGGGTTTACTGAAACAGCTTTCCCGTAAAGCGGGATTTAACTTTGAAACCCAAATTGCGGATACGCTTTTCGGCAGCATTGGAGACACCGGAGCGCCTCAGGTGTTTATCAGCCTTGCGAATGCGCTGTCAAAGGCCAAGGCGGGGGACAATCTGATCATCGCCGGATACGGCGACGGCGCCGAAGCGATCCTCCTCAAGGTCTCCGCCCGGATCGATCAAGTCGAAAAATGCCGCAGCGTCGGCGCTTTCTGCGCGCGCAAACGCATGCTGGATAGCTATGTTAAATATCTGAACTTTCGCAATATTGTCGGTGAGAGTTCTTATGATGCGTTTAGTTCCCTTGCGTTGTTGTGGCGTGAAAATCGCCAAAACATGCGCTTGTATGGGGTTAAGTGTCAGCACTGCAACACGATTCACTTTCCGCAACGCCGCGTTTGTCATGCCTGCGGAACGAAAGACCGGATGGATCCCATCAAACTGAGCCGCAGAGGAACCATATATACGTACACAAATGATTATCTGTATCTCAACCCGGACCCGCCCGGGTCACTGGCCGCCGTTGATCTGGAAGGCGGCGGGCGTTTTTTCGGCCAGGTGACGGATGCCGATCCAAAAGATATTAAAATCGGGCAGGAAGTCGAATTGAGTTTTCGCAAACTTCACGACGGTCAGGATATTCCCAATTATTTCTGGAAGGCCGTAGTGCCGGTGGGGAGGTAATCATATGACGGCATCATTCAACCATCAGATTGCAATTATCGGGACCGGATGCACCAAATTCGGTGAAAATTTCAGTCAAAGCTGGAGCGACCTGGCCCTGGAAGCTACAACGGAGGCCTGCGCCGATGCGCACGTCGAACTATCGCAGATCGAAGCGGCCTGGCTCGGTTCCTACCGGCCCTGGATTGCCGGCGAACGCAATATCGGGAGCCCCCTGGCGGAAGCGCTTGGTTTTCTATACAAACCCATCACCCTGGTGTCAAATATCTGCGCAACCGGAATCGACACACTGCGCAATGCCTGTTTAGGAGTAGCTTCCGGGATGTATGACATGGCGCTGGCGGTCGGGGTCGAAAAAATGCGGGATTCCGGATCCAGAAGCTTAATGCTGTCCAACCGTACCGATGGTCACCCGCTCATCGGAAAAGGACGAACGGCCCCCAGTTTTTTTGCTTCCTGCGCGCATCGCTATTTTCATGAATATGGAATCGGCAGAGAAACCCTGGCAAAAGTGGCCGTCAAAAATCATTACAACGGCACGTTAAGCCCCAAGTCGCATCTCAAACGCAAGATTACCGTGGAAGATGTGCTCAAGTCTCCCTGGGTGGCCGAACCACTGAGCGTCCTGGACTCGACGACCAGCAGCGACGGGGCCGCCGCGGCCATCATAACGACGGCTGCGCGGGCCAGAGAGCTGCGCAAAGACTATGTGCTGATCAAGGGTATCGGCCTTTCAGTCGGAACCGAACGCAACATCTTTGATCAAAACTTTAACTTTCTGAATTTTCAAACAACCCAGAAAGCAGCCCAAATGGCCTATGATCAGGCCGGTGTGAAACATCCGCGCAACGAAATCGATGTGGCCCAGGTTCACGACTGTTTTACCATCACGGAAATCATCGATTACGAAGATTTGGGGTTTGCCGACCCGGGTCAGGGATGGAAGCTGATTGAAGAAGGCGTAACCACCCTTGAAGGCGCCCTGCCCGTCAACACGGACGGCGGTCTGAAATCTTTCGGGCACCCGCTGGGCGCATCGGGCCTGCGCATGATTTATGAATCGGTGCAGCAGCTTCAAGATAAAGCGGGGCCCCGGCAGGTTCGCAATGCCCGCCGGGCGCTGGCGCATTGTCTGGGAGGGCCGGCGGCCCTGGCGGGGGTGGCGGTGCTTGAAAGAGCGGATTGAGTGCGGTAAAAAAGCACTCTGTTAACATTATCAGTTTTTGGAGAAGGAGGTGCGTGTGGCTATTAACAAAATTTACAAAAGTTCTGCCGAAGCAATTGCGGATGTCCCCGACGGCGCTACTATTATGTTCGGCGGGTGGGGACCGGCGGGTGATCCGGAAAATCTCATCAAGGCGTTGTTAGACAAAGGAACAAAGAATATTACCAGCATCGGCAATGATCCCGGCAACGACCGGGACGGGCTTTTATATGGTATTCACCTGCTGATCAAGGCGAAACGGGTTAAAAAGGCCATCTGTTCGTATCATGCCTGGAACAAATATTTTCTCGAGCAATTTCTGGCCGGTGAACTTGAGTACGAAGTGTGCCCCCAGGGAATACTGGCCGAAAGGATTCGCGCGGCCGGCGCCGGGTTGTTTGGATTTTATACCGATGTCGCCGCCGACACGCTCCTGGCTGAAAACAAGGAAAAGAAGGTTATCAACGGCGTAACCTGTACATTGGAATACCCTTTAAAAGCCGATTTCGCTTTCATTAAAGCGCACGTGGCCGATAAATGGGGCAACCTGGTGCATCGCTACACGTCCCAGAATTTTAATCCCATTATGGCAACAGCCGCCGACGTGGTCATCGCCGAGGTCGAAAATATCGTGGGGGTCGGCAGCCTTGATCCGAATGAAATCCATACGCCTGGAATTTATGTCGATCGAATCGTAAAGGGGGAATATTATGCACCAAGATACTAAAAGACCGTTAACTGAACAGGAGATGGCCCGCCGTGTGGCACAGGAAGTCAAAGAAAATACGTGCATCAATGTCGGTGCGGGTATGCCGTTTCCGGTAATTAATTATATTCCAAAGGATTTCGGGGTCATGGTCCATATGGAGCACGGCATTCTGGGAGTCGAGGGGGCCGCCAATGAACCCTATTCAGACCGCGATCTGATGGGCCTGGGAAGGCGGGCGCTTAAATTCGTCCCGGGTGCATCCTGTTTTTCAAGCATCCAGGCCTTCACGATGTTGCGGGGCGGACACATCGATCTCTCGGTTTTGGGCGCCTTCCAGGTTTCGGAAAGCGGAGATATTGCCAACTGGCTTCTGCCCGGACATTGTCCGATTGTGGGCGGCGCGATGGATATCGTCGGTCATGTAAAACGCCTGATCGTGATGATGACGCACACCACCAAAAAAGGGGGAAGCAAAATCGTCAGAAAATGCGACCTGCCGGTTACCCGGCACGCCTGTGTGGATCTGATCGTCACCGATCTGGCCGTCATAAAGGTAACTCCAAAGGGACTTGAACTGTGGGAAACCGCCCCGGGATATTCGGCAGACGACATCCAGGCAGTTACCGAGCCGACACTGATCGTCGCTAAGCCGCTTAAAAGCATGCCCGTTACCGAGCTCGCATCCTGAAACATTGATTGTAACAATTTAAAAAACCCATACGATCTTGAGTGAACAATGGAAAAATTCGACATCCGTTTAGACCCGCGCCGATGTGCGCTTGTAAATATCGACATGCAGAACGACTTTGTGTCGCCGGGAGGGTTTAACAGTCGCCAGGGAAAAAATTGCGGGCCGATGCAGTCCATCATACCGACCATCCAGTTCCTATTGCAGGAATTGCCGGCTGATCTCAAGCGGATCCATATCGCCACGATCAGAGAGCCCGACGGCAGCGACAATCATTGGCGGCGCCATAACATAATCCCTAAAAAGGTTCGCATCAATCTGGAAAACCGAAGCGCCGACATCAACATGCTGCGCGGCACCTGGGGAGCGGAAATCGTTGACGCCTTGAAACCCGGACCCGCGGATTCAATTTTTTACAAACGCCGGTATAGCGCTTTTTACGGGACGGATCTGGAGATGTGCCTTCGCTGCTGGGACATCGACACTTTGATTTTTACAGGCGTCGTCACCGAAATCTGTGTCGAAACAACCGTACGAAGCGCTTTTGTGCGGGATTTTGACGTAATCGTGGTGGAAGATGCCGTGGCAAGCTTCAATGAAACATCCTATCGGTCATCCTTGGATTTGATGGCCGAGGCCTTTGGCATGGTCTTATCGGCTTCGGAAGTGATAACGTTATTCGATATATAGGACACATGTTGACCGGGTCGGAATTCTTTTAACCCGGTTCATGCAGATGGAATGAGGATGCAACTCAAGACCGTACTCAAACAGGCCCTGTCTGCCGGCGGCAATCGAAATCCTGAAGGCTGGCTTAAAACAGCTGTCGCCTGTATGTCCATCTTGATTTTTTTGATCCAGATTTATTTGAACCTGCTCGGCACCCTGGATCCCTTTGTCCACGGGATGCTGTTCATGGCGGTTATACTTTCGCTGGTATTTGTTTTAAAAAGCCCGTTGAGCGAGGGAACGGATCGTTTCTTTATCATCGACCTTTGTATCAGCATTTTACTGCTGATCTTTACAGTCTATTTCTGGATTCATCAGGAACGATTTGTAACGCGTTTCCCCCTTGTGGATCCCCTCTCCCTCTGGGATATGTTTTTTGGGATTTTAATTTTTGCAGCCGTATTTGAAGCCATGCGCAGAACGCTGGGGGCCGGTTTAACGGTGGTGGTCTCCTTGATTCTGATCTATGTTTTTACCGGCCATCTGCTGGACGGACCCTTTTATCACCGCCACCTGGACCTGAGAACCTTTATCGACCACATGATTTATACCATCAATGGCGTCGGCGGAACTCCCATGCGGGTCGCTTCGACTTATGTTTTTGTTTTTATTACCCTCGGTGCATTTCTGGAAAATTCAGGCGGAGGCGATTTTTTCTTCAAACTGTCCAACAGCCTTGCCGGCGGACAGGTGGGGGGGGCGGCAAAAGTCTCTGTGGTTTCAAGCGCCGCTTTCGGTACGATATCGGGAAGCCCGACCGCGGATGTCGCCACCACGGGAAGTTTTACGATCCCCCTGATGAAACGGCTGGGGTATAACCCGGTTTTTGCCGGAGCCGTGGAAGCCACGGCCAGTACGGGCGGCGCCTTGTTGCCGCCGATCATGGGCACCGCGGCTTTTCTCATGGTTGAATTTACCGGAACTCCTTACCGGGAAATTGTGGTTGCCGCCATACTTCCGGCCATACTTTACTACTTTGGCTGCATGGTCCAGGTCCACCTCCACAGCCAAAAGCAGGGTCTTACGGGACTCCCCCGTGACCAGATACCCGGACTTGGAGATGCTTTCCGGGACCGCGGTGAATTCCTGCTGGCTTTTGGAACGCTGATCTATCTGATTTATGTAGGATACACCCCAACCCGGGCCGGAATCATCACCCTGGCTATCACCATTCCGATTAGCTGGATTCGCACGGATTTTCGACTGGGACCCAAAAGAATCGCTATCAGCCTGATCGTCACCACAGGGCGTCTGGCGCCGCTGATTGCAGCCTGCGCCGCCGCCGGGCTGGTTGTCGGCGGATTAAACGTTACCGGTCTGGCAAGCAAATTTATTACGATGATTACAACCCTGGCGCATGGATATGCCCCCCTGGCACTTCTTATATCTGCCGGTGTTTTGCTTTTGCTGGGTATGGGCATGCCGCTGCCGGTTGTGTATATACTAGGCGCTTCACTGATTGCGCCAGGCTTGATGGAACTGGGAATACCCGAGTTTCAGGCGCATTTGTTTATTGTATTTTTTTCCGCCATGTCCGCCATTACCCCTCCGGTTGCCGTCGCCGCCTACACGGCCGCCAGCATTGCCAACGCCGATCCCATGGCAATCGGCTGGCAGGCGGTAAAATTAGCCGTTGCCGGGTTTGTAGTTCCATTTGTTTTCGTTTTTCAACCCCATATTCTGTTCCGGGGGGAATGGTATCAGATATTGCAATCGTTTTTGAGTATCTCCCTTGGAATTTTCTTCGCATCAGTCTCCGCAGAAGGATTTTTCAAGGGAAATCTTACCCCGTTCATGCGAGTCGGTATTCTCGCAGGCAGCATTCTGCTGCTGATTCCGGGAATAAAAACAGATTTGTCGGGATTCGTTATCGGCCTTTTATGTTTATTCTCAAGACTTTTTTATACGCGGAAAGGCGCAACACCCGGTTGACCAGATGAAGTCAAGATTTGATCCGGAAAAGTCGGGTTCGGTCGAATCCCGGAGGGGATGACGAACTCAGCTGCCATTGGCAAAATTAAAAATTCGAATGCTAAAATCATAAGGAAGAAATCTCCCATGATCGCATCCCATACCATCGGGCAGCGGGCTCCAAAAATAGACGGCCATGAAATTGTAACCGGAAAAGCCCAATATACCGTCGATATCGTTTTGCCGGGAATGCTTATCGGTAAAATCCTCAGAAGCCCCCTGCCCCACGCCCGAATCCGTAATGTTCATACAGCAAAAGCCGGATCCCTTCGGGGGGTGGCGGCGGTGATAACCGCCGCCGATACGCTCAAAACAAAATACGGTTATCGCAGCGAGAGCGCAGACGAATATGGCCTTGCGTTTGAAAAAGTCCGCTATGTCGGCGACCAGGTGGCGGCGGTTGCCGCTCTTGATGAAGAAACAGCCGAAAATGCCCTGGCGCTTATTGAAGCAGACTATGAAGCGCTGCCGGCCGTATTTGATCCTGAAACGGCCATGCAGGCGGACGCTCCCCGCATTCATGAAAACGTGCCTCGCAACATCAGCTATGCGCCCCTGTTTCATTGGGGCAATATCGACGAGGGGTTTTCCAGGAGTGAATATGTACGCGAAGATAGGTTTGACACCCCGGCGCAAATTCATTGCAGCCTGGAGCCGCACGCCGCGGTTGCCTCCTATTCCGGGGGGAATCTGACCGTATGGTCAACCACGCAAGGCCCTTATGCGTTGAGAAACGAACTGTCCTACATGCTGGGATTGCCGCTGAGTCAGATCAGGGTCATTAAACCCTTTATGGGAGGCGGTTTCGGCGGCAAACGCGAAATGTTTGCCTCGGACTTTTGCGCCGCCCTTCTGTCCATCAAGACCAAACGGCCGGTTAAAATTGTTTACTCGCGCACGGAAGAATTTATAGCCTCACGACAACGCCACCCCATGCAGGTTCGGATCAAAACCGGATGTCTCAAAGACGGAACGATTCTGGCCAAGGATTGTCGCGTAATCGCCGACGGCGGCGCCTACAACAGCCGCGGGCCGGGTGTATTGGCGTATGCCGGGACGTGTCTGGCAACATTATACCGCATCCCCAACGTGCGGTATCAGGGGTACCATGTTTACACCAACAAACCGGTGGGCGGCGCCTTCAGGGGGTATGGGTCTTTACAGGTCCGTTTCGGCGATGAATGTCATCTGGACATGATTGCCGAGGATCTGGGTATGGATCCGCTGCAATTGCGCTTACGAAACGCCGTCCAGCCCGGAGACGTTTCCAGCAGCGGCAGAAAGATAACGAGTTGCGGTTTAACGGAATGCATCACGAAGGTTGCCGATGTTTCCGGATGGACTTCCAAACGAAAACAAAAGATACCGGGCCGGGGCATCGGCATGGCCTGCAATGATTATGTCAGCGCCTTTCGCACCATATATGAATATGACAGTTCTTCCGCCATTGTAAGGCTGAATGAGGATGGGACCGTAAATGTGCTGACAGGCGCTGCGGATATCGGTCAGGGATCCAACACCACCATGGCCCAGATTGCAGCTGAAGCGATCGGGGTTTCGCTCGATAAGATTCATGTCGTTGCCGCCGACACCCAGACCGGCGCGTTGGATCTGGGCTCCTATGCCAGCCGGGTTACCTTCGTCGCCGGCAACGCCGTCAAACTGGCGGCAACGGATGCAATGGATCAGCTGTTCCGGTTTCTCAGTGCCGAGTGGTCGATTAACAAGGAAAAAATACACTCGGGCGACGGCGTCATCTCCGTTGAATCCCATCCCCATCTCAGTTTGCCCCTGGCAGAAGCCGTGCGGCTGATGCTGAATAAAACCGGCATACTTCTTTTAGGCCGCGGATATTACGATGCGCCCAGTCAGAAGGTCAATTACAAAACCGGCTACGGCAATGCCTCGCCGACCTATAGCTTCGGCGCCCAGGTAGCCGAGGTCGAGGTTGACCTCCACACCGGAAAATTCAAGCTTGTCCGCATGACCGCCGCTTCCGATTGCGGCATGGCCATCAATCCGATGTCGCTGGAAGGACAGGCGGAAGGATCGGTAGCCGCCGGCATGGGAATGACCCAGGCCGAACAGCGCCTGCTGGACAGCGGCAAAACGCTTAATCCCAATTTTTTGGAATATAAGATTCCAACCGCCATGGAGACGCCGATAGTCGATAGTTATGCCGTGGAAACGTCTGATCCGGACGGGCCTTTTGGCGCCAAGGGCGTCAGCGAGGGCTATCAGGTGCCGACGGCGCCGGCCATTGCAAATGCCATCTATGATGCCATCGGCGTCAGATTCAACACGTTGCCCATCACCCCCGACCTGGTTTTAAAGGCGTTACACAAGAAAGGACTTAAACGAAATGCATCTTAAGCCCTTTGACTATTTCAAGCCCGCAACTCCGGCGGAATTTTTTGAAATTGCGGCTCAGTATCAATCCGGCCGGTATGTTCTCATGGGAGGCGGAACCGACATCCTGGTAAAGATGAAGCATCGATTGATTCGCCCTTCCGTTTTAATCAGCCTCCAGGCAATGGCGGAACTCAACACCATTGAACATGCCAACGGGAATATGATCATCGGCGCCGGGGTTCGGCTGCGACAGATCAATGAATCGGAACTGATCCGGCAGCATTTGCCGGCCCTTTCCCAGGCGGCCGGCTGGGTGGCTTCACCCCAGATCCGCACGATGGGAACCATCGGCGGCAATGTTTGTCTGGATACCCGCTGCCTTTACTATAACCAGATGGAGTGGGCTTGCAGCTTTGCACCCTGTTTTAAAAGGGGCGGAGACATCTGCCATGTGGTCAAAAAAGGAAACCGATGCTATGCGCTCTTCTGCGCGGATACGCCCCCTGCCCTTCTCAGTATGGATGCCCGCCTGATCATCGCCGGCCCTTTCGCAAAAAGAGAGATCCCCCTGTCCGAATTTTATCAGGACGACGGCTGCGCCCCCCGCAAACTGGGCGGAAACGAATTGCTGGTCGGGATCAAGATTCCCCTTCAAAATATTTCAATCAGTTCATACCGCCGTTTCAGCATCCGCCATGCGATTGATTTCCCGGTGGTGGGCGTGGCGGTTCATCTGCCGGCAGCTACGCTTGGCGGTCATACTGCGCCCGCTATCGCCGCCACCGGAATTCAATCCCGTCCAATCCGTTTAGAGTCCGTTGAAGCCGCTTTAAAAAATGAGGATCCGACACAGTCTGAATTGGGAGCAAAAATAGAAGCCGGACTTAAAGAGGTTCGCTTGATTCGACACGGCGGCATCTCGCCCGGCTATAAAAGAGAGATTCTTAAAGCTTTAATCCAGCAGGGTATCCAGGATTGTATCCAAAAAGGAGATTATCAAAATGAAAAAGCCGGTTGATCTCAAGATCAACAACCAAACCTACGTTCTGGAAATCGAGCCTCACAGAACACTCTTGGAAGTATTGCGCGGCGATCTGGGTTTAACCGGCGCCAAAGAGGGGTGCGACGGCGGTGAGTGCGGCGCCTGCACGGTCCTCATGGATGGAGACCCGGTATTATCCTGCCTGACCCTCGCCGTCGAAGCCGAGGGCAGGGAGATTACCACCATAGAAGGACTGGCAACAGATGATGAGCTGGATCCGATCCAGGCTGCATTTATTGAAGAAGGAGCGATTCAATGCGGTTTTTGCAGCCCCGGCATGATCATGTCGGCCAAAGGGCTTTTCAATCGAACGCCTTTGCCTTCGATGGACGAAATAAAGGCGGGCATTTCGGGAAATCTATGCCGGTGTACCGGCTATGTCAAGCCCCTGCACGCCCTGATGAAAGTCGCTGAAAAAAACAAGGGGTGTGCCGGGAAATAGTTTTTCGCTTCAAAGGGAAAAACCAATCATATAAACTGCTTTAACTTTAAAGGAAAAAAAGGGGGGAATTATGATGTCGAAATTTAAAACAGGGGCGATTTCAACCAGCATCAGTTTGGCAATCGTATTGTGTTTAATTGCCGGGAATGCTTTCGGCATGGAAAAACCAAAACCGCTAAAAATCACCATGGCAGGCTATTCGGTCGGCGGCGCTTCCGCAGTTGTCGGGGAAGCCCTCGGCCAGGCCATCAAACGAACGGTCCCCGGTTCGGCGTTTACCTATGAACCCGGACGAAGCGGAGCCAATGAAGTTACGGTATCCACAGGCAAAACCGAACTGGGCTTGAGCCATGTCTGGACGACCAATGCCGCCATGAATGCAATCGAATTTTACAAACAGAAATACCCCAACCTCCGGGTCATTACCTACCTTCATGAGACCGCTGTTTGCATGCTTTTTCGCAAAGATGCCGGCATTACCTCCCTGGACCAGATCAAGCAAAAAAAATTCGGTTTGATCGCCGGCGTCAACACCAAGAACAGCCTGATGGAAACAGCGGCTCGCTATACCTTGGAAGCTTACGGGGTCACCTACGCGGACATTGAAAAGTGGGGCGGTAAAATTCACTTTCTTTCCTCACAACCGACATTTGATCTTATCCGCAACAAGCAGGCGCATGCATTTGCCTCCTGCATTACTCCCCCCTATGGGGCGATCAATGAATTGGCAACTACCGTCGACCTCCTGATTTTACCGTCCAGCGATGCCGCCATTGAAGCGGTAGCCGAAAGAATGGGAGGAGGTGGAAAATACATCCACAAAAAATCAGACTACCCCAAAGTCTTAACCGAGGATGTCCCCACGGTAGGCCTTCCTAACATCATCATTACCCGCGCGGAAATGCCCGATGATCAAGTGTACTGGATCACCCGGGCTATTTTCGAAAACCTCGACTATGTTAGAAGCACGGCCAAGCAGCTTGAGCCGATGAACAAAGAAACAATGGCCACCAAAATCGGCAAACTGCCCCTGCATCCCGGCGCAAAAAAATACTATCGGGAAATCGGCGCTCTGAAATAGGTCAACAATTTATCTATGGAGTTTCCTCGCGTGACAGACGTCGCTTTTTTTATTAGCCTTATTCTTCTGAATTCTCATATGAAACTCCATGCAACCGATAGTTTTTTCATGAAGGAAACGTAGGGTCGATCACCGTATCGACCGGGACCGGCGGGTACGGTGACCCGCCCTACAATCCTGGCATAAAGTTACCTGACGTCTGGGTTTGTTTTTTGATCAAACGGGCCGCTTCAATGAAAAAGGAGCAAACTTTATTGTATATTTCTATTTACTTGTACTTTCTAACAGCCCCGCGCGGCCAGCGGCGGGGCTGACTCCTGGATACTTTTAACTTCATGACGCATTAAATGGCATTATAGATTGCCATACGCAGCAATCTGTGGAGAATTAACCTGAAAGAGCGATTAAAAGACAGCATGTTCGACCTGACCGGAAGAGTCGCCCTGGTGACCGGCGGCGCCAGCGGGCTGGGTCAGGTCTTTTGTCAGGCACTGGCGGAGTTCGGCGCGGATGTCGCCATCAGCGACATTGATGAATCCGGATCTCAACAAACCTTGCAAATGCTGCCGGCGCCAAAACGCGCTTGTAGCATACGAGCCGATGTGAGCAATCCGACAGATGTTCAACAGATGGTCTCTACGGCACTGTCGAAGCTGGGTAAGATTGACATTCTCGTTAATAACGCCGGCATCTCCGCCAAACCCGCCAAGATCGACCGGACGGATATTGCGGATTGGGACCGGGTAATGGCCGTCAATTTAAAAGGGGTTTTTCTATGCACCCGGGAGGTGCTCCCGAGTATGATCGCACAAAAAAAAGGAGTTATTGTTAATATCGCATCCGTAAAGGGAATCCGGCCCCTGCTGAATATTTCGGAAATAAGTCCCAAGGCGCACTATACCGTGGCAAAAGCCGGGGTGATCAGTTTGACAAAGGAAACTGCCCTGGAATATGCAAAAGCGGGCATTCGGGCGAATTGCATCGCCCCCGGCTGGCATGAAGGCACGCATCTCGGCCGCTGGCGGGGGCAACAAACGACGCCAATTGAAAATCGCGTTCAAAATGAAATGGTCTGCCGCAGCACCCCCCTCGGCCGGTTGGGACAACCGGACGAGTTGAAAGGACTCTTAATATATCTCGCATCGGATGCGTCAAGCTTTGTAACCGGACAGGTATTTGTTTCCGACGGAGGGATCTGTATATAATGAGTGCCTGAACGAAAACCTTCGTTCAGGCAAAATCCGAATAGCGAAATCCGAAATCCGAAACAAATTCTAATATCATTAAAAACTTCGTATTTCGGATTTCGAATTTATTTAGCAATAATCAGGTTAAGCGGGCTTCTGGGGCAGATCGGCCTTTTCGGACTCATACACTGCTTCCATTTTTGGCGTGAGGTCGCGCTGCGCCAGTTCACGGGCGAAGGTCTCCCGGATTTCCCGGTCTTCATCGGCGTAATCTATCTGGGCGCCGCCAAGACGCCTGCTGATCCAGCACAGCGGCACGCCTTGTTCGTTGCGAGCCGATACCCCCGCAAATTTGAATGCCAGGTAACTCGCCGGAGTGGTCCCCACATTGAAGTGTTGATGGTACCAGCCCTCGGGCGGCACAATCATGCTGCCTTCCTGCCAGTCGTAGCGGTTGCGGGTGCCCCCCTCGGGCCACATCAGGCTGTAGCCTTCGCCGTTTAAAATGATGACGTGGGCGCCGGGGCCATGGGCGTGTGCCTTCTTATAAGTGGCCACTGGAAACTGGGAGATATGGCTGGGCAGGGACCCCTTCGCCAGGTTGAATCGGACATGACCGCCGCCGCCGCCCCGCTCTTTTGTAAATACCAGCGGCAGGTTCACCGCATCGGCCACAAAATTGGTTTCAAGCAAAAGTCCCTTCTGTTCGCCCTTTTTGCTGAAATAATCCGGTTCGCCGGCAAAGCGCTTCGGGAAATCGCGGGCGGTATTAAATACGAAATCCACGTCATCATAGAGATTGATAACCTGGGGAGCATTCGTAACGCCCACGTAGCGGACGGCATTTTTCCCCGATCCATTGAAATGCTGGTGCCAGGTATTCAGCGGTATGGCAAACAGCGCTCCCGCCTTCCACTCGAAGGTCACGCGCTGGCCCGCATCGTTCCATATGGACGTGGAACCGCGCCCGTCCAGGATATAGACCAGTTCTTCAAAGAGCTGCCGCTGCGGTTCGAGCTGCCGGCCTGCCGGGATCTCACAGATGTAGCAGTCGTTGGAATAGTTGGACGCCTCGTGATTGATGTATACCCCGAAGCCGCCGCGCCGGACCCAGGGTTTCAGTTCCACCGTATGCAAATTCGGGATGTAGTGGCCGCTGATGATGTCCAGTCCCTGGCTCCGTACCCAGGCCTTGTAAACGGAATCCTTTTCCGTGGCGAATTTCTTGGCGAATTCTTCCGATACTAAAATGTTATTTGCCATTTTTATTTTCCCTCCCATGCCGAAATTAAGAGAACCCCCGGCGGCATAAAATCCCGCCGGAAACGGCTGCCGTTAACGGAACACGAGCGACTTAACGGTTACCGGCACCGTCCGCGAAGGTTCCAGTCTGTGTCCGATATCGATGTAGTCGAAGTCCTGCAGAATGATGCCGTCGATGACGAGGACCTCGCTTTTCATCATGCTCTCTTCGCTTAAGAGCGCTCCTACCGTTTGGGCGATATCGCTGTCAAAAATGATGAAGAGCGGCCTTTTGCGCCGGATGGTTTCCGGCAGACCGCATTTCAGCCCCTCAATGAAGGCCTGTACCCGCACGAATGTCGGCCGCCCGCGCCAGCGGAAGGCCAGCGCCACATCGGTCTCGCCCTCCACGACATCAAACATGCTAAAGTGATTGTGAATGGATTGGGCAAGTTTTTCCGGTACGATGATCTCCTCCATTTCATAGGAGGGATGGAGCACCTGCAAATTCTTCCGGGGCAGCAGCGACTCTTTGGAAATATAAATCGTGTTGCCGCTCACCTGCAGGCTGTAGGACGACGCGCCAATAACCGTAGCCCGAATACATTCACCGGGCGGCAGGAGCGGCCACGGAAGCCGGTTTTCCAGCATCTTCCGGCGCAGGGCCTGACCCAGCAGTTTCCCTAAGTCGCCGAAATCGCGATCCTCCCGTTCATAGACGTACTCACCGACACCGCCGGAAAACATAACGCCGTCGATATTCTCCCGCTGCGTCAGCGGCGGCGTCAGAAACAATTTCTCGATCTCAGCCGACAGCGGATTTTCCGTAAGGGCAGCGAAGATCGCCTGGGCCATCCATTCAACGAGCCGCTGCATATCCTCCGAACTCACCTGATCTCCCGGCTGCCAGGCAAACCCGAGCAGGGACGCGATGTGTTTGCCGCCGGAATCAAACCGCACAATTCGTCGGTTTTCATCTATCACGAGCAGACGGCCGCCGATGTAAATCGCGGCGGTTTCAAGTATCCGGCCGTTTTCCACCACGGCCAGTTTTGTCGTACCGCCCCCGACATCGATATTCAGGATGCGCTCGGCTCGTTCGTAAGACGCTAGGGCGGCGCCCGAACCGTACGCCGCCAGCAGCGCTTCCATGTTGTGGCCGGCCGCCGCGCAAACAAAATCACCCCCCTGCGCCGCCAGGACCTCTGCAATCGCCCGGGCGTTGTGCCGTCGAATCGCTTCTCCGGTGAGCAGCACCACGCCGGTGTCGATATCCTCCGGTTTCAGCCCCGACAAGTGGTAGGCATCCGCGATGATCTTGCCCACCATCTTTTCGTCGATGCGATCCTCGTCCAGATAGGGGGTAAGCGTCACGGGCGAATAGTAGAGGGGCTCACGGGAAATGACCATGTAGCGGCTTGACAGATCTTCACCCATGCGTCTGAGCTTTAGCAGGGAAAAGCTCAGCTGCGTCCCGGCAGAACCGATGTCGATGCCCACGCTTTTAAGAGAGATGTTGTCCATGATCCAGAGCGCATTATCCTCCAGCCTTTCCAGAGGTTCATCGTCGTGATCGTGGTCTATGCCGGGCTGTTTAAAACGCTGCGGGTCGTGGTCTCGCAGGATATCATGCATGGAAATTTATCTCTCCCTTTCTAAAATAGTGGCCAGTGAACTCCTTGCACCGCATCATCCCGGAAGCACTTTCAAAAGGCTGGAGAAGAAATACGATCGGAAACGGTTGCAGCATTCAGGCCGATATTAAAGCCTATACAGACACATGAATTTTTTGTCAATATGATTTCAGATGCAATCGGATATCCCCGCTTTCTGAATTAACAGTTGACAACTGTTCTATCCTTTTGATACGAAATTTTAATAATGTTCAACGTCATATCGCACACGACAGGCCGTTGTATGCGGCGATCCACATGCACCTGTTCATAACCATAAATTCGCGTGATTTTTATAAAAGCCAGTATGGAGGATCTTCCGGATGATTGAGGCGATGGTAAGCGGCTTGGTGAATCTGATGAGCTGGCAGGTATTCGGCATGATGCTGCTGGGCATTCTGATCGGTCTCAGTTTTGGAATCGTCCCCGGGCTAGGCGGCGTCACCGCGCTTGCCATCTTCACTCCTTTTGTATTCGGGATGGAGCCGTTCATGGGATTTGCGTTTCTGCTTTCCATGCATGCGGTTGTCACGCAGGGCGGGGCCATTCCCAGCATTCTGTTGAGCATACCGGGAACGTCGGTAAACGTAGCGACCTGCTTAGACGGCTATGCCCTCGCAAAACAGGGAAGAGCGGGCGAAGCCATCGGCGCCGCACTCACGGCTTCTGCCTTTGGCGGCGTCTTCGGCGCTTTTGTCCTGATGGGATTGATTCCGCTCCTTAGACCGATTGCCATGGCGCTCACGCCGGCCGAGATTTTCATGCTCATCATCTTCGGGCTTACTTTCATCATCGCCATCAGTCGAAAATCCCTCCTGCGGGGTTTTATCGCCGCTCTTTTCGGCCTCGGCCTCTCCACCGTGCGGCTTGATCCTCAAACCGGCATCGGACGATTCACTTTCAACCAAATATGGCTCTGGGACGGCATATCGATCATCCCCATCGTATTGGGAATGTTTGCCTTTTCCGAAATGATTGTTTTCGGCACAAAGGGACGAAGCAGCCGGATTTCCGGCAAACTTGAATGGGGCGGCGGCTACAAACAGCTAATGGAAGGATTTAGAGCCGTTTTCCGTTACTGGTGGCTTTCCATCCGCACCTCCGCCCTGGGGGTTCTGCTGGGGATTATCCCCGGCATCGGCGGTGATGCCGGAAGCTGGATCTGCTACGGCCATGCCGCCCAAACATGTAGAAATAATGAAAACTTCGGCAAGGGAGACATCCGTGGGGTCATCGCACCCGAGGTCGCCAACGATGCCAAAGAAGGCGGCGCCCTCCTTCCCACGGTCGTTTTCGGCATTCCCGGCAGCACGGGGATGGCCGTGCTGCTGGGGGCTTTCCTGATTCTCGGGTTGACGCCCGGGCCGGAGATGATCAAGGAGCACCTTGATCTTGTATGGAGCATGACCTGGGTGCTGATCATTTCCAATGTGATTGCCTCCGCCATCATGTTCCCCCTGGCCCGTTACTTCACCCGGCTCGTTTTTGTAAGGGCCAGCCTCCTTATTCCCGCCATACTCACCCTTTCAGTCCTGGGTGCTTTGCTTGTGCGGGGATACTGGCAGGATCTCATTTTTGCCGTCATTTTCGGCATCATCGGCTACGGTATGATAAGATCAAACTTTCCCCGCGCACCGGTCATCCTCGGATTCATTCTGGGCCACCTGGCGGAAGAAAATCTCTATAAGGCCCACGACATCTGGGGCGCAGCCTTTCTCCTAAGACCCGTGGCGATGGGGCTCCTTCTATTGAGTCTGCTGTCCATTGCGTACTCCTTGACGGCGGCATACCGTGAAAAAAAGAGGGAGAAGTCAAAATGAAATCGCTGGGTAATTATGCAGTCAACCTCCTGATGCTGGTTTTCTTTGGAACCATGTTCTATTTCTCCCTGGGCTGGTCGGCGAAAGCGCGGTTTTTCCCCCAACTCATCGCCATCGCCGGTCTTGTCTTCTCCATAAGCCTGGCGGTGATCGAAATCGTCAAACTCAAAAGTTCTGTCCAAGCGCCTAAACGGACAACCGGCAAAGAGGCAAAAGTGGAGGCTCATGCAGGCAGCGCGCCGGTCATGTTCATGTGGCTGGCGGCTCTTTTCGCCGTCAATCTCATTTTGGGGTTCTGGGTCGGATGCATCCTCTTCATGCTCGCCTTCATGCGGTTTTTCGGGCATGAAAGCTGGAAAACCATGACGGGGGTTACCGCTGCAATTATGATTGCACTTTATCTCTCGTTGTCGGTCATCCTAAAGATACCGGTTTACGGCGGACTCATGAATCTTACGCCTTACTGACCGGCACAATTTCTATTTCTGATGTGCCCGCACAGGATGCTTCACCTTAATAAAAACGAAAGAGGAGGTAGCGATGAAAAGAAAAGTAATTCGAGGGTTGTTTTTTTTACTTTGGGCGATCATGTTTTTTTCAGCCGGCGTTCAGTTTCAAAATGTCGCTGAAGCAAAATCCTTTTACGACGGCAAGACAATCGTGGTCATTGTGCCTACCAATCCCGGCGGTGGATATGACTTTTACAGCCGGGTCGTTGCCAAGCTTTTGCAGGAAGAACTGCCCGGCAGTACAGTGATTGCCAAAAACGTACCCGGAGCCGGATCGATCATCGGGGTGAATCAAATATTTCATTCAAAACCGAATGGATTGACATTCGGCATTATCAATCCCGGCCTCATCGCCGCCCAGATTTTCGGACAGACCGGCGTCCGATTTGATCTGGCCAAAATGAGCTGGCTCGGTGCGACCGGCATGACGCCGTATGGTCTTATGATGGCTTCTCCGAAATTCAAAACCTTTGAAGACGTCAGAAAAGCGGATCAGATTTCGCTGGCAAGCGCAGGAACCGGGACGCTTTCCAATGCGGTACCCCTCATCGTGAAAGAACTGGGTCTTCATGATGACAAGCTCAAAATAATGCTCGGCTATAAGGGGACTGAGGCTGAACTCGGCATGATGCAGGGCAATATCGACGGCCAGTGGGCCGCCTGGGGCGCACTCGAATCCTTTGTCCGAGATGGTCATGCGACGCCTGTCCTCTTCGTCGGCAGCAAACCGGCGGAGTATCAGAACGTACCGAATCTCGCCGACCTTGTAAAAGATGCCAAGCACGCTCCCCTGATTGAATTTATGGAGACAATGGCGGTTACCCTTTTGCGGGGTTTTGCCGGGCCGCCCAACATTCCGCAGGAGCCCCTTCAAGAACTCCGGAATGCCTTCAAAAAAGTTCTTACGGGTCCCGGGTATGCTGAAATCATGAAAAAATCCAAACAACCGGCGGGATTTATCGATGCCGAAAAAACAAGCGCGCTCGTAAAAAACGCTCTCAGTCTGAATCCTGAACTTGTCGAGATTATCAAACGGGCGTATGGAACCAAAAAAGGATAGGTCAATATAAAGCGGCCGGCGTCACTGTAGTGGCAACCGCAGAAGGATCCAAAAGCCGGATTTTCCTATAAACCGTATGATAAGGAATCGATAATTGACGCTATTTATACAAGACCAGGACATTCAGAAGTTTCTCTCCATGGAAGCATGCATCGACATGATGGAAGAAGCTTTCAGAGATTATGGAACGGGGGTTGCCGTCAACCTGCCACGGGTGCGCATGGAGGCCCCTGTTTCCACTCCCGACATGCGCTACTATGTAAACACGCATATCGGCGCCATGCCCAAGTATGAAACAGCCTGCATCCGCATTGCAAACCAGGTACGTCCGGTACGAAAGCCCGGGGCCGATAGGGTGCGGCCTGTCATCGAGGGGAAAGAAGGTGAAACGGCGGCCGGCTATGCCCAGCACGACTGGGGTTTTGTTCTTCTTTTCAGCATGCAAACCGGCCAGCCCCTGGCCCTCATCAATGGATTCACCCTTTCCGGTATTCGGGTGGCTGCCACAACAGCTTTGGCTGCAAAATATCTTTCCCGCGAGAACTCGCACATTCTCGGCATTCTGGGTACGGGGAAAATGGCGCAGCAGCACGCGGAAGCTCTCTGCCTGGTGCGACCCGTCACGGAAATAAGGGTTTACAGTCCCTCCGAACCACACCGCAGGCTCTTTTGTACGAAAATGCGCGAGCGGTTGAAGATTGATGTTCGGGAAATGGGCAATGCCCAATCCGTCGTGGAAAGCGCCGACATGGTCTGCTGCACTACCAACTCTCTCAAGCCGGTGGTTTTCGGGGAGTGGCTGTCGGCGGGTCAGTTTGTCAGTACGATTGTGAACAGCGACATCCTCGGTTTAAAGACCGAAGCCGATCAGAATACTTTTACGAAAAGCGATCTCATTGTAATCAACGATAAAACCAGCGTGATGGCCAATAGGCAGATGGAATTGCTCGGTCTTATTGAAAAAAATCTTTTCGGGTGGGAAAAAGTCCGGGAACTGGGGAAAATCCTGGCAGGCGAGCATCCCGGCCGAACAGAGGATCAGGAGATCATCTATTTCAAAAACAACAGCGGGATGGCCATCCAGTTTGCGGCAGCCGGAACCGCCGTTTACCATGAGGCCTTAAAATATAAAGACACGATACGGGAAGTACCCACCGAATGGTTCGGCACGGATTTATCGCAGTGGTACAGGGAAGGGTTTCGCCCATCCAACTGAGGTATGTATAATGATTGAAGCAGCGTTTAGTGGTTTTATACAAGTATTTGCCTTTCCAGGCTTTTTTGTTATGCTTCTCGGGATGGTCATAGGACTCTCCATCGGAATTATTCCCGGTTTAGGAGGGCAAGTGACGCTGGCCTTATTGTTGCCGACCATTTATGGGATGGATCCCCCCACTGCCCTGGCTTTTCTGCTGGGCGCACATGCCGTTGTTCCCACCGGCGGGTCGATTACGGCAATTCTGTTTAATGTTCCGGGAACCGGTCAAAACGTAACCACCACATTGGACGGGTTCCCCATGACCAAGCAGGGAAAGGGCGGAAAGGCCCTCGGCGCGGCCCTGGGCGCATCCGCTATCGGCGGGGTTATCGGCGCCGTGTTCCTGATGGCGATTATTCCCGTTATGCGCCCGCTGGCGTTTGCGCTCTCGGCGCCTGAATTTTTCATGTTGGCGCTGCTCGGAATCTCCTTTATTTCCAGCATCGGCGGGGGCGATATATTAAAAAACTTCATCGCCGGCGGATTGGGGCTGATGATCACCTTTATCGGACTGGATTCCGGCACCGGTGTCCCCCGCTACACCTTTGGCCAACTTTATCTGTGGGAAGGCATCAAGCTCATTCCCGCGGTCATCGGTCTTTTTGCCTTCGCCGAGATGCTGGCATTGGGCGTTAAGGGCGGCAGTCTGGTTGAGGCTCAAGTCGAAAGAATGCCGCGCTTAAAGGATGTGATCAGCGGGGTTGGCGACGTGTTTCGCAACTTCTGGTTGACAATCCAAACAGCCCTTATGGGCACCCTTATCGGCGCCGTCCCCGGCATGGGAGGAGATGTCGCCAATGTGTTTTGCTACGGCTATGCCAGTCAACGATCAAAACACCCGGAAACGTTCGGACAGGGAAACATCGAAGGCATCATCGGTCCCGAAGCCGCCAATAACGCTAAAGAAGGCGGCTCTCTGATTCCGACATTGGGATTTGCCGTGCCCGGAAGCGCCGCTATGGCGATACTGCTGGGTGCTTTTTATATGCTCGGACTTCAGCCGGGTCCGGTCATGTTGAAAGACAATTTGGATCTGGTTTTTTTCCTGGCATGGATTGTGGCCATCGCCAACCTGATCGGGGGAGTTATTACCGTGTTTTTCAGTTCCTGGCTGGCGCGTGCTTCCTATATTCGCGGCTCCCTGCTGGTGCCGCTGATTATGGTTCTCGGCATGCTGGGCGCCTTTTCAGCCACCAGCCACATCGGTGATCTGATTGTCGCTTTCGTTTTTGCCCTGTTGGGCTATGGCATGATGCATTTCGGCTATTCCCGGGTTACCTTGCTTTTGGGGTTGGTTTTGGGTCAGGTTGCCGAAAAAAACCTGACAATCAGCTTAAATGCGTATGGGTATTCTTTCTGGATCAGGCCTATTTCACTGGTCTTGCTGGCGATTATCATTGCCGGCATCGCCATACCGATCCTTCGTAAATTTTACCGAAAAGGAGATCAACCCGCATGAGCAAATCGGTTTATGAATCGCTGTTTAACGTATTGATCTTGATTGTACTGGTTTATTTTGTCGTAAACGCTTTTACGTTATCCGGCGGCGCCGGGCGGGTGCCCTTGTTTGTGGGGATCCCCACGCTGATACTCATGTGTTTGAATATGGTTAAATCTTATATCCGAAAAAGATCGTTAAACGCTGAAAGTCGGACACCCGACAAGCAGCATCAAACCGCCGGGCTTCAGCATAAAATACTTCTTGAAATCCTGTGGTTGTCGCTTTTTATGATGCTGATTCTTTTTTTAGGCGTCCTGTTGGGGTCTCTGGCGTTTGTAATCCTTTACCTGCGCGTACATAATAAGGATTCATGGATATTTTCCATTGCGGTGAGCCTTGCAGTTGTTTTAGGCGCCTATCTTCTTTTTCAATATACGCTGAAAATCCGGTTGTATGAAGGCATTCTGCCCAATATCGTTTCAGGTTGGTTCGACTATTAATGCAATTCTAAAATGGAGGTGAAAGACATGCAGACGACAAAAAGATCGATTATAAATGCCGGCATTGTTTTGCTGATGTTGGGTTTCATGATGATGCAGGGGACCCGCGTATTTGCCCAATCATCTGAAATAGACAAAGCGAAGGCGTATTTTAAAGGAAAAAACATCCAGTTCATCGTTCCATTTAAGCCGGGAGGCGGATATGATCTGTATGCCCGCATGATCGCCCCGTTTCTGGAAAAACAATTACATGCCACCGTGGTGGTTCAAAACGTTCCGGGAGGCGGAGGACTCTTGGGGGTCAACAAATTATATTCCGCAAGGTCCAACGGTCTTACCATCGGCATGATAAACATGGTGGGCGCCATCATGAGCCAGGTCGGACAAATGAAAGGGGTCAGCTTCAAGCTTGAAGAGTTTGGCTGGCTCGGGCGCGTGGTGGCAGAACCTCAAGTGTTGCTCGCAGGGGCAAAGTCCCCCTTAAGCAGCATCGAAGACATTAAAAAAATGACGGAACCTCTTAAGTATGGCACTGTCGGTCCGGGGGCGTTCGATTACCTGAGCGGCCTTTTAATTTCACGCGCTTTTGATTTCCCGATTAAAATGGTTAGCGGTTATTCAAGTTCAAGCGAGTATGACATGGCCATGTTAAAAGGTGAAGTCGATTGCGTTATGGGATCACTGAGCTCCAAAATAGCTCTGGTTCAATCCGGTGATGCCAAAGCGATTATTCTTCTTGGTAAAAAGAGGGCCAAGGAACTGCCCGATCTTCCCATTGTCTCTGAGATAAAAGGGTTAAATGAAGAAAAACGCAAATTGGTTAATGCGGCTATTAACCTTATGGAGAGCGGCCGGGCCGTTGCCGCCCCTCCGAATTTACCTAAGGAACGGCTACAGCTTTTACAAGATGCCTGGAATGCGGCAACCGCTGATCCCGAATTGCTGCAAATCGCCGAAAAAACGGCTCGACCGATCTCAAATTTGCCGGGTCCTGAAATGCTTGAGCTTGTCTCCGAACTGATCACCCGGATACCCAAGCCCATGATGGACCTGATAAAAGATTCATACTACAAAATGTAATCGGTCTTTTTATCGAGGAAATGACCATCTTTACCATAATATGCATTATGCTTATGAATATGTTTTACAGTAAATCCACAAATTTGAATTTGGTTTTTCATCCAAATTGCAGAAAAGGAGTCTAAGATGAAAAAAATCATTGTATTATGTATATGTTCCTTTTTTCTGGTGGGCATTTCCACCGGTCATGCGAAGCCTTTTTACGAGGGAAAAGTTATTACCTTGATCGTCTCTACAAAACCCGGCGGGGGCTATGATTTTTATGGCCGGATGATGGCAAAATTTATGCAGGACGAATTAAAAGGAAGCACCATCATCGTAAAAAATTTACCGGGGGCGGGACACATTATCGGAACCAATGCAATGTACAAGGCCAAACCGGACGGCCTGACATTTTCGATCTTTAACTCCGGAATTATCGCATCCCAGTTGGTAGGGCAAAAAGGCGTCAAATTCGACGTCCGAAAAATGAGCTGGCTGGGGGCCACCGGTATGGGGCCCTATGCTTTCATTGTCACCCCGGAAAAGTTTAAAACCTACGAAGATGTTAAAAAGGCCGAGAGGGTTTTAATAACATGTTCCGGAATCGGATCCCTAGCCTATGTCGTTCCCTCGTTGTTCATCAAGATGGCCGACCTCCAAAATGTCGCCATGTCGACCGGATATGGCGGCACTGAATCAGAAATGGCGATGTTGCGAGGGGAATCGGACGGCCAATTTGCATCCTGGGACAGCGTAAGCTCCTTTGTAAAGGAGGGTAACGCTGTCCCCGTTCTGTTTGTCGAACAAAAAGAAGAGGGCTATGAAAATGTACCATCCATGAAGGATGTCATCCCCGACCAGAAGTACCGCTCGATTATCGACTTTATCGACTTGATTGCATGTTCACTTATCCGCCCTTTTGCAGGCCCGCCGGGTATTCCGGCCGATCGCCTGAAAGTGCTCCGGCAAACATTTGCAAAAGTCCTGCAAAACCCAGACTACCAGAAAATCATGCATACTTCAGGGCAACGTACCGGCTACTTCAGTCCTGAGCAAACGAACGCCTTGGTGAGCGATATTTTTAAAATGTCGCCCGAAAATCTGGAACTGATCAAGTCCGTTTACACCCAAAAAAATTAAGTTTCAAAAAAAAATCGACAGGGATTTCAATAAAGGTCTCCATCTGACAGGTCATGCTTTAATTTCTTCCGCCCCCCTTTAAAAAAAGGGGGGCGGAGGATTGTCTCAAAGCGCACACGTTTCGAGCCATTCCAGAATGATATCTTTAGTCCCTTCCGGATCCTGCCAGAAAAATCCGTGGCTTTGGTTGGGTATTACTTTTAAAACTGAATGGGGTATGCGTTCATGCAGTGCAATAGATTGCTGATAGTGCGGACCTCCACCCGCTGTATCGGAATCTCCGATAGCAATCCACACAGGCGCTTTTATTGACCCGAGCTGGTAAGTTATTTCAAAAATATGCCGGGCAAACATATACCGAATGTAAGTTCTTAAATCCGAATGGTTTTCCCAGGCCAGTTTCCAGAAAGACTTAACAATATCCGTATGAGCTTCTCTAAAACTCTTCGTGAAGTAACCATCGGTTTCCATTATCTCGATACGAACATGTTCTTCTATACCACACCGCGTGATTAATCGTTCCAACAGCCGCAGCTGCGGAAGCGCCATCGCATCCTCTCCGGTTCTGATGGAAGGGCCCGATCCTGTTGCAGCTAAAAATAACCCCTTGACCTTTCCTGGATAATTAACAGCCAGAGCTAAAGCGATTCTCCCACCGATTGAATGCCCCAGAACATAGGCTTTGTCAATGTTAAGGTGATCCAGCAGCGCTGCCGTATCAGCCGCCAATTGATAAACCGTAAAATGGTGTTCAACCGGACTGGATCGGCCGATTCCTCTGGGATCGAAGATGATTACTTTATATTTATCCTTCAGGTCCGATGCGGGGTGCTCCCGGTATACATCGCAGGCAAACCCTGTTCCTTGAAGTAAGATCAATGCCTCGCCTTCGCCGTGGGTTTCGTAGTATAGTTCAACTCCCGTTGAAAGTTTTGCAATACTCATTTTTTTCTCCCTTTTTTAATCGAGCTTCAAAAGTCACGTATATCTAACGATCCGATAAAACCGTTTTGATAAAAATTCGCTACGCAGCGCTGTTGCAGCGATCAGCCCCTGTCTCAGAAAGCACCCATCAACGCATCAGTATAAGGGAACGCTGATGATTTGATCTCTGGGAAAACGGTCGATGATTTCCGCACCCTGGTCGGTTACAATAACCATGTTTTCCAATCGAACCCCTTGTCCGTTTTCGCCTTCCCGAGATTCAATCGCGATGACCATTCCGGGCTTGAACTCCTGCGGATGCTTTAATGACCACTGGCGGTTGATGACCGGCATCTCATACTGAGAAAGGCCGACGCCGTGGCCGATTTCGATAGTCAAAACCGAAGCCTCATCTTCATATCCCCACGAACTGGCCGGGGCAAAATGCTTGGCGGCGTCGGCGGTTGTCGCTCCGGGGCGGATCGCATCAATCACGGCATCGATTCGCTCCAGAAGGCGTTTGTACCAATCAGCTTCTTTCGGACTCGGCTGGCGCCCCACTAAAAATGTCCGATACAGGCAGGCGCCGTAACCCATATAGCGGGTGCTGCACAAGTTGCCGTAAAGAAGCTCGCCGGCCTGAATGAACCTTGAGGTATCCTTCATCCCCCGCTCGAAGGTAAGCGGACCGGTTCGGAAACCGACTTTGGCAAAATCTGCTCCGGCTTTATCAATGGCCTCCCGGCCGACACGCACCAGGTCGTCTTCATTCACCCCCGGTTTTAAATGTTTCATAATCGGATACCAGGCCGTCTCTGCGATGGCAACAACCATCTTGACGCAGCGAAGCTCATCTTCTGTCTTCTGCATGGTCGCTTCGTTCATCAGGGCAGAGCCGCTCTGAATTTTCAGCCCCTTATCCCGGAGAGCGCTCTGGGCGATTCCGTCAAAACCGATAACCGCCAGAGGTTCCCCTCCCAACCCGCGAGCATTGATTTCATCGGCGATATCCTTTGCAAATTTTTCCGCTTCTTCTGCAGCAGCTTCCGGCCCGCAAATTCCGTTGAGCCATGAACGCGCCAGTCGCCATTGCGAAATCCAGGGGCATTCCTGGGGATAATGGTTGATATAACCCGCGTGGCCAAAAACCACCGGTTCCGATTCGGCAAAGAAAAGCACATACCAAAGGCCGGATGCAAACGTGGCGCCTTTAAGTCCGGTCAGATACCGGGCACTGTTCGCGCCGGCAGCCAGCAATGCAGGGATGTTGTGTTTTTTCATTATTGCCCGCATGCGTTCAGCTCGCTGGGATCGCAAACGCTCGAAGTTGATGCGTTCCTGCCAGTCCACACCCCCCGGGCCATACGTCAATGCATCTGAAAATTTCGGCATCATTTACCTCCTGAATTGAATATTATTTTTGTTTATGTTCAAAACGAATAACCTTAATATAGAAGTCCAACGTCGATGATTTCATAGATTTGTCATCAATAAGATCTCAAACACGATGTATATGAAGGCGCCAATGGAACCCGACAGTACGATGGCGTGCGTCCAGCTTTGCCTGGCATTGATTCTGGTGGATAATAGAATAAAAATACAAATTACCGGAACATAAAAAAAGAATTTCAGGGCCGCAATAAACCCAAGGAGCCATAAAAATACCCTGATAAAATCGGTTCTATATTTCTCCTGATCGGAACCTGTCGCAGCAAGGCCGGCATCTTGAACCACTTTTATCCACCTCCATTGCCTCAAGATGTTTACAATCACCAGAACAACGGTCAGCACGGCCAGGCTGAAGGGAAACACAGCGGATTTAAACTGGTAGGTAAACGACGCTATAAAAATATAAAGGCCCAAGAAAAGGAAAAAGAAATTCAGCGATGCTTTTTCGATAAGCAACTTTTTTGCATTTTCCTTTTCCGTTGCGTTTTCATCCGAAGCGCTTTTCCCAACTTTCCCAACCCATTTTTTTATCAAAGGCCAGAAAATTGCAAGCAACATAAGGATGAAAAATGAAAGCGCGATGGGTCTTGTAAAAAACGAGCTTAAACCGGAGACCATGAGAGACTGGCGGAAATTCCTTTCAACGATTTTTCCAAGGAGCAGCCCGATGATAAGACAAACCCGGGAAAAACCCAGCTTGTCCATATAGTACCCGAGAATGCCGAAGAAAAACGTAACGACGACGTCTCCGTAAGATCCCTGGGCCGCATAGGCGCCAAGAATGGCGAAGGCTATTATGGGCGCGGACAGGGCGGTTCCGGATATTCTGGTCAACTTTATCAGCTGCGGCGCTACCATAAAACCGAACAGGACCGCGAACACATTCGCCGCCGCCAGGGTCATAATTATCGAGGCGGGAATTTCCGGTGTATCGACCAGCATTTTCAATCCGGGAGACACGCCGTGGATCATGAATACGCTCAGCATAACCGCCGTATCGACGCTACCCGGTATGCCGAAAAACAAAGTCGGGACCAAAGACCCCCCTTCTTTGGCGTTGTTGGAGGCTTCCGGGGCAATCACCCCTCTTATGTCGCCTTTACCAAAATTTGATTGATCTTTTGCACCGGATTTTGCACTGGCATATGCGATAAACTGAGCGACGGCAGCCCCAATTCCCGGAATGATGCCGATAAAAACACCGATAATAGTTCCTTTCATGAAAACAGAAAAATGGCGAAACACACTCAGAATCCCTCGCCACATCCCGCTGATGTTGCCGACGATTTCCGTTCCGGCCAGTGATTTTTTTTGGCTGAACAGATGAATGGCTTCTGAGATGCCAAACAGTCCAATGGCACAGGGAATAACTCCAATTCCATCCCAGAGGTACGTGCTGCCGAAGGTAAAGCGCGTCAAGCTGAAAAGGGGATCAAACCCAATCGTACCCATCAGCAGCCCGGTGCAGCCGGCGATGATGCCCTTTATCCTATCGCCGCCAAGCAGGCTGATCAAGGTGATTCCGAGCAAACCCAAAAGCGCGAATTCCTGGTATGAAAAGGCCAGGATGACGGTTGGGGCAAGGGGGATCAAAAGAAGTAAAACGAGCGCCCCCATGACGCCGCCCATTGCCGAAGCGCACCCGGAAGCGCCGATGGCATATCCGGATTTTCCCTGCTTGGTAAGGGGATAGCCGTCCAAGATCGTCGCCGCATTAACGGCCGTCCCCGGTATTCCGATTAAAATGCTGGTCAATGATCCCGCAAAGTAAGTGGCCGCCTGTGTGGATATCAGCAATATCAAGGCTTCGGTCAAGTTTAAACCGATGGTGAGCGGCAGCAGCAGAACCATCGCCTGCGGTCCGGCCAACCCGGGCAGCAGGCCAAAGAGGGTGCCGATGAATAGTCCGATGACCAAAAACATAGGACCTGGCCAGGAGAAATATGATTGAACATTCAAAATTGCATCGAGCAATACGTCCATTAAACACCCCCTATATACATCATCTAATCAACGCACAATCTATACAGTTACAAATGGGAAGACGGCGGGTAACCTTTTGGGGAATAGGCCTTGCCAAGGAGACCGACGTCGGATCGACATATTGGTGACAGACGCAGCTTGATTCAGTCAGTCAAACCTCTAAATCTTTTCAGTTAGCTGTATTTTAAAAAAAACAATTTCCCTTAGGCAACACTCCGGTTATTCAGAGAGTTTTTCTATGGAAAATTTAACCTGTTCCCTTCATTCTGCCCTCTCCTTCCGTAATTCTGACTGCAGTCTACTCATCAACAGAGGAAGAGGGTCAGGGCGCGGGGGATTCCCCAGATCGGGTCAATTATGAGACCCTATCGATTTTGTTCCAGCAGGCTTTTGTACTTGACATACATCTCATTGGTTTTTTCTATAATCGTAGCCATTTCTTCCGGAGAAGTATATATGGCGTAACTGCCCGCTTTTTTCATCCCCTCGGCAAAACCTGGATCGAGAACGGCTTTTTTATATCCTTCGATCAAAATCTTGCGGATATCCTCGGGAACCTTCTTGGATGTGGCGGCGCCGTAATACATGACAAGGGGAAAGACAAGCTCAGGATAACCCAACTCAGTGATTGTCGGAACATCCGGAAGGTGCCCGAATCTTTTCTTCGAATAAACCCACAGTGGAACCAACTGCTTGTTTTCCACCGCACTCTTCATAACCGGATACCCCTGTACGGTATAGTCGCAATCGCCTCTGATGGTAGCCAGAACACTGGGCGCCCCTCCGGTATGGGGAACAAATTTGCTGTTCATTTTCAATATATCGGAAGCTATCACAGAACCGGCCCCAGCCGGCGTGCTCATGCCCGGGCTGGCGCATTTCAACATATCGGATCTGCTGGCATCCTGCAGTTCCTTTAAAGACCGTTCCGGGCGTTTGGCGGATATTGCAAACACATTCGGTATTTCCGTCAGAGCCCCGATCATGGCCAACTGATTCATATCATACTTGGCCATACCCAGAACGTGATTTAAATTTTCGCCGGGAAGAAGAACCGTCACCAGCGTATGTCCATCCGGTTTGGCGGTTAAACAGGCATTGATCCCGATAGCATGCTCGGCTCCCGGCGAATTTTTTATCACAATCTTGGTTTTATGGGGTAGATGCTTTGGAAGGTAATTTGTTAACAACCTGATGTAGGTGTCTTGGCCTCCGCCAGGGCTGGTGGGTACGATGATTTTAATGACTTTTGACGGAAATTTTTCGGATTCATTCGCGGCCCAACTGCTTCCCTGCGCCACAACTAACAGGCATAGAATGGTAAGGAATAAAACTGTACAACTGATTTTTTTACTTTGTAACATTATTTGACCCTCCTTTCGTTCGGTGAGGTGTAATTAACTCACTTCCAGTGCAGAATTCTCAGAATATTATTGATTCTAAAGGAACAAAAATTAAAAAACCGCCTGAAAACTTCCAAGCCGACAAAATGGACAATAAATTATGAAAAAAATATAACCAATCAAAAAATTGTTTGTATCGTAACGTGTTATCGAAGTCGTAGCATGATTAATTAATTCTTAATATCTTCAAGTGAGCCCTTGAATGACATAAATCCACCATCAACCAACAAGTCCGTGCCAGTGGAAAAGGAACTTTCGTCTGATGCCAGAAAAAGCGCGGCTGAAGCTATCTCTTGCACGCTGCCGGTTCGGCCCATAAGATAATAACGACCCCGGATTCGATTAGCTTCCTCACGGGTCCCATAGCGCCATAGTGATCGAGGTGTATCGATGGCGCCCGGAGAAATGGAGTTAACTCGGATATTATCTTTGGCATGATCAATTGCCATGACTTTGGTTAGCTGAATGATCGCACCTTTAGAAGAACAATAGGTGGGCCTTTTGGGGACTCCAATACGACCGAATTGTGAGGCAATATTTACGATCGAACCGCCGCCTGACTTGGCCATCAGTGGAATCGCATACTTGCACATGAGGAAAACACCGGTCAGATTTACCCCCAGTTCTCTGTTCCAGTCCTCAAGAGACAGGTCGACTACCGTTCCGTCCGTTGTTGCTATTGCCGCTCCATTGACGAGTATATGCAAACCACCGAAACGATCGGATGTCAATTGAACTGCGTGTTCGGTCTGGCGGGGGTCTGATACGTCTAAGCTGCAACTTATGGCTTTTCCCTTCGCCTGCTCTATATCCCTTACAGTTTTTGTGGCATTTTCCTCATTTATATCGGCGACACACACCGAGGCCCCCTCAGCGGAAAATCTACGGGCAATCGCCCCACAAATTGCGCCTCCGGCGCCGGTAACAAGTGCCACTTTGCCTTCAAGCCTTAGATCCCCCATAACGCTATCCTCCTATGAATTCAACTTACCATATACTGATTCAAATCAATACCCTTTGATTCTATCATTGACGATTTTTTTCTAGCTGGCTTTTGTACTTGAGATACATTTGATTGGATTCATTTATGATATCACTCATGTCTTCCGGGGAAGTATAAATGGCATAACTGCCCGCTTTTTCCATCCCCGCGGCAAAACCTGGATCGTGAACAGCTTTTTTGTATCCTTCGATCAATATCTTTCGGATATCCTCGGGAACCTTCTTGGATGTGGCGGCTCCGAAGTACATAACAAGGGGAAAGACAAGCTCAGGGTATCCCAACTCGACGATTGATGGAACATCCGGAAGGTGCCCGAATCTTTTCTTCGAATAAACCCACAGCGGAATCAACTGCTCGTTTTCCACCGCACTCTTCATGACCGGATACCCCTGAACAGTATAGTCGCAATCACCTCTGATGGTAGCCAGAACACTGGGCGCCCCACCCGCATGGGGAACAAACTTGCTGTTTATTTTCAATATTTCGGAAGCTATCACAGAACCGGCTCCAGCCGGCGTGCTCATACCCGGGCTGGCGCATTTCAACATATCGGATCTGCTGGCTTCCTGCAGTTCCTTTAAAGACCGTTCCGGGCGTTTGGCGGATATCGCAAACGCATTCGGTATTTCCGTCAGAGCTCCGATCATGGCCAACTGATTCATATCATACTTGGCCATACCCAGAACGTGATTTAAATTTTCGCCGGGAAGAAGAACCGTCACCAGCGTATGTCCATCCGGTTTGGCGGTTAAACAGGCGTTGATTCCGATAGCGTGCTCGGCTCCCGGTGAATTTTTTACTACAATTTTAGTTTTATGGGGTAGATACTTTGGGAGGTAATTTGACAACAACCTCGCGTATGTATCCTGGCCTCCGCCGGGACTAGTGGGTACGATGATTTTGATGACTTTTGATGGAAATTTTTCGGATTGATTTGCACCCCAACTGCTCCCCTGCGCTAAAACTAACAGGCATAGAATGGTAAGGAATAAAACTTTACAACTGATTTTCTTGCTTTGTAACATTTTTTGATCCTCCTTTCGTTCGCTGAAGTGACAATTCCAATATTTTGATCAACTTCAAATATTCGACAAAAGATCACCTTAATGAGTAACAATCAAAGCTATATGAGCAGCGTATAACTTTCAAACCTCCGACTTTGAAGGCGATGTATGCTTCTGGATTTCTTGAAAGAGGATTCTAAAACACCGGTCGAGACCGGAGTACATTTCATCTTGGGAAGAGCAAAGTAGCAATTCTGCTCTACGTTGGTTTTAAAACTGCAGGTTTCACGCAACCGCAGGTTGGACATGCAAATCGTCTGCCTTTGGGGAAATCGACCATGATGCACTACTGGCCTTTACAGAGTCAACTTCAACCCTGCTGATATGCTAAGGAATGCGAAGCCTCATGCCGGACGGTCCTTGATAGAATAAAAAACTGAAATATTCAACCGGACAATTCCTGCGCAAAACAGCATAAGGCTCATCATATATGTGTTCATTATCTAAGGTTCTCCCCTTTTGTCAAGACAAAAAATGGTTTGCATATTCTACTATCAAACCGCATCTCCTCAAACCGTCGGCGGAAATCCCTTAAATGCGATTGACAACCTGGCGCCTATTTGATACAGGATCAACATTTATACGTGTAGTGCAATACCTGAATTTGGCAAGCATCGATGGCTTTCATCTGCAAGGCATAAAAGAAGGAGATCTTTTGACATGAGCTACGATGATCGCAGCGTGAAACCGATGAGCTCGAGCCTGAAGCGCGCACGGATCGCAGCCAGGATTTTCGCAGGACTTTATGAAGACGTCCCGACGATGTTGACCAGCGCCGTACGATTGATGGTCGAGCTGCCCGGGGGCAAGACACATTCAGGGCCGCCTTATCCCTTCACCATCGGCGTCAGCCCTGCCTGGTGCAGTGGGCTCAACGGCGCGAAGCTGGTTTCCAGCGGCAAGCTTGATATAGTCTGGCTCAATCCCTCGGCCATACCGTCCATGGCGGTGCGCGGCATCGGACCTTTTCGTAAGGCGTCGCCGCTGCGTGCCCTGGCGGTGTTTCCGTCCTGGGACCGTTTGGTCATCGCCGTCTCGCCGCGGCTCGGCGTGCGTTCCATGGAAGAGCTGATCTCCAAGAAGCCGAAAATGAACGTATCGATCGCAGTCAACGATTGTGTCGATTTCGCTATCAGGTATTTGTTGAAGTGTCACGGCATCTCCCAAAATGATTTTACGGCATGGGGCGGCACGGTGGACAAGGTTGTCCGTCCGAGCAATCCGCACCGGCGGGAAGGCATCGTGTCGGGAACTCTCGACATGGTGATTGATGAAGGCTTGGACTCCTGGGGCGAATTGGCGGTGGCGCATGGGATGATCTTTCTATCCTACTCCGAAGCGGTACTAAGGAAACTCGAAACGTACGGTTTTCAGCGGGCACGCTTGGATCATGGCCGCGTTGCCGGCATCGTCGAGCCGACTATGGTTGTCGATTTCAGCGGCTGGCCGATCGTCGTACACGAAAAATTTCCGGACGATCTGGCGTACCATATCGTCGGCGTAGTCGATAAAATACGCGAAGAAATTCCTTACGATGCGCCTGAGACACCCTCCATGAAGCAGTTGTGCAGCAATACCGAGGCCGGCCCGCTGAATTTTCCGCTTCATCCAGGCGCTGAAAGATATTACCGGGAGAGGGGATATTTGTAGGGCAGAGACCGTATTCGGCGAATTCACGCGCGCGATCGGCAAAATGAATCCTTCCGCAGGAAGCTACGGGGTACAAGGCCCTGAAAAAGAATACATCCACACATTCGAACAAAGCGTTTTCCGGAAATAATGATAAGAGGGAGGTTTATGCATGGCAGCAAATAAACAGGCGGGGAATGGCAAGGCATTAACGACCTATGAGAAATGGCTCGAATCGGAAGACATCGAGGTAATTCGGGATTACATGATCACGGATGTGCGCGCTGTTCCGTTAACATACTGGCCGCGCAAAGAAGGCTACGGGGTTCATATCTGTCTGCACGGCGCCGAAGATTGCAATGCGGCTTATATTTGTGAAATACCCGTCAAGGGCGCTTTAAAGCCCCAAAAGCACCTGTTCGAAGAAATGATTACGATCTTAGACGGTGAAGGCAAAACGGAAATCTGGAATGAAGGCGGACCTAAAGTGGTTTGCCGATGGAAGGCCGGCAGTCTGTTCGCCGTCCCTTTAAATGCCTGGCACCAGCACTTTAATTCAGGCGACCGGCCCGCACGGTATTTGGCGGTCACCGATGCGCCGCCCGTCATCGACCTCTTCCATAACCATGATTTTATATTCAACAATCCCTTTGTATTTGAAGATCGATTCAACGGGGAGCCAGATTATTTCAGCAGCAAAGGGGAATTGATGGAGAAGACTGAAAAAGAGAGAATGTGGCTTTCCAACTTTATCCCCAATGTCGAAAATTTTCAACTTCAGGAATTTGAAGCCCGGGCAAAGGGCGGCAAAAGCATCCGCTTTGAACTTTCCGGCAATACCATGGCATCGCATATATCCGAATTTGCAGTGGGGGTCTATAAAAAAGCTCACCGGCACGCACCCGGCGCGCATATCCTCATACTGGACGGCAAAGGCTACTCATTGTTGTGGTCGGAGGGGCAATCCCCAAAACGATTCGACTGGCAACGCGGCAGTTTTATCGTACCGGGACGGATGTGGTTTCATCAACACTTCAACACCGGCGACAAACCGGCGCGCTATCTGGCGCTTCGCTGGGGCAGCCAGAAATATTTAACCGGCAAACACTTTTCAGAAGGAGAAGACTGGTGGTTCAGCACAAAATCAGGCGGGAATCAAATTGAATACGAGGATGAAGATCCCAAAATCAGAGAAATGTATGTTCAAGAGTTATCTAAAAATAACCTTGAACTCAAAATGCCGCCGGTCGGAAAATAATTTTTTCTGCTGTCTGAAGCACTTGTACAATCGCAACAGCGTGCTGTTTAATTTCTAAACCAAACCCTGACGACAGGGTAACTATTGCTGATGGGGAGGCACAAAAATCATGTGGGGACTTGAGGGTAAAACAGTTATCGTAACCGGCGGGGCCAAGGGCATCGGACGGGCGTATGTTGAGGCTTTTGCTGAATCCGGCGCACGGGTAGCCATCGCCGATATTGATGAACCTGCCGCAAGCAAACTCGCGGACGATCTGACTCAAAAAGGGAAAGAGGTCATTGCCCGGGGGGTGAATGTCAGTGACCAGACAGCCTGCCGCGACTTTGCCGTCGAGGTTTGGAATAAATGGAATCGGATTGATGTGCTGGTTAACAATGCCGCGGTGTATGCTACCTTAAAAAGAAAGCTTTTCATGGAAATTCCGGAAAATGAATGGGACCAGGTAATGGCCGTTAATCTCAAGGGCATGTTTTTCTGCACCCAGGCTGTTTTCCCTTTTATGAAGCAGCAGGCCTACGGAAAGGTAATCAATATTTCTTCTTCAACTATTTTTAAGGGTTCTCCTTTTTTTGCACATTATGTATCTTCAAAAGCGGGGGCTGTCGGACTGACCCGTGCACTGGCACGCGAGATAGGCGAATATGGAATCAGGGTTAATGCGGTTGCTCCGGGACTCACCGCTACCGAGTCCAACTTTGCGGAAACGCCGCCGGCGCGATTCAAAAACGCAATCGAGCTCCGCTGTATCAAAAAAGAGCAACTGCCGGATGATTTGCTGGGCGTCGTCCTGTTTTTAGCGTCCAAGCACAGCGATTTCATTACCGGTCAACTGATCAACGTTGACGGCGGCGGCTGCATGTATTGATCAAGAGGTGATAATAATGACAATGAGAACTATCAGAGTTATCTTCACCTTGATAATGATGACCTTTATTGTTGTGTTGGTTGTCCTTTCTTTCGGCTATGATCGAAAAACCGCTCTGCTGCCGATCATCGTCGGCTTATCCTCCCTGATGCTGGGGGGGTTGTCGCTGGCAAGCGAATTTTCATCCAGAGTAAACAGCCTGTTTATGACCGGCCTTTTTCAACTTGGCGGCGGCAAGAAGGATGCCCCCGAAATCAGCGGTTCCCGGTTTGGGCTTACGAGTTTCTGGCTTTTACTGCTCCTTTTTTTCATCTTTTTATTTGGTTTTCTGATATCTCTACCGGTGTGGATTTTCGGCTACATCCTGTTTCAGGGACGTCGCCCCTGGTCTCATGCGATTATCGCATCGGTTTCGTTCTGGTTCTTTCTTTACGGTTTTTTTGTGCGCATCATGAGCCTGGATTTGTTTCCGGGAATTCTTTTCGGCGGCAGCATCTAATTTTCTTTTTTTTTTTTGGAATACAACTTTCCATCTCTTAACAAAGGAGGTTTTTCATGATCGGCTGGCGGGCACGAATCGGATATATTTCTCCGGCAAATGCGGAATGCAGTGTTTATGAGTTTTATAAAATCGTTCCGGAAGGCGTCTCCCTGGTTACCACCTGTCTTTCCATAAAAGATCTGGTTCCCGAAGAACTTGAAGCCGCCCTTGGCAAGGTTGACGCCGCCGCCATGGACCTGGCCAAGTCCCAGGTTGACTTCATCGTGTTAGGCGGAACCCCGCCGGGCGCCTTGAAGGGGATCGGCAGCGATCAAAAACTGATTGCCAGAGTTGAAAAAGCCACTCAAACGCCGACGGTCCTTAAAATAACCGCCTCGGTTGAAGCCTTTCGGCATCTGCAGGCTAAACGAATTTCGGTTGCATCCCCTTTTGAAGAACCCAACAACTTGAAAATCAAAAAATTTCTTGAAGACTCGGGGTTCGCCGTTGCAAACATTCGCGGCCTTGGAATTCGCAGCAATACGGATATTGCCCGGCTGCCCGATTACGCGCCTTATCAGCTGGCCCGCAAGACGGTTATCGAAAATCCGGAAACAGATGCAATTTATATCCCCTGCAGCCAGTGGAGCCCCTCGTTTTGCGTCGACCAACTGGAAAAAGACTTTGGAATTCCGGTGGTGACTTCTAATTTATCAATGATCTGGTTTGTCTTCCGGGCGCTCAAGCTCCGGGGTGCAATCAAAGGGTTCGGCAAACTTCTCGAGGGGTTGGCGCTTTCATAATCGTGTTTAGAATCGGGTCGCCCCAACTGCCTGTTTTTATGTTTTATGGCTGTCATCGTATTATTTCTAATCAATCGGAGGTGAATTATGTATGGATGGAGAGCAAGGATAGGAAGTATTGCCGCAACCCCATCGGATATTTTTCCGTATGAATTTTACCAAATTGCACCGGCCGGACTTACGATCATGCCGACTTCCTTATCAATTCCTCAAGTTAAGGAAAAAGACCTGAAACAGGGCCGCGATGAAATTGAAGCATCGGCCAAGGGATTGGCACGGGAAGGGGCCGATGTCATTATTCTGGGCGCCGCCCCCATGCTATATGCGTTAGGACCCGGTTCGGACCGTGTCCTATCCGAACGGATCAGCAAACTAACCGGTGTCCCCACCATCAGCAACCAGACCGCCATGATGGATGCCTTGCGAGCGTTGGACGCCGCAAAAATTTTGATCGCAAGCCCCTTTGTTAAAGAAACGAACCAAAAACTAAAGGCTTTTCTGGAAGGTTCCGGATTTAAGGTTGTCGGTATGGGGGGCTTTGGAAAGGTAAAAAATGCGGACATCAACCGGATCACCCGCCAGGAGGCGTATCACTTTGTAAAGTCCGCCTTTAATTCTCATAAGAGCAAGGAAATCCAGGGAATCCTGATGCCCTGCGCCAATTGGCCGACGTCCTTATTGGTGAAAAAATGGGAGACCGACCTCGGTGTTCCGGTGGTCACCAGCAACTTGGCCAAACTCTGGGCGGCTTTAAAGGTATTGGGTATAAAAGATAAAATAAGCGATTTTGGCAGTCTTTTGAGTACAAAACTTTAATGCTAAAAAGGGAGGCTTATCATGACCGGATCTCAACACAAAAAAATTATAGCGGCCTTTACAATTTTATTTTCTTTTTTTATGCTGACCCTTATCCCTGCTTGCATGGCCGCCGATTATCCCAGCAAGAACATCGTCTGGATCGTTGCCTCGGCGCCCGGCGGCGGCTTTGATACCTACGCCAGGGCGATATCACCCTATCTAACGAAATATCTTCCCAATAATGTCAATGTCATCGTAAAAAATGTGTCGGGGGCAGGCGGCTTAACCGGTGCATCTCAAATTTTTGCGGCCAAACCCGACGGTTATACCTTCGGCTATCTCTATTACCCTGGAATTGCCATCATCCAGATGGAAAAGGATATCGGGTTTGACCCGTCAAAAATGGTCCCGATTGCACAGATTGCTGCAGATGCTCAAGGCCTTTTTGTCCCGGCCAAGTCAGACCTTAAGACCCTGGCCGATCTCCAGAAAAAAGACCCGGTAAAGATCCTGACGCAGCCCAAAGGCGTCACCATGTACTCCTTTAATCTGATCGCTGAGAATGTTTTTGGTCTCAAGGCTAAATATATAACCGGATATAAGGGGTCTGCGGTCGTAGCGACCGGTCTGATGCGCGGCGATGGAGACATGGGCATTCTTCCTGTTTCAAACTTTTACAACTATGTGGAAAGCGGCGACCTGCGCATCCTCGTCACTTTTACCGATAAACGGGAGTCACTAACGCCGGATGTTCCCTCGGCAACTGAACTTGGTTACCCGAAAGCCACCGCCTGCAAGAGCTGGAAGATTCTGTTCGGCCCGCCGGGCCTGCCCGCCGATATCGCCAATACGCTTCAAGAAGCCTTCAAAAACGCATTAGATGACCCGGATTTAAAGGCCTGGGGTGAAAAATCAAATAGTTCAATGGAATTTATCGACGGGCAGACGGCATGGAAACAGCTCCAGGAGGTCTTTAAAGTCTATCAGCAATACCGTTAAAGCCGGAAGGAATAAGGTTCACCTATGGAAATGACGGAAGCCTTTTTGTATGCACTGGCAAAAATCTTTTTCTGGAAAAACTTGATCTATATTTTCGCCGGCACATTAATCGGTTTGTTTTTCGGCGCTCTGCCCGGTCTTTCAAGCGTGGTCAGCCTGAGCATCTTTCTTCCGCTCACCTATGGCATGGATCCCCTGTCGGCGATGTTCTTTTACTCCGGGCTGATGGGGGCCAATCCCTTTGGCGGCTCCATCAGCGCCATACTCATCAACACCCCCGGAACCGCCCAGAATATTGCTACCATTTTCGACGGTTACCCCATGACCCAAAAAGGCGAGGCCGGCAGAGCACTGGGTATTTCGGCGACCGCTTCCGGGCTGGGCGCCATTTTTGGAATACTGGTGTTGATTATCATCATGCCGCTGGTTCGAAAGATTATCATGTCGTTCGGTCCCCCCGAATTTTTTATGCTGGTCCTCTTCGGCTTGTGCATGGTGGTCGTAGCAGCCCGGGGCAACTTGGTGAAAGGCTTGTTTACCGGCTGTCTTGGGCTGCTCTTGTCCTTTATCGGGCGAAGTTCTCTAACGGGAACTTTACGTTTTGATTTCAACACCTTTTATCTTTGGGATGGAATCGTGCTGATCCCGTTTGTGATCGGCATACTGGCAATTGCCGAGCTTATCAGCCTGGGAACAAAGCAACAGACTACGATTGCTTATTCGGCAAAGGACGTCGCCACAGGCTATAAGGGCTTATGGAAAGGCATGAAAGATGTTTTTCAGCACAAAATATGCCTTCTGAGAAGCGCCTGCATTGGCACCCTGGTCGGAATCATTCCGGGGATCGGCGGCGCCGTAGCAAACGTCGTGTCATACACGGTAGCCTTTCAATCCTCGAGTCACCCGGAGACGTTTGGAAAGGGGGACCCGGAAGGCGTTATTGCACCTGAAGCCGCCAATAACGCCAAAGACGGCGGCTCCATGCTTCCCACCCTTGGTTTCGGCATTCCGGGCAGCGCCGAGATGGCGGTTTTATTGGGCGCTTTTATTCTTCACGGCCTGACGCCCGGCCCCGTGCTGATCAAGGAGCATCTGGATATCGTCTGGGCGCTTATTTTAGGCATGACTTTTTCGGGCATTTTGGCTTCCTGCCTGGGAATTTTAGTTTCAAAATATGTTATCAAAATCTCGCAGATCAATGTTTCCTATATTATTCCGCTAGTCGGAGCCATCTGCCTTGTGGGCGCTTTTGCGTATCGGGACAATGTTCTGGATGTCCTCCTTGCCGTAATTTTTGGATTTATAGGGTTCGGCATGAAGACCTTCGGGTTCCCGATTATTCCGCTCGTTATGGGTCATGTATTAGGCCAAATGGCCGAGGTTTATTTCAATCAGTCTTTAATGATTTCTGAAATCGGATACGGCATATTTTTCACCCGCAAGATTTCCCTGGGACTTTTTATAGGAACGGTAGTGGTCTTGCTGCTGCCGTTTTTCAAAAAACGGTTTCAGAAAAAAGCCGCGAAGTGATCCGGAAGCGCCCTGCCCGGCTGCAGTTTAATCTTTCTTGCAACAGCAGCCTTTCTTAAATCGAAAGCCGGTGGCATCCCACCGGCTTTCGCTGGTTTTAAAATAACTTTTCAAAACCCGAATACCCCTAAATCATCATTCCGCCCCCATCCACAACCATCGTTTGACCGGTCATAAAGTCGCTGGCATTCGAACACAAAAATACCATGACGCCGACCAAATCTTCGGGATATTGGATTTTTTTCAAGCATCGTTTACCCAAGGCCTGCTTACGAAACTCAAGGGCTTTAGGGTCATCGGGCTTCTCACTCAGGGTGGAGCCCGGCGCCAGCGCGTTCACGCAAATATTGTCGTCGCCCAGCTCGCGGGCCAACGTTCGGGTAAAACCGATGATGGCCGCTTTTGAAGTCACATAATGGATGCGTTTGCCGGTTCCTGAATAAATCGATCCGGAAGTAATATTGACGATCTTTCCGGACTGCTGTTTTTTCATATAAGGCGCCACTGCCCGGCAACAATACCAGGTCCCGGTCACATTTACCCGCATTAATTTATCCCACTCATCCACCGGGACTTCATCAAAACCGACTCGGGACATGGGAATGGTCGCAAAAATAGCGGCATTGTTGACTAGAAAATCAATCTGCCCAAAGGCTGTTGCGGTCGTTTCGGCCATTTTAATCGCGCTCTTTTCATCCGCCACATCAACATGAACCGCCAGACCGACCCCACCTTCTTTTTCAACCATTTTTACGGTCTCTTGAGCTGCCTTCAGATCGATATCAGCCGCCGCAACCTTGGCCCCAGCCTTCGCCATCCCGATACAATACGCCCGCCCAATGCCATTTCCGCCGCCCGTTACGATTCCGGACTTCCCTTTTAAATCAATCGACATTATTGACCTCCTTTGTTGAGAATATTTAATTTAAACAATCACCCTATAAATAAGTGTATGAATAATGTTCAATACCCTAAGCTATCAAAACCTATAGCTTATTTTAGCTATATTGCAATTACTATCAAGTCAAGCAAAAATTGTTATATCCATTGTACAATTCATTTACTCCCTTTTACATCTTTTATTAACCTATCCAATCCTTGACAGCTATTCATTTTTTAATTATCATCCAAAAAATTACATCTATATTCAGAATATACATCACAACATTTTTTTTCGAACCCTAAAGCAATTGGTCTTTATCACTTATTATTTTTTCTCAAAGGAGGCAGTATGTATGGTTGGCGAGGACGAATTGGACATGTGAGTCCGGCATTGCATGACGTACAAGCGATAGAAGAACATTTGTTTATGCCGAAAGGCGTTATGGTTGTTACGACATGCTTAGGCGTACAAAACTTGGTAAAAGAAGAATTTGATCGGGCCTTCTCTGTAATGGAACAGGGCGCACTGGCATTGGCCCGTGAAGAGGTGGGCGCAATTATCATTGGTGGTGATCCCATTTTCTGCATGAAGGGGGTCGGCAGTCATCAAAAATTGGTAGATTCGGTATTTGAAAAAACAAAAATACCAACTTCCACCACCTTATCAGCATCAATCGATGCGCTTAAGAGCTTAGGGGCTAAACGAGTTGCGATTGCGACGCCTTTTATTGTAGAAAGAAATGAAGCCCTCAAAAAATACCTGGAGGGATATGGTTTTGAAGTGATTGCCGAAAAAGGGCTGGGAATTACTCGAAATGTTGACCTTACTAAAGTACCTCTGCATGCATCATATCAGTTGGGAGTAGAGGTTTTTCAGCAAGCCAAGGGTATTGAAGCAATCTACATGCCGTGCAGCCGCTGGCCCGTTGTCGGAAATATTGGTTTCTTAGAAAGAGACCTCGGCATTCCTATCGTATCGAATATTCAAGCAACTGCTTGGTTCGGGCTAAAATCGTTAGGCATAAAAGACCGAATAATAGGTTATGGGGCTCTTTTGGAAAAACTATCAATTTAAGGTAAAAAAAGTCAATATCACCAACAGTCTCTTTATCAAGCTTCAATGCCCTTTATCAGACATGTATGCCAATTATCAACCAAGCTAGTTCAAAATTTAAAAAGGAGGAAATCGGTATGAAAAAGATACATTGTTTCTTAATTTTATGTGTGTTTTCATTAATCTTAGGGGTAAACTTTTCCGCTGCTGATAACAATTACCCCCAAAAAGCAATAACAATAATCGTACCTTTTTCTCCCGGCGGCGGCGCTGATACATATATTCGCATGGTAGTCCCCTATATATCTAAACAGCTCGGCAATGCCGCAATAGTTGTTAAAAACATTCCAGGCGGTGATATGATAACGGGGTTGATGAAAATTTATCACGCTAAGCCGGACGGTTATACGCTTGGACTTTTTATGACTCCCGGACAAGCTGTACGGCAAGTGGTGGGAGGAGTCAATTATGACCTATCCAAAGTGACATGGCTGGGGAGAATCTCCAGCATGGATTACGTCATGGCGCTTAGCCCTAAATCAAAGTTTAAAACACTTCAGGATTTGCAACAAGCAGATAAGGTCATACTAGGAGTAGCCAACATATCAGGGGCGATAGGTACGCTGATCAGCTGTGAAAAACTTAAGATAAAAATAACACCACTATCTCATAGGGGGAGCCAGGAAGCCATCCTTGCGGCTATTCGCGGTGATGTTGATGTCGTTCAATTCCCAATCACCACTATGCGAACTGCCATTAAGGCTGGTGACCTCAATCCCATATTAGTTTTTTCCAAAAAAAGAGCAACCGAATTTCAAAACGTACTCACCATAAATGAATTGGGCCATCCGGAACTGGTTGATATTGTAAAAATTGGTTACTATCTAGGTGGTCCACCCAACATCACTCCCAGCGTTGTCGATATATTGAAAAAAGCCGTAGAGAAAGCGCTAACCGACAAAGAACTCCACATGATGGCTGATAAAGTAAATAGACCTATTATTGAAGCCAATGCCCAGGAGTCTAATGATGAAATTAATGAAATCATAAATTCATATACCCCTTTCAAAAAGATACTATCCAACTACCTAAAATAATTTGATAATGTATAAATTCTTTTAGATAAGGACGTAAGCATGCTTGAAGCAGTCATAAACGGTTTACTGCCGTTACTCACCTGGTCAGGTTTCATGCTGCTGCTGTTGGGTACTTTGATGGGGATGCTATTTGGTATATTACCGGGTCTTGGTGGACCTCAAGTTTTAGCGCTTCTCATTCCGATAACTTATGGATTAGATTCACAAATGGCAACCATCGTCCTCGTTGCCGCTATGGGGGCAGTGCCTTTTAGTGGCTCAATAACGGCAATTCTTATCAACACACCAGGGACAGGAGCATCCGCAGCAACGACTTTTGATGGGTTTCCGTTATCCCAACAAGGGAAAGCAGGTTTAGCATTAGGCGCTTCCGCTACCGCTTCAGCTTTAGGGGCCATTTTCGGCGCGATTGTCCTATCTTTCTTGATACCCATCGGACGAGAAGTGGTCATGGCATTTTCATATCCCGAATTTTTTATGATGGCCATTATGGGACTTAGCGTAATCGCAGTGGTCTCACAGGGTTCGCCATGGAAGTGCTTAATTTCCGGAGGACTAGGGCTATTACTGAGTACCATTGGATCAGACCCGATTACCGGTGCTGGCAGATTTACCTTCGGTAATTTTTATCTTTGGGATGGAATTAAACCGGTACCAGCACTAATCGGTATGTTTGCCATTGCGGAATCTGTTGAATTGTTTATTAAAAAAATAAGCATCGCGGGACAACACGAAATCCAAATTTCCGGGGTTTGGGACGGAGTTAAATCGGTTTTTCAACATTTTGGGGTTTTTATTCGGGGGTCTATAGTTGGAACGATTATCGGAATCGTCCCCGGTGTGGGCGGTGTTGTCGCAAACTTTCTAGCATACGCCCAAGCTGTCCAGACCGCAAAGGATAAATCCAAATTTGGTAAGGGCGATATCCGGGGTGTAATTGCCGCTGAGGCTGCAAATAATGCCAAAGATGGCGGAGCGCTAGTGCCAACCGTGGTATTCGGAATACCTGGTAGTCTCGAAATGGCAGTGCTTTTAGGGGCTTTAATCCTTCATGGCTTGGAACCCGGACCAGACCTTTTGATTAATCGTCTGGATGTTATCTTTACCCTGATATTTACTCTAGTAATAGCCAACTTACTGGTTTCGTCCCTTGGTCTAGCCTCTGCTGGGTATCTCGCCAAATTGACAAAAATTCCTAGTTCTTATATTGCTCCGGTTATTTTTTGTCTGAGCCTCATTGGCGCTTATTCAATGAATAATCTTTTCGGTGATGTTATAGTTGCTTTATGTTTCGGATTTCTCGGCTACTTTGTCAAACGGCTGGGTTATTCCAGAATCGCATTGATTATAGCCCTGCTTTTGGGAAAAATAACTCAAGAATCTTTTCACCAGACACTTGTTTCAATGGGGGTTAAAGGGTTCTTTCTAAGACCGATTTCTCTCTCACTCTTTATCATAATCTTTATATTTTTAACTTTGCCTTACCTTAGAACTTTTATAAAAAAACCTCAAAAAGGAGAGGTGGTATGAGGATTTCTGCTCAAAGCCTTTTTTCCTTAATCCTGACTTTAATAGTTGTTTTCATGATTCTGCTGTCGCTAAGTTATAATGAGAATGCCCGATTTTTTCCCTTACTTTTTGGCAGTTTGACGGTAGTACTGCTGTTCTTCCAAACTTTATCGGATTGTTTTGCCAAGATGGAAAAGAAGCTCTCTTTCGTTGAGCATGAAAGCGTTTTCAGCGATTTCACTGCATCCCCAAAAAAGAACGCCCCGGATACCGACGAAGATAAAAAGGGAAAGGTGCCACTGTTTAAGGTTTTTCGCCTTTTTCTTTGGCTGATCATTTTGACCTTTGCATTACGTTTTTATAATTATATTGCCGTTGTCAGTATATTTATATTCTTGGTGATAGCTGTTGAAGCAAAGGCAGGCTGGTTCAGGGCTTTTGCTGTAGCTGTATGCGCCGGATTATTTATCTTCCTTCTTTTTGGAGTGATATTGAGAGTTAATTTCCAGGCATGACTGCTTCATACCTTTAATTTTACAAGTCCGAATCGCCCTGTTGGATAATAACCTTTATTTATCAGCTCCTGACAAATAAAAAGATTCTCCCTGCAAGTTTTATTTTGGATTTCATGATATTATACTGATCGTTATATTTATTCTTCCGCTAATAAACGACCATAGCCAATAACAGGGGTCCGGACCCGAATCATTTTTAAAATCTTCCACAGAGTTGCAGAATGGGAGGAAATAACCGGTTTTCCCAAGTCTCTTTCAAGTGCATCAATACAAGGCATTGCATTGAAATTCATACAACTGATAAATATGCCATCAGCACTTTTATCCCAATTATTCCGAGAGTAACGATAGATTTCTCCGGGGGTTACCAAAGCGTATTTAGCTCCGGACTCAAGGCCCATATTACGGCTCTTTAAGATTTGAAATCCGTTATTTTTGAAAAATTGCTCCTCGGCCCTGTGGGTCGTTTCTCGGTAAGGACTGATGAGGATCAGCTTGTTGAGTTTCAGTGCTGTCAGGCCCTCAAGAACTGAAGACAGGGTTGATATGGTTGTTACACCGGTTTCTTTCATTAGCCGAAGGCAGAACTCTCTATCTCCGTCAATCCCCTGTATAATTCCGGAAGCGGTACAGCAGTATGCGATACAATTCACACCAGCCGTTGCCAGTTCCCTACCTGCCCTGAAAGCATCTCTTTCCATGTCTGAATGATCGGTCATTACGTTATTACGAATCAGAACACGACTTGCAAAAAAGGCCACACCTTCGGGCGCGATCCGATAAAAGAGGGGCTCCGTAATTGTCTGAACGCTCGGTATGATTAACCCAACTTTACCTCGCCATCCCATCCTTTTAAAAATCATTTTTCCCTCATTTTATTATCTTCCGTCATCCGCTATTTTTTACGCGTCTTAGAAAAAATCGATTACACTACCGCTGGGTAATGCCAATTCAAAGATCGAGCTGATTAAAATTAAAAAAGAGACGACACAGCTTGTCACAATAATGCTTGTAAAAATTTTTTCCTTTTTTATGGTGATTAAAAAAAATGACGCAAAAAAGAATGCCGATGGATAAAATCCAATAAAATAGGTAAAAAAAATAAAAATAAATATGAATATAATAAAATTAAGGCTTAAATTATGAGTGTCGATTCTCTGGCCTTCAGTAGGTTTGAATGTCCTAATAAAGTAAAATATGGAGGCAAGGAGGCCTCCGGTAGAAATCATAACAGGAGCAATTGATGAGGGGACTCCCAATGATAACGAAAAAACACCGGTTAATGCAAAAAACACAATCAAGGCCACACTGTTAATTTTTTCATTTGAAAACAAGTTAATTCTGTCCTGTTTTTGCCTAAATATAAAAGGGAAAGCCATCCCCAAAAGAATTATCAACAGAATTATTATGCTTATCGGCTGCAAAAAGAAATTCCAGCCATAAACACCGTAAGCCTGTTGAATATTTTTCTCGAGAATATGCCCCAGAACAAAACCCACCAAAAGACCCGCTCTAGAAAAATGATAGAGCTTCATGAAAATTCCTAACAGGCCAAATAAAAACAAAATAAAGAGGTCAACAATTGAACCTCGACATACGTAAACACCGTATCCGGCCAGTATAACCACTGCGGCCGCAAGCCAGCTGGATTTCAAATTATAGACTACACGTATCATGGGTGAAGCAATGACAAACGCCACGACTGACGCCAATACCGATGCCAACATCAGCGCCCAGATCATGGACAAAACAATATCTAATGAATTTAACAACATACCTGGTCCCGGATAAAGTCCCATCATCATGAAAGCACCTAAAAACAATGCCATCAAACCACTTCCGGGGACGCCTAACCCGATTGTCGGAATAAATGCTCCGCCTTCTTTAGCGTTGTTTGCGGCTTCAGGGGCAATTACTCCCTCAATTTCACCCAGTCCAAATTTATCTCTATTTTTAGACGTCTGAGCACCATGACCATACGCTAGGAATATGGCAGTTTCGCCACCAATACCCGGTATCATCCCGACCAAAGCGCCGATACCTGAGCAACGCACTACTAAGCTAATTTTTGATAGTGTTAACTTGAACCCTTTTAGCATGCCTCGCAGGGTCCTATAATCCGGTTTGTCCCCATCGTAGAAATTGTCTCTACCGTTTGACAGTTCAATCATTTCCGCAATGGCAAAAAGACCCAGAACTACCGCTATCAAAGGCAGACCGTCCCAAAGTTCAACGAGGCCAAACGTAAATCTTTCTTTACTCGTCACCAGATCCAAGCGAATGGTTGCGAAAAATAAACCTAAAAATCCGCTGATCCAAGCCTTGGCCACACCGCCTTTGCCTCCTAGTGTGCCGATAAACGATATTCCCAGCAGAGTTAACATGACCATTTCTGAAGGGCCAAATGCCAAAACTGCTTTTTTTAATACAGGCACCATCAAAAGCAGGATGAAACCTCCACAGATACCACCCAGCGCAGAGGATGTTAATGCAGCACCAATTGCTTCTCCCCCTTTCCCCTGTTTCCCCATTGGAAAACCATCAAGCACCGTTGCAGCCGAACTTATGGTTCCTGGCACCCCTATTAAAATAGCGGTAATCGATCCTCCGGCCGGCGTCGCTGCATAAGCGCCAATCAGTAATGCCAGCCCACTGTATGGGTCGAGGTTAAGAATAATAGGTAAAAGCATACTGAGCGCAAACATACCACCCAACCCCGGTAAAATTCCGACTACCAATCCGAATAGGACACCCACCGAAAGATAAAGGAAACCGGATAAAGTTAATAACCCTGCAATCGATGCTTGTAAGGTATTCAGCATAGTTCGAAATCCAAAAAGGCTCTCCTGTATTTATGTTTCAGCCTATGATAACAGCACTAGTCTGTTTTAAATGATTCCTTAATGACAGCTATTATCTCGGGTGGAGAGTTCAACGCCTCATGAACAAATTTTTCTACATCTTCTGCTGAAGCCGTATCAACATCATGATTTTGTCTAGTCGCATCTGAAATAAATTCGGGATCATTCAGGGCTTTCCCTATAGCATCTCGAAGAAAAGCAGCTTTTTCTTTCTCCATGTTTGGTGGGCCGCCAATCAAACGCCCCATGTCACCGAGGTTGCTGATGGCTTTAGCATAAATAAGTTTGGATGGCCTTAGCTCTGCAAATGATGGTGTATCCGGATATCCCTTGCCTTTTTTCATGTCTAAATAAAAAATCGGTTTTAGAGTGCCTGCCTTTACCTGTGACAGGACACTGTCAGCAGCACTAATTGCAACATCAATATCTCCTCGTATGACCCCTATATATATTTCACCGGTACTTCCGTAACCCAAAACAAAATCAACTTCAAAATCAAAAGCCTTCGCCATCATTCTTCCGGCAATCGTTAAGGCTGCACCTGCTCCTGTGGTACCGATTTTTATGGGACGTTTTGCAGTAATAATGTCTTCAATTTTTTTAAACGAACCATTCGGCGAAACGGCCATAGAAAAAAAGTTGGGACTGATTCTTCCAAACCAGGTAAATTTTTCGATATCAAATCTTACCCCTTTTGAACCGGCTATTTGATTCAAACATGCACCGATACCGGTAATCAATCCAATAGTAAAACCATTCGGTTTGGCCTTCCAAAGGGTATTCATACCGTTTAATCCTCCCGCACCTGTGACATTGCGCAACACCACATTCGCACCGGTGTGTTTTCCTATATAGGGGGCAAGTGTTCTTGAAATCGTATCATAACCACCACCCGGACCAAAAGGTACGATAAAAGTAATATTCTTACCTGCATAAGTTTTAGCAAGATCTTCTTTTGCAGATACGGTTAATGGCATACTCCAGGCAGTAGCTAATACAAATAAAAATACGCATAAACTTATTTTTTGAAATAACTTGCTTTTCATAGATGCCTCCTTTTAGAGAAAAATGCCTGTCGTAAATGTGCAAATAATATTATTCTATGAAGAGTTTAATTTTAGCTTCAGTTTATTCAGGGATAATTTTTCTGCAAACTGTTTCAGATTCATGTAAGGGAATAATAATATCTGCAATCCGTTTTATCCGCAGGGCGCTATCATAAGCCTCCATGCTGTTAATCATAATACCTGGAGGAATTACGGGAAAGGTTTTATTTACCGGTTCCGGTGGGAAAAAATTTTCTTTTACCGAACAGAACCCCGCAATAACTACCTTCCCTTTGGCTGTTTCGATTGCTACTGATTGTGTACCGGGCGTATGCCCCGGAGTCAGTAGAACCTCCACCCCCGGGAAAAGGGAGGTATCCCCCCTGACCGCATCAAACTTTAAATTTTCAATCAGATTGCGGCGATATGATTTTTTAAAAAGGGGGTGAGGATTTGACGCAAATTCAAGTTCCTCCTGCTGGACGATAAATCGGGCATTGGGGAACTTATCAGTCCCGGTAATATGATCGTAGTGCAAATGCGTCAGGATAACCGTCGTAATTTGGTCTGCGGAAATACCCTTTTCTTTTAAACATTCATCCATGGACTGAAAGTCTTTTCCCTTTAACCCGGCAGTCGAATATTTTTCCATCTCAGCGGCTGGCCCTGGGCAATCTACCATAATCTTTTCAGTTCCCATATCAATTAACCAGCTGAAAACCGGAAACCAATATTCCTCACCATAGAAATGGCGATAAGTGAACATTCCTTTATTCCCGTGTAGTTGGCAAATTGGGAGGGGATAAATAACATGCTGCATGTAAACTCCTTTATTATTGAAAATAGAAACCAAACACTTTTAAAATCAGATCCATCATGCCACTGATAATCGCCATGACATGACGGATGAGGGTCTTTTAAAAACCAAATTTCGCCATCGGCAAAACCCTGATCCATAAAAAAGCTATTTGGGGGCCATCTCTTATTTTAACAAACCGATTTCCTTATAGAATTTTTCAGCTCCGGGGTGTAAAGGGATCCCTTTATAAATTATCATATCCTCCGGTTTATAGTCATTTACCGATCCATACGTCGATGAATAATACTTGAGGTTATTATAAAACGCCTTTAGCACCCGGTATACCAAGTCGTCCGGTTGTTGTGCACTGGTCACCAGAACCAAACTGGTAACAAATGTTGTCAAATCTTTTTTCAGGAACGTATATGTTCCCGCCGGCACAACTCCACGCCGTGTGCCGCCAAGCTGCTGGGCAACTTTATCAATAATATCTTCTCGCAACGGGAGAATGTGAACATCAACGGCATTGCCCACTTCCATATAGGCACTTGCCGGATACTCTGGAATGCCGACGATTGCATCCAGTTGCCCGGTTTTTATCATCGGGACTGCGTTTCCAAAAGCTTCATGAAAAACTTTGCCGCCCCATTTTCCGATATCCGCATATGTGATGCCGTAAGCATTTAAGACGGTTCTTCCGGCAACCTCCATCATTGATCCCACCTTATTTAATGTTACCTTCAAAGGAAATGATTGTTCTTTTATTTGATCAAACGTGTTAATTCCTGTGGAATCTCTTATCAAAAATTGAAAGGCGGCTTTGTTGTTCAATCCTACTAGCATACGAAGATTCGGGGAAGCCTTGCCAAAAGGAGGCGTGCCTTTATAACAGGCATATACAGTTGCCCCGTATCCGCCGCCAAACTGAACCTCACCCTTTGCAACACGGATCTGATTCGGCCCGTCGCCACCCGGCTGCATTGTTACATTGGTATCTCGGTAAGTCCTCCTGATCGTTTCACAAAACCCTTCGGTCATTATACCCATCGGCCCCCCGGGATTGCCACCAAGGACGGTAAGGTTTTTAAGACCCAGTTCCTGCTTTTGCTGTGCCAAAGCCAAATCCCAACCTGCATTGAAAAATGATACAAACACTGCTATTATAACCGTACCAAAAAATTTACCTGCCCTTTTCATCTCTTTCCTCCTCCTTTTTCTGATGGTTCTTAAATAATAAAAATCGGACAATAATTCCGCTAACGTTATGAAACAGACTGGCGGGCTGTATGCGAACGCACTCTAATTTCAGTCGGAATCACCATTAAAATTCCAATCGAATCAGTCATAATTCCAGGATACAAAAGCAATAAGCCGCCAATAAGAAGCGCTGATCGTTCCAACAACCAAAAACGATCCTGTAAAACCTTCCAGCCCTCAACCCCCCGGGCCATAGCCCAGATTCCAAATGCAGCCGAAGGTATCGCAACCATTAAAGTCGTCCAGGAGCCTTCAAGTATTAACGCAGGTTGATAGACAAAAATGAACGGTACAATGAAAGTCACAAATCCCAAACGCATCGATAAAAATCCAACCCTTGTGGGATCGGCGCCAGCAATACCAGCAGTAACAAAGGCGGCTACGGCAATAGGAGGTGTGATTGCCGACATAGTTGCATAATACATAACAAACATATGAGCCACCATTACAGAAAGGCCTAACTCTTGCAAAGCCGGGGCAGCGAGTACGGATGTGATCGCATAAGCCGGGACAACCGGTATTCCCATACCCAAAATTATGGTGACCAACGCTGTCACCATAAGGGCCAAGAATAAATTTCCGGCAGAAATTGTCAGAATCAAACTGAGCATTTTTCCACTTAAACCGGTAAAAACCACCCCGCCGATCACAAACCCTGCTACCGCACATACGCAGCCAACGCTGGCAACACGATAACAAGCAGTAACGATTGCATCAATGATCTCTCTCCACCCCATCCTCGTCTCTTTTTTAACCCAGCTGGCTGCGATGGCAAGAATACTAGCTATAATCGCAGCCAAGGCCGGCGGTAAATCAATTACCAACAACCAAACCAAAACAATTAAAGGAACTAGATGTTGAAAATTATTCCTTAAAACCGAACCTAATATTTGAATCTTGCCACTATTATCATCAGGGGAAAAACCGAGTCGTACGGAGTGATAGTGGATTTGCCAATAGAGGCCCCCATAATAGAGGAGCGCCGGAATTGTTGAAGCCGCAGCAATTGTTATATAAGGAATATTGGTAAATTCTGCCATAAGAAAAGCGACAGATCCCATAACCGGCGGGAGAATTCCGCCACCGGTCGACGCGACTGCTTCCACAGCTCCGGCAAATGTCGACGAAAACCCCATTCGTTTCATCATTGGAATCGTAAAACTACCGGTGGTTGCGGCATCTGATACGGCGCTTCCGGAAATCATACCATATAATGCGCTGGACACCACAGCCACTTTTGCCGGACCGCCGATTGCTCTTCCCGCAATGGCATTTGCCAAATTAAAAAAAAACTCGCCGCCGCCGCCTTTATGAAGAATGCAGCCAAAAGTTACAAAAGCAAATATGTATGTAGTGGCCACTCCCAAAGGCAATCCCAGCAAGCCGGTCGTTGTATATACATTCTGGTCTATGAACGATCCTAACGACATACCCTTGTGGTATAATAAGCCAGGAAGGACCGGCCCAAGAAAAGAATACAGGATGAATATAAAAACTATAATCATCAGTATTCTACCGAAAATCTTCCAGGTAAGCCATAGTGTCAACGTCATTAAGAATACGGCGGCCACCTGATCCGACAAACTTAAAGGGCTCACCATCGGCCAGCGGGTAACAAACCGTTCACCATTTGCCAGAAGGTACACGATACTCGTTATCGCCAGCAATGCAACCATAATACCGGTTACAAATTGTAAACGACCGCCACGGGATATGGTGAAAGTACATAATGGAAATATGAAGCCTAAAAATATAACACGATGTATCCATGGATCGATTGATCCAATGTATATAGCCCAGATCTGGAAGATCGTGAAAAAAAGACAAAACAGTTTAATAATGATCGACATAGGAGGTTGTTCGTTCATCGCACTTTATACCAAAATTATATAGGGGACAGCATCAGCAGCGTGGTTGGGTTATCGCGCACCATAGTTCTAATATCCTCTTCGCTCACGCCGGAAAGTAACAGATAAGCCATCAGCATCCTGAAAAATTCGGGTTCCGGCGGGACCCATTCTCCAAAAGCGTCGGTACTTAGTATGCACCGGTTTGCGCCCAATTCGTTGATAATATTGATTGCTTTTGTTAAATCGTTTCCGTAGAAAATATTCAAGGCGCAAATCTCGATATAGGCACCCAACGCTGCCATGGCCTTTATCTCTTCAAAATCGGCGCCGACGCTCTTTGACAGGGGATGGGTAAAGATGAATTGCGTAAAACCAATCCGGCTGCATTCCCGGGCAACCGCCAGGCTTTCTTGCGGTGAAATATGGCCGGTACAAAGCACCATGTTCAGGTCTTTAGCCAACCCGATGATATCCCGCACCTCCTCTTTAAGATTGCCGGACGCATCCAGACAGGTTAAACCGGATTCGTGTGTTATGGAAGGAAACCATGTTTTCATCATGGTTCTAAAACCGCTCTCGGCCTGCCGGTGATGGGAACTCCAGGTCGGCAGCCAGATCACCTTTGCGCCCTGCCTGTAAGCCGCCTCTACCGCCATGGGGCTTAATCCACCCGCAATCGAGTTTAAAGTAATACTTGCAAAACATTCGATCCCTTGGACGCGCTGCGTTAAATGGTAGACATTTGCGGTGCTGGGCCACATCTGTGACTTAATCACAATACCGCGCAGCCCCATATCGCGGGCAAGGGTTAACAATTTTACGTCTTCCATGCGGGCTTTAATCTTGAACGATATTTCAGGATAGCCGTGATAATGCAAATCAATCGCACCATCCAGGAGCTGGTCAAACTGTGTGTTCTCCAACATCTTCGCCCGATATTCCCGATTGCCGATTACAGACATAACATTTCCTCCGTGAAAAGCGACAAACAATTCAATTGATTCCGACAAGGATAGAAATCCAATCCTATTTAAATTTTCTTAACAGGTCTTTATCATAAAGTAACTGCAAGGTTTCCGATAACGTTCCCTTCCTAATTCCCTCTTCCGAAGCCCTTCCGATTTTCAAAGCGGCAATAGATTCAATCACTTTTCGAGCCGCAGGAATCATTTCCGTGTTTAATCCATAATGTTTGAAAGTCCGTTCAAGCTCTTCCATCTCTTCTGCCCGCCTGCCGGCGTGAACCAGAAGGGCAGGAATATTTCTGCTTGCCGCTTTAGTCACATCTGGAAAACGTTCGTTGAAGCATTCTATCAGTTGGTTTTCCAACTCCAGGTTCTTGGCACAAACAAGCAGCTCCGTCATCAGACTCTGTAAGCCTTTGGATAAGCCCGCATAGACAACTTTAAATGCGGAGGCTTGTCCGATAGTCGGCCCAAGTTTTCTGACGCAGAACCCGAAATTCTCAAGTTGTATTATCTGCTCGGCTTCAGGCCCGGAAACATAGATCGTGGTGCCTTGGGTTAGCTTGGCTGATGTACCGATAATACATCCATCGATAAAATTTACTTTATTC
>ENA-OSEO01000861-OSEO01000861.1-sediment-metagenome-genome-assembly--contig:-NODE-861-length-66758-cov-7.101678_pt1 | contig 66758 bp, 52 predicted proteins | sample MGYA00237883_ERZ534232 | MGnify/ENA metagenome assembly ERZ534232
CTGGTGGGCCGTGCTGGACTCGAACCAGCGGCTCTCTGCTTAAAAGGCAGATACTCTACCATCTGAGTTAACGGCCCAGTTCAGCGCCGGGTCACAAAGTAATTTTTGTAACGCCTTTCCGGCGCGTTGTCAAGGCTAACTTGCCTTACAGCCCAGTCTCTCAAGCCTTTTCCAGAGCCGCCCGCCGCCTTGACCAACAGCCGGCTTGGTGATAGGGTTCTAGGCAGATCGCAAGGGGTTTTTCGGCATGGAATACGAAGCCGTGATCGGGCTGGAAGTACACGCCCAGCTCTTGACCAAGTCCAAGATTTTTTGCGCCTGCAGCACCACCTTCGGCGCTCCGCCCAACACCCACACCTGCCCGGTCTGCCTGGGCATGCCCGGCGTGCTGCCCGTGCTCAACCGCAAGGTGGTCGAGTTCGCCATGAAGATGGGCCTGGCCACGCATTGCCGCATCAACGCCAAGAGCGTCTTCGCCCGCAAGAATTATTTCTACCCGGACCTGCCCAAGGGCTACCAGATTTCGATGTTCGAGGCCCCGTTGGCCGAGCACGGCTACGTGGACATCGCGGTGGACGGCCACACGCGCCACGTCGGCCTGACCCGCATTCACATGGAGGAGGACGCGGGCAAGCTGGTTCACGACGAAGGCCGGCCCGTCTCCTATGTGGATTTCAACCGCACCGGCGTACCGCTCATCGAGATCGTCAGCGAGCCGGACATGCGCTCACCCGAGGAGGCCGCGGCCTACCTCAAGGCGCTCCGGGACATCCTGGTCTATCTTGAAATCTGCGACGGCAACATGGAGGAAGGCAGCTTCCGCTGCGACGCCAACGTCTCGCTCCGGCCCGTCGGCCAGGCCGAATACGGCACGCGTACCGAACTCAAGAACATGAACTCCTTCCGCCACGTGGCCCGGGCCCTGGAGTACGAGATTCGGCGGCAGAAAGCGGTCCTGGAAGACGGCGAGGCCGTGATTCAGGAGACCCGATTGTGGAACGAGGCCAAGGGCGCGACCGAGCCCATGCGCGGCAAGGAGGAAAGCCACGACTATCGTTACTTCCCGGACCCGGACCTGACGCCCATCGTCGTGGACGAGGCCTGGATCGAGGAGATACGAAAATCACTGCCCGAGCTGCCCGAAGAGAAACGGAGCCGCTTCGCCGCCGCCTATGGCCTGTCCGAAAACGCGGCCGAGGTGCTGACCGGCGAACGGGCCCTGGCCGACTATTTTGAGACCTGCGTGGAGGCCGGGGCCGAACCCAAGGCGGCCGCCAACTGGATCATGTCCGAACTGATGCGGGAATTCAAGGGCGACGTCGGCGGGCTTAGCGCCTGGCCGGTGAAGCCCGAGCAACTGGCCGCTCTGCTGAAGATGGTCCAGGAGGGCCGGCTGAGCGGTAAACTGGCCAAGACCGTGTTTGCCCGGATGGTGGAGAGCGGTCAGGACCCGGAGGAGATCGCCCGGGCCGAGGGGTTGGAGGTGGTGTCCGACACGGGGCAACTGGCGGTCGTCATCGCCGAGGTTCTGGCCGAGAACGCTGCCCAGGTGGAGGAATTTCGGGGCGGCAAGGAAAAGGTGCTGGGCTATTTCGTGGGGCAGGTGATGAAAAAGACCAAGGGGCAGGCCGACCCCAAGACCGTCAACCGGATGCTCCGGGAGGCGCTCCAGGGCTGATACAGAGCGCCATAACCTCGCATACCGTTGTTGCTCCTCGGCTCGTCATTGCGGCGTACCAAAAAGTACGCCTCATTCCTCTCCTTCGTCGCGCCTTGGTCTGCTTCGTTCTGACGCTCTGCATGCCCATCCTACTATCAAGAGGGCCCGGTACTTTTTTCTTCCCGCGCCATTAGCCCCGGCTGGGCAGGACCACCACGGCTTGGCCAGGCGTGGTCTTGTCCCCCTTACCGTTTTCCATCCAGATGTCCAAATCGACCAGATGGTCGCCGCCCTCGGCGCGCTTCCCGGTCACGGTGCCCTTGAGGGTCAAGGTGTCGCCGGGCACGTCCATGCCCCGATAGCTGCAACCAAAGCTCTTGACCCGGCCCTTGAGGCCGACCCAGTCCCCGACCAGTTGCCCCAACCAGGCGCTCTTGAGCGCGCCGTGGACGATGATCCCGGGCAGGTTGTTGCCCAGGGCGAAATCCTTATCGTAATGAATTTGGTAAAAATCACCCGAGGCCCCGGCCCAGCGCACGAGCTGCTGCGAGGTGGGTTTCTTGACCAAGGCCGGAATCTCCATCCCCACTTCCACGTCTTCCCAAAAAACCTGTTCGCTCATGTTCGACTCCTTTTCCTTGGTCCGGCCTAGTAGCTGATGCCGGTGAAGCGCGCCTTGACCGCCACTTCGCCGTCTTGGTTCTTGTAGGTCATCTCGACGACCTGGATGAGCATGGCACCCATGCGGCCCGCGCGTTCCCTGAGGTCCACCAGCTTGCCCGTGACGCTGATCGTGTCGCCGGCCTGGATCGGCTTGAAGAACTCGTAGTCGTTGCCGCCGTTGAGGTTCCGGGTGAAAGGACTTTGGATGCGGGGCGACGGCCCGCCGACCTTCACCGGGAAGGCGTACTGGGCGATAAAGCCCGGCGGCGCGACCAGGCTGCGATAGCCCTGCTGCTTGGCGTATTCCTCGTCGTGGTACAGCGGGTTCGGGTCTCCGATGGCCTCGGCCCAGCGCCGGATCGGTTCCTTTTCGATTTCATAGATCGTGGGCTCCGATTCGACGCCGACCTGGCTTTTCATCTCCTCGGTGATGATCGAATCCTGTGACATGCCTCGCTCCTTTTTATGATCGGTGATGTGGGAGACCATTATTCCATAAACCAACGCCGATGTCACGCGCCACAACGCCGGCGGGTGGCGCCGAAAACAATTACAGGGATTTTTCCCAGCCCAAGGGTTTTCCTGGGAGGCGGCGGTATAGTATAGTTATCATGCCGTTACTCTATATTTCAGCGGAAAGAAATCCAAACCCGAGGAGGAGCGAGGCATGGAACAGGTGACCAAGAACGTGTATGTGGAAACGGGCTACCGCGGTTGCAACCCGGGGTTTGTCGTCACCTCCGAGGGCGTGATCATGATTGACACGCCTCAGCGCCCTTCGGACGCCGTGGCCTGGCGGGAGATCATTCAGCGGCACGGCCCGGTGCGGTTTCTGATCAACACCGAACCCCACGGCGACCACTTCACCGGTAACTTTTTCTTCGATACGGTCTGCGTGGCGCAGGAAGGCACCCGAAAGGCCATGACCCAGGCCGATCCCGCTCAGATGAAGGAGCGCACCCGCCTGATCGATCCGGACGGTCTCAGCCTCATGGACGGCTACCAGGTGCGCCTGCCCATGGTCACCTTTCAGGAGACGCTCAAGATTCACCTGGGTGAACACGTCTTCGAGCTGCTGCACACGCCCGGCCACACGGCCAGCGAGACCGCCGTGTACATCCCCCGAGAGGGCGTGGTCTTTACCGGGGACAACATCTTTCACCAGGTGCAGGCCTTTTTCCATGAGGCCCTGCCTCTGGCCTGGCTCGAATCCCTGGAGACCGTCCGCGGTCTGAAGGCCGACGTTCTGGTACCCGGCCACGGGGAAGTCTGCACCCCGGCCTACCTGGACGAACAGGCCGCCTTCATCCGGGATTGGATCGCCGCGGCCAAGGACGCCGTGGCCCAGGGCTGGTCCCTGGAAGAGGCCCAGGGCCGGATTTCGTTTCTCGACCGATACACCATGGGACCGGGCATGGAGGCCTTCGGTCCGGAGCTGATGAAGATGAACGTCGCCCGGTTGTACGGTCTGGCCCGGGAGGGCAAGCTTTAGGTTGAAGTGAAGCTGTTTGCGGACGAGCAAAATCCTTGACATGGCGGCTACGGCGGCATAATCTCAGGTTCAAATCTCTGTTCGTTCCAACAACGGCCACAATCAGGAGCACTGACCCTTTATCCAAACAAAAAGCTGAAACCGTCAAGTATGCGGTCTAATGGGTGCCGGCCGGGCAGGCGCCCCTTTTATTACTCGAGGGGAGAAGGAGGCATAGAAGGAAACATGGGTAAATCAATGCACAAGAAACACTTGTTGGGCCGGGGCATGGTTCTGTTGACGATCATGGTCTTGTTTCTGGCGGCGGGTTCCGTGGTTTGGGCCGAGCCGCAAGGAACGGTGACCTTTGCCACCAGCTGGCCTACGTTCAACACCAAGGGCGGCGATCCGGCCACGAACGTGGCCTCTCCACCCTATACCAACCAAGCCTGCTTCGACAGCCTGGTGTCGGTGAGCGTGGACCGTGAGTGGACTCCGGCTTTGGCCAAATCTTACAAGATCTCGCCCGACTGGAAGTACATCGATTTCAACCTGAGAACCGATGTCAAATTCCAAAACGGGGATCCGGTCACGGCCGAGGACGTGAAGTTCAGCCTGGCCATCTACATGGACAGAAAATACAAATTCCAGTTCGGGCCCATGTGGCGACGCACGGTCGGGGAAGTGGAAATCGTGAAGCCCGACCTGGTGCGCATCCACATGAAAGCGGCTGACTGGGGTTTTATCGGCCGCATGTGGTGGGGCGCTGGTGTGATGCCCAAGAATTACCGGGAAAAGGTGGGTGACGAGGAGTTCTCCAAGCACCCCGTGGGCGCCGGCCCGTTCCGGTTCGTCGATTTCAAGCAGGACCAATGGGCGCTCTATGAAGCCGTGCCCAATCACTACCGGCAGACTCCTAAAGTCAAAACCGTGAAGCTGCTCTACGTGCCGGAAAACTCGACCCGGCTGGCCATGTTGAAAAACGGCGAGGCCGACATGGCGCCCTTGCACAGTGCGCACGTTAAAGAGGTTCAGGACGATCCCAACATGAAGCTGTTCTGGGTCAAATACGTCTCCGGTTCGAACCTGTATTTTTGCGACATGGTGGACCCCAAGACGCCCAGCCCGTTCTTCGACGTTCGTGTGCGCAAGGCCGTGAGCCTGGCCATCGACCGGGAGACCATCTGCAAGAAGCTGCTTTTCGGCGCGGCCGAAGTGTGGGGCGACGTGCTGCCGCCCGTGACCCTGGGCTACGACCCCTCGCTCAAGCCCGATCCCTATGATCCGGAAAAGGCCAAGGCCCTGCTCAAGGAGGCCGGCTATCCCAATGGGTTCGAGACCACCATGAATGTTTCGACCACCAATACCACAGGCGAGGCCCTGGCCGCTAGCCTGGAAGACATCGGGATCAAGGTGAAACTGGAGAGGTTCGAAGCCGGCGCGTTTTATGGCGCGGTCTTCGCGAGGAAATTCCGCGGCTTGCTCCCCTACGTCGGGTGGTACGATCCGGAAAGGCAAGCCCCGGCCGAGCTGTCCGACTTCTATCTGAAAGGCACCCCCCACGCCTTCTACACCACCGATGAAATCGACACAGCCTTGCACAAGGGCATGTACGCCACGAGCGATAAGGAACTGACCGAGTGGGGCAGGAAGCTTTCCAAGATGATCCGGGAAAACTACGTCACGGTCTTCCTCTGGGCCAACCATTCACCATATGGCCTGGGACCGCGCATCAAGAACTGGCAACCGTCTCTGGGCTGTCTGCCGGCGATTGCCTTTGAGACCATCGAACTAAAGTAAGCGATTATTTCCATTGCCGCGAGGCCGCATCCAATGCGGCCTCGCGTTTTTTCCCCACCGGGCTTTCCCCTGCTTTTGTCCGCCAAACAACATTTTTCTGTTCGAACCTGCCTCAGCCCGGCAAAAAAACCACGGCTCTCCGGCCCTATTGTTCGCGAGCGAGCAAATCCCTTGACAGGGCCGCCGAATCGGCTTAGTCTCTTTTTACAAGCACCTCCAAGTTAAGAATCTCCAAGCGAAGGGTTACATCGCAAAAAATCGGGTTTCCGGCTCGAACTTCCATTGGGAAGAGCGCCCGCCGGTCGGCCCGGCGTTCGCGGGATTGGAGAAAACGCGTCAGGGAGAAAAGGGGAAATAGGAGGAAACATGGGCAGAAAAATTCGCGGTAAACACGTGGGTGGTTTGGGTGCGATCCTGTTGATGGCCATGGTTCTGTCGTTGGCCATGGGATCGATGGCTTGGGCCGCGCCACAGGGTAGTGTGACCTATGCCACCGGTTGGGCGACCTTCAACTGCAAGGGCGGCGACCCGGCCACGCAAACCGGCGCCCCACCCTATGTCGGCCAGACCGTCTTCGACAGCTTGGTGTCCGTGACCACGAACCGCAGGTTCGTGCCGGCTTTGGCCAAATCCTTCCAAATCGCGCCAGGGTGGAAGTACATCGACTTCTTCCTGCGGGACGATGTCAAGTTCAGCAACGGCGACCCGGTCACGGCCGAGGACGTGAAGTACAGCTTGACGCTCTATACGGATAAAAAATTCAGGTATGTTTTCGGGCCGATGTGGCGCAAGACGATCCAAAACGTGGAGATCGTCAATCCAAAGCAGGTCCGCATCCATCTGGCCCAGGCCGACTGGGGGTTCATCGGCCGGTTGTGGTGGGGCGGCGGCATCATGCCCAAGGCCTACCGGGAGAAGGTGGGGGACGATGAGTTCGCCAAGCATCCCATCGGCGCCGGTCCGTTCACCTGGGGGGACTACAAGCAGGACCAGTACGCGACTTTTGAAGCGGTGCCCAACCATTACCGGGCCACCCCCAAAGTCAAGACCGTGAAGCTGCTCTTTGTGCCCGAGCACTCCACCCGCCTGGCCATGCTCAAGAACGGCGAGGCGGATGTGGCCTCCCTTTTACCGGCCCATATCAGGGACGTGCAGGCCGATCCCAACCTGAAGATGTTCTGGGTCAAGGGCGTTTCCGGTTCGACCATCGTTTACGCCGACCTGGTGGACCCCAAGACGCCCAGCCCCTTCCTGGACATCCGCGTGCGCAAGGCTGTGGGCATGGCCATTGACCGGGAGACCATCTGTAAAAAGATTCTTTTCGGAGCGTCCGAGCCTTGGGGCGACGTGCTGCCGCCCGTAACTTTGGGCGCCGACCCGACCCTTAAGCCCGAACCCTACGATCCGGAAAGGGCCAAGGCTTTGCTCAAGGAAGCCGGCTATCCCAAGGGCTTTGAGACCGAGATGCACGTTCAGACCACGTCCATCATCGACGAGGCCCTGGCCGCCAGCCTGGGCGAAATCGGCATCAAGGTCAAGGTGAACAAGTATGAACCCGGCGCCTATTATCCCAATTTCTTCCAACGGAAATTCCGCGGTCTCGTCCCCTATGTGGGCTGGTACGACGCCGAATTCCAGGCCCCGGCCGAACTGTCCGACTTCTACCTGAAGGGCACGCTGCACGCCTACTACACCACGGACGAGATCGACGCCATGCTTCGCAAGGCCATGTACGCCGAGACCGAGGCGGAGTTGACCGAGTGGGGCAAGAAGATATCCAAGCTGATCAGGGACAGCTACATCACGACGTTCCTGTGGATGGCCCACTCGCCCTATGCTTTGGGGCCGCGCATCAAACACTGGGAGCCGTCTTTCGGCTGCATCCCGGCCATCGCTTTCGAGACCATCGAACTGAAGTAAACGGCCCGTTCAATCGCCCGAGGTCGCGCCCAGCGTGCGATCTCGGGCTTTATTTTTTATCCCCTCTTTTTCTTGCCTTGGTCTAGCCCGGGCGCTTACAATGGTTTCATTGATCGTCGATGACCCTTGCCTTCCCGCCTAGCGTCGCGGGGTGCCGATGAGGCCCGGGATGAAAGAGCAGGATCTGCTGAATGCCCTTGAAGAACTGGCCGGGCGGCTGGATATCGAAGTGCGCCACGAGGCCGTCGAGGGGGAGGAAGGGGTTGTCTTCGGCGGTCTCTGCCGGCTGCAGGGACGGTTTCTATTGATTCTGAACCCCATCGCTTCACCGAAAGACAGGATCGCCCTGCTGGCCCGGGCGGTGAATCAATTCGACCTGGGCGGGGTCTATCTGATACCCGTGCTCAGGGAATTTCTGGAAAATTTTCCTTAGGCGGACGCAACGTCGTAATTTCGTGCGGATCGCGCCAGATGAACGTGTTGGCAAGCCAGGCAAAAAGCGTTATAATGATTTTGCAATACATAAGTATCGTCTCGCCCTATAAGTGGACCGTCAACAAAAAGGGTCTATCCCGGAAAAAGGGCTGTCATGCTGACGGAAAAGGAAAAGCTGGATATCCTGGCGCTCTTGGGTATTGAATTGAACCAGGTCAAGGACCTGGATATCCTGCTGGAGAGGGTTCTATCCGAGGCGCGCCGTTTCGCCAACGCCGACGCCGGCTCCATTTACATTCGGGACGGGGACTCCCTTCATTTCACCTACACCCAGAACGACACCCTGCAAAAGCGCCTGCCCAAGGGCGAAAAACTCATATACTCCACCTTTTCCATGCCCATCGACCAGAAGAGCATCGCCGGCTACGTGGCCGCCACGGGCAACGCCCTCAATCTGCCATTGGTCGAGGATATCCCGGCCACGGCGCCCTATTCCTTTGACCCCAGCTTTGACCGGAAGTCCGGTTACTCGACCCGGTCCATGTTCACCATCCCGCTCCGAACCACGCGGGGAGACATCCTGGGCGTGCTCCAACTGATCAACGCCAAAAACGAAAACAGCAAGATCACGGTCTTCCCCCAGGAAGATGGAACCATCATGCAGAATTTCGCCAGCCTGGCCTCCGTGGCCCTCGAACGGGCCCAAATGACCCGGGCGATTCTGCTGCGCATGATCCGCATGGCCGAACTGCGCGACCCCAAGGAGACGGGCGCGCATGTCAATCGCGTGGGCGGATACACGATCGAGCTGTACGAGGAATGGGCCCGCCGCCACGAACTCTCCCAGCAAGAGCTGGACAAGAACCGGGACAGTCTGCGCATGGCCGCCATGCTCCACGACGTGGGCAAGGTGGCCATCTCCGACCTGATTTTGAAAAAACCGGGCCGGTTCGATCAGGACGAATTCGAGATCATGAAACAGCACACCGTCCTGGGCGCGCGGCTCTTCCTGGACGCGCAGTCGGATTTCGACGAGGCGGCGGCGGAAGTGGCCATGAACCATCACGAACGCTGGGACGGGAAGGGGTATCCGGGCCACGTGGACGTTTTCAACCAGCCCCGGGAGGGTTTTGTCCAACCCGACGGCAGGGCCCGGGGCAAGAAAGAAAAGGAAATTCCGCTCTACGGCCGGATCGTGGCCCTGGCCGACGTGTACGACGCCCTGTCTTCGGCCCGGGTTTACAAAGAGGCCTGGGACGAAAACAAGGTGCTGTCCACGATCACCGAGGAGCGCGGCAGCCATTTCGACCCCGAGTTGGTGGACATCTTCTTTTCCAAGCTCGACGTGCTGCGGTCCATCCAGGAAAGATACAAGGAATCCACCTGAAGGCCGGTTCGAGGATTCCGGCCGCATCCATCCATGGACTTTCTTCTCGCTCTTGGCGCCGGACCCAGCGGCCTTGCCCTGTTCATCGGCCTGGCCCTGGGCCTGCTTTTGGGCGGCGTGGCCGTTTGGCTCGCCTGGCGGGGGCGGGTCTCTTTTCTGAATCACCAATGCGGACGGCTGGAAGCCGAACTCGATGAGACCCGTCGGGAACACGCGGCCCAGCACGAGGCCACGGCCGCGCTCACGGCCCAGACAGCCCGCCTGGAAGCCGAGTTGGATCACGCCCGCCGAGACGCCGCGGAAAAACTGGCCTTGCTCGAACGGGCCAAGTCCGAGCTGTCCAGCGTGTTCACCGCCCTGGCCTCCGAGGCTCTGAAGAGCAGCAACCAGTCCTTTCTGACCCTGGCCCGGGAGACGCTGGGAAAATATCAGACCGAGGCCAAGGCCGAGTTGGACCGGCGCAAGCAGGCCATCGAGGGCTTGGTTTCGCCCATCCGGGAATCCCTGGAAAAGATCAACACCCAGACCCAGGCCGTGGAACAGGAGCGGGCCCGGGCCTACGGCGGCCTGACCGAGCAGGTGAAGTCGCTCATGCAGACCCAGGACCAGCTCCGGGTCGAGACCGGGAACCTGGTCCGGGCCTTGCGCCAGCCCGTGGTCCGGGGGCGGTGGGGCGAGATTCAGCTCAGGCGGGTGGTCGAAATGGCCGGTATGCTCAATTACTGCGACTTTGTCGAACAGGCCACGGTCGAGACCGGCACGGGCGGCCGTCTGCGGCCCGACCTGATCGTGCGGTTGCCCGGCGGCAAGAATGTGGTCGTGGACGCCAAGGCGCCGCTCATGGCCTACCTCGAAGCCCACGAAACCCAGGACGAGGCCGCGCGGGCCGAAAAGCTGGCTCGCCACGCCCGGCACATCCGCACCCACCTGAGCAGCCTGAGCGCCAAGGCCTACTGGGACCAGTTCTCGCCCGCCCCGGAATTCGTGGTGCTCTTCCTGCCCGGCGAAAATTTCTTTTCCGCCGCCCTCGAACAGGACCCCAGCCTGATCGAGGAAGGCGTCAACCAGCGGGTCATCCTGGCCACCCCAACCACGCTCATCGCCCTGCTCAGGGCCGTGGCCTATGGCTGGCGGCAGGAGCGGATCGCTGAGAGCGCCGAGGAGATCAGCCGCCTGGGCCGGGAGCTTTACGACCGGCTGCGGATTTTGGCCGAGCATTTCGTGCGGGTCGGACGCAGCCTGGACGGGGCCATCGACGCCTACAACAAGGCCGTCGGTTCCCTGGAAAGCCGCGTGCTGCCCGCGGCCCGCCGATTCACCGAACTGGGGGCCGACACCCCCCAGGAGATCCCCCAGGCCGAACCTATCGAACGAACGCCCCGCCAGATTCAGGCCCCGGAACTGGCCGCTTCGCCCGAAGACCCCGAAGACACCCAATAAGAAAGCCTTCGCGGGCGAGTTTGCCGTTCGACAAACCATTTGACAGGCTCATGGTCTTGAGCCTAGTCAAGGGAAAACCCGCCCCTACTGCCAGATGTTCGGGAACGCGGGAGAAAAAGGTTCCTGCCTCCTCTTCCTCCTTGATCCGACAATGAACTAGGCCGTCATCTCCAGCAGGGCCTGGATGCGCGTCAGCATCTGCCCCATATCGCTTTCCGAATAGTCTGTTTCGATTTTGAGGAAAGGCAGGCCGTGTTTTTGGGAGACGTGTTCCCGCACGGCGTGGGATTCGATGTTGTAGGTGTGGCAGGCGGTCAGCACGACGTCGATGACGGCGTCGGGCCGGAAGGTTTCGATGAGGCGGTCGATGGCGGTCAGGCGGCGGTGATTGGTGGTCATGCAGGAGCAGGGGAGTTCAAAGTACCGCCGGGCGATGGCCGCCAGAGGATCGCCCGTGCCTTCCTCCACCGGCGTTAGGATCGGTTTAAGCCCGCTGCAGGCCTCCTGGGCGACGATGCTTCCTCCGGCGTCTTCAATGGCGTGAAAAACCTTTTCCGCGTCCCCGCCCACCGGGCAGCCCGTGACCATGACCCGCGGCGCGCCGGCCGGTCTTACCATCCGCCCGGAGGAGCGCCGGGCTTCGAGTCTGGCCAAAACGTCCGTGAAAAATTTGTCCAGATCCGCCCCCATGAACAGCGAGTCCACGGACAGAATGTCCTTGGTCTCCACCCAGGTGACTAGCGGCGGGTCGTACCGAGCGTAATCCACGACATCCAAGACCCATCGGCGGCGGCGGTTGGCCTCGCGGATGGCCGCTTCCAGGGCCTCGTCCGTGATGGGCCGGTCGAAGGTCTCCTCCAGGAAGCGGCACATCTTGCGCACGCTGTGCTCCCAATGCCTGAGGGCCTCTTCCTCGTCCGGCATCTGGGGAAGCTCCAGGGTGACCATGGGCTTTTTCCCCTGGATGAGTTCGAACATCTTTTTTTTGCCGTCGCAGGTGGTTTCGCAAACCACGGCCTGGCTCATGCCGAAAAAGGGGCAGGCGTTCGTTAGGATGAAGCCGAAGCTGGATTTGACCAGGGGGCAGAGGTTGGCCGGCAGCACGGTCTCGGCCGCCGGGATGGGGGCGCGGGAGGTGGAGCAGAGCCCCACGGGCACCCCGCCCAGGGCCCAGATCGGTTCGAGCGGGGCAAAACAGCAGTACAGCCCAATCAAGGGTTTCCCCTCGGCTTGGGCTGTCCGCAAATGGTGAATCACGCGTCGACCCGGTTGGTCGGCGTAGGCGTCATCCAGCAGGTGATCCATAGGGGGTGTCGCCTGGACCGGCGGTTCCTACATTTCCTCGTCCAGGTCCACGCCCAGACGCTCCCATTGCTCTTGGGCCTCGGCCTCGGCCTTGGCGATTTCCTCATCACTCCAGGGGTCCAGCACCAGACTGTCCGCCACCAGTTCCCAGATATACTTCACCTCGTACTTGTGGTCCGTGAAATGCTTGGGCAGGCGCTTCATCAACTGGTCGTGGCAGTTTGAACAGCCGGTTACCACCACGTTGGCTCCGGAGTTTTTGATGGATTCGTATTTCATCCGGCCGTGCCAGACCGCGTCTTCCTCGTAAGGCCCGGGCCAGTTGCCGCCGCCGGCTCCGCAGCAGAAGGCGTTCATGCGGTTGGGTTCCATTTCCACGAACTCGTCCACGCATTGCTGCAAGATCCAGCGAGGCTCTTCGAAGTATCCGTGGCCGTAGTGACGTTCCAATTCCCGGCCGTGCTTACACGAGTCGTGCCAGGTGAAGATTTTGCCCTCGTTGACGCTCTTGTCCAGCTTGATGCGGCCCGTCTTGATCAGCTCCACCAGGTAATCGTACAGATAGATGTAATTGACCGTATTGTTCGGGTCGTCCAACTCGCAGGTCTTGAGGCCCATGCGGCAGCCGTACGAGCCTCCGCCGCAGTCGGGCATGATCATGCGCCGGATGTTCATCTGTTTCATCATGTCGATCTTGCGCTTGGCCAGGGTGGTGGTGGCGTCGTAGTTGCCGGTGAAGAGCCCCCAATCCACGGCCTCCCAGTTTTCCGAAGGCAGGGTCCAATTTTCACGGGCCGCGTAAAAAATCTTCCACCACCATTTCATGTCGTCGTTGTCGGCGAAGACCTCTTTGGAATTGGGGAAGAACAGGATTTCGGCATTCTGTTTGTCCACCGGCACATAAAACCCGGGCAGCTCCTCGTCGGCCAGTTCCTTGCCCAGGTCGGACAAAAGGAAGAAGTAGTCCTCCTGGGGGATGGCCATGTTGTTGCCGGTATTGAGCACGTTGGCCACGCCCTTGTGCAGGATGCCCGGCACCTCGTCCCGAGGTCGCAGGTTTTTCATGTAGCCCATGATGGCCGGCATGTCGAGGTCCATGGGGCAGGCGGCCGAGCAGCGCCCGCAGCCGGTGCACAGCCAGGGGAACTTAGAAGCCACCACCTCGTCGATGAGGCCCATGACCAGCATGCGGATCACCTTGCGCGTGTCCCAACCGACCATGTTCGGGTTCCCGGTGATGGGGCAGCCGCTGGAGCAGGTCCCGCAGGTGAAACAGAGGTTCAGGTTCAGGCCGGCCAGCTTTTCCTGGGCCTCGGCCGGCAATCTCTTCGGAGTGACGACTTGGGACATGGAAACCTCCCTGATGGTGCAATAAAAAGGCGCGCGACCGGACCGCATTGGGCGGAACCAGGGAGTCGGCCGGAAGCCGGCCGGGAGATTACACGACCCGGCCGCGCGCCAAAGTGTTCCAGGTCCGGGGAAGGGGCGACGGAAGAGGAAGCGACCACAAGGTGAGGTGGACATTGCCCATCAGGTGATCTGGATGTCGGCTTCCCCGACCTGGGCGGTAGGGACAGAGCGGATCAGGTAAACCAGAATAAAACGGGCATCCGCCTGAAGCCCTACTTTCGATGCCGAGCCGGTTTTGGGAAACCAACGCGGCAGATTTATAAAAACTATTATCATCAATAATGATAATTTGTCAAATAGTTTTTTTCTATACATGAGGACATCATACCCCGGCCTCGTAGATCGAGCGGAATGCCGAACCCTGGCCTTTCTCCGCCGAAAAACGAATGGGGACCAGGTGTCTGTCAAACGGTTTAACGATCCGCGTCACGCATCGTTGAAGAGAACCAAAGCCATCCGGGGCGTTCGTGAACGACCCTTATATTGCTCAGAGCGGCAAGTAAGCTGCATAAACATCACTTGACAATCAAGCGGAAGGGAACGCGCCAAGAGGCCGGACCCTGGATGAATCATTCCAGGGGGACGATTTCTGGAACACCGGAACCCCAACAGTCCCGAGGCCGAAGCCGCCTGCTTTGCGGTCCACGGAAGATGCTCAAGGCATTCTGTGGATTTGCAGCCTTGGCGCGCTCCCTCTTGGCCCAGCCTGATGATTATTGGCGGGTTATGGCAAGAATGAAAAGCACTTGCAAAGTTTGCCGGGCATGGTTGAATGCGCCGGCATCATGATTTTGCCAGGCATTTTGGAGATGACTTCTACGTTGTCTCTAATCAGAGTCAGGCTTTGGCGGACGGGTTTTAAGCCGTAGCCGGGCATCGGTGAAACTGCGCCGAGCATGCTCTTCCGTGGATACTTTCATCCAGAAAATCCTTCTGCTCAAGTAATTGCGAATATTGAACAACGAACTCGGGAATTGCATTTTTACTTCGGCCGCCTTCTCGAAAGGCATATCCCGCGTGGCTTTGATCGATAGCTCGATGCTCTGGTCCACGTATTTTTCGGTTTCCTGGTATAGGTATTCAAGGTCCTTAAGCGTGATGCCCAGCTCTTCACGGATGCCCCAGGCATAAAACAGCCCGGCCGTGACGTCCTCGTTGTTGAAACGGTTCTTTTTCTGAGGGAGAAGCAGGCCGGCGTCTACCAGATCTCGTACTTGTTGGGGCGAAAGTCCGGTCGCCTCACAATAATCGCCCAGGGTCAATTTGGGTTCTTCGGTGAGATGAAACACCATGTGATGAAGTTCCACCAGCGGATCGACGTCGATGCCCTTGTCTTTCAAAGCCAACATGGTTCTGATTTTATTCAGGGGCATATCCAGGGCCTGAAGTTTCGTGATTAACGCGGCCCGTTCCACACAGGCCGGATCATAGTAGGCCATGGTCCGATTGGTTCGAACCGGCTCGGGCAACAAACCTTCCTTAAGCCAGTAAACCAGGGTTGATCTCGGGAGGCCGGTCGCGGCCTTGAGTTCGTTCATGCGCAGCCCGGGCTTGGTTTGCTTCTTCTCGCTCTTCTTTTTTGGTTCAGGCATCGGTCTTCTATCCCATCATCAAATCAGCGGATTGATGCGATTTCTTAAGCCGAAAAGGGCTTAAGTTTCAATAAGTAAAGATATGAAACACAATAATCGCTTCCAAGTCAACATCGCAATCCGTCCGATCAAACCCGGAAGTGCGCTGGGGAATCGACCCCCAGTCCGCTCCGATTCGCTTCCAACCGCTTGCCGGTGGCTGTCGATTTCCGGCATTCGGCGGCGAGCTTTGTAAATTTATTATTTAAAATCATCAAGTTGCATGGAAAAGGCACTTCAAATCTCCAGGTGCTGAAAAAGATATTGACAAGCCGCATTTTTTTCCATAAGGTACACTTTAAAACTTAAAAGTTCAGCTTTCTAGTATTAAGTTGAAGGATAGGCCAAAACGCCTTGGTTGTAAAGAGAAAACATGACGCGATCCGGTGAAAAAGCGCCCCGCCGGTCCCTGGGGAGACGCCTTCGCGCCGGGGGAGCGTTGAAGACCGCCGATAAAATTGGAAAGCCGGACCAGGAGGAAGCATGACCGAGGACCGAAGCCCGCTCATCATTGGCGTGGGGCAGTTCATGGAAAAGGATATCGAGCCGGAGGAAGGCCTGGAACCGCTTCAATTGATCGGTAAAACCGCCCGGACCGCCTTTGAGGACGCGGCGGGCGGCCAGGGTTTGGTCGATGCCGTGGATTACCTGGCCATCACCGACGTGAGGTCCTGGAAGTACAACAACCTGCCGCGACTCTTGGCCGAACGGCTGGGCCTTCACCCGAAGACCGGCGCGATGACCGCCCTGGGCGGCAACATGTCTCAATGGCTGGTGAACGACACCGCCTTAAAAATCGTCGCGGGCCAGGTCGGCGCGGCCCTGCTGACCGGCGGGGAATCCTATTTCACGGCCCGGCGGGCGCGCTTCAAGGGAATCAAGCTGGCCTGGACCACGGACGAGGGGGCCGACAAGCCCGAGCGGATCGGCAGCACCCGTCCCGGGTTTAACCAGCACGAAGCCAAGTACAACATGACGTCGGCCATCGATACCTACGCCCTGTTCGAAAACGCCTGGCGGTTTCACCATGGGCTGAGCCTGGAGGCCCATCGGGAGCGCATGGGCAAGCTCTTGAGCCGGCTCACGGCCGTGGCCGCTGAAAACCCTTACGCCCGCTTCCCGAAATTCCTCACCCCCGACGAGATCACCACACCCGGACCGGACAACCGCATGATCTGCTTTCCCTACACCAAATGGATGTGCGCCAACCTGGACGTGAACAAATCCTCGTCCCTGATCATGACCTCGGTCTCCCGGGCGAAGACCCTGGGCATCCCCCAGGATCGGTGGATTTATTGGTGGGGAGGCGGCGACGCGGAAGAAAATCCGTGGCTGGTGAGCCAGCGGCCGGATTTCCATTCCTGCCCGGCCATGAAATTTTCGGCCGAAAAGGCCCTGGCCATGGCCGGCATCACGGTCCAGGACATCGATTACTTCGATCTGTACAGCTGCTTCCACATCGCCGTCCAGCTGGCCTGCGAAGAAATGGGCGTCGGCGACGCGGACGAGCGTCCCCTGACCGTCACCGGCGGCCTGCCCTATGCCGGGCAGTCCGGGAGCAACTGCGGCCTGGACGCCATCGTCTCCATGATCGCCAAGCTCCGGCAAACGCCCGGAACCAAGGGCATGGTCACGGGCAACGGCTGGTATCTGACCAAGCAGGCCACCGGGATTTACAGCACCGAGGCCCGGGAAGGTTCGCCGGGCGTGACTCCGGAAAAGGAAAACGCTCCATCCCGCCAAGCCGTGGACACGGTTCCCGACGGCGCGGAGGGACGGGGCGTGATCGAAACCTATACCGTGGCTCACGATCGGAACGGCGAGCCGAATCGCGGTCTGGTGATCGGCCGGTTGGAAGACGGCCGCAGATTTATCGCCAACACTCCAGCGGATCGTCAGCTTCTCAAGGAACTCATGCGGGAAGAGGCCATCGGCCGATCGGGCAACCTGACCTCTCAGGATGAACGACATATTTTCACCCCGAATCAGTAAAAAAGGAGATTTTAATGAGCGAAGAAATGTATCGAAAGCTGGCCAAAGTGCTGGACACCCTTCCACCCGGATTTCCGGTCACTGAAAGCGGCGTGGAAATCAAACTGCTCAAGAAGATTTTCAAACCAGAGGAAGCCGACCTGTTCTGCAGCCTCAGGATGACTTACGAATCGGCTCCGGAGATCGCCGAACGCACGGGCAGGCCTCTGGAGGGTCTGGAAGATCGGTTGAACGCCATGTTCGATCGTGGTCAGATCAGGCGCATCAACCGCGGTCCGGTCAAGGCCTTTGCGCTGGTGCCGTGGGCGTCCGGGCTTTACGAGCTTCAATTGGAATTTATGGACGAGGAGTTCGCCAGACTGGTCACCGAATTCGGGCGCACTCCCGGTTCGACCATGCGCTTCAAGCCTCAGGTGTGGCAATCCCTTCCCATAGAAAGGGAAATCCCGGCCGGGCATCAAGTCCTGCCTCACCAGCAGGTCTCGGCCATCATTGAAAAAGGAAAAGAGTTCTGGGTCAGGGAATGCATCTGCAAGAAAACAAAGGGACTCATTGGCGAGCCGTGCAGCAAGCCCACCGAGGTCTGCCTCGTGATCGACCCCTTTCCGGAGATCCTCGGCGAGGAAAATATCAATGCGGGCCGTAAGCTCACCAAGGAGGAGGCCTACGCCGTGCTCGACAAGGCCGAAGAGGCCGGTCTGGTGCACATGACGGCCAACACGGAAACCGAGCATCGGTTTATCTGCAACTGTTGCGGATGCTGCTGCGGCGCCATAAGAGGGGCCAAGTTCCTGGGTTCGTCGGCCGCCTTCAACTCGTTCTATTTCGCCGAGATCGATGCGGAGGCATGCACCGGCTGCGGCCTCTGCAAAGAGGAACGCTGCCAAATCGGGGCGATCGAAGAAACCGATGATGGTTTCCGGATCAATACCAAGCAGTGTATCGGATGCGGTCTTTGCGTCACGGCTTGCCCCGCGGAGGCGATCAAGCTGATCGCCAAGAGCCCGGACGAGATCGTCAAGCCGGTTAAGAACAGAGCGGCTTTTTGGGCCGAGCGCGCCCGCCAGCGCGGCGTGGATTTCAGCCCCTACCAGTAGGATTGTTTTTAAAGATGGAGACCGCGTCCCTGGATTTCATTTGAATTTTCAACTCGACCGCACCGCTCCCAGCCCGATTCATAGGCCCATATTTGAATGAACCCGTCTTCTTTAAATAAGACTGATTTTTAAAAGTGAAAATCGGTGGTGAACGGAGGGTTGCTCATGCGGAATAAAAAAAGCCATTTCTTGTATATGGGTATTTTGCTTGCGCTGATGTTCTTACTGCTTCTGATTCCTTTCAACCCGCTTGCCGGCGCGGAGGACGCCAACGGAGGTTCTTCCTGGACTTGGAGCAAGGCCAACCCCAAACCGGCTTGGTGGCAATGGGATTCCGGGGGGGACAAACCCGTGCGCGGCGGCTACGTGCGGTTGGCCAGCCCGAGATATATCGGCCTGATGAATCCCAACCACTGGCCGGTCTATGACTGGCGTTCCATCCTGGAAATATACGAACACCTCGTCAATATCGGCGGGGACTACCGGCCGACCACGAACTGGCTGGCCGTGTCCTATCAATACCTCGACCCGCTCACCTGCGTCATGAAAATCCGCCAAAACGTGAAGTTCCACGATGGCTCCGATCTGACCGCCGAAAGCGTGAAATACACCGTGGATTGGATCAAAGACAGAAGGAACGGCGCCTGGACCCGGTCTTTGATCAAGCCGCTCAAATCGGTCGAGGTTGTGGACGCCTACACGGTCAAATTTCATTTCGACGCGCCCTGGGCGGCTTTTCTGGGGATGATGTCCACCGTTCCCGGAAGCATCATCTCTCAAAAAGCCCTGGAAGGCGAAGACGCCTTGAAGCACGTTAAAAAGATTACCCACGCCAAAGAGAAGCTGGGCCGGGCCGAGGAAGCCGCCAAGCAGGCCAAGGCCGAGGGCAAATCCGAGGCAAACAATCTCATGGCTGAAGCCAAAAAGCTGCGGGAAGCCCTGGCCGCCCTGGAAAAGCAATATCCACAGGCGGAGGAAAGGGCCAGGAAGGCCAAGAAGCTCGATACGAACCCCGTCGGCACCGGGAGATACATGCTGGAGGAGGGCCGCCCTGGAAATTACTTGAAGCTCAAAAGAAATCCCAACTGGTGGTTCGGAAAAACCATCGGCCGGCCCGACATGCCTTACCCGGACGGCCTCATCACCACGGTCATCGGCGATCCGGCCGTTCAACTGGCCAACTTGAGAGCCGGCAAGCTTCACGCCATTGGCATTGCTCCGTCCTCTCTCAGCACGCTCAAGAGCGATCCCAATCTTTGGATTACCAGTCTCAACCAAAATCACAGCTTTGCTATGAGATTCAATACGCAGACCGGGCCTTGCAAAAATCTTCTCGTGCGCAAGGCCGTCTCCCACGCCATCGATCGGCAGGCCCTCGTGGCCGGGATCGTCATGGGACAGGCCAGGGTCTCCAGTTGTCTCTTCAACCCCGAACACTGGTGCCACAACCCGAACCTGAAACCCGTGACGTACGACCCGGAATTGTCCAAAAAACTGCTGGCCGAAGCCGGTTACCCCAACGGCCTGACCCTCTCCGGCTATGCCACGGCCGGCACCGGCTGGGAATCCTTGGCCGAGGCCATTAAAAGCATGCTGGCCAAGGTAGGCATCGAGTGGCGGGTGGTCATGCTCGAGATGGTCGCGGTTTCGGACAAAATGAAGAACCTGGAGTACGACTTGGCCCAGGGCGGAATGCACTACCTGAAGGACCCGGACATGCCCGTCACGGGTCTGTATCACCCGGACGGCGGCTTCAACTTCGGCCGCAGCAACAATCCCAAGGTGATTGAACTTCTCCTGGCCGGCCGGGCTGAAATGGATGAGGCCAAAAGGCAACAAATCTACTGGGAGCTTGAAAAGGCGATCTATGAAAACTACGAGGACGCCTGGCTCTTTTGGCCCATCACCAACACCGCCAGGAGCAAGAAGCTGTTGGGGTATGACCCCAAGTTCCATCAACTGGGGGGCGACGCCTACTGGTGCTCGCACCCGGAATATCTCAAGGACGGCCAGGAGTAACCTCCGACCGGTTCCGAACAGAAGCAAAGGCTTTAGGTTAAGAAGGAGCAAGAAGTGGCCAAGAAGAAATACCCAAATCGTTTCGTGGAAAAAACTGGCGGCCTGATCGGCCCCACCCATCCGCGCCCCACGAATGTCACCCCGAAAACTATCGGAGACTATCCCGGCCTGCCTCAAGCCTATTTGGACGCCGTCGCGTTGCGAGCCAACCAGGACGAAAACGGCCCGATCTTGAGCGATGAACTGGTGGAATTCTTTCAGCACGTTTTTACCGAGGAGGAGGCGTCCATCTATCGGCATATCAAGGCCGGATCGAGAGACAACAGCGCCGAGGGCATCGCCGAATCCGCCGGTCGTCCGGTCGAGGAGGTTCGGGCCATTCTCGATCGCCTGACCCACGAGAAACGGGTCATGAGCAGTTTCGGCCGGGGAGAGAACAAGAGATATTCCCTGGTTCCGATTGTCCCGGGCATGTTCGAAATGGTCATGATCCGGACTTCCATGGATTCCCTCACGGACTGGCACCGTCGTTTCGCCGAGCTGTTCGCCAGATTGATGGAAACGGGCTATTTCCATGTCGGAACCCGCTACCGCCCCAGGCGCGAAGACAAAAGCAACAAGCCAAAGGTCAGAAACCCGGTCTTTCGGTATCTGCCCGTGGGCAAGTCCATTGAAGTCAATCAGATGGCCCTGCCCGCTGAAAAGCTGGAAGAAATTTTCTCCCAGTACAAGTCGTTCGCCGTGGGGCTCTGCCAGTGTCGCATGACCGAGGAGATCGTGGGCCGAGGCTGCGGCAGGCCCAAGGAAAACTGCGCCAGCATGGGCCGCGCGGCCGAGGCGTCGATTCGAGCGGGCCGGATGAGGCGCGCCGAACTCAAGGAACTGCTCGACATCAAGGTCGAGGCCGAAGCCTCGGGCCTGGTCAGCATGGTCATGAACGCGCATGTGGACGTGGGCTCGAACATATCCTGTTCCTGCTGCGGCTGTTGCTGCCACGCCTTTCGCGCCATCAGCGAGTTCGGCATGCCCTCCAGGATGGCGCCGCCCCATTTCCTGCCGGTGCGCGACGCGGACACCTGCGACCACTGCGGCCGGTGCGCCCTGGCCTGTCCCATGGGGGCCATCACCGTGAACGTCAAGGCCAAGACCTTCGAGCACAATCTGGACCGCTGCATCGGTTGCGGGCAGTGCGCCGTGGCCTGTCCCAAGGACAAGACCCTGGCCATGGAAGCGGTCCCGGATTACGAGCTGCCGCCGCAAATCAAGTACGGGTCTTTATTTTAAAGCAAGGAACCATCCCATGAATTTTGAAACCACCCTTTTCGAAGTCCGGGAGGGATGCGCCATCCTGAGGTTCAACCGGCCGGAATCCCTCAACGCCCTGAACAATCAAGTGCTGACCGAGATGCGCCAGTTCTTCAAACATGTGGCCGATACCCCGGACTTGCGCGCGGCCTTGATCACCGGCACGGGACGCGGCTTTTGCGCCGGCGCGGATTTGAAGGGCCGGCGCGCCCCGCGCGAAGACCGCGACCGAAAGCCCGATCCGGAGCGGGCCAAACTCACCCGGGGCCAGCGCCTGGCCAAGAGCATGGAGATGTTCGCCAACCCGGTCGTGGAAGACATGCTGCGCCTGGAAAAGCCCATCGTGGTCGCGGTCAATGGGGTGACGGCCGGGGCCGGGGTGGGGATCGCCCTGTCGGCCGATATCGTCATCGCGGCCCGATCGGCCACGTTCATCCAGGTTTTCGGCCCGCAGCTCGGGGTCGTCCCGGACATGGGCTGCACCTGGCATTTGCCGCGCCTGATCGGGCGGGCGCGGTCGCTGGGCCTGATGCTTCTGGGCGAGCGGCTGCCGGCGGAAAAGGCCGCTGAAATCGGTCTCATCTGGAAGTGCGTGGATGACGCGGTTTTGATGGACGAGGCCCTGGACGTGGCGCTTCGCCTGGCCCGAGGCCCCACCAAGGCGTTCGGGTACATCAAAAAGGCGGTGCTGGCGGCCGATACCAACACCCTGAGCGAGCAGCTCGCTCTGGAGGCCGAGTACCAGGGGTATTGCGTGGACACCGAGGACAACCGGGAAGGCGTCACGGCGTTCCTTCAAAAGCGGGAACCGCGTTTCAAAGGCCGCTGACCCTGAATCTTGAATATCCATCTTGTGTGTGAGGAGAGCAGAACATGACGGAACCCCCGGCGCTTGATTTTTTTGCCGATCTGATGGAACACCAGGCCGCCACCTTGGGCGGAACACCCTATATCCTTAACGACGAAGACAAAATCAGTTTTGGAGAGTTCTTCCAGAACACCTGCCGGGTGGTGAACAGGCTTTTGGACCTGGGCGCACGGCCCGGCGACGGCCTGGCCATCCTCATGGAGAATTGTCCGGAATACTTGTACCTGTACAACGGCTTGCCCATGGCCGGCATGTACACCGTTCCGATCAACGTGGCCTTGAAGGGGGAAGGGCTCCGGTTCATCCTGGAGCATTCCGACGTGAAATATCTGGTCATCGACGATTTTCTCTATCCGAAATTCACCGAACTGGAAGCGCCCGTGGGCCGGATCGACAAGGTCTTTGTCCGCCGGACCGGAAGCAAGCCCCTGCCGGACGGATGCCTCGACCTCGAGGAGCTGATGCAAGCCTCCCCCCAAAGGCCGGACCACGCCATGCAATCCGGCGACATGACGCATCTCATGTACACCTCGGGCACGACGGGCTTCCCCAAGGGCGTCGTCTTTCGGAACCGGCTGGGAGGCGTTATGGCCTTGCAGCGCGCGACCAAGCGTTTTCTTAGGCCGGACGACGTCCTGTACACCTGCCTGCCTTTTTTCCACGGCAGCGGCTTGGTGCTCGGCGCCGGGTACGCCATGGTCGCCGGCATCCCCTTCGGGCTGGACAAGAGATTTTCCGCTTCCCGGTTCCTCGGCCGAATCCGGCATTACCAGGCGACCGTGTACAACAGCCTCGGGGCCATGATGCCCATTCTGCTGAAACAGCCGGAACGACCAGATGACGCGGACAATACCCTTCGCCTGGTTATTTCGGCCGCCGCCCCGGGCTACCTCTGGGGAAAGTTCGCTAAGCGTTTCGGCGTGACCATCTGGGAAGGATACACGGCCATCGATTCCGGAGGACTGTTCATGGGCAATTACGGCACCGCGCCGGCCGGATCGGTGGGCAAACCCCGAGGCATCACCGAATGGAAACTGATCGATGACGACGGCCAAGAAGTGCCCCAGGGAGAAATCGGGGAGTTCATTCATAAGGTCCAAAACCCCAAGGCGGTCGAATACTACAAGAACCCGGAAGCCAGCCGCCAAAAAGTACGGGACAACTGGGTTTACAGCGGCGACCTTTTCTACGCGGATGAGGACGGCAACCTCTATTTTGTCGATCGCAAAACAGATTCCATGCGCCGGCGGGGCGAGAACATTTCTTCCTGGGAAGTGGAAAATATCGTGGAGAAGCATCCGGGCGTGGCCGAATGCGCGGCCTTTGGCGTGAAAACCGATTTGGGCGAGGACGAGGTCATGATCTGGCTCATCCCCAAAGACGGCGCCGAACTGGACTTGAAACAGCTCATGACCTTCTGTGCCGAGAACATGGCCTATTTCATGGTGCCTCGGTATGTGGACCTTGTCGATGATATTCCCAGGACCGGGACCATGCGAATCAAAAAAGGCGAGATGAAGCAAAGAGGCGTTACCGACAGCACCTGGGACCGGGAACGGGAAATGCCGGAACTGAAGTTGAGCAAAATTTAGAAAGGAGACCTTTCTTGGCCAAGGAGTTTGAACTCACGGAAGAGATGAAGGCCCAGATCGGCCGCGAAACCCCGACCTGGACCTATGAAGTGACCACCACCAGCGTTCGGGCCTTTGCCCGGGGCGTGGGATACACCGATCCGGTCTATTACGATGTCGAGGCCGCCCAAAAGGCCGGGTACCGTAATCTTCCGGCCCCGCCGACCTACCTGGGCACGCCCATTTACATTCCGGGCCAGTCCAGCGAAACCTTTGGCGAGCCCAAAAAGCTGAGCATCGGCGTGAGGTCCGGGTTACGGAACGGCCTGGACGGCAGCACCGAGATCGAATACTTCGGCGACATCTGCGCCGGAGACACGCTCACGGCCTATAACCGCCTGGCGGATCTGCAAGTGCGCGAAAGCAAGACGCTCGGGAAAATGCTCATCATGACCATTGAAAACATTTTCAAGAACCAGGACGGGCAACTGGTTGCCGTCCGGCGCGCTGAACTCATTATGTATTGACAGCTTTTATGGACAACATGGGGAGAAAACTCAATGCCTCTACATTGGGATAATATTCGGGAAGGCGATGCCTTGCCGGAGCTGAAGAAGAAGCCGAGCCTTACCCAACTGGTGAAATTCGCCGCCGGCGGCGGGGACTTCAACCCGCTCCACCACGATCACAATTTTCCGCAGTCCAAGGCCATCGGATCGGCCATTGTCCACGGCAGATACAAATACGCCGCTTTGGGCGAATTGATCATGAACTGGCTTAAGCACCAAGGCCAGATCAAAAAACTCTACTGCCAGTATCGGGGCATGGATTTCCCGGACAAGGAAATGACCCTCAAGGGCGTGGTCGAAAGGAAATGGGAAGAGGACGGAAAGAAAATGGTCGATCTCACGGTTTGGGTCGAGAACGAGGCAGGCAAGAAAACAACGCCGGGCCGCGCCACGGTCGTTTTAAAGGAGCGTTCATGAATCGTCTGCCGTTGGGCCGGACCGGGCTTGAGGTCAGCGAGCTTTCTTTCGGCACCTTGATCCTGGGCCGGCTGCAAGCCGGGTTGACGCCGGACGAAGCCGCGCCGGCCGTTCGTAAGGCCGTGGAGCTGGGCATCAATTTCTTCGACACGGCCCAGAGCTACGCCACCCACGAGCACCTGCGCGTGGGGCTCGGTTCTGAGAGCAATAATGTGCTCATCGCTTCCAAGACCCACGCCCGCGCCCGCAAAGACGCCCAGGCCGCTTTCGAGACGGCGCTTAAGGAACTGGGCCGGGATTATATCGACATCTATCTTTTTCACCTCATCCATAACGTCCAGGACCTCGAAGGGCGCCGCCCCGTGCTCGATTATTTGCTCGAACTCAAGGAGGAGGGCCGCATCCGGGCCATCGGCGCCTCGGTGCACCGCGTGGAAGGCGCGTCAGCCGTGGCCACCGCTTCCGATATCGACGTGCTCTTCCCGGTCCTCAATCGCCATGGCCTGGGCATCATCGACGGTTCTCTCGACGACATGCTTGGGGTCGTGCGCCGGGCCAAGGCCGCCGGGCAGGGGGTGTACGCCATGAAGCCTTTGGCTGGCGGGCATCTGCGAGGTTCGGCTGGGGAGGCGTTCCAATTCCTCCGAAATCTTGGCCTGATCGATTCCATTTGCGCGGGCATGAAATCTCCGGCCGAAGTGGAGATGAACGTGCGTCTGTTCGAGGGCCGCGAGATTCCCGAGGAGTTGCGCCAGGCGGTCGAGACCGTCCCGCGCATGCTCAAGATTTATGACCGCTGCAGGGGTTGCAGCAGTTGCGTCGAGGCCTGTGACCAGGGGGCCTTGTCCCTGGACGAGAGCCGGGCCGTTCCGGCTTGGGGCAAAAAGGGCCAGGCGGTCGTGGATCGTTCGAAATGCATTTTGTGCGGGTACTGCGCCGAAGTCTGTCCGGAATTCACCATCCGGATCGTTTAAGCCACATCTGATGCAGGTTGAGTCATGACACGCGGTTTTTCTCGGAGGATTTTCCATGACTGACGTTTCCGCTCCGCCTCGCCCGGCCCCGATGACCGAGGCCAAGGCCCAGCTTCACCCGGACAAGCCCGCGGCCATCGGCCCCGGACGGGTGCTGACCTGGAAACAGCTCCACGAAAACAGCACGGCCCTGGCCAAGGGGCTGTATGGCCTGGGCCTGCGTCCCGGCGACAAGGCCACGGTCATGATCTACAACCTGCCCGAATACTACGAGATCACCGCGGCCCTGTCCCTGATCGGCGTCAGCCCGGTCATGGTCGGCTACCGCAACATGGCCCCGGAGATCGAGTACATCACCGAAAACTCGGACGCCAAGTGCCTCCTCTTTTTTCACGAGTTCGCCGATCGCATCCTGGGCCGCCGGGACCATTATCCCGGCCTCCTGCCCCAAGGCCTGGTTTCGGTCGGACCGGAGCCGCTGGAAGGCGCCGTGCCCTGGCGTTCGCTCTTGGAAAATCCACCGGACGTGGACCTTAAGGCCCTGCCCGCGACCCGCGCGCAGACCATGATCTACACCTCGGGCACCACGGGCCGGCCCAAGGGCGCGGCCCGGACCCGCAACACCGACCAGCCCATGGTCAATTACGCCCTGCACGTCATCCAGCAGTTCAAGTTCGATGCGAACGAGGTGCATCTGGTGGCCTGCCCGCTCTATCACAGCGCTCCGTTCCTTTTTTCCACCTGCGCCTATGTCCTGGGCGGGACGTTGGTGCTCATGCGCCGCTTCGATCCCCTGGAGTTCCTGAAAAACATCGACCGTTACGGGGTGACCTCGTCCTTTGTCGTGCCCACCATTCTGGATTCCCTGGCCCAGCTTCCCGAGGAGGCCTTGAAGGGTGTGAACCTGTCCAGCCTACGGGCCTTGATCTGCGGCGGCGCGCCGCTCTTCCCCCAGGTCAAGCTGGAGATTCTGCGGCGCTTCGGGCCGGTGCTCTATGAGTTCTACGGCTCGACCGAAACGGCCATGAACACGGTCATCACGCCCGAGGAGATTCCGCTCAAACCCACCAGCGTGGGCCGGCCATTTTTCGACAACGAGCTGAAAATTCTGGACGACGAGGGCAACGAAGTGCCGGACGGGCAGCCCGGCGAGTTGTACATGTACAGCTCGTTTCTGATCGACGGCTACTACAAGAACGAGCAGGCCACGCGGGAGTCGTTCCGGGGGAAGTACATGAGCGTGGGGGACGTGGCGGTGAGGGACGCGGAGGGCTACTACTACATCGTGGACCGGAAGAAGGACATGATCATCCGGGGCGGGGTGAACATCTATCCGGCCGAGGTGGAGGCCGTGCTGTCCGAGATGCCGGGCATCCGGGACGTGGCCGTGGTGGGTCGGCCGGATTCGCATTGGGGCGAGACCGTGGCCGCCTTCGTGGTTTTGGAGCCGGACGCGTCCCTGGATCAGGAGGCCGTGCAGGCCTTTTGCGCGGACAAGATGGCCAACTACAAGATTCCGGAGCGGGTGCTCTTTCGCAGCGAGATTCCGCGCACGCCCACGGGCAAGGTCCTCAAGCGCGACCTCCGGGCAGAGCTGGGGGCGTAATGCGATTCTATCAACAAAGTTGTGAACCATGGCCGCAAGGCAAAGAGATCAGGTACTCTATACCGCGACCTTCCGTAGGGGCGCGCTGCGCGTGCCCAGGGCGCGTGCAACGCGCCCCTACAAATTGATTTTGCATCTATGGACTAAGCAGAGACTCGGCGAAACAACAGCGGAGACGTCATGAACGGCTGGTTCGTCTATATCAACGTCTTCATCTCCCTGACGATCATCATGGATCCGTTGGGCAACCTGCCTTTCTTTCTGCTCTTCACCCAGGAGAACTCGGTGGCCGAACAGCGGCGCATGGCCGCCACGGCCGTGGTCTCGGCCGGGCTGATCCTGGCCGTCTTCGTGCTCAGCGGCGATTTGCTGCTGCGTTTTTTCGGCATCGGCCTGCCAGCCTTTCAACTGGCCGGCGGGTTCATCTTTTTCATCTACGCCCTGCAGATGCTGCGTCTCATTCCCAGCAACATCAAGACCAGCCGGGAGGAGGAGATGGAGGGCGTGGCCAAGGAAAACGTGGCCCTGGTGCCGCTGGCCACCCCGCTCCTGGCCGGGCCGGGCGCGATCACGGCGGTTCTCATCTGGCGGCAGAAGCTGCCCGGCGTCCTGGATATCGGCTATCTCATGGCGGCCGTGGCCGCGTCCTGTTTGTTGGTATATGGAGTCTTTCACTTTGGGGCCTTTATCCGGCGGCTCCTGGGCTACGGCGGCATCCGGGTCATCACCCGGCTGATGGGGCTGCTTTTGGCCGTCCTCGCGGTTCAGTTCATGGTCAATGGATTTCAGGCGCTTCTAACCAGATAAATCACGACATCGCGTGCGTGTTTCCGACCGTCAAAGGCGGCTCCCGGACCGGGGGTGGTTTTTATTTGACAGGACAGGGGTTCTTCTTTAAGTTATAGCGAGGCAAGATATATACTTCTGTTTTCTAAAAAAATTTCACATCGGCACATGCCAGCGGGGCAAGGCAAACGCGCCCCGGAAAGGAGGGGAAGGATGGTTGGCATCGTTTCGTTCGGCGGGTATATTCCCCGTCTGCGGCTCGACCGCAAGGCTGTTATGCAGTCCATGGGCTGGTTCGCTCCCCAGCTCGGTGGATCGTCCCAGGGCGAGCGGTCCATGGCCAACTGGGACGAGGACGCCTTGACCATGGCCGTGGCCGCCAGCCGCGACTGCCTGATGGGCCAGGACCACTCCAACATCGACGCCGTGTACATGGCCTCGACGACCATGCCCTTTGCGGACCGGGACAACGCCGGGGTTTTGAAGGCGGCCTTGAACCTGCGCGATCAGATCACCTGCGCCGATTTTGCCAGCACCCAGAAGTGCGGCACCAGCGCCTTGATCACCGCCATCGAGTCGATCAAGAGCGGCGAGAAAAACCGAATTTTGGTGACCGCGTCCGACAACCGCCGCACCAAGTCGGCCTCGGTCCAGGAAATGCGCTTCGGTCATGGCGCGGGCTCTTTGCTGCTGGGCGACGACAACGTCATCGCCGAGTTCCTGGGCTCCTTTTCCCTGTCCTATGACTTCGTGGACCACTACCGCGGCGCGACCACGGAGTTCGACTACAACTGGGAGGAACGCTGGGTCCGGGACGCGGGGTATTCGAAAATCTATCCCGAACTCATCGCCGGCATCTTGGACAAGACCGACATGAACATCAAGGACGTGACCAAGATGATCTACCCCTGCTTCATCGACCGGTTCCACAAAAGCCTGCCCAAGATGGTCGGCGCCAGCCCGGAGCAGGCCGTGGGCAACATGCACACCGAGACCGGCGAGTGCGGCGCGGCCCATCCCTTTGTCATGTTCAACCGCGAGTTGGAAACGGCCAAGCCCGGCGATGTTTTCCTGGTGGCCGGCTACGGCCAGGGCGCGGACGCGCTCATGTTCCGCGTGACCGACAAGATCAACGCGCAGCCCGAACGGGTGGGCGTCAGCGGCTATCTGGGCCGGAAGAAGGTGGAAAACACCTACACCAAGTGGCTCCAGTTCAACGAACTCATCGACACCGAAATGGGCGCCCGGGCCGAGATCAGCAACCGGACCGCGCTCAGCGTGCTCTGGCGCGAGCGCAAACTGATCCTGGGTTTTGTCGGCGGCCGCTGCAAGGCCTGCGGCACCCCGCAGATTCCCTCGGAGCGCATCTGCGTGAATCCGAACTGCGGGGCCATCGACTCCCAGGAGGAGTATGAATTCGCGGATCGGCCGGCCAAGATTCTCACTTTCACCGCCGACAACCTGGCCGCGTCCCTGGACCCCCCGTCCATCTATGGCCTTGTCCAGTTCGATGACGGCGGTCGGATGATGATGGAATTCACCGACTGCTCGCTGGACGACGTCGAGGTCGGGGTGCCGATGAGGCCCGTGTTCCGCAAGAAATATTACGACCAGGACCGCGGCTTCACCGGCTATTTTTGGAAAGCAGTTCCGACAACCCAGGAAAAGTAAAGGAGGCGGGGAAATGGCTACCGGTATCAGGGATAAAGTCGCCGTCATCGGCATGGGCTGCAGCAAATTCGGCGAACGCTGGGACGTGGGCTCCGAAGAGCTGATGGTCGAAGCCTTCATCGAGTGCCTGGCCGACGCCGGCATCGAGAAAAAGGACATCCAGGCGGCCTGGCTGGGAACGTGCGTGGACCGCGTCAACGTGGGCAGCACGGCCATCCCCCTGGCCAAGACGCTTCGCCTGCAGAATCTCCCGGTCACGCGGGTCGAAAACGCCTGCGCCACCGGGACCGAGGCCTTTCGCGGGGCTTGCTACGCCGTGGCTTCCGGGGCCTATGACATCTGCCTGGCCCAGGGACAGGAAAAGTTGAAGGACACCGGTTACGGCGGACTGCCGGCCGGCGGCGGAGGCGAGACCCTGGCTTCCATGCTCTCCCCCAATACCACGGCCCCGGGCAACTTCGCCCAACTGGCCAGCGCCTACCGGGCCACCTACGGCTTCAGCCGCGACGAACTCAAGCAGGCCCTGGCCCATGTTTCCTGGAAGAGCCACCAGAACGGGGCCAAGAATCCCAAGGCCCATCTCCAACGACCGGTCTCCATCGAGACCATCCTCAACGCGCCCCTCATCGCCGACCCGCTGGGCCTGTTCGACTGCTGCGGCGTGTCCGACGGCTCGGCCTGCGCCATCGTCACCACGCCCGAGATCGCCAGGCAGCTCGGCAAGAAGGACTTTGTCACGGTCAAGGCCATCCAGCTTTCCGTATCCAACGGCTACGAGTCGGCCTTCAACGAATGGAAGGGCGACCACTTTGTCACCGCCGACGTGGCCGCTGACCGGGCCTATGCCGAGGCCGGCATCACCAATCCCCGGGAAGAGATCAGCATGATGGAGGTCCACGACTGCTTCTCGGTCACCGAGCTGGTGACCATGGAGGACCTCAAGATCTCCCCGCGCGGCGGCGCGGTCAAGGACGTCATGGACGGCTTCTACGACCTGGACGGCAAGGTGCCCTGCCAGGTGGACGGCGGCCTGAAATGCTTCGGCCACCCCATCGGCGCCTCGGGCCTGCGCATGCTCTACGAAATGTATCTTCAATTGCACGGCCGGGCCGGGGAGCGGCAACTGCCCAATCCGAGGTTCGGGCTGACCCACAACCTGGGCGGCAGCCCGCGGGAGAATGTCTGCTCGGTGAGTATCATCGGCAAGTACGACGGCTGAATCGCAAGCGGACCTTCTTGACCTAACTTTAAGGGGGACAGGCTCCGGCCGTCCCCCTTATTATTTGAAGGATGACTGTCATGCGCGCCATGGTTCTGCCGGCGATCACGAAACTCCCTGAGAACGCCACGCCGCTGGAAGCCCGGGACCTGCCTCGGCCCGAGCCGGGGGCGGGGGAGGTGCTTCTCAAGGTAGCGGCCTGCGGGGTCTGCCACACCGAACTGGACGAGATCGAGGGCCGCACCCCGCCGCCAATTCTGCCCATGGTCTTGGGCCATCAGGTCGTGGGCCGGGTGGAAGAACTCGGACCGGGCGCGACGCGGTTCCGCGTGGGTGACCGGGTTGGCGTGGGCTGGATTTATTCCGCCTGCGGGACCTGCGAATACTGCCGGGCCGGGCTGGAAAACCTGTGTTCGGATTTCCGGGCCACGGGCCGGGACGCGAACGGCGGGTATGCCGAATACATGACCGTGCCCGAGTTTTTCGCCTTTCCCATCCCCGAGGTCTTCAGCGACATTGAAGCCGCCCCGCTGCTCTGCGCCGGGGCCATCGGCTACCGGTCGCTGCGCTTGACAGGGCTCGAAAACGGGCAAAATTTCGGCCTGACCGGCTTTGGCGCGTCGGCCCACCTGGTGCTGATGATGGTGCGTTACAAGTATCCCCAAAGTCGGGTGTTCGTGTTCGCCCGGAGCGAGCAGGAACGAGAATTTTCCCGGGACCTGGGAGCGGTCTGGGCCGGGGACACACGCGAGGCCTCGCCCGATAAGCTGCAGGCCATCATTGACACCACCCCGGCCTGGACGCCCGTGGTCGAGGCCTTGAAAAACCTCGCGCCCGGCGGCCGGTTGGTCATCAACGCCATCCGCAAAGAGCACCGGGATCAGGCCGCGCTCATGGCCCTGGACTACCCGGAGCACCTGTGGCTGGAAAAGGAGATCAAGAGCGTGGCCAACGTGGCCCGGCGGGACATCGACGAGTTCCTGGACCTGGCGGCCCGCATTCCCATCCGGCCCGAGGTGCAGACGTACGGATTGGAGCAGGCCAACCTGGCCCTGGTTGAACTCAAGGAACGCAAAATCCGCGGGGCCAAGGTGTTGGTCATGGAGTAAGCGACCCGGCCGGGCTTTTTGAGCCGTCCTTGGCCCTTACTCGTTTTCCAGCGTCTCCGAGGCGGGATCGATTAGGACGGCCTGAGGGCCGTACATGCCGGCGAACATCTCTAAGACGTTCTGTTTGAGCAGGTCCCGCTGAGGGATGGTGGCGATCATGCCATACATGGCCGCGCCTCCCTGGGTGGCCAGTTCGGGATGCTTCCTCACGTGGTCCACGGCCTGCTTCAGGTCGGCCAGGTAGCGGTCCACCACCTCGATATGCAGGGGGGTGACCATGGCGTGCAGGGCCTCGGGCCGCTGGAGCCGGTCGATCTGCCAGCCCTTTTGCTCCATGACGTCGCCCACCGCGTAGATATTGACATCGTCCGCGATGGAGCGGTAGGAGAACACGCTGCCCTTTGGATCGCCGACGATTTCCAGTTCGGCAAGCGCGCCGATGCCGTCCTTCAGCTTCCCGGCCGCCTCCAAAGTCTTGGCGGTGATGGCCAGGTAGCCTTCCTCCCCCAGGGCCTGCAAAGCCGCCCAGGCCGCGGCATAGGCGCCTCCGGGCCGGGTGCCCAGGAGCGCGGGCGAGGCGAAGATGCCGCCCGGCCAATTCTCGTACACGAAAAATTGGTGCTTCAGAATGTCGATGCCGCGGTAGGTGATGGTGGAGGCGCCTTTGGCGCTGAAGCCGTACTTGTGGGTGTCGGCCGAGATGGAGGTGACGCCGGGCACGCGAAAGTCCCAGAGGGGCAGGTCATGCCCCAGCTTTTCGGCGAAGGGAAGCAGATACCCGCCGAGACAGGCGTCCACGTGCAGGGGCACGCCCTTTTCCAAGGCGATGTCGCCAAGCTCGGCAATGGGATCGATGGTGCCGTGGGGATATTCCGGGGCCGACCCCAGGATCATCGCGGTGTTGCTGCTTACTTTCGCTTTGAGCTGTTCCAGGTCGGGCCGATAGTCCTTGTCCAGCGGGACAACCACCGGCTTGACGCAGAAATACTCGGCCCCTTTGAACCAGGCCACGTGCGCGGTTTCGGGGATGACCATCTCCGGGCTGGTGACGCCCCGGGTGCTTTTGGCGTAGTCCCGATAGGTCTTGACCGCCAGGAGGCAGCTTTCCGTGCCGCCCGAAGTCATGACGCCGCATACGTTTGGGTCGCCGTGGAGCAGGTCGGCGGTGATGCGAACCACCTCGTTTTCCAACCGCTTCAGGCTCTGGAAGACCATGGGATTCAGACCGTTGGCCGAAAAATAGGTGTTATAGGCCTCCTGGAGGAACCGGGTGTGCTCTTCCCCCAGATAATAGACCAGGCTCCAGGTCTTCATATGTTTGTAATCGGGATCGCTGGCCCCGAAGGCTTTCAATTCCCTTAGCACCTCTTGCCTGTCCCTGCTTTTTTTGGGCAGCACGGCTCTGTCCTGCATGATGTTCTCCTTTTCTTCGTTCGAATACGCGGGCCGGCGCTAAAACCATTTTTCAAGCAAAATGCCCAGAGTGATCCCCAGATAATTCCCGATGGCGTAACCGATGATGCCCGTGGTCAACCCCGACAGGATCACCTCCCGGTTTTTGAGCGCCCTGGCCACCACCGGCACAAAGGGCGGCGAGCAGATGGCCGATACCGAGGTGATGATAAAGGTGTCGGCATCGACGCCGAAGATCTTGCACAGGACCGCGTGAATGGCCATGGAACCGAAAACGCACAAGGCGATATACCCCATGATGTAGGGATCGATGTGGATCACGGTTCTGAAGTTGGCCATGGAACCCACGGTGAAACAGAAAATGTAGATGATGTACATGCCGAGCTGGAAGCTGCGCTCGATGGAGCGTATTTTCTTCACAAAGGAAGCGCCGATGCCCAGCGTGGTGATGGCCAGGATGATGAGGGCCGTGCCATAGTCCTTGGGAACGAGGCTTCCGATGCCCAGGGAAACGCCCACGATGCCCGCCGACAGCGCCAATGCCAGGAGGAGATGCAGCGGCCGCTTGCCCAGGAACATGCCCTCGTAGGAATGGATGTCCTCGTGCTCCATATCCATGGCCTCGCCGTCGGCCTCGGACGCCTGGGACCGGAACCGCCGCAGGAACAGGTTGAAAAAGCCTTGGGCCACGGTGATGCAAAAGACGAGGTAAACCATGGAAGCCACGATGTCGTAGCTGTGCAAGATGATGAACCGCGCGGATTCGACCCCCAGGGCGGTCTTGATGGCCGCCAGGTTGGGCGTCCCGCCGGTGTACACGCTCACGGCCATGCCGGCCACCTGCCAGGCCTGGCTGACGTGTGTTTTGATGAGGAGGTACCCGACCGAGGCAACGATCAGGATGGCGATCGTGGCCAGCACCATGGACAGGATGGTTCTACCCGCCAGGCGAAACCACCGGCGTACGTCCAAGGAAAAAAGCAGGAGCGGCAGCGCCACGGCCACGGTGACCTCCGACACCTGCCCCTGCACGCCTGACAGAGATTCCGGGATCAGCCCGATATTACCCAGGGCCAGACCCGCGGCGTAACAGATGACCACGATGCCGATCTTGTTTGCGACCGGGAAACGGTAACATAAATAGATCGCCAGGACAGGAAAGAGCACATACAAGGCGACCAGCAGCGGCGCGGACATGGATTCCTCCAAGTGAAATATCTCCAGCGTGCTTGTTCATGAATCCCTGCTTCAGAGGGAAAAGGCTGAAACATATTTCATTATCGTAAAATTGATTTTATCAGACTGAAAGATACCAACGATCCATTATTTTTACAAGAAAATTATCAGAATCGCAACCGTCCAATTAGCGATGGGGTCGTTCAATAGATTGCATAATGGTATTGGTATTCCAGTCAAGGCAGCCTGCATTTCAGGAGCGATCCCTTTCATGGCGGAATGACGTTGTTGGTGTTTTGGGATTCTATGAACCGTCACTCTGGAATGATTGATCCAAGTTGCAATCAAATACATACGATTGACATAGATAAATACGATGTCCGCCCGTCATTCCCGCGAAGGCGGGAATCCAGAATTCAAGATTTATAGAGGAAAAAGACTGGACCCCGGCCTTCACCGGGGTGACGGAGTTCTCGTCCGTTTGTAGTTTTTTGATTGCAACTTGGTATGAGGCGTAAAATTCAAGAAGGAAAGCAAGCGAAATGAAAAGTGGACTGTTTTTTCATTTGAAGATTCCCCGTGGCCTGCTACAGGGAATCTTCATTGTATAGGTTTTGTATAAACTGTTTTAATTTTTTTTATAAATATCAGAGACTAAAAGGACCATCAGGATAACAATCAGCAAGGCAATGCTGAAATTGTCATTCTGCTTGTTGTCCAGGCTATTGATGAAGCATCCACTACCGCCGCCACCGCCGCCGCTTCCCGTTGAAGCTTGAGCAATGACCGTGATGGAAGCTGTCTCCCCGGAATCGGAAAAATCTCTTGCAACATTCGTGACTTGAGTTGAACCATCGTTGCCGGCCTCAACTTCAATAAAAATAGAATTTGTTTCGCATGAAAATGAATAAAAATCCGTATTGGATATATTACGAAAATTTACCAAGTCAATGTTCCAATAACCGTTTAATTGAGAAGTATATAATACGGATTCTGTTGCAGAGTTTTCCCCGCCGTTCGTTCCGAGAATGGTGATGTAAACGATAGAGTCATACGCAAATTGAGTGTTGCTTAAATCTTTATATATTTGACCCGCAGGCGAGCAAGTTCCAGGAGACGGAACAGCGTACGGCCCGGGATTTACGCTGTAATACTGGCCATAGTTGTTATTCGTGGTGCTACCGGAAATGATTTCAAAATAGTACAAAGTATTTTGAGCCAAACCGGAAACGGTGACGTAATGAATATCATCTTGCACGTCGGCGCCACGGTCATCGTTGGCCGTCTGCCAATTGGCGTGTAAGGCCGTGTCGGTCCCGTATTTTACCTGACCTCGTTCATTGTTCGGGCTCGTCCAGGAGACCGTAAAAGAGGTGCCGTGAATGTTGGTCACTCGAATGTTCTGCGGAGTTCCGGCAAACGCGCTGCCGGCCACCAGAAGCGCCAGCACGGTAAACAAAATTTTTATATATGTCTTCGTCATATGATTCGCTCTTGATCTTCAGGTCCTTGCTATTTCAATAGCAGCGGACCATATAGATTTTTCCCGCCTTTGTTATCCATAAGTTTACCTTGCAGCTTGGCATTTCCTTTCTGACTGATCGCTTGTATCGTAATACCGGCCTTGTCCGAAGGCGTTTTAAACAACCCATTCCCGTCATTCGTTCGCGCATTGGCAGCCTCTAAAAACCAATACCCATTTTTATCAACATAAGTCGATAGCAAACCGGATCGTTTCCCCTCTGCTTCAATGGTGACGTAAATCAAAACATCTCTGGCAATGGTTCGGCCATCCTTTAAAAAAATTCTTCCGGCCGGCTGGACGCTATCCACTCCAATCAAGTGCGGCCCCGTTGAAATCTTATAGTATGCCCCCTTGTTGTCGTCGATAACATGCCCGTTCATAACGGAAAATGAATATGAGGTCAAGGGCTTCAACCTGCCAATCGTTACATGGTGTGTATAAGACTTATAGCTTGTCCCTCTATCATCAACGTAGTTGCCGATAAATTTTTTGTTCTGATAAATATTTACTTTCCCGATACCGGCCATATCCGATATCCAACTTATCGCGAAACCCTCCCCCGTGACGTTGGCTACAATCGGTCCATGCTTGCCAGCCAAAGCCGGACCGATAAATAAATAGTTCAACAAAAATAATAAACATAGAAACGCTTTCCGAGTGAAGCCCTTTTTCGTCACGGGAGTAAACCCTTATCTGACTTTCGATAGCTTTAAACTGTCCTTAACCAACCTGCCTTCGGTTGGTGCTGTTGGTTGCGTCTCATCGACGATTACGCTATCGATTCCCGAAACTAATTTTTTATAAAGCCTCTTGAACCTATTCCAAAACGCGCCAGTTTCGGCGAAATGTATTTTTGCCTGCGTGGCTGCGTCCACTTGGCCATACACAATCTGGTTGAGCATCATCCTTTCCAGATCACGACCTTGACCAACCCCAGCGGTTTCGCTTTCCTCCGGCTGAATAGTTATTTTCCTTCCGCGAGAAGCCGATGACGGGCAAATACTGAAGGTGCTCTCCACCGTTGACAGAAGGAAATAGCCTTCTTTTGGTGAAATAGTGAAATCGCCAAAAGGTGCTCCGGCCGAATAAGACCTCCACGCCCTTCCGGTCCAACGCAATATCCTGGTTACATTGCCACCGGCATCATTGCAGATTTGCACCAATTCTGACGCCGTTAAGCCATCAGCAGAGGGGAAACCCAGGAGATTCCAACCGCTATGCAACGTATAGGCCACGCATCCTTGCCCGGTGCAGCGATTGCACCAATCGCTGCCCATCTCGGCCTGCACCATGTAGCCCTGGCCGATCTCTATCTCGAAATCGCCAAATGGAGCACCCACGGAATATGTTTCCCATGCGCCGTTATTCCAACGCATGATCTTGGTGACGAACCCGCCCGCGGCGTTAATGGACTGCGCCAATGTCTCCGCGGTATAGGGTTCTTCCGGCACGCAAGCCAGAGTGATCAGATTCCAGCCCGATTTGAAATGGTAGATGTTCTGTTCCAGGCAGTCGCAATCCGGATCGTCGTGGTCAATCAAGCCGTCGCAATCGTCATCCAGCCCGTTGTCGCAGACTTCCACTGCTGTCGGATGCACCGTTTCATGCGCGTCATCGCAATCATCGCCGTTGGACACGTACCCTTCCGGCTGGGCGCAGGCTTGAATCATGAATTGAGCGTCGCCATATCCGTCGCCGTCCAGGTCCATGTAATAGGTATTTTGCGGTAACCCTTCATCCACCTGACCATTGCAATTATCGTCAATGTTGTTACACGTCTCGGTTGCGCCGGGATGTACGGCTTCTTTCGTATCATCACAGTCATCACCATTGGTCACGTATCCTTCCGGCTGGGCGCAGGCTTGAATCATGAATTGAGCGTCGCCGTACCCATCGCCGTCCAGGTCCATGTAATAGGTGTTTTGCGGGAATCCCTCATCCACCTGACCGTTGCAATTGTCGTCGTTGCCATTGCATGCCTCGGTTGCACCCGGGTGCACGGAATTATCCTGGTCGTTGCAATCCGTGTTGTCCAAGACATATCCGTGCGGAGGCGCGCAAGCTTGTATGCTGTTGTTGGGATCACCGTACCCGTCGCCGTCCGCGTCCTGGTAATAGGTGGTGGTCAGGCCCTCGTCGGTCTGGCCGTCGCAGTCGTCATCCACGCCGTTGCAGACCTCGACCGCGCCGGGATGCACGGCCGCGTCAGCGTCGTTGCAGTCGCCCGAAGTGGCGGTCAGCTCGGCAGCCACCTTGTATCCAGCCGGCCGGGTGCAGGCGCTGGACGTGGTCCCGTCCGAGTAGCCGTCGTTGTCCGCGTCCTTGTACCAGGTCTGGCCCGGATGCTCGTTGGGGTCGGTGTCGTCGCAGTCCGTGTTGTCCGTGACGTACCCTTCCGGTTGAGAGCAGGCCTGGGTGCTGACCGCCGAATTGCCGTATCCGTCCCCGTCCGCGTCCTGGTAATAGGTGGTGGTCAGACCTTCGTCGGTCTGGCCGTCGCAGTCGTCATCCACGCCGTTGCAGACCTCGGTAGCGCCGGGATGCACGGCTGCATCGCCATCGTTGCAGTCGCCCGACGTGGCCGTCAGCTCGGAGGCCACCTTGTATCCCGCCGGCCGGGTGCAGGCGCTCTGGGTGGTTCCATCCGAATACCCGTCGCCATCCGCGTCCTTGTACCAGGTCTGACCGGGATGCTCGTTGGCATCGGAGTCGTCGCAGTCCGTGTTGTCGGTTACGTACCCATCGGGTTGGGCACAGGCCTGGGTGCTGGCCGCGGCGTTGCCGTAGCCGTCGCCATCCGAGTCCTGATAATAGGTCGTGGTTACGCCTTCATCGGTCTGGCCGTCGCAGTCGTCATCCACCCCGTTGCAGACCTCGACGGCTCCGGGGTGCACGGCTGCATCGCCATCGTTGCAATCGCCGGACGTGGCGGTCAGCTCGGAATCCAATTTATAGCCGTCCGGCCGGTCTTCGGCTACGGTCGTTGTGCCGTCTGAATACCCGTCATCGTCCGCGTCCTTGTACCAGGTGTCTCCAGCGGCGGCTGGGGTGGTGACGGCGTGGAAGATCAGGGGGCCTCGGTTGTACTGGGGATAAGCTGCGCTGGCGGCGTCCATCCATGAACCGAGTAATGGGTACCAACAAACTCCCTCGGGAAAAGTGCCTATCCGCGCTTCATCATAATAAAATCCGCTGCCAACGCTCCCAAATTTGCTCGTGTCGGTATGAGTATATATTTGAATGTAGTATGACGTACCGTTCGAAATGGTAATCGGCGTGTCCAGCGCGATTGAATAGAATCCGGCATACTGGATGCTCCCGGATTGAGTTCCCAATATCCCGTCGGGCACATTACCCGGTGCGGTAGATTTCGAAGTCGAAATGGTTATTGTATACGTCGAATAACCCTTGGCCGTAAAAAAATCCACGCGTCTTAAAACTTCATCTCGGTCCGCTGTAAATTTGACCACACCATAATTGTTTACTGAAGATCCAGCGGTGGTTTTATTACAGCCTTCATCATAATGCCGGATAAGTTCACCGCTGTATGGGGTCCGATAATTCGCATAAAACGCCGCGTCGCTGCCGATGCGGACTTGATCGTACCCAATCCAGACGTAACCGTTATCTCCCCACCCCGTTCCATAACTGTTCTTCACCAACCAGGCCCCGGTCCCGCCGCAAGCTTTGGGATAATCATCATTATACCCGACGATCAAAAGGTAGTGCGTGGCGTAATCGCTGGTTGCGCCGCAAAGTGCGGGATCGCCGTCTTCAAACCCCGAGCCTGCACCCGATATAGGCGCGTCATTGATTCCCGTGACGATGGGGCGCTGTTGATAATAAAGCGCCTCCTTGATAGCGGCGGTGGCCGCAGTAGAGGCGCTTGGCGAAATAATGCCATATTCCGTGGGTAAGATCTGGACGGTCAAACCCGAGTCGCAGACGTTATCGGTGCTCGGATTTACATACGGGTCGTCGCTTTCCAAGACCGCGCCATGAATCCCCAGGTAACCAGCGACCTTCCATGGATTTCCCAGGTTAGTGCATCGGTTTTCTCCTTCTGCCAGGTTCTGGTGGCAGTTCTTGACGTTCATCTCCGAATAATCCGGCAGGCTGGCTCCACCAGTCGCTACCCCAACGGCCCCCTCCAGGCCGCCGATCGAAGCAAAAATCCAACAAGTATAACAAGAACCTTGATTTTTTGCCGGGGTCATGTAGGCCTGCAGGCTGAAGCTATCGGGGACGTAACGTCCGACTTCTTCGGTCGTTTGGCTGTCCACAATGGAGGCGGTTTGATCTGCCGGGGTGTTCCAGTCCGCTATGGAGCTGAAGGAAACGGTGTGACTCCCGGCCGTCAATCCACCCACGGTTGCGCCGCTGTCCTGCCACGCGCCTCCATCGACGCGCCACTGGGCTCCGGCGTCGATGGCCGCTTGAGGTGAAATCTCCACTGTCAGCGATCCCGCGGCCAAGGCGACCGAGGGAACCATCAAGGCAACCAGGACCAGGGAGACTGCGATCAGAGTGCGCATGCTATCTTTCTTCGTGTGGACCAATTCCTGTAAAATATTAAATAAATTAATAGGCATTAAACTATTTAATACGGCTGAAGTCAAGAAGTCCGCCAAGAGTTCGGTTTGCTGGAAAACGCTCTAGCAACAGGCACAAGTAATTGTTTTTTTAGTGCTTTGTTATTAGTCCCTGGATTTGAAAAAGCATCCCCAAGCCCGATTCAAGGATTTGTCTCCATTCGTGTCAGGCTAGTATTAGGCATAAATCCTGCCAAAAACGCAAGAAGCAGGGCGCGGAACCCTGCTTCTTGCAAAAGCAGAACAAACGGCATTTAGGACCGGAGCTTTCTCTTGGCCCCAAAAAGACCAAGCAATCCAGCCCCAAGCAGCCAGATGGCGCCAGGGATGGGAACTGGCGCAAAGCATTCGTGTTCGATGATACCGAGCCCAGTTATAGAGCTGTTAACGGTATAATCAATAATGAAGTTGAATCCTCTCAGATCAATGGAAACCCACTCCGGGTTGTAATCCACGGGGAGGATGCCTTCCCAAGTGAACTCGACAATGTTGGGACCCGTGGACCCCGTCGTCCAAAAATCCGTTTCCAAAAAAAGTCTCTCGATATACACTTCTTGATCAGACGTTGGCGGTGCCCCGTCCGGGCCAACCGAATAATCGGCGGTGCTCCAATTGACCCAGAGTTCCCATCCGCCGGCCTGTATAACCTCCTCCCCTGACTCACCAAGAGCAATAATAGGCAGAACGGGCATGGTGATGGACACCCTCTTCAGCTTCGAGGTGTCCACGGGGTCGTCATAAAACCATGTATTGTAAACGACCACCGAGCTTGGAAATCCCTCAGGCGTTTCCCCCACGGCGGGGTCCAAATCTTGTGCGTTAGGATAAGCGAACCACTGCTCGCTGCTTAAGGTGTAACCGGAGCTGCCGCTCATCGGAACTACCTCTCCACGTTCACTAAATTGAACGTAAAAGGTGTCGGTCTTGATGTCCGCCGCCGCAGGCAGGGCCATAAACAGGAGAAACATGCAGGCCAGAATAGCTATTATGTAGGATTTCGATTTCATGCATTCCCCCCTCAAGGAAATCGATTTCAGTTGCCATTTCTAGAAGCCGTTTCAAAACCTCCTCTTGGGTTCAATATCTTTGTCGGGGCTTCAAGGACAATCCTCGAAATATGTCCGCATGTTCCTGGTTGTCCTTCTGCGTCCTCCTCTCGATTTTGAACCCAAACCGAAGGCCCTGAAACGGCTTCCAAGAGATCAATGCCGCGCTTAGCCTTAGGAGATGCTCCTCTTCCTGATACCGATTCCGATAAAACCAAGAAGCCCGGATCCCAAGAGCCAGACCGAAGGAGGAACCGGAACCGAGGGATTGCCGCCACCAGTACCGGAATCAAAATATTCAGCCATAGCCATATCATTTCCGCAGCTATAGGTGAGATGAGCCCACCAGTAATACTCTAGGCCTTCCCCAGGTCCGTCATCGTCATCAAATATTTTAAAGCCAGCCTCACCGAGGTCAATTAATAGCTGAGATAGATCAATCTCGGCTCTGTAATGAGTACCCTCCGCATCGCTATAGGAATCATAAGTAACCGTGTAAGTAGAATCTGTAATAGTTGCGGACGCGGTAACAACTTCTAATGGATTGGAGACGCCGTTTTGCGCCTCATTGACCGTGAGAAGGTCTGCAGGAGCTAACCCATATACGGTGTAAGTGCCGAGACCAGTACCGGTGTTGAGACTAATGGCAAAATTATAATTCCATTCACTATTTAAAACTGTTGTATTAGTAGGTTCGGATGGGCTGGCATCACCATAGGGTGGTTTATCAATCGCGGACGTGCCTATCTTAAAAAAGATATCTCCGAGATGTGTGCCTTCATACCCGGAGAAATTATAGCCGCTGACAATAGTCAGTGTCTGTTTCGTAGTGTCCGTACTATCGGTCTTAGTGTGCAGTATAAAGGCTTCAAGATCCCAGTTTTGATTGTTAATACAGTTGTATTCAACTTCATTATTTTCATTGGTGGGATTTCCGTTCATGTCTATCCGAGAATCGGTTGTTCCAAAAGTTGAATTTTTAAGAGTATTGTCCCAAATGGTAATATCATATGTCGAGGCCATGGCACTAGTTAAGAAAAATAATATGCTCAATGAAACGATGGGGAGTAATAGCAAAGCTCTTTTCATATCCGCTCCTTTCGCTTTTAAGGTTGTATGGTTAGGGCCAAATATGCCGAATTTGAAAGAGATCTCATATCGTCCTTATTCAAGTTTCGATCTATTAGAGAATGTCCGTTCCTCGACCCAGTAACGCATAAAAATTCCCAATACCTTTGAATAAAAAATTCCCCCTTTCCTTTCGTTTCGATTTTTTAAAAGGCTCATGTTGCACTTGTTACATTGGAATTCCTTCGTTGTGTCTTAAGTTGCGCAAGCAGCCAAGGCCATCTCTTCCTTGAAACCGATACTATTTAATGGGATTTGGCCAAATGATTTCATGCGAGGAATTCGAGTAGTATGCGGGCTGTAGGATCTGATTTTGTAAGGGCCACAGAAGCGAATCGCCATGCCGTCTTCCTCTGTCCGTACCACCACGCCTTTGATTTCAGTCAGCCCACGTTTATTTTTTTGTTTATTCGCCGAAGCAGGAGGCAGGTCAAAGCAAACGTCAACCTCGGTGTCAATCGGGAGCGGTTTTTGGGTTAAGAAGTAAGCTCCATCTGAGCTGATATCGCGCACCAGGCATTTCTGGACAAGCAAATTATAATATCCGTTTTGGTTATTCATCTGCGTTACTTCGCCCGGAAGCGAAAACTCGAACCGTTCCAAGTTTCTTTTTTCTGCATGATTCATGGTGACCTCCTAAAGTTTAAAGAATCAAATTTGATTTTTTAATACTCCGTACAAATACTCCATCATTGGTTGAATAAATTGGCCATTTCCATCAGCGTCTATATCAATTATATTCGAGTCCATCTCACAAGATATCTCTTGGTCCTCATGAAAAGCGATGGCGAGACCATATGCGTCGGTTCTCACCACAAAACCAGTCAGATGGAGTGTTTTCTGCACATCAGCTTCCTGCCCGGTCTCAAAATCAGGCAGGTAGATTCTAACTTCCACCTCTTCGCCAGTTGCTATTGGAGCATTTGTTAGAAAATAAGCACCAAGCGATGAGATATTTTCCGTTTCTGCATAAAAATCCTCTGACTTATTTCTGATACGCCTCCTGAATATTTTGGTCTGTAGCTTTAAACTACGACGCTCTTCTCGTCTTATTCTTAGACCGACTGAAATGGGCGTAAAGGTCATATTACATCTTTCTTCTTTTATCTCGGATTGCTACTCATAAATTTGGTATTTTTAATGTCCCTCATAAGCGAATACGAAATCTATGGTGCTGTATTTTTGCTGTTAGCTTGGTACTCTACTCCTATTTTTTCAAAAGAAAATACAAAGAAAGTATGATTTTTTTCGTATTTATTGTAGTAATAATGCGTAAGGAGATGGTATTATCTATTAAAATAGATTAATACTTGTCTAATACTTTAGTATTAGGCTTTCAAAACCATCAACACTTTTGCTTGATTGTTTATTTTTTTTAATATCAGTGTTTTCCTAAAGAAATCAGGTTCAAAAAATTTTCCTCAGTAAACTTTCAAGAAAAATTCATTTGGTTAAGTCACCCGTGTCCTTCGCCAACATCGTAAAAAGTGGAGAGGTAGCTCGAAATGGATGATGATCGCCAACGATCAAGATGCTTCCCTGGGGGGCACCAGGGTCTTTGCCGGCCGGCCTACGCGAGACTTATCGAGGGAACACCGATCAAATCAGGAGGCTGCCGGGAAGCGCGGCTCTCCCGGACGAGGAGCAAGGATCGGAAAAAAGACAATGCCTAAAATTCCAACAATCCCCGGCCGGTCCTAAAAATGCACAGCGAGTGCCTTCCCCTCGGCTTGCAGAGGCATTAAGGAAGTGGACCAACGTCATCTCGTTATTTCTCGGTCCGGCGCGGGCCTTTGCTGGGTTGGGTAGGTTATAGTACGTGGTCATGAGGCAGGGATTGTTTGCAGGCGGCGTGAATGGAAGCCTTTCATTCGGCCAGCATTATTTCCAAGGTTCATTGAATAACTACTTGTTTTGCTGAAATTTTTATAAAAAGCCGTTTCAGAACCAGCTCTAAAATTCTCTCTATGCCTAATGGCTGTAACTCTTGGGCAGCTAGCGCTCTTTTTTCCAAAGCGAAAGAGAGATTCAAAAGAGGACTTGGCTTTTAAAAGTTAAAGATCTCCTCCCGGCTCAACATCATGTATCAGGTGCGGCCACTGGTACTATAAATTGAGTTTCCATCCGAATCGCCGGCTAGGCTTGACCAAATCTCTCGACATTACAACTGGTTTCAGAACCCCATAGAGGCCCTTTCAGGGCTTTTAACGGTGATTAAATCGAGAAGGGGAAAAAGATAACTGATTGAATATACAACCATATTTTTAATTTCCTTTCTGGCTCGACAAAGAGAATAAGCCCAAAGGGAGGTTTTGAAACCAGTTCTAGTCATCAACATCTTTAAGGAAAAATGGCCTTGGTTCTGATGGACCGCTTTTTTCTAATGCTTAGGTGCTAGTTTTATTTCATTAAAATCATACCAAAAATGATACCCTGAACCCCTTGACATTACTCAAAAATTATTGAAATCTAACAGTCATCGGAGGTTAATTTTTTAGCGCACTTGACGGAAATAGAAATTAGAAGGCTGAAGCTCTTCAAAAAATTGCTTAAGTGTTGTTGCTTCCAAGAGAATTGGGGTCTTTGCGGCCCTTGGAGTAATTCGCAAGCCAAGTAAGGGAGCCTACGCCGGAGGGTCAATCGCCAATCTCAATGGAGGGGCGGTATCAAGGGTCAAACCAAGCAGAAGCTCTCTCGGGTCAGCCGGGACGGCATGCTCAGTATTAATGATTGACCCGCTGTGGTGCCTATTTTCTTTTCCAGCGCTGATACCCGGCCAGCATACGGTACTGAAAGGAAAAGAACATCAAGGCAAAGCCTTGGAAATGGCTTCATGCGCTTCCTTTGAAAAGTTAGATGAAAGAAGTAATTGAATTATTTCTTATTGAGGTTGAAGTGACTAACGATTTAGGTAATGGAGTTTCTTGATGCGGAATAGTGATGCGCGACCTCAAGTTTATGCTTCCATTGTTGGTGACAATTTTTTACAAAATTGTCTGTTGACCAAATTCTTGCAGAATGAATTGAATCAGGAATGCGGTTGCTTCACCAATCTCGATGAATTTCGAGGTGTGGTTAATAGAAGAAAAGAATGGATGCATCTTGTCTTATGTGATTGTAAAAATTTAAATATTCCTGATATTTGGCAGCATCTTGAAAACGGATTCAGATCCGGATCGAATCGTTTTTTGATAGCTCTTTTCAACATTCGCCGTAGTTTAAATATAGAACAAGACGCTATGAAACGAGGATTACGAGGTGTCTTTTATGAAGACGAACAAGTGGAGAGCATCATAAAAGGCGTTCAGATGATCTTGGATGGTCAACTGTGGTTTAGTCGTGATACATTATCAAAATATGTTAAAGAGAATGTCGATCTGGATACAAAAATGAGCATTTACCCGATTCTTACTTTTCGGGAACGGCAGATTATTATCGATATTGTCAAAGGTCTTTCAAACGACGAAATCGCTCAAAACTTAGGTATCAGTTTACATACGGTTAAAACCCATCTATATAATGTCTATAATAAAATCGGCGTTTCCAGTCGGATACAAGCAGCATTTTGGGCGGTAAAAAATTTATAAGTAATTTGAAAAGCGTGTATGAATTTTATATAGCGGATACGTTCATCAATAACGAATGGATTTTCTGACGAGACGATTCGCGCGCTTTGGTTTAAATCCCTGCAATATTCTATTATCGTTTACAAATATTCGTGAGGCAGATTCCGTCTCAAGACCTCTAAAAAATACGACGTCCGTGCAATTTCAATTTTTTTAACATACTGATTTTACGTGTTTTTATGTTGAATGCAGGCGATTCGGAGAATTATTTTTTTCGTCGGACTTGCGCTCCTTTGCAGGCTTGTTTCCTACGTGATTTTCAGCAACAACTTCAGTCATTTTTCGCATCTGGTGAGTTGATTAGGTCAAGGCAGCGTTCCAACTCGCATTCTGTCTAACCGAAATGGAACGCCCTCGCTGTGCATTTCCAAGATGCGGCGTGGAATCGACGGATTGCTCGATAGGCTCACAAAGGACCGGTCGGGCGGACGTCATATTGCTGCGGCGACCTCAATCCCCGATAAAATTGGGTTTCCGCTTTTCCAAGAAGGCCGTGACGCCCTCGCGGTAGTCCCGGCTGGAAGTGGTCAAGGCGAGCTGGTCCATGTCCATGTGCATGATGGCTTGGTCCATGACCGTGGCGATGGCGTTCACGCTGCGTTTGATCATCTGGGCCGGGATGGGCGGCATGGCCGCGAACTCCTTGGCCATGGCCATGGCCCGGTCCATGAGTTGTTCTCTGGGTACGACCTCGTCCAAGAAGCCCCAGTTGAGCAGGGTCTCGGCGTTTTCCCGGCTGGCCAGGATGACCCAGCGTTTGGCCCGGGCCGGGCCGACCAAATGCACGGCCAGCGGCAATGACACCCAGCTTAAGCTCATGCCCAGCCCGCTTTCGGGGAAGCCGATCCGGCAGTCCGTGGAACCGACGCGGAAGTCCAGGGCCGCGGCGATGCACGCCCCGCCGCCCAGGGCCGCGCCGTGCACGGCGGCGATGGTGATCTGGGGAATGTCCAGCAGGACCCGAAGCATGCGTGGTCCAATATGGGAATCCCGCAGCCGGGTCAAAAGGTTCCGGCTGGCCCGTTCCTTGCGCTTGGGATCGGTCAGGTCGGCTCCGGCGCTGAAGTGTTTGCCCGCGCCGGCGAAGACCACGACCCGGCTTTCATAATCTTCTCGAAATTCCTCGGCAACCTTGATAATCTCCTGCATAAGGTCCTGGCTGAGGGCATTGAGTTTCTGAGGCCGGTTCAGCGTGACCACGGCCACGTCGTCCTGTCGTTCGACGAGCAGATGTTGGTAAGGCATGGGCGGTTGTCCTCCTGGCCTTGCGTTTCTTTGGTCCTGACTTGTTTTGGATGCGGCCGGGCGGTCGGCCCGTTCCGGTCTGGCCATCTTAGGGCCGGCCCAAGGTGAAGTCAAGGCGGGCGGGAAGAGGCGACCGTGGGTTGATTTGTAGGGGCGCGTTGCACGTGCCCTCGTTGCTTCCGGTTTTTAGGGCACGTGCAACGTGCCCCTACGGAAGGTTCCTCGCCTTTTTCGGGTGGGCGTTGTCTTTGCCACGGTAACGGGGAGACAAGGTTTCCGCCCCTGTTTTGTCAAAGCCCAACGATTTCTGGTTTGGAAAGGAGCATTCACCATGATCCGGTTTATCTATGTTCTTCGCCGCAAGGCCGGCATGTCCCTGGCTGAGTTTCAGAGTTACTGGCGTCGCCAGCACGGGCCCCTGGTGGCCAGCCATTCCACCCACATGGGCATCGCCCGCTACGTTCAGGTGCACACCCTTGATGACCCGGCCAACGAAGCCATGCGGGCTTCGCGCGGTTTGGCCGAGCCCTATGACGGCGTGGCCGAGTTGTGGTGGAACAGCCTGGAGGAGGCCGCCACGGCCGGCGCCACGCCCGAGGGGCAGGCCGCGGCGGCCGAGTTGATCGAGGACGAGAAAAAGTTCATCGACTTTTCCCAATCCTCCATCTGGTGGGCCACCGATGTACCCCAAGTCAACCCCACGCCGGAAAATATCGTGGCCACCGAGCGCAGCAGCCTGGTCAAGCTGTTCTATGTCTTCCACCGCTTGCCGTCGCTTTCCAAGGAAGAGGCGCAGCTATACTGGCGCATGAACCACGGCCCCTTGATTCGGCGGAACGCCCAGGCCGCCCGCATCCTGCGGTACATCCAGGTACACAGTCTGGACGACGCCTTGTCCGAGCCCATCCGGGTCGCGCGGGGCGGGATGACACCGGCCTATGACGGCCACGCCGAGCTGTGGTACGACCGGGCCGCGGGTGCAACGCCCACGGCCGAGGGCCAGCGGGCCGTGAACCTGTTTCTCGAAGACGAGAAGAAGTTCATCGATTTTCCCCGTTCAGCCATGTGGTTCGCCAAAGAGGTCGTTTTTATCGATCTGTAGGGCGCGGGGAAGAGACTATTCGTTTTTGCGAGGAGCGAAGCGACGAAGCAATCTCGCAACCGGGTTACAATATTTGAGATTACCACGTCGTCCGCTTTCGTCCACTTTCAGTGAACTACCGTGTGACTCCTCGCAACGACGGTGTGTAGCTTTCTTTTTACAGCTTATTGCCGCGGGGCGACATTGGACCTTTCTTCCAAGACGGTCTGACGGCGCCGGCGCTCGGCCTGGGCAAAAACCCGGGCCAGGGCCGTGGCCGCCCTTTCAAAGCTGGGAAAGACGGGCAAGCCCCATGAGGTAAGCTTGGTTTCGAGTTTGCGGGCCAGGCCGTCCTCGTCGCCCGGCTGCAAGGTAAATAGCAGCGGTTTGGCGCTCTCGGCCGCGCCCTGGCGCACGATTTCGAGAAGCCGGTCCAATTGGTCCGGCGATTCCTTGAAGAACCGTTTGGCGAACCGGGCCGGAAACTCCATGACCACGGCCTGGATCTCGGGGTCGGCCAGTACGATCCTCAGGATTCGGTTCAGGCTCTCGGGCTGGAGCATGATCGTGCCGGCCATGTCCAGCGGGTTCTGGAAGCTGCCGCCCACGATATTGAAAAAGGAGGCCAAAGCCTGGTAGGACGCCGGGCTGAGGCGCGGCACGGTCAGGCCGGCCCGGCCGAATGCGTCGGCGATGGACACGGATTGCCCGCCGGTCATGGCCAGCAGGGCCACACCCCGACCGGACGGCGGCCGGTTCGTATTCAGAAGCTGGACCACGTCCAGGGTCTCTTCAATGTTATGGGTGGGGATGGCGCCGGTCTGGCGCATGAGGCCGTCCCAGACGGCTCGGGCCGAGGCCATGGAGCCGGTGTGGGACCGGATGGCCAGCGCGCCCGCCTCGGTCTGCCCGCCTTTCCAGACCACCACGGGTTTCAGCCGGCAGGCCTCCCGTAGCGCCTCGAAAAAGGCCCGGCCTTTCCGCACGCCCTCCAGATAAACGCCGATGATCTCGGTCTGGGGATCGAGGGTCAGGTATTCCAGATAATCGGCCACGTCCAGGACCACGCCGTTGCCGAAGCTGACGGCCAGGGACAGGTGCAGGTTCATGCGCTCGGCCATGGCCGCGAACATGGAGCCGTGGGTCCCGGATTGGCTTAAAAATCCGATGCGACCGTTGGGTGAGACCGGGCAATCATCGCCGAAGCTGAGTCCGACCTGGGGCAGGTGCAGACCGATGCAGTTGGGGCCGACCAGGTTGAAGTGCGCTTCGAGGGCCATGTCGGTCAAGCGTTGTTCGAGTTCCCGGCCCAGATCCTCGCCGGTCTCGGCGAATCCCGAGGTGAAAAAGGCGGCGCCGTGCGCGCCCACGGCGATCAGATCATTGAGCACCCGAGGAGCGATTTGACGGGGCACGGCCACCAGGGCGTAGTCGATCGGTTCGGGCACGTCGGCCAAGGCGGTGAAATTGGTCACGCCCAGGGCCTCGATGCCCGGAATCTGGGACGGGTCGATCTGGACCGAATAGAGACGGCCGCCGGCGCGCTTGAAGGAGAGGAAATTGTTCAGCCACATGTAGCGGGGGCCTTTGTCGCCCACCACCACCACGGTGGCCGGGTTCATCATCCGGTCGAGACGGTGTCCGGGAACGGCCATGTGCTTAGGGAATCCTGGCGGCGAGGCTGATGTCCTTGACTCCCGCCAGGCGGCAGGCGTCCAGGACCTGGATGACGGTTCCGGCCTGGCTTTGGCGGTCGGCGGCGATGACGACCGAGCCATCCGGGGTTTCGGCCAAAAATCGTTCCATGTAGGCGCGGAGAAGGCGCACGTCCAGCGGCCGGTTTTCGACGTACACCAGGCCCTCCCGGGTGACGGCCACGACCAGGTTGGTCTTTTCCTTAACCGTGGCGGTCTGGGCCACGGGCCGATCGACCTCGACCCCGGCCTCCTTGACGAAGCTGGTGGTGACCACGAAGAAGATGAGCAGGATGAAGATCATGTCCATCAGCGGGGCCATGTTGATCTCGGGTGCCCGGCTGCGGCGGCGGAGGCTGTAACGAAGGCTGTTCATGGCGGCTTAGGCCTTGGCCTCCGGGCCGTTCCCGTTGGTCACGGCCCCTTCTTTCAGCAGCGTAACCGTGAAGGCCATGCCTTTTTCCTCCATGTCGCCCACCACCTTTTCCACCCGGCTTTCCAGGAAGTGGTGGAGGAGCATGATGGGAATGGCCACGGCCAGCCCGAGTTCCGTGGTGATGAGGGCCTCGCTGATGCCGCCGGCCATGAGGCGCGGGTCGCCGGTGCCGTACAGGGTGATGACCTGGAAGGTCTCGATCATGCCGGTGACCGTGCCCAGGAGTCCCAGGAGCGGGGCAATGGCGGCCAGCACCGAGAGCGTGGGCAGGAAACGCTCCAGGCTGGACAGCTCCCGCAGCATGGCCTCCTGCAAGGCGTTGGACAGCACCTCCTGGGTTTCGCCCAGGTGATCGAGGGCCGCGGCCAGCACCCGGCAGGTGGGCAACGCCCAATGGGTTTTGCAGAGGTCCCGGCATTCCTGCCATTGGCCTTGGCGAGCCAGTTCCTGCAACCGGTCCGCGATCCGGTCGGTGTTGCCCCGAACGCGCGTCACCTGCACGATTCTCTCCAGACCCAGCACCAGACCCACGATGCCGATGAACAGGATGGGCCAGACCAGCACCCCGCCGCTCAGGAACCACTCCTTGAGGTTCTTGCGCTGCACCCGCTGCTCGAACACGGCCCCGCGTGAGATGTCCAGGGGCACGTGATCGGTCTTGTCCTGGATAAACCGTTTCAGCAGACAGCCCTGCCGCCAGGAAACCCGGCCCGGCGCGGCGACCAGCCGCCGGCCCGAGACGTCCGGCAACAGATAGCCGGCCCGTAGTCCGGGCGTCAGGTACAGGGCCGTGAAAGCGCCCAGACGCACGATTCGCGCCTGGACCATTCGGCCTTGAGGATCGATGATCTCCCCGTCCCGTCCTCGAATCTCGGCCGAAGCGGTCATGTAGTCGAAATAAAGGTCGCCCAGAGCCTTGATCTCGGACAGGTCCGGGAAGCGCGTCGTGTCCAGAAGGCCGTTCACCGTGTCCTTCCAGCCCGGCAGTTCCGGCCCGATCAGGCCGGTGCGAAGCAGGGTTTCCACGTCCTTGGTCCCCACGCGGATGGCCCCTTCCAGGGCCTTGACCTCGGTCTGCTCGTTTTCCAGGCGGGATCGGGTGCGGGCTTCCTCGTCAATCAGGGCTTCGAAGCGCGCCTTGCGCTGGGCCATGGCCTTTTCCTTGGAGGCGATTTCGGCCTGGAGCGCGGCCAGTTCCTGTTCGAGCTTTTTACGTTCCTCCGCGATCAGGGTCTCGGTGACGGCCGCCTCCTGAACCGCGGCCCGGCTGCGGTCTTGCACCTTCTCGGCGGTCTGGTCCCAGGACGCGGCCCGGCCCACGGCCGTCCATCCCATCCCCAGGCCAGCGGCCAGGAAAAGCGCGAGGGCGAGGCGAAGGAGCCGTCTCATGGCTTTCCTCCGCGGACGGGCAGGTCCAGGAGTTCGCTGGCCCGCTTGCGTTCGGCCATGTCCAGGGTCCGGCGCAACGTGGAACGGTAGTGCTGGGGCAGGGGAGTCCAAGCGTCAGCGACCGGGTCCCAACGGCCGACTTGGTCCCCGTCGCTGGACAGGTAATACAGTTCGATGCGTCCCAGACGAATCAGGGTGACGCGCGTCAGCCGGCCCTTCAGGTCCAGGGTGGTTTCCTCGGATTCGACGGTTTCGCCGTAACCGGCCTCCACTCGCAGGGCTTCGAGCACGCGCCGCAGCTTTTCGCTGAGCGGCAGGTGGTAGTCTTCGAGCGAGTCTTTCAGAAAGTCGATGCGCTTGGCCCGTTCCTCTTGCAGAAAGGGGATGTCCGCGGCCACAAAGGCCTCCAGGCGGGCGACCACCTCCTTGAGGTACGGTTCCAGTTCCCGGCCCACGGCTTGAGCCGCCCCGGCCTTCTGCGTGAGGGAACGAATGGTCGCTTCCTGGCGGTCGATGTAGGCTTGGTACTGTTCGTTCTGAAAGTCCAACCAGGCCGCGCGGTTTTTAAGGTCCCGGATGCGGGAGGCGAGCGCGGCCCGTTGCGAGGCCCAGGCGTCCGCCTTGGCCTGGGCCTGGACCGAGGCATCGACGGCCTTTTTCACCTCGCCCTGGACCTCTTTGGCCGTGGGCGCGGCCAGAGCCGGCGCGGCCAGGATGAAGAGCAGGGTCAAGCAAACGAGAATCCGCCAGGGCGCGCGGACTGGGTCGCCGGCAAGGGAGAGGGGTGAAAATTCCTTATTTATCAACAAAGTGGGGAAAACCTCTCCGCGTGATATAGCCTCGGAGACGGCGTTCTGTCAACCCTTTTCCCGAATGCGGCCGGATTGGAAAAGGCGGAGCCAGACTAAAGCCCCGCCTTGTTCGCCAGACCCAGCCGGGAGGCTATCCCTGCTTTTCCAAAGCGGCCAGTTGGATGCAGACGGCCATGACTTCCATGGCCGATCGAATTTCGTCCATCGAGGGGAAGGTGGGCGCGATGCGGATATTCCGGTCCCTGGGGTCTTTTTTATAAGGGAAGGTTGCGCCGGCCCCGGTGAATTTGACCCCGGCCTCGGCGGCCAACCGCACCACCCGGGTCGCACATCCGTCGGGCACGTCCATGCTGACGAAATATCCGCCCTGGGGACGGCTCCATTCAGCCACGCCTTTGCCCCCGAGCCGCCGGGTCAGGATTTCGTTCACCGCCTCGAACTTGGGCCGGACAATGGCCGCGTGCTTTTTCATATGGGCCTCAATGCCGGCCATGTCTTTAAAGAAAAGCACGTGGCGAAGCTGGTTCAGCTTGTCCGGACCGATGGTCTGAAAGAAAAGGTGCTTCAGGGCGAACTCGACATTCTTGCGGCTACCGGCCATGAAGCCCAAGCCGGCTCCGGCGAAACTGACCTTCGAGGTCGAGCCGAAGAGCAGCACGCGTTCCGGGTTGCCCGCCTTTTTGCAGGCTTCGAGGATATTCTTGAGGGGTTGGGGCCGATCGGTCAGATGATGGACCGCGTAGGCGTTGTCCCAGAAGATGCGGAAATCGTCGGCCCGCGTGGGCATCGAGGCCAGCCGCTCGACCACCTCGTCCGAATACGTTATGCCCGTCGGGTTGCTGTAGCGGGGCACGCACCAGATGCCCTTGATCGCGGAGTCCTCGGTCACCAGCCTTTCCACGTCGTCCATGTCCGGGCCGTTTTCGTTCATGGCCACCGGGATCATGCGCAGACCCAGATGTTCGCAGATGGAAAAGTGCCGGTCATACCCCGGGCTGGGCGCCAGGAATTTTACTTCGGGCAGCTTGCCCCAGGCTGGGGCGTCTTCTCCCACGCCAAAGAGCATGGCCCACGTCATGGCGTCGTTCATCAGGGTCAGGCTGGCGTTGCCGTCAATAATGAGCTCCTCGGGGCTGACGCCCAGCAACTCCCCGAACAGCCGCCGGGCTTCGGGCAGTCCCTCCAGGCCGCCGTAGTTGCGGCAATCGGCGCCGTCCGCGGCCTTGTAATGGCTCGCGTCGGCCACGGTCAACATGCCCAGGGCCAGGTCGAGTTGCTCCGGGCAGGGCTTGCCTCGGGTCATGTCGATGTTTAGGTTGTCGGCTTTGAGTTGTTCGTGCCGGGCGGCGAGTTCGGCCCGCTGGGCCTCGAGTTCTTGGCCGGAGAGTTCGCTCAGCGGTTTCATGGTTCCGATTCCTTCCGTCGCAAAAAAATTTTCGGGGCGTTGCCTGCGCCCGCAGAGCTAGCCATCCTTTCAAAAAGTCGGGGAAAAATCAAGCCCCATTCGATCCGGGAAGCACGTGATTCGCACGGAGGTCGGACCGGTATGGTTGACAGAGCATGGGTGTTGGCGAAACGTCGCCGGCTGGCGGCCGGTATTCCGGCTTCGACCCCGGCCGGGGGGCCTCCCCGGATGCTATCGGTTGATCAGTCCCACAGAACGCGGGTCAGAGACAGCCCGGGAACCTGGATGGTGGTTTCGGTCGGGAGGGTGCGTACCTCCGGGGGATGGCGGACATACTGCTTGGACGGGTCCGGCGTGTCAAAGGTTTCGACCCGGGCGGGTTTCCGGCCTTGCATAAAATCGGCAATCCGACAGGTCCTGGCTTCGGGATCGGCGTTGTGCACCATTAGAGTCGCCTGGCCGCCCTTCATGAAAAAGGCCGCGGCCACGTCGGCGTATCCCTCCTCCGGGTGCGCGCCGCCGCCGGGAATCCGCTTCCCGCCATCCACGGCCACGTTTTGGTAACTGACCCCGCCGTTGGCCGCCTCATTGAACCAACGCAGGGCCACGGCCGGCCCGGCCGGCGCAAAACCCTCGCCGCCGCGTTTCGGGGTGAAGACGGAATAGGGCCGGCTGTTATAGCTGAGCATGTGATAGGTCGAGACCGTCACGGCCGGGTGCTTGAGGAAGGTCAGGGTCATGCGGGCCGTCAGGTGGATCATCAGGCCGGTCAGCCCCGGGTTGCGCTTCTCGAAAAGAAACCGCACGCCGTTGGCGTTCCACTCGGTCACCCAGATTTCCTTGCCTGGAAAGCGATCCTCCATCTCGGACAGGGCCTCGGAGATGCCCTGATCCACCCGGGCCATCATGGCCGGAAAGATGCGATCCATCCGGTCGGAGAGGCGTCGGGAGGCGCCCGGACCGGCGGCCTCGTCGATCTCCGGGTAGAAATGCACGGTCAGGGCCTGATACCAGGGCCGGTTGGGCAGGTCCTCGTCCCACTCTTTCATGCGGGCCAGGAGCGGGTGTCGGATTGCCGCGGCCTGGGTGGTGTGGAAGCCGCTGCCAGCGTACTGCACGGCAAAGACCGCGTCCTCGGGCAGATAGGGCTTAATGGCCTTCTGGTAGCGCTCGATCAGATCCATGGTCGTGGCCGCGTCCGGGAATTTGCTCAACACGTTGGGGTCCATAATCATGGCGATCCAGAATTCGTTGCCCAGTTCGATGTGGCGGGGAGCGAGGCCGGCCTCCTTCAGATGCTTGAACCATGCCGCCTGGTCCTCGACAGTCGAGGTTTCCAGGTTGGGGACCAGGACGATTTCCGCGCCGATCTGGCGGCTGAATTTGGCCATATCCTCCAGGAAGATTCCCTGGGGGTGCATGCGGTTCGTGCCCTGAGCCACCTTGGCCATGTAGCGGGTGTAGATCGAGCTGTTCTGAAAAACCGGCACCTCCAGAAGGCCGGTGCGCCAATTGTAGTAGTTGCCTATGGTGCCGCCCGGGAAGCGAATCAGGGCCGGGGCCAATTCCTTGGCCGGCTCCACCTTGCGGGGATCGCTCAGGATGTCTTCGTAAAAGGCGGTCACGCCCTGGATGCCCAGCAGCCGGTCCGGGAGCTGCCTGGGGGGCCCCATCGGCTTGAGGGTCAGCGGTTCCAGGGCCGTTGCGGTTTGAAGAATAAAAAACAGGAAGGCTGCGACCAAACCTCCCTGGAGCAGGATTTTATAGCGGCGAAATGGGCAAGAGTTCATCATCGTCCCTTTCGTGATGTGAAGTCGGGACCTCGGGGGTCGTCTTTTATGTCGTGAGAACGGTCCGACCGGTTACAGGAGTTGAGCAGCCAGGCCGGAGTTTGAGAAGGTTCGGGGCGGCGTCGGGGTGGAGGGCCGGCTCTCGGCAATCGACCGTCGAGTAACGACGCGAAGCCGACCATACGGAACTCCACGATCCCTGTCAAAACTTGTCTTGCATACAAGGATAATTTGGCTTAAGGTTTCGGTTGCGAAACAGACCGAACCCAATTATGCTGGGCACATTCATTTTCGGAAGATTCGCTTTTTGAGATCGACACGGCTCGAAAGGGATCGGACCACCGGGCTGGACTTCTCGGCCGGTGGGGTTGCCCGGGCTTCAGGGTGGAGGTTGAGCATGCAAGCGTGTTATTTGAGGCCGTGTCTTTCTTTGGCCGGCCGGGGAATCCCGCGAATCGTTTTGGCCGGGTTGGTCCTGTTTTTGATTTCGCCGGTCATGGTCCGGCCCGACGGTTCCGACTACCACCGTTTGACCAACCTGAAGTTTGGCGGGTCGCACGTGCGCTGGATTCCGCCGGTGAAAAAATGAGCCGGGCATGGCATTGTTCGGTTTTCTTTTGTGCAAAAGGAGGAGCGCATGAAACTGTCGAGTGAAGAAATCAGACAAGTCATGGCCGCCAACAGCGTGGCCTGGGACAAGCTGGACCTCGAGGGCGTGCTCGAACTCTACCACGACGACGTCTATTTCGAGAACTGGACCGGCGGGAACGCGCGCGGCAAAGAGGCTCTGCGCCGGGCCTGGACGCCCTGGTTCACCTCCGGCGGGAAATTTACCTTTCACCGGGATGACATGTTCATTGACGAAGAGGCTCAAAAGATGACGGTCACCTGGGTGCTCGAATGGCCCTCCACAGAAAAGGGCTACGAAGGGCGGCCCGAGAAACGCAAGGGGCTGGACGTCATCCATTTCAAGGACGGCAAGATTTACAGAAAGCTGACTTATTCGAAGACAACAGTCGAGATCGACGGCCAAAGGGTCCGGCTGGAAGCGGTGCGCCCCTGAGCCGAGGCGGGTATTGAGGCGGGCCCCGTATCCCCCGCCCTTGACGCGCCGCGCCGCTTTGCCTATGCTAACTTATCGGCGCAGAATCGAACCAGGAGCGATGTCCATGAAAATATTGATTGGGTACGATGGCTCGGAAGCGGCCAAGGCGAGTCTGGACTTGGCCCTCCGCAGCGCCAGAAAATTCGAGGCGGAAGTCCACATCCTGACCTCCCTGGTGGGCAGTTCTCTCCAGTTCATGAAGAGCAAAGACCAGGGCGAGCAGGACTTGGCTTTTGCCCGCCGCTATTTTGAGGAAGAGGGCGTTTCCTGCCACACTCGTCTGGTGACCCACGGCATGAGCGCCGGCGAGAGTCTGGTCGAGTACGCCGAGGAGAACGAAATCAGCGTTATACTCGTGGGCGTGGTCAAGAAATCCCGGGTGGATAAGTTCCTTTTGGGTTCGACCGCGCAATACGTCATCTTGCAGGCTCCATGCCCGGTTCTCACCGTCAAAAACTCCGTTGGTTCCCTGGACTGAATACCGGTCCAGCGCGAAAGAGTGCGGCCTCAACGACCCGCGATAACTGGGGTTCGGTCTCAGACACGTATTATCCGGACGTTCGACTTCGGCGTTTGTCTCCTGAACGGAAGGCCTCACAGACAAGCGTCGATCATGATACACAAATAACTTTGCCAGCATTTTGGAGGTGGTTTGGGTCCCTCGGGGAGGAGGGAGCTTTCGTCCAGGCTTTCACCGGGTGTCTAACATAGGCCCCGCGGAAAAGGAGTAAGACCATGACGAAAAAGTGGTGGGTGTTGATCGTTTTGGTGGCGGTTCTGTTCTTCTCTTTTGACCTGGCGCGAACGCAGCCTGAGATGGTTTTTTACGGCCCCGAAGCTATCTCCTCCGAGTGCGTGGAAACACCGGTCGTGCTGGTGGACCCCTTGGGCAACGCCCACATCATTTGGGTGGGGGATTGTGGAGGTGGATTGTTTTACAAGATGGTGGATTCGGAAGGCCGAGTGATCATCGAGGAAATAAATGTCACCCCGTCTACCGATCCGGATTGGCACGTGCATCAACCCGCTTTGGCCATGGACGCCGCAGGCAATCTGCATGTGTTTTTTTACAGTGACGTTCTCTATACCGGTTTTAACGGAGAGGAATATGCGACCTCGGAGGAGTTGAACGCCAACGAGGTTATCTATACCAAGCTGAATCCGCTGGCCTATCTGGCCCCCGGCCGCGGTACCATCGACGACCTGATCGAAATCAAGGAGACGATCATCAGCACGGAGGATTTTGTGGAATCCTGGCCTCCGAGAATCGCTTACGACCAGGCCAGCAATCGGTTGCATGTGGTTTGGCTGGACGGGAACGAAGACGAGGACCTTGATCTTGTGTACCTGGTGCTGGACACCGACGGCGATGCGGTGATCTCTCCCGCGGTTTTGACCAGCGGCCTGTTTGTCTATGCTGAATGGGGCGGTCCTGAAATCGCGGTCAATGCAGTCGGCCAGGCCAGTATCATTTACGTCGCGGCCGAGGATGGCGGCCTGCCGATTCGCCAGGAAGGTGAGCGGGAGATTTACTACACCATGGCCGCGGTCGAGGCCGGTAACGGCGTCACCCTGATCGACGACGTGCGCATCACCGACGATGATGGCCATGGCTCGGTCAAACCGCGCATGGCCTTGGACGACGACGGCAACGTGCACGTGGCCTGGCACGACCGGCGGCTGTATGATGAGGACCAGGGAGAGCACGAGATTTACTACTCCAAGCTGGAACCCGTTCCGAACGAGGACGGTGGTGAGCCGGTTCGGGAGCCTCGGAAAGTAGCCGTCGGAGGAGATGGGGACGGCGAGGGGTACGTCAACATCCTGATCGACCAGGCGCGGGTTACGGCCAATGACGATTTCAGGTCTCACATGGTCAGCATCGCCGTGGATTCCTGCGGTCGGGTGCACGTGGTCTGGGCCGATGCACGGGACGAGCTGCAGTATGAAGAGCTGTATTACCAGATCTTCGATACCACCGGAGACCAAGTGAACCAGATCCTGGCGGCCACCCGGTTGACCACGGATGGCGCTGATCTGGATCCGACCTTCAGGCCGGAGGACCCCGAAAACAATATCTACATTGCCTTTTTTGTGGATACGCTTTACGTCGTCTTCAACGGGGATTACGATGGAGAAGATGTTAGCAACATCTTCCTGATGTTGGTGGCTGTGGACCCGTGCAACGCAGATGAAGGCGGGGGTTCCTATGTGTTCAATCCCAGGATATGCTTCGTCGGGCAGCTGATATGACCTCCACTTGACGCCGTCTTTAAACCTGACCGGGCCCGGCCGGCCTCGAGGTGCGTCTTTGCACCCAGCCGGCCGGGTCGATTCGTTTGGACTTTTAACCCAAGCCGGTGAGGAGGAAACCGGATGAAAAACAGCAAGAGATTCGAAGGCGTGATCGGACGGTATAGGGACGATTCAAAACCGGACTGGCCGGAGCCGTTTCATGCCCCGGCCGGGGCGCCCAACGTTCTGGTCATCCTTCTGGACGACCTCGGCTATGGACAACTCGGCTGCTTCGGCTCGGATATCGCCACTCCGAACATGGACGGGCTAGCGGCCGGCGGCCTGACGTACACGAATTTCCACACCACGGCCATGTGTTCACCCACCCGTTCCTGCTTGATGACCGGCCGCAACCACCACGCCAACGGCATGGCCTGCATCACCGAGCTGGCCACGGGCTATCCCGGCTATGACGCGGTCATCCCCAAGGAGCACGGTTTTCTGAGCGAGGTGCTGGCCGAGCAGGGTTATGCCTGCTTCGCCCTGGGCAAGTGGCATCTCGTGCCGGACGAAGAGACCAACATGGCCGCCACCAAGGAACGGTGGCCCCTGGGGCGCGGCTTCGAACGCTTTTACGGTTTCTTGGGCGGGCATTCGGACCAGTACGCGCCCAACCTGGTGTATGACAACCATGCCGTGGACCCGCCCAAGACCCCGGCCGAGGGCTATCACCTGACCGAGGACCTGGTGGACCGGGCCATCGAGTTCGTCACCGACCTCAAGAACGTGGACCCGGCCAAGCCCTTCTTCATGTACCTGGCGCCGGGAGCCATGCACGCCCCGCATCACGTTCCGAAGGAGTGGATCGACAAGTACAAAGGCCGCTTCGACCAGGGCTGGGAAAAGTGGCGGGAGTCCGTCTATCAACGGCAGCTCGAAATGGGAATCATCCCTCCCGGCACAGACCTGTCCCCGCGTCCGGGCTGGATTCAGGACTGGGAGGCGCTCTCGCCCGAGCAGCAGAAGCTGTACGCCCGCTTCATGGAGGTCTTCGCCGGTTTCCTCGAACACACCGACCACCACCTGGGTCTGTTTTTCTCCTTTCTGAAGGAGATCGGGCAATGGGACAACACCGTGGTTCTGCTCCTTTCGGATAACGGGGCCAGTTCCGAGGGCGGTCCGCACGGTTCGATCAACGAATCGCGCCTCTACAACTGGGTGCCCTACACCCTGGAGGAGAACCTTCGGGAGATGGACAAACTGGGCGGCCCGGACTCCTATCCCAACTATCCCTGGGGCTGGACCTGGGCCGGCAACACGCCGCTCAAGCGCTGGAAACGGGAGACGCACGAGGGCGGCGTGGCCGATCCCCTGATCGTGCACTGGCCGGCGGGCCTTGGTACGCCGGGGGAGAAGCGGCGACAGTACGTGCACGTCACCGATATCATGCCCACCGTGCTGGATGTGTTGAACCTCACGCCGCCGGACGTGATCCGGGGAGTGGTCCAGACCCCGCTGCATGGGGTCAGCTTTGTCCCAACGCTTGGCGACGCGCAGGCCGAGGACCGCCACCTGATTCAGTATTACGAGATGATGGGCTGCCGGGCCATTTATTGCCAGGGCTGGAAGGCCGTGACCTGGCACCGCCCTAACCTGCCCATGGTGCCGCCCGTGTCCTTTAACGAGGACGTCTGGGAGCTGTACCACGTGGCCGAGGATTTTTCCGAGTGCCACGACCTGGCCGAGAAATACCCGGACAAGCTCCGGGAACTCCAGGACCTGTGGTGGGCCGAGGCCGGACGGTACAACGTCCTGCCTTTGGACGATCGCGGCACCCAGCGTTTCTTCGATCCCCGCCCCAAGCCTTTCCCGGATCGGAGCGTGTACGTTTATTATCCCTTTGGCGCGCCGGTGAGCGAGGGCGCGGCGGTCAACGTCAAGAACCGGTCACATACCATGGAGGCCGAGGTCGAAATTCCGTCCGGCGGCGCTGAGGGCGTGCTTCTGGCCCACGGCGGGCAGTACGGCGGGTATGCCTTCTATCTGGCCAACGGCCGGCTCCACTATGTGCACAACTTCCTGGGCATCGAGCAATACAAGATTTCGTCCGAGGAAACGGTGCCCGAGGGTCCGACCCGGCTCACCTTTGCCTTCGAAAAAACCGGGGCCGAGCCGGTGGGCGCGGGCGGAGTCGGGAAACTCCTGATCAACGGCCGCGAGGTCGGGCGGGGCGATGTGCCCCGGACCGTGGGCGTGCGCTATCACCTGGCCGACGACGGGCTTTGCTGCGGCTATGACGATCAGACGCCGGTCTCGGACGATTACCGGCCTCCGTTCCGTTTCACGGGCCGGCTCAAACGGGTGACGGTCACGGTCGAGGGACCGGCCTGGTACGATCCCGAAATCGAACTGAAACTGGCCCTGGCCAAGCAATAAGGCGATTTAGGGATTACGGCGCAAGGCCACGCCGGTGTTTGCGCCCCTTAGAGCAACAAAGCGAGGCGGTCTCCCCGCATGAGGGGACCGCCTCGTTTCTTTTGCAAAGGGTTCAGATTCCGGGCAACAGCCTCAGGCTCTTCTTACCAGGTCTTTTTCCCTTCTCTCATTTGCCGCCATGGTTCCCAGGCCGGGGTCTGTTCTTCGATGGGCGTGCCCCAGAAACCCAGGGGTTTGCCGTGGGGTTGTTCCGGGGCCGGCCACTTCTCCATCTCCTTGGCAATTTTTTCCAGGTAGTAATCGGTTTCACCCAAGTAGTTCTGTAGGCTCAGGCCTTTCATGGAGTAGAGCGACATGGCGCCCTTTTGAGCCGTGTAGCCCACGCCAGCCAGGACCTGATGGGCATGCCAGCATGCCTTTTCGTGAGCCTTGTTCGTCCAGGCCTTGGCCATGGCCACTTCCATTTCGGCGGGCAGGCCCTCGCTCAGTTTCCAAGCGGCCTGATAGGTCAACCACCGGGAAGTTTCCGAATACCAGAGCACGTCGATGCAGTGTCCCTGCACGTACTGATGCACGCCGATGGGCATGTCGAATTGCATCCGGGTCTTGGCATGGTCCACTGCCAGTTCCAGGGCCTTCTGGCTGGAACCCACCATCTGAGCGCAGGTCAGGACCGCGCCGATTTGCAGGACCTTGGCCAACGGCGCCCAGCCCTGGTCCACCTTGCCGACGATGCTCGATTTCGGCACCTGTACTTTTTTAAAAACGACCTCGCACGGTTTGTCGTAAGCCGTGGTCTTGAGGGGTTTGCACTTCAGACCCGGGCTTTTGGCGTCCACCAGGAACAAGGTGATTCCGTCGCCGCCCTTGCTTCGGGCCTTGGTCCGCGCCACGCAGAGGATGGCATCGGCGATATGCGCGTCATAGACGAGCAGCTTGGTGCCGTTGATGACGTACTTGTTGCCTTCCGGCACGGCTTTGACCGTGATGCCGGCTGGTTCAACGCTGTTGCCGTTCCAGGCCGATTGCGGTTCAGTCAGGGCCAGGGCCGCGATGAGTTCGCCGGCCGCGATCTGGGGCAGCAACGTTTTTTTCTGGCTCGCGTTTCCAGCGTCCAGGAGGATCAGGCCGCTGAGCATGGTGGACAGGTGCGGCCCGGGGCAGACGGCCCGACCGATCTCCTCGTTAAGCACGGCCAGGTCCAGGAGGCTGCCGCCGCTGCCGCCGTATTGTTCGGGCAGAGCCAGGCCCAGCCAGCCGCGCTTGGCGATCTTTTTCCACAGCTTGGGCGAATACCCATCCTCGTCCTCCCGCGCTTCCCGGACCACGCTTTCCGGGCAGGCCTTTTCCAGAAACGTGCGCGTCTTTTTTTGCAGCCCTTCCTGTTTTCTATCCAGCAGATAATCCATGGTTTTCCTCCTCGTGGGTCCGGCTTACTTTTTTTGTTCCTGAAGGGCCCGACCGATTTGCACGTTCAATTTCGCCGGAATCCTGGGCAGGCTCAGGCCGCGACGGGCAATGGCGTATTTGTAGATTTCGATGGTGCCCCCGGCGTGCAGGCTTCGGGCCGCTCGCCAGCGTCTTTCCACCGCCCCGCGCAGCTTGGTCCATTTCGATCCTTGCCTGATCTGACCGAGCGCCCCCAGAATCTCGGACATCCTCTCGGCGTGGCTGGTATTGAACCGTTTGGCGCACATGCCGCTCAGGTCATAGTGCATGGGCCCCAACTTGTTGCGATTGCCGAACCACCACACGGCCTTCCAACAGATGAGTCGCCAGATCTCGATTTCAATGGCCATTTCGGCCAGGCTCTTGCGGACCGCCGGGTCGGCGAACAATGGCTTGCCGTTTCGCTTTTCCTCCTGACAGAACTGGACGAACTCCTCCAAAGCCCGCTTGGCCCGGCCGGAATTGGCCGTGCCGGTTCTTTCGAACTCGAAGGTGGCCATGGCGTGGTAAAAGCCGCGGTTCAGTTCGCCCAAGAGGTATTCCTTGTGGACCTTGACATCGCTAAAAAAGATGTCGTTCTGCACGCCGCCACCGATGGTCGGCAGCGGACGGTAAGAAATGCCGGGCAGATCCGCGGGAATGAGGAAAAGGCTGATGCCGCGATGCTTGGGAACCGAATCCGAGGTCCGGGCCAGGGTGTACAGAAAGTCCGGTTTGTAACCGCCGCTGATGAATGTCTTCTGTCCGTTCAGGACAAAATAATCACCTTCCTGCACCGCCCGGGTCTGCTGGTTGGCTTCGTCGGAGCCGGCCTGGGGTTCGGTGAAGGCCTCGAACCATATCTGCTCGCCGCGGGCCAGGGCCGGGATGAATTTCTTCTTCTGTTCCTCGGTGCCGAACAGAAAGACCGCTGGTGCGGCCAAATGCAGGCCCAGGTTGGACGGCCAGCCGATACCGGCGTAGCCCACCTCTTCGTCCACGATTCCCTGTTCGATATGGCCCAGCCCCATGCCGCCGTATTTCTTTTCCCAGCCCGAGGTCAGGTAGCCGGCGGCGGCCGTCTTTTCCTGAAAGCCCCGCATAAAGGCTTGGGCCTGTTCGTTCATGTCCCCGCCGCTTCGCCCGAAATCTTCGGGAAGTTCCTTGAGGAAAAAGTTGCGGATTTTTTTCCTCAGTTTCTCTTGCTCTTTGGTAAATCTAAATTCCATCTTTCCGCCTCCTTGGTTATGGTTGTGATTGAAGTCGGTTCAAAGACGTCAGTTGAGTTTGCCGGGTGACACTTTTTTGAAGGATTGAATAAATACGTGGACAGCCGCGGATTTTGAAGCCCTGCGTCAGCGGCTTCGCCCGCAGCTTTTATCTGGAAAAAGCCGCGCCGAGGTCCCGTCGTTAAATATCCACGCGGGCTGCGCCTTGCACGCGGTTTCTTTCAAGCGATGCTGGTGTCGTGGGGAAAATCTGCCATAGACCCGCGGGCAAATCAAGATTTTTACGGCTACGTCGTGATCGTCGTGTTCACAAATGAAGAGCTCTGGGCCACGGGTGAGGCTGCCAGGGTGTGAGCACGAGGGCGGGAATCGCTTGTCGGTAGAGGAAAAGGGGAGGCTCGGAGACCCCCCCTCCATGGGGCTTGCCGAATGAAGGTCAGTGAATCAATTCATGTGGTCGGGAGAGATTGGTTACAACGAAACCTCACCTGCCTTTGAACACGGGGTCCCGTTTCTCCTGAAAGGCCCGGGCCGCTTCTTTGAAATCTTCGCTGTTGAATTGAGGCTCGACAAATTGCTTGAATTCCCGTTCCGCCTGAGCGACCGGTGTATCCATGATCTTATACATACCGAACTTGATGATCCGTAAGCTGAGCGGGGCGAGCTTGTTCAGTCGGTTGGCCCAATCTTTGGCCGCTTCCATCAGCTCGGCCCTGGGAACCACCTTGTTGACCAGCCCGACTTCCAAGGCCTTTTGGGCGTCGAACCATTCGCCCAACAGGTAAAACTCCATGCTCTGTTTGAACGTCATGTATGGCTGATAGGTGAGGATTCCTCCGACGCGGCCGGCGCGTCCCTCGGGGAAGCCGAATTGTGTATCCTCGGCCGCGATCGTCAAGTCGCATCCCCGAACGGCCAGACCGGAACCGGCGCCCATGGCCAGTCCGTGCACGGCGCCTATAATCGGCTTTAAAACCCGGATGCCGTTCGCCGGAAAGGCCTTGAGCACCGTGCCCGGCACCAACGCCCCCGGCGTGATGTCCGCGCCGCCGCAAAAGGCCCGGCCGGCTCCGGCGAGAATGGCCACCCGAGCATCCGGGTCCTGCTCGAAACGATCCCAGGTTTTGGCCAGCTCAGCAACCAGCTCGTCGTTGATGGCATTCAGTTTTTCGGGGCGATTCATGGTAATATAAGCAATCTGCTCTTTCACTTCATAAAGAACCACATCAGACATTACTTCCTCCTTTGCCCCTCCATGGACTAATAGCTTGTTCAGATGTTTTTTATGCTGCGCCAGAATAACAAGCTACCAGGAATAAATTGCAAGAGCAATCCTGTTTTACGCCGAGATCGGTATGCGGCTGCTAGCGCAATGGCGGAAGCGGGCTGGGCTGGCGGCAATGGTTTTTCTGATTGAGGAAGAAGGGAAGGCTGGCCCCATGTCGAGGTCGAGCTTTCCTTTCAGCTTCTTGATGTTCTGAAAGAGTCCGGGCATGTCCACGGGACTCTCTTTTCATCTTCGCCGATAAAAGCCGGCTTGCCGTCGACGAGTACGGCCAGCCCGAGGTGGTGTCTCAGGAGGTGGTGTAAGAAGGTCTGAGGGACAAGGGTCTTGAAAGAGGCCGCCGTTCGTTCCAAAAGG
>ENA-OSEO01000862-OSEO01000862.1-sediment-metagenome-genome-assembly--contig:-NODE-862-length-66741-cov-5.813378_pt1 | contig 66741 bp, 54 predicted proteins | sample MGYA00237883_ERZ534232 | MGnify/ENA metagenome assembly ERZ534232
AAGCGCGGGCTGGCTCGGCCGCCAGCATTTCAACATCGCGGAAATCCTGCACAGCGGCAGGAAAAGGGCCGGGCAAATCTGACTCAAAAAGCAATTGCAGATGGTTATAAATTTCGGCGTGATTTGTCTTAATACCCTCTCGGGTAGTTGGGGATTCTGACGTGAGGCAATTAATACTTTCGGGTGGAAAATCATCAAGTCTTAATACCCTCTCGGGTAGTTGGGGATTCTGACACAACTTTCATTTGCATCAAGGGTAAGATGGACAGTAAAGTCTTAATACCCTCTCGGGTAGTTGGGGATTCTGACCCCCGAAGGTCTCTTTATGGTCTTTCAAGACCAAAGAGGGAATGTCTTAATACCCTCTCGGGTAGTTGGGGATTCTGACTTTTATGATTTTATTAATCATGTATGGCTGGATTACATTCTGGGTCTTAATACCCTCTCGGGTAGTTGGGGATTCTGACGGATATGAAGTATGTACAACAATTTGAGAATAGCTTGTAAATGTCTTAATACCCTCTCGGGTAGTTGGGGATTCTGACGAATTGGCAGAGGTCTGTATATGGGATGGTCATTATTATAGATCAGTCTTAATACCCTCTCGGGTAGTTGGGGATTCTGACTATCCAATCAACTACATGCCAATAACCATCATTGAAAACATAGTCTTAATACCCTCTCGGGTAGTTGGGGATTCTGACAAACAAAAGGAGAAATATCATGAGAAACTTATTAACTTTGTCTTAATACCCTTTCGGGTAGTTGGGGATTCTGACTACTGGATCTGGTTGTTATCTATCATCAGATAAATGGTCTTAATACCCTTTCGGGTAGTTGGGGATTCTGACTGAAAAAAAATATGCAAAGAAACGGAGGTGGAGAAGGTCTTAATACCCTTTCGGGTAGTTGGGGATTCTGACACAGATTTTGAATTGGTCGAGGAAACTATACAGATCTATCTACGTCTTAATACCCTTTCGGGTAGTTGGGGATTCTGACCGGTCTCAAAGGCACCATCCATTAAACTGGCGATGAAAAATGAGTCTTAATACCCTTTCGGGTAGTTGGGGATTCTGACACTTATCAGTAAGGTTGAGAATTGGAACGATAAAAATCTGTCTTAATACCCTTTCGGGTAGTTGGGGATTCTGACAAAATGTGTACGGATATTACATACCGGCAACGATGGATGAGTCTTAATACCCTTTCGGGTAGTTGGGGATTCTGACAGATTATAAAAAATTATGAAAATTTTAAATGAACTAGGATTGTCTTAATACCCTTTCGGGTAGTTGGGGATTCTGACGATCGTATTTGTCCCGAAGGTCATCCAGATTTATTTGATAGTCTTAATACCCTTTCGGGTAGTTGGGGATTCTGACAATAAAAAATAAATAATGGAGATGATAAAATGACAACAAGTCTTAATACCCTTTCGGGTAGTTGGGGATTCTGACGGTCAAAAAATTTCAAAAAGAATTGAAACAGAATTAAAGTCTTAATACCCTTTCGGGTAGTTGGGGATTCTGACTTTAAAAATGCGTTTGCAGGAAAATCGATTAATGAAAGTCTTAATACCCTTTCGGGTAGTTGGGGATTCTGACATTGTTTTTTGTGTGAGATTGATTTGTCGGATAGTAGCATGTCTTAATACCCTTTCGGGTTGTTGGGGATTCTGACGGAAATTATTGGAGATTACACACTGGAAAAAATGCGTCTTAATACCCTTTCGGGTAGTTGGGGATTCTGACGATTACGCATAGTACAGCAGTAAAACTAAATGATGATATTTGTCTTAATACCCTTTCGGGTAGTTGGGGATTCTGACCGAAATTCATTCGGTACTTATAGCATAGACACAGATGATGAGTCTTAATACCCTTTCGGGTAGTTGGGGATTCTGACAATTATTCGAGATCATTCTATGAGTTGGTGGGATTAGAGTCTTAATACCCTTTCGGGTAGTTGGGGATTCTGACCGGAGAAACAAATTGGTTAAATATTAATTAAAATCAATTAGGTCTTAATACCCTTTCGGGTAGTTGGGGATTCTGACTAATAGCAGATTTGTGGGGAGAATTTTACTACAGAGAAGTCTTAATACCCTTTCGGGTAGTTGGGGATTCTGACCTTCTTTAGTAAAATTCCCGATACATTGACAATTAAAGTATTTGTCTTAATACCCTTTCGGGTAGTTGGGGATTCTGACTGCTCTTTTGGCAGTCCCACTTTGGGGTGAAATAGTACTGATTAATTGGGACATTATATATATTTTATCGTTGATTGATGAATTTGTCATTAAAATTTTCACTATTTCTGGTTTGTTTCTCCCACCGAAAATTTTTTTACACGAGGGTTTGAAAAAAACACCAATTTTGCTCATTTTTTGTACCCCTCGTGTAAAATGGTTTTTCATCGTTGAAAAGTTAAACAATTATTAGTTCCGGTCCAGGTGTAAGATTTCCTTTTCCAATTATTTTAATCATACCACAGCAGGTAGAACATAATGGATAAATGCGCAAACTATCTTCCTCCTTGATCCAGGGCTTGCACTTTTTTATTACCTGTTTTAATAATTGCTCGGTCAGATAGATTTCAAATACGGAACCCTGAACTCGCGCTCCCAGAGACTCCAAATAGCGAGCCAGTTTGGCTCTGGTTCGATTTTTGGATATATCATAGGCGATCAGGTAAAATGTGTAACCAGAGTTCATTATCGAAAACCCATTCCGATAAAATCAGTTTTATTCTCATTAATACAGATGACAAGCTGTCTGGCCTGTTCGATGATGCATTGGCGCAGAGTCAGTTGTTCATTGCGTATAGGATGAGTGAATCTACGGTTGAAGCGATTTTCAAGCTGGGTTATGTAGTTTCGCATACCAGAATCACTTAATCGGATAGGGAGATCATTATCACCTGGTACAAAATCATCCGGCTTGAGAATATTATTCTGGCAGGTGGAAAGTACCACGCCATCGATGACTGGTCTGAATTCTTCCATCAAATCTAACGCCAGGGTTGGACGGTTGTAGGCATACGTATGGTAAAAACCCGCAAATGGATCAAGCCCAACTGCCTGAACCGCTGCAGCAGTCATACGACTAAGCAATGTGTATCCAAAAGACAATAAGACATTCACCGGATCTGTAGGTGGTCTGCGGATCCTTTTTTCGAATTTCCACTGTGGTGAGAATAAGGTTCGTAACGCACCAAAGTAAGCAGCTGATGATGAACCTTCCAACCCTCGCAAGCTATCCAGGGTTGTTTTTCTTTCAATTTCCTGAATAGAAGTTTTTAACCGAATGAGTACGGGCAACAATTTTTCAAGATCATGGCTTTCATCTTTATGCCTGAGTAGAAAATTTCGCTGGTGGGTTATTTTTGCTGTGATGATTGATTTTGATAGTTTGAGACAATAATCGGAATGGCCAGTCAGTTCATATTGTTTTCTGCGTAGAGGCACATGGGGAGATATCTCTCCAACCAACTGACCTTTGTAGATGCCGTCTTCGCTCAGGAAGATGATGGGGATTTGATTGGCTAAACAATATGACATGGTTGGTGTGGTGATGCCGATGTTGCCACAAATGACCACTTCCGATACCTGACCAATCGGTACATTGACCAGGGTTTCTTCAATACCGTTGGTCTGACCAATTACCGATAACCTCCGATTTTGTAATCGCAATTTCGAATTTTGTTTTACAAGATACAATGGTGGCATTATATACCTGGCTTTGATTGGAAATTGAGATAATTTGTTCATTTTCAATCTTACAGGGAATGATGTTTGTTTTCATACGGAATTTCCCGTAATATTTTCAGGTCAAGGGGCAGGGGCAATCCTTTATGGTTGCCCAGTAATCCTTTATGGTTCCCCAGGGCAGGGGCAATCCTTTATGGATGCCCAGGGTAGGGGCAATCCTTTATGATTGCACAGGGTAGGGGAAATCCTTTATGGTTGCTCAGTAATCCTTTATGGATGCCCAGCAATTCTTTATGGATGCCCAGTAATCCTTTATGATTGCCCAGTAATCCTTTATGATTGCACAGTAATCCTTTATGGATGCACAGGGTGGGGGCAATCCTTTATGATTGCACAGGGTAGGGGCAATCCTTTATGGTTGCCCTGGGCAGGCACAAGGCACAGGGCAGGCACAAGGCACAGGGCAGGCACAAGGCACTGCCCCTACGATATACCCTTTGCTCTCTCCACAAACAATCTTACCTTCTCCAAATCTTTGCGGAACTTTCCCCCCTCCAATACCTCATTCGTTTTTGTTAACGAATCCACACCCCAGGGATGCACCTGCTGGATGGCTTCTGCCACGTTCTCCGGGGAGAGTCCGCCTGCCAGGATGACCGGGATGCGGGATTGTTCCACGATTGCCTTGCTGATGCTCCAGTCATGCGGGAAGCCGGCTGCGCCAATCCCGCCGATCTGCGGAGAGTAGGAATCCAGGATGAAGAAATCCGATACCGCTTCGAACTCCCTGGCAGTCTGCAAGGCGCTGGCATCCATGACCGGGATGGCCTGCATGATTTTCATGCCCGATAACAGCCGGCGCAGCTCCACCACCTTCTCTGGCGTCAGCAGCTTGAGATCCCCGCACAGGTGCAGGATGTCTGGCCTGACTGTTTGCACCATATCGACGATCTTCCACAAATCGGAGTCGACCGTCAACGCCACCTTCACGGCTTGTTCGCCAATGGCAGCAAAGATTTCAGCTGCGTATTCATTGCTGATCTCGCCCGGCAGTCCATGGTCTGAGGGGGTGATGCCGATGTGATCCACGCCCAGCGCTGCCAGGGCAATCCCTTCTTCGGGACTTTGAACAGTGTATATTTGAACGATCATGCTGTCCTCCAATTTATTCTTTAACCTCTATCATTCTAACGCCTGATATGCTGTTTATCAACCAGAAAGCGTCTATAATATCCATAAGTACCTTTATTCAAATGGAGGAATGATGAAAGTAGCCCTGGAATCGACCGTGATCACGCACGGTTTACCTTATCCACAGAATGTGGAAACCGCTTTATCGATGGAGAATATTGTCCGCGAAAACGGCGGTGTGCCAGCTACCATTGGTGTGCTGGCAGGAAAGATCACAATTGGGATGACAGCCGACGAAATTGAACGCATGGCAAAGGAGGAGAACGTCTTCAAAGCTGGGGTGCGCGAGTTGCCAATCATGCTGGCGCAGAAACGGTGGGCGTCCACCACCGTCAGCGCGACGGCCCGTCTGGCTTACCTGAACAAGATTCACGTCTTTGCCACCGGTGGGATTGGAGGCGTGCACCCGGGTCCCTGGGATGTGTCCATGGATCTGATGGAATTATCACGTACACCGATTGTGGTGGTCAGCGCCGGTCCCAAAGCGATTCTGGATTTACCCGGTACCTATGAGATTCTGGAAACCATCGGTGTGACTGTGGTCGGTTATCAGGTCGATGAAATGCCAGCTTTCTATTCACGTTCGAGTGGAATTGGTTTACCACGCGCCAATGATCCAGCCGAGATCGCTGATATGTGGATGCAGGCCCGCAAGTTGGGATTGACCAATGCGGTGCTGGTTTTCAATCCCATCCCAACGCAGGATGAGCTTAGCAACGAAGAGGTGGAGGGCTGGAAGAATCTTTCCAATCAGGATCTGGCAAAAGCTGGTGTCTCCGGTAAGCAGGTCACCCCGTTTCTGCTGGCTCGCATGGCGCATCACTCTGAAGGGCGCACGGTCAAATCCAATCGCAGCCTGTTGGAGAATAATGTGCTGCTGGCAACCCGGATTGGTCACGAAATCGAAAAAATGACATCACAAAAAATTCGCAGTATCTAGCCTGCACCCCAGTGGATGAATTAATGGAGCCTGTGCATAAAACCGGAAGCTATGTATTGATTGGCGATTTGTGCGTGGATATTTTCATGCAGGTGGCTGCTTATCCCGCTGCGGGAGGGGATGGGACCGTGCAAACAATGCAACAACATGCCGGTGGGTCGGCTGCCAACACAGCCATGATGCTGGCAAATCTGGGCGGTGAACCAACCCTGCTGACCCATACCGGTACAGATATCTGGGCGCAAAAGCTGCTCCCGATCCTGGATGCAGCCGGTGTGCGGGTGGATCGAATCGTGCAGGATGAGACTGATCAGAGCGGGTTGACCTTTCTGGTGGTTTCGAGTGATGCAGAACGCACCATGTTTACCTATCGCGGTGCCAATCGCAATCTGCATCGGGATGAAATCCTCACGGGCATGTTTGTGAATGTGGATTACCTGCATATCAGCTCATATGCCTGTCTGACAGCTCCACAATCGGATGCTGTTTTGAAAGCTGTCGAATTAGCCAGCCAACACAATGTCAGGATCTCGTTGGATATCGGAGTGGAACCGGCTAGCCAGGCACGGGATACCATCTGGAGGATGCTCCCAATGCTGTCTTTGATTGTGCTGGGTGAACCGGAAGCATTGGTGATGACACAAAAACAATCATTACCGCATGCCATCTCCACTTTGTTGGCTACAGATGTGCAGATCATTGCACTCAAGTTGGGTAAGGAAGGTTGCCGCCTGATCAGCAAGGATCAGGACGTGAGTCTGTCAGGATTCCCGATTGATGCGGTTGATTCAACCGGCGCAGGAGATGCTTTCAGTGCCGGGATGATCCACGGGTTGACGCATGGTTGGCCACTGGAGCTGACGGGCAGATTTGCCAATGCATTGGGAGCGCTGGCAGCCAGTCGTTGGGGGGCCGGAGAAGCGTTACCTTCTTTAAAGGAAGCGAGCGATTTCCTCACCGTGAGAAACACGATAGAAAATGATCCTATCATCCTGCAGGTTTTGGAACGATTAAAAAAGGAAATTTGAATGAATCCGATGATTGCTCAAATCAAAAGCCTGCCAGACCTGGTGAGACAGGTGGTCCCGGCTTATCGCGAGAATATTGCTTCTACAGTTTCACAGTCATTCTGTCAATCATTTGATCATCTCTACCTGATGGGCTGTGGCGACTCGCATCATGTATCGGTTGCTACTCAGCTTGCTTTTCGGGTTCTGGCCAGGATTGAGACAGAAGCGCTGACTGCGATGCATTTCGCGCGTTATACCGCTGACAGTCTAATCGATCCACAGCACTGCCTGGTGGCTGGCGCTTCCATATCTGGCGAGGTCTCGCGTACCCTGGAAGGCATGCTGTTGGCGCGTAAGGCTGGCGCAAAGGTGCTGGCATTAACTGCGACGCCTACCAGCCGCATTGCACGGGCTGCCGATCTGGTGGTGGATACCACCCAGCCTCCCTTTCAGAATCCGGATGGGATGGTTATTCCTGGGGTGCGTTCTTACATTGCCAATCAGGTTGGTTTACTGCTGCTGGCAATTCACTTTGGTGAGCAACGTGGTCGCGTTTCTCATCATGAAGCGGAAGGATACCGCCAACAAATCTACAATCTTGCGGATGCCATCGAAGCCACGATAGAAATGAATGAGAAGCGGGTCAAAGACCTGGCAAGCCAATGGGCAGATGAAAGCGAATTTATTTTCTGCGGCAGTGGTCCGGGATACGCGGCTGCCCTGTTCTCGGCTGCCAAAATCCTGGAAGCCAGTGGGGACGCAGCCATCGGGCAGGATTTGGAGGAGTGGGCGCATTTGCAATACTTTGCCAAAAAGGTCAGCACGCCAACCTTCGTGATCAGTGGCGGAGAGCGGGATGGTTCCCGCGCGCGGGAGGTGGCTACCGCCGCGTTGGCGATTGGCAGGCGCGTGGCAGTCATTACACCTGTTGGGAAAGGCAACCTATATCCAGAAGCCGCTGTCCAACTACCATTCACGGATGGTGTGCCTGAAATGTTCCAGGCGCTTCTGACCATACTACCGGGCAGTCTCTTCGCTGCTTATCGGGCTGAACTGTTATCAGAACCTTACTTCCGTGACTTTGCGGGTGGACGTAGCAAGGAAGGGGGCGGTGGTATCAGCCGCATCCGCAGCAGTGAGACACTCGGGTTAGAATATCTGAAAAAGGATTTATATGACACATAATCAATCAATCCCCAAAATTATTGCTGCTTTACATTTACCCGCATTTCCTGGATCAGGTCATCCGGATCGAAAGTCTATGCAGGCTATCCGCGCGTTCGCTTTACGGAATACAGAAATGGCGGTCAGGGCAGGTATTCAGGCCTTATTTCTGCAGGATCTGGGCGATCATCCCGTCTCCCGTCCGATACCAGCACACATCTTGGCCGGCATGTCCGTTGTCGGTAGCTGGATTCGGCAGGAATTTCCGGATTTGCAGCTTGGTATCAGCCTGATGGGTCATGGAGCCAGGGAGCCATTAGCCATCGCACAGGCGATTGGAGCCCAATTTGTGCGTCTGAAGGTATATGTCGGCGCCATGGTTAAGGCAGAAGGACTGCTGGAAGGCTGTGCTGCCGAAGCGATCCAATACCGGCATCAGATCGGTGCGGAAGACATTGCCATCTTTGCCGATGTCTATGACCGCAGCGGCGAACCACTTGGCCGGCTGCCCCTGGTGGAAGAAGTGCGCCAGGCAACCGTCTTTGGACGAGCAGATGCCGTCGTACTGACTGGTAAGACCTTCGACAAGACACTCTCCATGCTCTCCGAGATCACAAACAGTGACCTGAAGCCACCGATTTTGATCGGGGGTGGGGTCAATGCAGGCAACGTGAAAGAAGCCTTGCGCGTAGCTGACGGAGTGATTGTGAGCAGTGCGTTTAAATCGGTTGGAGGGTTTACAAGAGAATCACTCCGGGCGGATTGGGATGAAGGGAAGATAAAAGAGTTTATGAGCTGTTCAGGTGATCAAGTATGACGGGGGACCGAGGACGGGAGACAGGGAATCAAGGGATGTAAGACCAGTTTGTAGCTGCCAGAATACAGGTGACCGGACAAGGGGGAGTTCCAATCTGCAGGTTTCACTTTTACCATGGATTCAAATCCATGGATACAAAAATTCAAACCTGTTGAAACAGGTTAAAAAAACCTTTTAAAGGATTTGAGGGTTATTATCCTATGAATACCTATCCCGTGGATTGATTCATAGGATACCAGGATGAACGTACTCTACAGTGAGAAGAAGAAAGGTGTTGTGATCACAGAACCATGGATTCAAATCCATGGATACGCAGATTCAAACCTGTTGAAACAGGTTAAAAGAATCCTTTTTAAAGGATTTGAGGGTGAATATCCTATGAATTGATTCATAGGATACAATGATTAACAAGCTCTAAAGTAAAAAGCAGCAATGTTGCTGCCACTCGCAAAATGAGGTTAGGATAATTGCAGATACATGCTATTACATGTAAAATCAATTCACCAACCATTAACACAAGAAATGGAAAGTGAAAAATGGAAAATAATTCGATCTTCGATCTGGAAACGGTATACCTGGATGACGAGAACAATGCTGTCGTCTTACTGGATCAAACACTCCTTCCCAATGAGATCAAATATCTCCATCTGACGACCCAACCGGAAATTTGGGAAGCCATCAAAGAACTGCGTGTGCGTGGTGCACCTGCAATAGGTATCACGGCAGCTTATGGAGCTTATTTAGGCGTTAAGAACTCCTCGGTGGACGATTTCGAGTTGTTCTTTGAGGTGTTTACATCGGTCAAACAATACCTTGCGAGCGCTCGTCCAACCGCGGTCAATCTTTTCTGGGCGCTTGAAAAAATGGAGAGATGTTTGCTTACAAACCAGAACCGTTCAATTGATGAAATCATTCGAGCACTCCATCAACAAGCTGAAGAGATCAAAGCAGAGGATATTCGCACCAATAAAGCGATTGGTGAATATGGCCTTGCCCTGATCCAGCCCGGATGGGGTATTCTGACACATTGCAACGCAGGCTCACTTGCAACTGGAAAATACGGAACCGCCACGGCACCCATCTACCTTGGCCAGGAACGTGGCTACCACCTCAAAGTCTTCGCGGATGAAACCCGACCGTTGTTGCAAGGTGCGCGTTTGACCACTTTCGAACTGGCTGCGGCTGGAATCGATGTAACCTTGATCTGTGACAATATGGCTGCCACCGTGATGAAAAAAGGCTGGATTCAGGCTGTCTTCGTGGGGTGTGATCGCGTAGCTGCCAACGGCGATACCGCCAATAAGATCGGAACCGCTGGTGTGGCTGTCCTGGCACATGAATATGGGATCCCATTCTATGTGTGTGCTCCATCATCCACGATTGATATGGAAACACCTACAGGTGAACAGATTGATATTGAATTGCGTGAACCCGAAGAAATCTACAAAAAATGGTATGCCAAACCGATGGCACCAGAACAAGGGGTTAAATTCTACAACCCCGCTTTTGATGTTACCGATGCGAAATACATCACAGGTATCATCACTGAATTTGGGATTGCTTATCCACCATATGAAGAAACGCTGCGGGAGATGCTGTTGATAAAAAACGCTAAGGGTGAAAAAGATCGCTAAGTACACAAAGTGGGAAGGAAAGGGTAGGAGTATAGCAATATCTCCCCTGGGCTAACCATTTTTTTACTGAAAAGAAGGATTAAAATTGGTAGCTTTGTAAATTAATGAAATAATGGTTAATCCTTAATCACAAAATTTTTTTATTTTTTTGAACAATTCCTTGAATCGCTTCCAGCATGTCCGCAGGGAGGGCATTGACATCACCCAGTAATTCTGCATACGTCAATGTCTTGGAGATATGTTCCAGTCGTTCGGTTTTAATCAATGCTTCATCCAAATTCTTCCCAACCGCCAGGCTGCCATGATTTCGGATCAAAAGCACATCGTGGTTCTTGATCAATTCCCGTATGGCAGCAGCATTCTGTGGTGAGGAGGGTAGTGAGAACTCGGTGATGGGAATTTCACCAAATGCAATCGCTGCTTCGGGAATTACATCCATTCGTATCTTACCCTTCGAGATTGCTAACGCATTGGCGAAGATAAGATGCGTGTGGATCACGGCACGGACATCTGGACGCTGCCTGTAAACTTCAAGGTGCATTGGTTGTTCTGAGGTTGCTTTCATGTTGGGATTTTCAGCTGCTTTGATGATATCGCCATCCAGATCGATCACCAGCAGATCTTCGGCTGAGATACGTCCTTTGGTCACGCCTGATGGGGTGATCAGGATATTACCATTGGGCAGACGAACCGAAATGTTTCCATCATTGGAGACCATCAAACCACTGTGATAAAGAAGCCTACCTGTTAGAATTATTGCATCGCGCAACTGTTGCTCACTGCTGAAATCATTAAACTGCAGAATGTCACGACTGGTGTAAGCACTTTCGAAGTTTTTAGAGAGATTGGATGGATTGTTTGGTTTGCTTATTTTGGATTCTGATGTTTTAGGTTGACCCAGATTAGGGAGTACAGGAGAAGAAGGAGAATGGTTAAGGTTGCCTTGCAGGATTTCAACCCCCAAACGTCTGGCTTTTTCATACGCAAGATCCGTGAGGAGCATGTTCTCCTCGATTACCAGCGAGGTTTTTCCCTGGGCTGCAATGTTCTCGATATCTTCGTCTGTCAATATGATTTTCGCCATGATTACAATCCGTTTGAAATGGAGTGGTGATCAATCGTTCACGAATGAACAAAAGATAATAATATTTTCACCTTTTCCAGGTGAAAATCAATCCTTTTGATTAATTGATTTTACCTTAACTCATCAATTAACATTGACCATCTGGAGATAAATCAAAACCCCATCCTCAAAGAGAGGATGGGGAATTGAAAACCCAATTGTTTTAGAAGGAGGAAGGATAAAAGCTAGGGGCGTTCCCCCAAGACTACCTCAATTTTCAATGATTTACCATCACGGATAATGCTCAAAGTGACTGTATCACCAGGACTATAATTGCTCAGTTCCAGACGTAACGCCTGAATACCATCCACACGGGTGTTGTTGATAGCTGTGATCACATCGCCACCAATCATGATTTTCTGGCCATTCAGCTCAAATGTTTTGTCACTTCCACGAATACCAGCTTCATCTGCCGGGCTATCCTTCTGAACTTCCACTACCAGCACACCCTGTTGATCCTCATCCAGATCCATCTCCTGTGCTACCTCAGGAATGAGACTACCTCCGGTGATGCCCAGGTAAGCCTGCCCACTTGAAAAAGCACTGGAAGGGGTTTGGACAGTTGTTTTACCCGGGCGTACACCGAGAGTAACATCCACCGTTTGGGATTTCCCATCGCGCAGAATGGTCAGTTTGACCACCTGGCCTGGCTCGGTGGCTCGTGCCAGATACGAGACCAAAGCCTCAAAATTCGGGGTTGGCTCGTTGTCAATCGCAGTGATGACGTCGCCGCCAATTAGAACCTGCGATCCCAAATATTCAAATTGTTTATCACTGCCGCGTAAACCAGCTTCATCTGATGGGCTGTTGGGGGTGATGGAAGCAATTAAAACCCCGCGCTGGTCACGATCCAGATCCATGGCTTCAGCAATATCAGCCTGAAGTGTTGCGCCGGATAATCCAAGCCAGGAATGCTGGTATGATCCATTCTCTATTAGATCAGGGATCACCCGTAAGACGATAGAGGATGGCACCACGAACCCAATACCAGCATTTGATCCGCTCGAAGACTGTATGGCTGTCGTGACACCAATCACCTGTCCACTTTCATTGAGCAAAACACCACCTGAATTTCCAGGATTAATGGCTGCATCAGTTTGAATAATATCCGGGATGGTGTAATTGCCAGTCATGGTACCATTATTAACCGACAGCGAACGACCAATCGCGCTGACAATTCCAACCGTCATCGTTCCGGAGAGGCCGTACGGATTACCAATGGCGATAGCCAGATCACCAGCTTTTACATCATCCGAAGAAACTACGCTCAATGGTTTCAATTCGGACGCCGGTGCATCGATTTTCAATACGGCCAGGTCAGAATCGGCATCAGCGCCAATCAGTTCAGCGGGATATTCACGGCCATCATAAAATTGAACGATGATGCTGGTGGCATCTTCGACGACGTGATTGTTGGTTATGATATGACCTTCATTATCCCAAACAAACCCGGAACCAAGTCCGGATTGTTGTGGAATACCTTCCTGATCTTCAAACCCCGGCATGGAGAATGGCAAATCCGATACTCCGCTGAACGTAGAAATTACCTGAATATTTACCACTGAAGGACTTACCATTTCATAAATTTGACTGAGAGTGCCTTCACTGGTTGCCTCTTGCACTGGATCAGTGATTCGAGGTAAATCCAACTCTTCCTGCTGAGCAACCGGTTCCTCAGCAGGTGCTGAGCTGGTGTCTTCGTTGTTATTGAAAATTGACAAATCTGCCAGCTGGCTTAATGGTGCGCAGGCTGTGATTGTCAATCCAAGAATGATTATTAAAACGGCAAAAAGAAATTTCTTTTTCGATTTATTATTTTCCATAGGTTATCCTCCAAATTTTTCTTTTCTTACAGTCCTAATATTAATGATTATGTAGCTCTTTGTCCTTATGGCATCTTCAAGAAAAGCTTAAGGAAAGCTTAAGAAATGACTATTGTTGCTACTATCCATCTGACCAGTTGAATATTATCAATCATTACAGAGGGGAAAATATCAGAGTTGCTTAACATACCCATGAAGGTTGATAATGAAACAAAACTATCAAATCATCATTGCAAGTGGATTATTGTTCGTCAAGATGGATAGTGAATTGAAGAAAATTATTCCACCAATAACGAATTTCTTTACAATATCAATTCGCCAATGAATATAATATCATAATTATGATATAATATCATAATTATGATATTATATCGATATCTATAAGGAGAAAAATGCCAACCATAAGACCTAGTTCTGACCTTAGAAATAAATACAATGAAATATCAGAGTTTTGTCATTCCTATTCTGAACCAGTTTTCATTACAAAAAATGGAAAAGGTGATCTGGCTGTAATGAGCATTCAGGTTTATGAAAAACTTATTGGGAGATTTGATCTATATCGGTTAATTGACGAGGGGTTGACTGCCGAAAAAGAAGGTCTAACTCGATCTTTTGATGACGTTGTTAATGATCTTCGAAAAACCCTAAAGTCTGATGTTTAGAGTAACCATCACAAAACCTGCCGAAGACGATTTACGATCGGCTATTTCTTACATTGCAGATGAGCTCAAGAATCCTTTGGCTGCGCAGCGCTTATTAGACAAAGCTGAGAAAACAATCGGTACATTAACAAGCATGCCATTGCGACATGAATTGGTTTCTGATGAGTATCTGCGACAAATTGGAATTCGTGTAATATGGATTGATAATTATCTTGCATTTTATATTGTTAATGAGGAAGAAGAGAAAGTGGTTGTGGTTCGGATTTTGTATACCCGCAGGGATTGGCAGAATATTCTGAATTACAAAATATAAAAGGATTTATCGGTTTACCAACAATTATGCTTCAAAATTATTGGATGGGCTCTTTGGCAACCAGACAATAAAACAGCTACCTTTCCCTGGTTTACTGGTAAATGTCAGCGTACCATGATGTGCCTGTACCAGGTCTCGAGCAATCGTAAGACCCAATCCCATACCTTCTGGTAAACGTTGGGAGGCTTTTCCACGTTGATAAGGCTCAAAGATACGCTCAGCTTCTTCTTCGTCGATACCAGGTCCATCATCCTGCAGAATAACCTGCCAGCCATCATTCTCTGAAGTAACTTTCAACGAGATATGTCCACCGGGAGGGGTATAACGGATGGCGTTGCTGAATAGATTCTCCAGTACCTGTGCCAGACGATCAGGATCGAAATTAGCTTCTAAAGGAGTTGATTCATGCACTTCTGTTATCCAGGTGAGATGTTTGTCAGTTGCCAGACGCTGCCAGGGCGGTAGGAGCGATTCAATCCAGAGGCGCACACTGACCGGTTGAATCTCAAGATCGAGGCTTCCCAGCACCTGTTCATGTAAATGCGCCAGCTCGTTCAGCAATCCCTGCAAGCGTACCAATTCGTCATCCATTCCCTGCACCAGTTCTTGCCGTAATCGAGGATCTTCACCAGCACCACTCAAGAGAGCCTGGGAAGCGGATCGCAATGCACCCAAAGGCCTTCCCAATTCGTGTACAAGGTTACCAAGCAAGCGTTTACGGCTGCTTTCCATAGTCTGCAAACGCTCTACCAGGGTATTAAAAGCGCGCTGAAGTACTCTGGTTTCTTCCAATCCACCTTCTGGTAGGGGTTGCGGATTACCACCACTTGCCAACCTGTAAGCGGCATCGGTTGTCTGCCGAATGGGGCGTTCGAGATCACGGGCCAGTAACCAGCTAAGCAATAACCCGATCATTAATCCCCCTGCCAATACAAATACCATTACCTGACGCAAGGTTTGCGATCGCTCGTAAATGCTTGCTAACGGGTTGACCAGTCTTACAAACCCAATCAGACCGAGATCCCTGCTGGAATACACCGGAACGATTATGTCGGTAACCTTTCGTTCCTCCATGGTGACCTCAGCTTGCAATTCATTTGCGGATAACAATTCAGTGTCCGGTACGTTGAAAACCTGACCGATTAAAAATGAATCTTCCGGATCGGAGGAGACAATCAATCTGCCTTCCGGGTCGAGTAACATGACCTTGGCGGTTAGCCGCGGGCTGATGCGTGTCACGAATGCCTGAGCACGGACTGGATCTTCCCATATCTCCATATACGCACTGGCGGTATCCGCCACCAGAACTGCCTGACGGGTTAATTCATTGGTTAAATTTCCTAAAAATACCTGCGTTTCCAGAAGATAGGTAATTAAGATGCCCATCACAGGAATGATCACTAATAATGGTATCAATGTGTTTAAAATCAGCCTGGAACGTAAGGTCTTCATCCGAGTAATACCTCTGGCTGGTATTTGTATCCAACACCTCGTACGGTTAATATACGCTGGGGACGATTTGGATTATCTTCTAGCTTCTCACGCAACCAGCGGATGTGAACGTACACCACCTGGGGTTGACCAACGAATTCAGCGCCCCAAACACGGTTCAGTATCTCATCGGTTGAGAGTACCTGCCCGGCAGAACGTGCCAACGTGAATAGTAAATCGAACTCGCGAGGGGAGAGTTCCAGTTCTCTACCTTTAAATATGGCTGTGTGTGCATCTGGATCTATGCATAAGTTTCCAATTTCAATAATTTCTGTGGGGGAAGCTGAGCTATCCCCCCGGATTTGCGCTCTTCTAAGTACAGCTTTGACATGTGCTAGCAGTACATTAAAATCAAAGGGTTTGGTGACGTAATCATCAGCTCCCAATTCCAAACCAAGCACTTCATCCAGTTCTCTTCTTCTGGCAGTCAGCATAATCACCGGAATTTCCATCTGGTTGTGGAACTTCTTCAATGCATCCAGTCCATCCATTCCGGGCAGGTTGATATCCAGAAGCACCAGATCTGGTTTCTGTTGATCTGCGGAAGCAAGTCCATCTTCTGCATTGGCAGCAGTACGAGTTTCATACCCTGCTTGCTGTAGGTTAAATGCTAAACTACGCCTTAAGAGGGCATCATCGTCGATTAAGAGTATTTGTTTCGCCATTCAGGTTACTATACAATAGAATTAGTAAAAAGGGTAGGGGAATTTTGGTGTTGTGGTGTCGAGCTCATAGGTTCATTCAATTAAAGTTTACTAAAGTGTAATGAATTTATCAAATTTTGATTACATAATAATTGCTTGTGAATCTTTTTTAAATATTGACAATAATGAAGAAAAAATGTATTATGTTTCTAAAAGTAAATAAAATTATTAACATTAAGAAACAAAAACATGAAATTTAGAGAATTTGAATTAAGAATTAGCAATTTACCAATATTCAATCTTAATGATATTAGGAAAATTGATCCTAATTTTCACAGGCAGCAATTAATTTATTGGCAAAATAAGGGATACATTAAACCATTGTCCGGTGGTTACTATATGCTTGCGACTAAAAAGATTAATGAACCATTTTTATTTATGTTAGCAAATAAAATTTATGACCCATCGTATGTCAGTCTCGAATCAGCCCTGGCATATTATCATGTTATTCCGGAAACCGTATTTGGTGTAACCAGTATCAGTTCACGAAAAACAAATCGATTCGAAAGTGAGTATGGTGTATTTCAATACAGGAGTATGAAACCCAGTTATTTGTTTGGCTATAAAATTATCGAAACTGAGTCAAATATAAAATTCAAAATTGCCAAATTAGAAAAAGCGATATTGGATTATCTGTACCTTCATACAGAAATTAAATCGATTGATTATTTTGAAACACTTCGATGGAATGTAGAACAATTGGAATCTATTAGGGAAAATTTAATTTTTTCTGAATATTTACAATTTATTGGAAAAAGTGCCCTAAACCAAAGACTAGATATATTAATGGACTATCTTCATGCTTGACATTCACCAAATTAAAGAACAATATTCAGATCAACTTCAAGTTTTTGAAAAGGCGATTTTTCGCGAGTATCTGCAATTTAAAATATTACAGGCAATATTTGAAAGCAATCAAGCAGTTTCCTCAGAACCACGCTCCATCCAGAGATGTACCACAGTTCGGTGATGTCGCCACCGTTTTTTGAAGGCTGGTATTTCAAAGTGGTCGATTCAACCGGATTGCAACTACCAAACGTAAGCTAGATTTTTTTCTTCAGGATTCATAAACTATCTGAGCTGTTGCTAATATGTGGCGTTTCCGAAAAGGATTGCGCAAAGCTGCTTTTTCAAGAATATCTACTGGCCGATTGAATATTTCTTGTAACTCTATCTGCATCTGGGCAAGATCAAAAAGACTGATTTGGGCTTCTTCCGTAAAGGTTACCAAAACATCAATATCACTATTAATATCAAAATCTTCTCGTAATACTGAGCCAAACAAGGCAAATTCAACCACATTCCATCGATGACAGAAGTTTGAGATTTTTTCCTGAGGGACTTCCAAATGGTTCACATTCATAAATAAATTATAGCATTATTGAAGATAAATAAGGATTCAGGTGGAAATTATCAGGATGACCCACTAAAGAAAGTAACCATCTCGTGTAATATGTGTTAATAGATGTGACCCAATACCCTATACCTGAAAAGGAAGCTTTATGAATCGAACTATTCAAACGAACGAGCACTTATTCCATAATAATCCATTTGAACAACTTCCCTGGCATGGCAGCCAGGATCAACTCACCAATCAAACTGATAAAATTGCTGTGCTGATTAATGAATTTGAAAAACCTCTATGGGCTGTGAAGACAGCCTCTCAGATTTTTTTGACAGATATGGATGGATTTTCAGGATCAGGATCTGGAAATCATCTTCAAGCAGAACGGTTGGCGTATGTCGCACCCATGCCGCTGGAATCCCTGGGGGATTCAGCCTTTATGCAAACATATGGTACCCGTTATCCTTATTATGCCGGTGCGATGGCGAATGGAATTTCCTCAGTTGACATGGTTGTGGCATTGGGGAAGGCAGGATTGATGGGGTCGTTTGGATCCGCTGGATTAGCACCCACCCGAATTGAAGCTGCCATTCATGCCATTCAACAAGCGTTACCGGATGGACCATACGCAATTAACTTGATTCACAGTCCGAATGAGCCCAATCTGGAACGGAATCTGGCGGAGATGTATCTCAAATTGGGTGTAAACGTCATTGAAGCCTCTGCCTACATGGATCTGACCTATGCCCTGGCTCATTTTCGTGTAGCAGGGCTCTCACGAACCAGTGATGGTACGATCAAGATCGGTAATAAAATCATTGCTAAAATCTCCCGCAAGGAAGTCGCAAGAAAATTCATGCTACCTGCACCAGAGGATTTGCTAAGGAAATTGCTGGCGGATGGCAAAATCACACAGGAACAAGCTGAAATGGCACGTGAAGTACCCATGGCGGATGACATCACAGTCGAAGCAGATTCCGGAGGGCATACCGATAATCGGCCGCTGGTGGGTTTGATCCCAACCATGCTCGCAGTCCGGGATGAGGTGCAGGCGCAGATGAATTACCCTCAGGCGATTCGCATCGGGGCTGGCGGTGGCATCAGTACGCCGGCAGCCGCATTGGCAGCCTTTATGATGGGGGCAGCTTATGTGGTGACCGGATCGGTCAATCAAGCCTGTGTAGAATCCGGCGCATCACTGCACACACGAAACTTACTTGCTCAGGCTGATATGGCGGATGTGATCATGGCACCGGCAGCCGATATGTTTGAGATGGGTGTGCGGGTGCAGGTTTTGAAACGTGGCACGATGTTTGCCATGCGAGCTTCCCGTTTATACGAATTGTATAGTCGTTATAATTCCCTGGAGGAGATTCCCACAGCAGATCGGGAGAAAATTGAGAAGACCATTTTCTGGCGCAATCTGGATGAAGTCTGGGAAGAAACCCAGGCATTCTTTCGCGAGCGTGATCAGAAAAACCTGGACCTCGCCTTTAAAGATCCGCATCATAAGCTGGCCTTGATCTTCCGCTGGTATCTGGGACTTTCCTCGCGCTGGTCGGTGGTGGGGGAACCTGGCAGGGAGATGGATTATCAAATCTGGTGTGGTCCAGCGATGGGAACTTTTAATCAATGGGTGAAGGGTAGTCTTCTGGAACCGGTAGAAAACCGCAAAGTAGTAGATATCGCCATGCAGATTCTTAAGGGGGCTGCGTATCTGGCACGCGTGCGGAGTCTATCCAATCAAGGCATCACACTGGCAAGTGAATTGCAGATGTACTATCCACAACGATTGCGGTAAGCACTCAGATCAGAAAATCACAAAATTTGTTGAATTCCTTCAGGGGAAAAATCATTCCCTGGATGGTTATTCTTTATTGCCAAAGTGATCAAAGCGCCATTAAGTTTCCGCCAGAATAATTTCAGATTCTTAGCCTCTGAAGGACATTCCAATATTTCGATTGGCTGCCAATCTTCGTTGGATTTCAATGAGGGAAGATTGAATGCTATCTGGCGGGTGTCAAGTCGCAGTCCAATCTGCAATGCTTTTACGATAGCTTCTCTGCAACTCCATAAGAGGGAAGCTGCCAGTGCCTGTTCTTCAATAGGGAGTGCAAGCACCATCCGGGCTTCTGATTCGGTGAAATAATCTTCCACAAAACCTCGTGATTTGGCTTCAATCTCTTCCAAATCGATCCCAATCGAGAGCTCAGGATCGAAACAGAAGGCTGCAATGGCACAGTCACTACGGTGACTGATCGATAAAGATCCTTCCAGTCGCTGATCCTTCCAAATTACAAACGGAGCACCGCTGTCTTCATTAAAGATGGAAAGTTCCCTGAATGAAAGGGTGTCAGAGTAAATCAAAAGATTACTGAGTAGATTTTTTGCAGCCCAACGACCCATTAACCAATCATTTTGACGTTTTGGAAAACGAAACTGCTGATATCGATTTAGTTCTGGAAGGGATAGCCAGTCCAAATCTTCAGGAATCGAATCAAATTTTTGCGTGTTCCAAAAAACAGGATAATCAGGTTTCATGGTTGAGTTGGGCATAGACCATCATCTGGTCTATGCCCAATAAGATTACTTCATCAATGTTTTTACAGGTGTCAGTAATTCCTGATCGACACTGTATGGCAATGGAGAGGTGCGGTACTTCTCAATTTCCAGGTAGACCTGACCTTTGCTATCCACTACACGGGCGTCGAAGTATTGTTCTCCATCGCTGGCGGTAACAGGTTGCACTTCCGCGTAAATCGGCAATCCATTGACCTTGTTCTCATACAAACGCAAAGCGCCAATTGATTTTGGCAGGCTGAGCGTTCCAGCCTTTCCAATATCCCAAACGCCAGCAGTTTGTAGACACAATTCAACCAATATCGGCACGCTGATCATGCTCTTTTCCTGTTTGGACAATGGAGGGATCTGGCGATTCAGTTTTCCTAAAAACACATCCCCATTTCTTTTTACCCCTTCCAGAACCTGGAACGCGGGACCGTGGAAGTATAGTTTGTAAATGTCCTTTGCCTGTAGCGTATAGGCACCATTCCACTGCGGTGCTTTTCCCTCTGTTTTGACCTGTGGTAGATTGGCTGGTACCAGATAAACCTGGCCGGAGAAGTGCAGGAGATGATCTTTGCGTTGATGTGCGCGTGCGAGATCAGACTCAAGGGTGACATAAGCCACCAGACCTGCTTCCTCCCGAACCACCTGAGCCTTCCAGGTGGTGCGACGCGCTTCATCTCTGTAGAATTTGAATGGAGTCATGAACTGGACATTGGATAGTCTTTCAACCCGGAACCCACTTTTAGAAGATCCGATTCTGGAAGCAATATGTTGAGCAGCAATCGAGAAACCTTCGATGCCCATGACACCAGGTAAAAGAGGTATTCCATTCAGACTGTGGTCTTTAAGGAACGCTTCCTGGCTGGGATCCAATTCAGTTTCCAGCAAAATGCCATGCTGAAGACTGACTCCACTGGCTCGGCTGAGCATAACATGAATCGGTTGTCCACTGGTGAGCGCAAGATTTGCTTTTTCAATGTCCAGACCTCCATCAGGGTCCTTTTGCGTTTCCAATAATCCCAGGGAACCAGCCAGAACCACTTCGCCATGGGATCCAGCTTCCAATTCCTGCCGCACACAACCTGCAGCCTGTTGTGGATGAATCATTTCAATTCCCGCACGTTTCATCAATTCCGGGATATGACCACGGCTTGCCATTCCCACGTCTGCCCAGGCACCCCAATCGATGGTTACTACCTGGATTTGCGGGTATTGATGTCGAAAAGCAGAAGTGAGCCGGCAAAGCAGGTCATTGGCTGCACTGTAATCAGTTTGCCCGGTATTACCAAATCGCCCAGCGACCGAGCTAAAATTCACGATGGCTTTCGGTAATCGGTTTTCAGTTTCGAGTGCTTTGAGGAGGTTGAAGAAACCAGTGGCTTTCACGTTGACAATCTGCCTGAATTCCGCTTCGCTTTTGGAATCCAGTTTGCGGCTCTTATCCACACCGGCAGCGTGGATCAGGACATCCACCTGACCTTCTTTCTGGATGATTTGCTTTACAACTTCGTTCACCGCGATTTGATCGCTGACATCACAGGGAAGGTAAATCGCCTGTCCACCGGTCTTGTGGATTGCGTCCATGGTTTTTATTGTAGCAGCAGCACGTTCCAATCCTGCGATTTCCTGATTGATGATAGCAGGAGTCGCTTTTTGACCGGATTTGGATAACCGTTGCAGGATGGTAAATTTGAGCTGTTCGGGGTCTTTAGCCAACAATTCCAATTCAGGATGATTTTTCTCCGGCAGGTGGGAGCGCGCCAGTAGATAGAAATGTCCCTGGGTATGCTGCGCCAGATCTTCCACGATCGGCGCGGTGATCCCACCGGTACCACCACTAACCAGAAAAACAGCACCTTGAGGAATTGGATTCGTTTGGTCTGTTTCGATTTCAGAATCCTTTAATACCAATGTGAATCGTTGGTCCTCTTCCCAGCCCACTTCCATGACAGCCGGATCAAAGAGCGTTTCTTCGACCAACTTATTTGCCAGGCTGGCAGGTTTTTCGTTGTTCGAAAAATCGACAACTTTCACAAAAATGTTATTACGCTCGCGAGCGATGGCTTTGGCAAAGCCAGCGGCTGCCCCGGATAAAGGATTGTCGGCGCCATTGGCAGATAAACCATGTAAACCGTCCATGCGCGTGGCGACAACCAGAAATTTGATCTCAGGTAGTTGTCTGATGGCAGTAACCAGATTATAAAATTTGGATTCCAACGTGCTTTGCCATTCCTCAACATCCATTTTTGATATCAGGGTTTCCTTGTTTAAGGTGGGTAAATAGTACAATCCATCAATAGAGCCTGATTCTGCCCATTGTTTGATTTGATTGATTAATTCTTCCTGGTTGGAGGATTGAATTGACAAAACTTCAACCTGATTGCCAGCCAGTTTCTTTTCCAGAGCTGGCGCAACCTTGCCACTGTCTTTGATAACAACCACCCTGGAACCCTTTTCCAATACGATTTCTGTAGGTTTGCACAGGTCTATTCTGGGACGTAAAACTGCAACCGGTACCCGCCGCCGGATGCTGGCGTTATCTTCCGATTCAACCAAATTATCAGGCTGATCCGGGAGTTTCTCTTCCACGGGCTCAATCGATTTTTGTTGCGCCTGGGCATCCAGTACAAACTGAACAACTTTTTGTAAGGTGTTGTACTCTGATAAACGTAAATCCTCACGGCGAGGGATGCCAAAATTCTCACGAATACTGGCAAATAACTCTGCCTGCTTGACGGTGTCAATACCCAGATCCGCTTCCAGATCGAGCTCCATATCCAACATTTCCACCGGATAACCTGTTTTTTCACTGACTTTTTCGAGCACTACACGGGTTACTTCATCATTTTGGAGGACGCTAATCGGTGCTACTTCCGAAACCGGTATGGGTTGTAACACTGGTTGTGGTTCAGGTGCTTTTACTTCAGGGATGATTTTTACCTGCGGTGTAACGGGTGCAGGAACATCATTTGCCCAGCCCTGAGGTCCCTGGCCAAATTGCCAGTTTGAGACCATCGGTTTTACCTTTGGCGCACCTTCATGCTTGACACGTAAGTTGTGCTGGACAACTTCCAGTTCTGGTTGTGGATAACCGGACACAGAAGCCAACCATTGTTGGTATTGTCCCTGATTGACACGTTCGCCCACACCACCTATTTTTCTGATTAAGGTCATGGCGATTTGGGAACCAAAACCTGCCCCCAGACGTAGTGAGAATTGCACCGGGTAATTACCACCTTTGGAAAGGTTGAGATCTCCCAGTTCCGGGTCTGGTTCGAAGTCTTTGTCATAATGAGCGATAGGTGGCACCATACCATATTCCAGCGCTTTGACAGCCATTACATCCTCTATACCGACCCCCATGGTATGGCCTGTGAAGCCCTTGGTGTTGGTAATGATGATTTTGTTGGCCTGCTCCCCAAAGGTTTTCCGCAAAGCATGAATTTCAGCAGCCGCGCTGCCACCACGGGCCGGGGTATAGGTCTCATGCGAGAAAAACGCGGTTCGAGCAGCGATTTCATGCCGGTTGATGCCGAAACGTTGTTCTGCCTGGGCAATCACGCGCTGCATGACATCACTGACATGGGCTACATCCAGGCGGGTGCCATGGAAAGCTGAATTAGCGATCTGGCTGGAGAGTATCTCGCAGATACCCCGCATACCACGTTCACGCACTGCGTCTTCGGCTTCCACCACCAGAGCAGCAGCGCCCATCCCCATGATCAAACCATTACGGCGGCGGTCGAAGGGTAAAGCTGCCAAACGCAAGTTTCCTTCTATCGTGGCTGCACCACTGGCCATTAATCCCGTACCGACCCAGTTGACCAGATTGCCACTGGTGACATCATCTCCGGCAATCACGATCACCCTGCGGCAGCGTCCAGCACGAATCCAATCTTCAGCGATGGCGACGGCATGGGTGGTGGTGGCGCAGGCTGCATTGACAGACGTGTTGGGTCCACGGGCGCCGATGTGTTCGGCAAATTGGGAATGACCCATGGTCAGAACCCGAAAGACAAAATGACGGTGGAAATGGTAGTCATTGGCTTGCAACTGGGCTTCTATTTGCTCTAATTTATTGTGTATTGTCTCAGCTACTTTGTCATTGCTGCCATTCAACATCTGGATGATATCCAGTAATTGTTGTTTTTGCGACAATAAATTTTGGAAAGTGTAATAATGATCGGCTTCTTCCGACATTCGTTCCAGACCGGGGAAGGCTGACCCGAAGATGACACCGGTTTCATCCTGCATGGCTTCCGGTAACATCCAGCGATTGGGTAGCAGAGTGCCTTTGCTGGTGGTGCGGTAATTCATTACCAAAGGAATCCCGGCATCCCGTAAGGCATCAATCCCGGCGGCGATTGCCAATTGGGTGCTGATATCTGTGGCATCTACACGATCTTCCGGAATCCCAAACTCATTGGCTGGATCAAAACCACCACGCTGTCCGGCTAATTTTACGGTCGCTTCCAGATCATCAATGTTGACCATCATCGCGCCAGCCTCATGTTTGACCAGGCGGGTAACACGTTTATTGAGCATATTCTCGCGTGTTTTTTGTGGAAAAGACTCAATTAACACTTCGCCTTTGAGTAGTCTCTGAACATTATCTTCAGCAAATACCAGACCATTCTTACCCGGTAGACCTAAACCAGCGCCACTGATAACGACTGAACCCGTAAGCGGAACACGACCATTCGTGATGGCTGGCCGCGGAACTGCAATGATTTCGGGTGAATTCTCATAATAAACCTTTTCATTGCTCGCCGTGGCTGGTAAACCGGCAGCGAATAAAGCACATAACGCTTCATTAAAACTGGGTAATGCTCCCTTGCGGGGGTGGTTGGTTGCCAGAAGTGTTACCTCAGCATTGTCCTTAAAAATATCACTGGTGAGTGCATTCAAGACGCGTTTCGGGCCGACTTCCACAAAAATTCGGGCACCGTTTTCGTAAAGTTTTGTTGCTCCTTTAATGAATTGCACCGGGGATGCAACCTGTTCTGCCAATAAATCCAGGATTTCATCGCGTTCGGAGGGATACCAATCTCCGGTAACATTCGCAGCAATGGGGATTTTGGGTGCTTGCAGATCCATACGTTCGATAACCTTACGCAATGGCTGGCTGGCCGGTGCGACAATTTTGGTGTGGAAAGCATGCGAAACCGGAATTTTGACAGCCTGGAAATTGGCTGCCATGAATGCCTGGATGGCAAGATCGACACCTTTGGTGGAACCAGCAATGACTGATTGCAGTGGACTGTTTATATTTGCCAGAACGACATATTCATCAATCGTATCAAGAATTCGTTCCACTTCTTTGAGTGGAGCTGAAACAGCAGCCATGCAGCCATTGTCCTCCATGGCGACCCTGGCCATTTCACGTCCACGGGCACTGACCACTTCCAGCGCTTCATCAAAGCGTAAGACGCCAGCGGCAACCAGGGCAGCATATTCACCCAGACTGTGTCCTATGACCATATCGGGTTTAAATCCATATTTTTCCAGGAGGCGTAAAAATGCAACGTTAGCTGTTAGTACAGCTGGTTGGGTGATGGTGGTGTCTTTTAATTTTTGTTCTGCTTCCTTGAGGCTGGTTTCATCTCCTTCGGCATAAATGTAATGCGTGAGTGGTTTCCCCAGTAATGGTTCCATCACCCGGTCTGCTTCTACAAAGACTGCATCTACGGCCGGTTCAATCGCGCGTAATTCTCGCAGCATGTTTACATATTGAGACCCTTGACCGGGGAAAAGGAAAGCGACTTTGCCTGGATTTCCACTGCCCCGATAGACACCCTGGGCTGTCATGGCTTGCCACATGGAAGGATTATCCGAGTCAAAGGCTTTTAACGCCTTTTCCGCTCGTTTGATGAATTCATCTCGATTGCCATAATCAATCACCAGACGTTCTGGAAGAGATATTTGATCTTGTTTTGGTAACTGAGAAGGGGATAAAGAATCCTGCAGCGCCTGCGATAATGAATTTTGTAGTTTTTCTTTTAATTCCGCTGTTGTGTTTGCAGATAGAAAATGCAAACCTCTGAAATGTTCAGCTTGTGCTACAGAAGGGGGAGTAGGTTCGGATGAGACATTAACTGTGGGCGAATTAACCGGTTGTCCACCAACGTTTTCTTTGAAGAAGTTGATAACTTTTGCGAGCGTGTTGTAATCCGATAAACGCAGATCTTCCCGGCGGGGAACATTATAATGTGTACGGATGGCAGCAAATAGTTCAGCTTGCTTGACGGTGTCGACACCCAGATCAGCTTCCAGATCGAGTTCTAAATCGAGCATCTCAGCAGGATAACCGGTTTTTTCAGCCACCTGTTGGATCACGAATTGGGTGATCTCCTGATCGGATGCCTGACCACCAGTCTTATTTGTTGCTTCGGTAGGTGAAGTCTGAAGAGGTGCTACTGGTTGTTGGGAAGTATCCATTTGGATAGAGGATTCCGATGGTGGTGCATCTGAGCCTGATGCATTATCCATTACAAATCCGATCACCTTCTCGAGGGTGTTGTAGTCGGATAAACGTAAATCTTCGCGGCGAGGAATCCCGAAGTGCTCGCGGATCGTGCGGAAAAGCTCGGCCTGTTTGACCGTATCGACGCCCAGATCGGCTTCGAGATCCAACTCCACGTCCAGCATTTCCGCAGGATAACCTGTTTTTTCACTCACTGCTGCCAAAACGAATTCTTTGACCGCTTGATTTTCAACACGATGAGTTGAAGTGGCTACTATTGGTGTTGAGGTGACCACTTGATCGATAGGGTTGGCTATGACAGCCGGTATACTGTAGACGGGTTGGCGTTCTTCATGCAAACCTGGTACGTATTCTTCCAGAACAACATGGAAATTAGTGCCACCAAATCCGAATGAACTCACTGCAGCCCGGCGAACTTCGCCGACTGGTTTTTCCCAGGGTTGTGCCTGGGTGTTTACAAAGAAAGGCATATGCTCAAAGTCGATATTTGGATTGGGTTTGTGAAAGTTAACGGAGGGGGGGAGTGTTTTCTGATCCAGAGCAAAAGCAACTTTTGCCAGACCGGCAGCCCCGGATGCACTTTTGAGGTGGCCAATATTGGATTTTACGGAACCTAAAGCAATGGTTCGAACCGGGATACCGAATTTCCCAAAAATTTCATTCAGGCTGTTGACTTCCACGACATCCCCAACGCGGGTTGAGGTACCATGACCTTCGATTAATCCAGCACTGGCAGGTGTGACTCCAGCATTTTTCCATGCTCGCTCTATAGCTCTTTGTTGTCCCAAAGGATTGGGTGCGGTGATGCCTTTCCCTTTGCCATCCGAACTGGAACCAATACCGCGAATGACGGCATAGATCTTATCACCTTCGCGTTCGGCATCTGACAGGCGTTTGAGCATGAAGATGGCAGCGCCTTCGCCCATCACGAAACCATTGGCTCCATCTGCATAAGGACGTGATCCATCTGCACTGAGGGCACCAATTTTCGAGAATTTGACATAGGATTCGGGACCCATATTGCGATCCACACCACCTACTAAAACAGTATCAAATTGATAATCATTCAACCCATGAATGGCGGCTTGTAATGCAGCCAATGACGATGCACAGGCAGCATCCGTGATGAAATTGGGTCCAGTGAAATTGAACACGTTGGCGATTCTTCCGGCAATGATGTTGGATAGTTCACCCGACATGGTATCTTCGGTAATATCCGGAATCTGTTGGCGAATATTATTCTGAAAACTATCTATCAACTGCTGTTGAACCGCGGCAGGCAGGTTTCTAAAAGTATCGGATTGCTCCAAAGCCTGAACATATTCAGGCAGGAGAATTCGCATGGTGGAACGATAATGGCGTTCACCAGCGTTAGAGTTCCCGATAATCACAGCCATTCTTTCCGGGTCGATTGTTCGCTCCGGATAGCCATAATCGCTGAGTGCCTGGTGGCTGGCAGCGATACCCCATTGTTGTGTGAAATCCATTTGTGCTAAAACGGTTGGTGGAATGGGAATTCGCAACTTCATAGGGTTGAGATCAAAATTTGTTACCCAGGATCCAATTTTGCTGTAAGTCTTGTCCGGTACCCTGGGATCACTGTGGTAATAAAGATTGATATCCCAACGATCTAATGGAACATCTTTGATGGAATAAAGCCCTTTGAGGATATTTTCCCAAAAGAGTTTAGCATTGGGAGCATCTGGCATGATGGCTCCGATTCCCACGATAGCTACTGGTTTTTGTTCTGACATAAGAATTACCTCCAATAATGAGAGTCAATCACCTGCAAACGATAGATGCATTGAATAAACCTGAAAATAAAAGATAAAATTTCAGGCTGGGAAGGGATTGGTTGTCCTGGTGTTGGACGAATCCAACACAAATTAGCAAAGTTAAGACAACAAAACAGGTGATTGTCTACTTTGCAAAAACACCTATAAAAAAAAAGAGTTACGCAAATAAAAATTAATATGACAATTCGTATCATATCAATAAATCGGGGCTTACGGGTGTTTGTGGCATGCAAGGTACACCACAAACACCCTGACCACTAGTTATTGGAACGACGCACAAATCAATTCAAAAAAGTTATGTAAAAAATTGAAATTAGCCTTAATTCTTGTATAATTTGATCTAGAAAATCAATTTATACTAATTTGGTCTATTAACTATTATTAAGATTTTTGAAGGGATTGAAAGATGATGAATCAACCGACCTGGATTGGACAGACATTAGGGCGCAGATATAAAATCGAAGCGTTATTAGGGCAGGGCGGTATGTCGGCGGTGTACAGGGCTTTCGATCCTAACTTGAAACGGGTGGTGGCAGTAAAGCTGGTGCACTCGCATCTCAGCTCAGACCAGGAGTTCGTCAAACGTTTCGAGGAGGAAGCTTCGGTGGTGGCTTCCTTGCGGCATCCCAATATTGTCCAGGTTTTTGACTTCAATACCGATCAGGGGATCAATTACATGGTGATGGAATTTGTCCCGGGTGAGACCTTACAGGATCGCCTCAAGCGTCTGAACGAGAGTAACCGCCGGATGTCCCTGGAAGAAGCTTTAATGATAACGATTAATATCTGTGATGCTTTGAGTTATGCGCACAAGCGTGGTATGGTACACCGTGATATCAAGCCTGCCAATATCATGCTGGATGTTAACAATCAAGCCATTTTGATGGATTTCGGCATCGTCAAGATAATTGGCGGATCAATGCATACGGTTACTGGAGCTGTGATGGGGACTGCCCGTTATATGCCACCAGAGGTTGTTCGTTCGGAACCCGCAGACCAGCGGTCAGATATTTATGCTTTGGGGATTACTCTGTATGAAATGCTGAGTGGAAAACCACCTTTCGAAGCTGATTCAGTGATGACGGTAATGATGATGCACTTGAATGATCCTGTACCGGATATTCGCCCTTTACGAGCAGACCTAAATCCGCAAATTGTACCTGTATTGATGAAGGCTTTAGCGAAAGATCGCAACCAGCGTTTTTCATCCACAGATGAATTTGCATCTGCGCTAAAGGGAATAATGCTTGGATCTGAAAGTAATGTTGGTTTTTCCCAAGAGAGCCAACCGACAGTTTTCCCATCCGCTGCATCATATCCCTTGCAACCGGTTGCAACTCCCGAAAACAGAGTTGTTCAATCCGGTCAAAACAATCCCCCCAGCAGACCGAGCCCTATACCAGTACCTATGGGTGAGCATCATACGGTTTACGATTCTCCTGTTCGAACATTCGCTTCCGGATCCAATCCTGCCATTCATATACATCCTGTACCTAACCTGACAGCAGAACCACAAAAGCAGAAATCGAAACGCTGGATGTGGATTGCTGGAATTGGGGGAGCTGCGTTTTTATTAATTTTAGGTGTGGTGGTAGTCGGAGGTATTCTTCTTTCACAACTGAGAGAAAAGCAGACTGTTGATGTAACTGAAACGGATAGTATTCCGTTGGTAATGCAAACCGAAGATGCAAACGTCTCTTCAGCCAGCCTGGTGCAACCCACCAATACGCCTGTTCCAACACAAATTCTCCCGTCAGCGACTCTTCAACCTTCCGCCACATACGCTCCAACCGAGGTACCTAACACACCGACACCGACATACCCACCATTGTATGTAAAGATCAATGAAATCACATTAACTTCTTCCAATCAGTATTCGGTGGCATATGAAACCTTCGGATTTACTGAAGTGTTGCCAGGTCAGCATATTCATTTCTTCTTTGATACCGTAACACCAGAGAATGCTGGCATGCCGGGTACTGGTCCCTGGATCTTATATGGAGGACCGCGGCCATTTACCGGGTATAGTGTATATCAAAAGCCTGAAGATGCTACCCAGATGTGCGCGCTGGTTGCCAACGCCAATCATTCGGTTATTTTTGAGAGCGGTAATTGTTTGGATTTGCCGGTGAATTAATTACCAGAAGAATAATTCTGGTCAACTGACCAGTTAATCAATTACATTGATGGATATGATGATTGAGCTATTCATTGATTATCATGATTGTAGCTACCTAACAATCTAATTCATGAGAGGGGTTAATAAATTTAACAGGAATCTGATCCATTCTCACGGTATAATTTGAATTTGTAGTCTTAAATTCATTACAGGTTTTCTTCAAAATAAGCTGGAAATGTAAGGTGCCCATGGAAAAATTTCCCCCTCCCAATTACGTCCCTGTAAAATCCAACCTGCCTGGTTTTGAAGTGTTTGCGCCAGCACCGGAGAAAAAAGAAGAGAAAGAAATCTTAGAATTCAAATGCCCCCAATGCGGGGCGGTAACGGCTTACTCCATTGGTCAGTCAGGATTAGTCTGTGCGCACTGTGGCTATCAGGAGAAAATTCAGGCCGATGTCGTGGGTACACAGGCTGAGCAATTCGAATTCAGCCTGGATAACCTGTCTGTGGCTGCCCATGGTTGGGGTGAGGAGCGCAACGACTTGCGTTGTTTGAGCTGTGGGGCTGAAATTACCGTTCCAGCAGATAGTATGGCTACGACCTGTGCGTTTTGTGGTTCGAATAAGGTGGTTCAGGCTTCCGCCACGAAGGATCAACTGCGACCAAAATTCCTGGTCCCGTTCAAAATCGATCCTCAGAAATGCCAACAGATTGCCAGAGAGTGGCTGGGCAGCAGTTGGATGGTGCCCAAAGAACTCAAGCATTTCGCAGCAATGGATTCGTTCACAGCCATTTACCTGCCATATTGGACATTCCACGCCATCACCAATGCCTCCTGGAAGGCTGAAGTGGGGCATCGGGTCAGCGAACGCTATTATGATGCCAGTTCGAAGTCCTGGAGAACGCGCACGAAAATCGTCTGGCGCTGGGAATCTGGCAATGCCGGGCTGGATATTAATGATTTGTTGGTAGCTGGCACCGAGCGGGTGAGTGCTCGTCATCTGGGAAATGTAGACAATTTTAATCTTTCCGAAATGGTTGCATACGCTCCAGTCTTTCTGGCTGGTTTACAAGCCAAGGGATATGACAGACCCTTAGAGCCGGCCTGGGAAATTGCCCGGGAAGTGATGCGTGAGAAGACGAAGGATGCGTGTATGCGTCAGGCAAGCACTTCCATGGTCCGTAATTTCAGCATGAAACTCGATTTTTCGGATGAAAGTTGGCGCTATCTTTTATTACCCGTTTATCTGGCAGCCTATCAGTTTAATGGCAAAACGTATCATGCCATTGTCAACGGACAAACGGGAGATATTTCTGGCCAGCGTCCGGTCGATTGGAAGAAGATCTGGCTGGTAGTTGCCATGATCCTCGCGCCAGGTGTTCTGGCAGGTTTGGTGGGATTATTAACAATGTCTTCTTCTTCCGACGGTCTCACGATTGGTATGATCGGATTTGTTCTTCTGGTCATCGGGTTGATCATCTCGATTGTGATCTTTGTTAAGGCAGATAAGGTGGGGAAAGCATGACAGAATCATTGGAACAATCGAACCCAAATACAGTAACACTCTCTTCACTTGGTTGGGGGCAGGGAGTCGTCTGCCTTGTTTGTCATAATTGTGATTGGCGATTTCTGGTCGGTCCGGGAAATATTCCACAGGAATGTCCGCATTGTCATGCACCTCAATTGGAACAATACCAGGAGGAAGATTTTCATCAGATGCAGGATTTCATCAAACCACCTGAATTGCACCTGCCCTTCAGTTTTCCACAGGCGCATTTGACCGAAAAAATCCAGAATTTTGTCAAAAATATCCCATTTGCTCCGGATGATTTGCGGCTGGATAATTTGCAAAACCGCTTACAAAAAATCTATCTTCCCTTATGGTTGGTCGATAGTCAGGTTTCCGCCACCTGGCAGTCGGAATGTGGGTATTACTACCAGGTCAAGAGCCATCAGGAGAAATACAACGGTGGTCGCTGGCAAACGCAGGAAGTGATTGAAACCCGTACGCGCTGGGAGCCAAGATTGGGACGATTGGAAAGAAGTTATCAAAATATTGCTGCACCGGCATTGGAAGAACATCGGCTCTTGATGGCAGCGCTTGGAAATTATGAATTTAAAAAAGCACAACCGGTGACCCCCCAATCAATATTGCAGGATGCAGGAAAATCAGCATTGATCAGTATTCCCAGTCGTGATAAAGATGATGCCTGGCCAGATACCTTACCACGCTTTCAGGAACAGGCAATGGAGGAAAGTCGCCAGGCATGTGCTGCAGACCAGATTCGTGAATTTCGCTGGAAGCCTGAATTTTCCAATCAAAACTGGACCTTATTTTTGTTACCGATGTGGAGCAGCTATTACCTGGATGATGAAAACAAAGCCCAATCCATTCTGGTCAATGGTCAGAGTGGTCAGATGAGTGGAACTCGGCGAGCATCCATGAAAAAAGCAAAGAAAGTCTCCCTGTCCATTTTTATTGCAGCTTTGATTGCGTTTGCGCTGACTGTGGTGGTCGGATTGATCTCGCTTTCGGTTCCTGATTTGACGGTTTTGGCTGGTATTGGCCTGGTAGTCTCATTAGTGATTGCCCTGGCAGCCATCTATCCAATTGCGACTGCATGGAATGTGAATCGGGAAAAATAATCTAATTAAAAGCGATTATTTTTTTGGTAGCCAAGGTTGAATAAGGGGAACCATTTCCTTTAGCATTTTTTGAGCTTTTGATATTGACATAACCAGGGGGTTTGCTGCCAACGCATGTTCTAAGGATCGTTGATCTCCTGACCAGACTGCTTGTGCTGCCAAAAATTGATAAGCAGCAAGCATCTGTAATAATCCCATAATTTCAACTGGAAGTTTTTTCTGTTCGATAGGTGTGGCTGACTTTGCTTCTATGCGAGCTGGGACCTCCACAACTCGATCAGGTGCAAAATCTGCTAGAGCTCCTCTGTTTGGAACATTCAGGGTATGAATATTTCCATTATTTTGAACCAATGCACTCATTACTTCCACTGCCATATCACCAAAAATAGAACCTCCACGTACATGCGAAAGAATTGGAACCTCAGCTTGGATTTGTTCCTGAAAATGTTGATAATACCCTGGCAATGAATCTATTATTATTTGTGATCGAGTTTTCTTTGCAGCTTTTGCTTCTGCCAGTGTTTCGTCTTTGTAATAATAATACTGCATGTAGCTATTTGGCAAACGACCATAAAGTTGTGACAACATAAATTGTCGTTTAACACGCTGATCAATGTCTTCTCTTGACAAAACTTTCTTTAAATTACGATTCATCACCTCTACACCGTCTTCACCATCAATCGTGAACACAGTGCTCCAGGTGGCATGATTAAGCCCGACAGATATAAGATCGACATGTGCATCAGGCATTTCCATAGCTGTCAGAATATTTTCTTTATCAGCATTGGTCTGGTCACAAATACTGATGCAGGGTACATCACTGAAATGAGTGACGGCTTCTGCAACAATCTGTGTGGGATTTGTGTAATTGACCAGAACAGCACCTGGTGCTAAGGAATGAATATCTTCCAGGATACTTTGAATGACCGGAATAGTACGCATTGCAAAGAAAAAACCACCAGGCCCAATTGTTTCTTGGCCAATAACATCATATTTTAAGGGGATCGACTCATCCAGATAACGTGCTTGAAAACCACCTTGCCGAAATGTGGATAACACATAATTTGAGCCACTGATCGCTTCTTTTTGATGTTGAGTAGCGGTTATTTTGATTTGAGCCCCTTTTGCTTTAACCATTTTCTGTGCCAGAAGAGAAACAATCTCAAGTTCTTTTTCAGCAATATCCATCAATGCTAATTCAGAATCTTGAAATACATCTGCTTTTTGAATGAAAGAATTTATCAAGCCAGGTGCATAAGCACTACCACCACCAATGATCGCAATTTTTAAAGCCATTTTTCTACCTCCTCAAGGGTTGGAAATCCAGAAATACCACCAATTGCTGTGGTTGACAAGCCCCCACAAATCGATCCATACTGCATGCAAGATGCCAGTGGTTTTTCCTGTAGAAAGGCAAAAAGGAAACCGGCATCAAAAGAATCCCCAGCTCCAGTAGTCTCAATCGGCTTGACAGATATTGCAGGAGTATGTATTTTTACATTGTTATTACTTGTGAATCCATAAGCACCATAAATTCCGTCTTTAACAATTAGTGTACCATTTAGCATTTCATCAAGTAACATAGAAGCAGCTAGATCCAGATCCGATTCACCGGTTAAATGGCACAATTCTACTTTACTGGGCATAAAAATATCTACATCTCGGATAATTTTCCTTAAGTTCGGGTCTTTTAAGATCCTTTGGTCCCAACCCGGGTCGAATGAAACTGTTGTTCCGAGTTGATGGGCGACCTGGTTGATCTGTGGTGAATCCAATGCAGGTTTGAAACCGCAAATATGTATGTGTTTTGATGGATATTCATTGAGTATTGATTGAATATTAGGTGGCTTATCAGGTTGTTGAAAGCAAGTAATAAATGCTCGATCTTTCGGAAAAGATAAAGCCACAGTTACTTGTTTAAGTGGAATTTCAAATCTTCGAATTAATGTGCGATCCAATCCGATTTCCTTTAACATATCCCACGCCATTTGGCTGAAGGGATCAGTTCCCAAATCTGCTAACAATCCAACTTTGATCCCTAATTTATTTAATCCAGCAGCAACAATGGCACTCCCACCCAATTCAAAATTTAAACCACTGGCGTATAATTCTTCACCCAAACGTGGCATACCTGGAAGCCCTGTGAAAATAAAATCACAATAAACAGATCCGTAAACAATTACATCAAATGAATAATTCAATTTTTTCCTGTCATTTTCAAAGAACCTTGTTTGTTAAATGGAGAAGAAATTGGTCCATTTATCAAAGGATCATTGGTTTCCTTCATCCAATTGTATAATCGCAGGCGTAAATCCTCAAACACATCGGTATATCGCGGATCAAAAGCAAGGTTGGTCTTTTCAAGAGGATCTTTGATTAAATCGTATAATTCAAAGTATGGTCGTTCCTGAGTAATTTCTCCAATCATTAGAGGAAAAATAGGACTATGCATGACGTCACCCGGCACATTAATAATTCCGGCTTCGAGATTCCATATTAATTTATAACGGTTCGTGCGAATACCACGTTGAGGTTCATAAGCAGTGTGGAAGGTCTTCTCAGCAAATAATTCTTGCCTTTCAGTGTATACCTCTTGCTTTAGAAGGGCCGCAAAACTTTTTCCCTGTATGTTGCTTGGAAGTGGCAATCCTAACATTTCCAAAATCGTTGGAACTATATCCACATTACTGATCATTTGAGGGAATATCTTACCACCTTGTAATCCAAAGGGTTTTGCATACATGATTAGCGCGGTTTCAATTCCTGGATCGTAGAGTGTACATTTTGCCCTTGGCATAGCCAATCCGTGATCTGTGGTGAAGATGAACCAGGTATCATCCAGTAGCTGGTTTTTTCTCAAAGAATCCCAAATACGTCCGATAGCCAGATCCATCTCTTTGATAACACCTTGCAATTCAGCTATCTCCTGTTGCGCCTCTGATGATTGGGGAAGGAAAGGTGGTACCTCTATACCTAAACTACTGTCAGGTGGAACCCATTTGAATTCACCATTATCATCACGGTGTGGGTAAACAAAACCAATATTCAGGAAAAATGGTGAAGATGGGTTGGAATCAAGATAACTTTCCACGAGCGTTGCTACATCTTTTGGATGAGTTGCATTGTGAACCTCCTGAAATCCAAGGTCTTTCACCTGTTGTTCATCGTGACCTGTTACGTGTTGAGTACCGATTAATAAAGTGGAATACCCTACATTTCGTAAGTGACTGGCGAGGTGAATTTCACCTTCGTTCAAACGCCAATTAAAGGGATTGTGAGCCAGGCCAAACATTCCGTTGGCATGTGGATAACGGCCAGTATACAGGCCAGAACGACTGGGACTACATTGGGGTGCGGTACAAAAACTATTCTCAAATCGAACACCTAATTGAGAGATGGAATCGAGGTGTTTGGATGGAACGGTTTTCCATCCATAAGCACCAAGATGTTGTCCCAGGTCATGACAATCAATAAAAACTAAATTAATCATAAATTTATCCTTTCACTGCGCCAGCTGTAAGTCCGGCAACAATCCTATTTTGGAAGATTAATACAAGAAATAATAGCGGAATGGTGACAAACATAGCGGCTGCCATGATTTCTGCCACTGGTTCTTGGTATGCTTCGAAACCAGTGAATTTGGCAATCGCCACTGTTACAGTTTGGGCATTCGGGTTTGTAAAGGTGAAGTTAAGGGCAAATAAATACTCGTTCCAGGAGCTGACAAAAGATAAAAGGCCGGTAGTAACCAAAGCTGGTGCAGTAAGAGGTAATAAAACATACCAGAATGTTTGCAGGTAAGAGGCTCCATCCATAATGGTTGCCTGTTCTATTTCACCTGGTAAACCCTGGAAGAAGGAAGTTAATACCCAAACGGTAAATGGCAATGTAAAAACAGGATAAGTTAATACCAGTGCAAAAGGCGTCCCGAAAAGTCCTGCTTCCCTCACAATTGTGTACAGACCAGATAGAATTGATATCGCAGGAAACATTGTCATGGAGAGTACAATATATAAAAGAATGGTACGTCCACGGAACCGCAGACGCCCAAGCGCATATGCAGCAAATGTTCCGACGGTGAGTGAAAGTAATGAGGTGAGACTGGAGACTATGGCTGAATTTCGGAGACTTAAGAAAAAACGATTGCTTTCAAGGACATACTTATAATTTTTCAGAGTTGGTTCTTGTGGAAAATAAGATGCTCGCTGAAACATTTCATTTTCTGTTTTGAATGATGTGGTAAATGCCCAATAAAATGGAAAGAGGGCATAAATGGCAATGACTACAACCAGAAAGTAAAAAATAAATTTCTGTATATAAAATGAAAAATTCTTTTTCATTATTCCGCCTCCACCTTTAACATACGCACATAGAAGAAAGCAAAAATGGAGATTAGAAGGAATATGATGATACTAACAGCTGAAGCATAACCATCCTTCTGACTATTTACCAGCATTTCATAGTTATATGTCGCCATTGAGAGCTGTTGTCGGCCAAATAAGACATTAAAGAGGTCAAATACTCGTAACGAATCGAGTGTACGAAATACCAGTGCAACCCCGATTGTTGGTTTTAGCAGTGGTAGGGTAACCGCAAAAAATTGTTGAAAGCGATTAGCTCCATCCACAGCAGTCGCTTCATAAAGATCGCTGGGAATCGTTTGTAATCCAGCTAATAATAATAGTGCCATAAATGGTGAGGTTTTCCAAACATCCACCATAATGGCGGATGGTAATTGTAGCGCTGAAACTGAAAGCCATGCTTGCGGGGCATCAAGAATATGCAAATCCATCAAAATACGGTTAATAATGCCTGCACTTGTATCTTTCAGCATAAGATCCCACAATTTAGCAGAGATTACAGTTGGAATTGCCCAGGGTACCAGCATGATAGCCCGCATCATACCACGTCCCTTAAAATTGGAATTGACAGTTAAAGCCATAAATAATGCAATCAATAGCTCGAGACTGACACTGACCACGGTGAAGATCAGCGTAGTTCCGATACTCTCAATAAAATCACTATCCATCCCACTGATAGCCAGCGCTTTCGTTTCTTTCTGAAATGGGATTTTGATTGTCCAGGCAGTGCGAAAGCCTGATTTTAAAATCTCACGATCAATAGAAGCCCACAGTAATGAACCGTTTGGGGAATATGCACAATTTTCAGTATCTTTTTCTAATCGACAGCCAACTATATCAAAACGTACACTGAGTAAATTTTTATAGTTGGATAATCCAACATAGTTAGGCACTTCCTGGCCGGCAAAACGTTTGTCAGTCAGGCTGCGGATGAAAGTTTGTTCCAGTGGTCGGGCAGCAACCAACACAAAAACTGCCAGTGTGGGGACTAATAAATACCAAGCAAATCTGACTTCAGCGTCCTTTAATGATTCCCTTCCTTGGTAAAATTTCCCAATATTTCTCTTTAACCAAATGTTCCAGAAATAAACTAATCCAAATAGAATGACTAATATTACCAACAAAAGAATTTTGCTTTGATCAAATAAAGTTTGTTGTTGAGGGCTGGGGAATAAATATGGAGATATTAGCAGAAAGATGTTGTAAATGAAGAAAATCCCTATCAAAACTGCCAACCAGAAGAATGCGAATTGAGCCCAACGTGCAAATCTAATATTTCCGGATAATAATTTAATACCAAGAAAAATTAAAACAATTCCGATTCCTATTGTAAGAATTGGGACAACAATGCCATAACTGACTAAAAAAGCAATGATGAGAGATGATGCCGAACCTGAATCCACTGGATCGTTCAACAAAGCCATCTGAATGGATGAATTTTGAAGGATTGAAATGGTAAGCCAGACGATTGCTGAGATACCGAAGGTGATGAAGAAGATTGTTATCGCATAATTCACAGGATGTTTTTTAAAAAATACCATTTCAGCTGAATTGCCTTCATTTATTGGGTTCATGCGACTACTCCAAGAGGAATAGAAGAGATTGGGGTGGCGATCGTCCACCCCAATCTAGTTCTAAGGAAAAAATATTATTTACCGAGTAAAACTTCCAGATCCAGCTCCAACAACTCCATGGCGGTAGCTGCGTCCTGTTCTCCAGTAAGAACAGAATGTACGGCGGTGAAATATAGTGTTGAAACTTCATTGTATTTCTGGCCGGTAACGCTGGAAGGCCGAGGTGTGGTTATTTTGACAATATCAGGATTTGCATAAGGTACTGCTGCTAGGAGATCCGGATCAGAGTAGAGTGCTAGAATAGCAGGTGGAAAGGTGGAATCTATTGCATAGTATTTGGCATTGTCTTTTCCAGTCATAAATACAGCAAAAGCAGCAGCAGCTTCAGGATTTTTGGAATATTTCGATACACCAATTTCCCAACCACCAAGAGTTGAAGCACCTTTTCCGGAGTCACCAGCGGGGAGTGGAGCTACAGCAAAATTACCGGCAATTGCTTCACTGGTCAAGCTGGATCCATAAGCTCCTGGCCACATGCGTAAGAAAGCTGCATTACCAGCAATCCAGACTGCACGTGAGTCATCTTCAATATAGGTGGTAACTCCTGGAGGACTGATGGTGCCGATCCAACTGGCAGCGCGTTCAATTGCGGCAATTGATGCTGGATTATTGACTTCAATTTCACCCTCCGGGCTGATAATTGTGCCAGCACCATTTGAAGCAGTCCATTCGAGGGCATTACAGGTTAACCCTTCATAAGAGTTACCTTGCCAGACATAACCCCAGAATTCCGGGTTTCCTGCTTCCCGTTCACCAGCTTGAATTACGGATGCCATCTCTTCTAATTCTTCCCAGGTGGCTGGAGGACCACTGAATCCATATTTTTCCACCAGATCGGTACGGTAATAGAGCATACCAAAACCGATACGGATCGGTAATGCAACTAGACGGCCATCTACTGTATTGTTAACAAGCAAGGAAGGGATATACATATCCAATTGTTCTTTGGGCGTATAATCATTCATATCAAGGAGGTGTTCTGCCAGAAGACCAGGCCAGATCACATCCACACGGATCACATCCAGATCAGAGCTTTTTGCCTCAAAGCTTGTTAAATAGGAAGCAAGCAGATTTTGAACGATTGCATCACTATCAAGACGATTAACCGTGATATTGGGGCAAACTTCTTTGAATCGTGCAATTGTATTCAATTCAGCATCTACTGCGGTTCCAACCGGATCACCTACGTATGTGATGGTAACTTCTTCTGTTGTTCCACAAACACTCACATCAACACCAGGTTCTTCCGCAACTGGTTCTTCTGCCACAGGTTCTTCAGCAACTGGTTCTTCAACTATGGCTTTTGTTGGTTCGACTACAGGTTCTGGAGGTTGTTCGACAGCCGGTGTTTCTTTCGGATTACAAGCAGCTGAAAAAACAACAACGAGAATTAAACTCAATATCATTAATTTGCGCATTTCTTTGTTCTCCTTTATTAATATCCAATGAATTAAATATCCTGAGGTTCTGATTTCTAAATATATTCTTGATATTACTCCTTTCTGCTTTGTGCCTTTATTCGCCCTTCTTATTAACAATAAAATATTACTTTTCAACCCAAATAGGTGAGCTCCAGGCCCATTGGTCATTCCGTTGACGAACACGAATATGATACCAATCCCGTTGAGATCCCTCGTGGTGATGAGTAAATGAGAATTTATGCTTATAATCTGATTCAGGCACTGCTTGATGGATACAAATAGCAGGTGAAACAAATCCACCCAGGTAATGTGTGCGAGAGCCATTAATTAAATCCGACAGTTTATGATTGAAGGCAAGTTCATTAACTTTAATTTCAAGATTAGTTTCTGAATTGCCTTGTATTTCCAAAGATATTCCAGCAGTTGCCGGGGTAAGAAAATTCGGATTTGCGGAGGTGGAAGTATTGAAATGTACTTGCTGAGAAGTGATTCTCTCCCATTGGGTGAATACATTCTCTTTATAATTTAAAGATTCTGCTTTTGTTCTAAACCCTCGAAAACGTGGTTCCACACCAAGTAAATTGCCATTGTTTACTCGCAGATCAACATTCCATTCCGTGTCATCAGATTTTTCACCCCAACCCACTTCAACGAAAACTTTATATGTACTTTGATTTGTGTAATTGGGTAAAGGGCATTCTCGATGAATAACACGATTATTGTGCAAAACTTCAATATAATCAATATTGCTACCTGCGGTCACAGCTACTTCGATCATGCGATTCACAGCACTTGGACTGATGTCACCCATCAAGTGACCGTTAAGGGAGAAAGCAAGTTCTATACGATCACCGGTTAAAGCATAGGTCCTTCGTTTGATAATTGCTTCCCAAATGTCATCTCGTGTTAATGCGGATGCCCAAACTCCCAGTCGACCTTCTCCATAACTACCCGGAAAAGCATGGTGTTGATCCGTTGATCCAATCACTCCAAATATTTTTCCTGAAGCCCAGCCAAATTGGGCTGTACCCATTTCATGCCGTGGTCCCATTGAATGCAGATATGGATATGCCCCTTCACTGCTCTCGGATGATCCATGAAACGACATAATTTCAGCAACAGGAGATATATCGCTGGTAAATGTCTGCCAGTTAATTCCACGATACCCTTGTTTATAGCCAATATGATGGGGGATCAAGATAGCTGGAGAACCCGCCTTATGTAGTGCTTCACGGAGCGACACTAAATCAGGTTTATCGATTATTTCATTTCCTAATCCTTTTTTGTAATACACGCAATGGTCCCCAAATTCGTTTGAGTGCCATTCATAACTGGGAAATGTCACAAATTTTCCATCTTGATTGAAAGTATCCATCTGGACAAGATAAGAGGGCCAATTTGCATAAGCTTTTGAAAACCCTTTACGATGATAATCGACCAGGTAACTCAAGTTTGGATCATCAACTGGCATATCAGGCCAAACAGCATGTAGCGTAACGCTGGTAAAGTCAAGTTGCAATTTGGCATTCACGATTGCTTCCTCCAGCGAGCCGTAACCATAACTGGCATTACAATGGTTATGAATATCACCAAAAAACACATTCAAATCTTTATAAACGCCACGATGATTAATTGTCATTAATAATTTCCTTTGAACAAAAAAGAAAAAACCAAATGGAAATATTTTGTGAAATGAATAATCAATATGAGAAAATTACTGATAAATTATGTATAATATTATTAGATTTGGATATACTTTTATTATAAGATTTATAAAAGTTTTGTCAATAGTTAATTTTTTGAAAATTATGATTTTGGTGCCTTTATTCGTGTAACTTTATCCTATTTAACTGATTATTTAGGATAGAATAATTCTTAATAATAATCACATTATTATTACTTCTATCTATAGTCATCAGAAAATCGAAATGATTGTTGAGATCTGCAGGAAAGTATGTATATACACTACAATATTGTAAAGAACTTAATTAATCGCCCCATGTCTCTGGCTGAAATTCAAAGCCTAACAGAAGCTAGCTTACCAACCGTTCGCAGGGCTGTTCAGACATTGTCGGATGCAAAGTGGGTTCGTGTTGTTGGTCAGGCGGAAGCAGAAGGAGGGCGTCCAGCGAAATTATTTGGGATCAATGACGAATCATTTGTTCTCATAGGATTACATATTCAACTACCGGGTATGCAATTAGTTGCAACGGACTTAGCCGGGAAAATTTTAAAGAAGATTGATTTTTTCGAGTGTGTTACACCGGATACAAATGAAGCGATAACAGTTATAGCCGAATATGTGCAGGAAATTAAGAATTTATTTCCTGACAGATTAATAATTGGAATGGGAATTGCTTCACCAGGATTCATCGATTTGAGTACTGGGGATTTGATTGTGATTACCAGGTCTCCAACTTGGGTTAATTTCCCCATTTGCAGAAGAATCAGGGAAGCTACGGGGTTACCTGTGGAAATTGTTAACGATGTTGATGCATTGGCTATTTCTGAATTCAGAAATGGAAATTCATTTACAAATAATAACGTTGCATACGTTGGGTATTGTGAAGGATTGAAAGCCAGCTTCTTTTTAGATGGGAAATTATACAAAGGCTCATTAGGAAATGTTGGATTAGTTGCAAGTGACTTGGTCAATCTAAAATCTGAATATACACCTGAAGAATTAAAAGAAATGATTTATCTTGCTGGTTTTCATAAGTTATTTAATAAGCGTGTTGATCAAATTGAAGAAAAAAGTCGAATAAAATATCAAGCCATTTTTGATCAGGAAAATAATTATAAAAGGTTCACACAAATTCTTGAAAAAGCAATAGAGGACGATGTCATTTGCCGTCCACTTATAAAAGATCTAAGTCACCTAATCACCCAATGGGTTGCTAACATGATCCACATCATTCAACCTGATGTTGTAGTAATTGGTGGTTTATTAAGTAGAATGCCTAAAAGTTTATTTCACGAGTTGGAAAGTGATATCAGATCCAATATACCACCATTGATAAAAAACAAAATTGTTATTAAACAAGGTGTAATGGAAATTAGAAAAAACTCAGCCATTGGTGCTATTTATCATTTTCTTGATCTACATTTAAGAGAATTGTTGGAAAATTATACTTAATGGTAGATCATTCCATTCTTTCACCTCAGAAAAATTTTCACGTGATGAAAAAATCTCAAATACAAATCAAACCAACGGTACACTTCTGGATGATGAATGGTGTGCTTTTTTAGGCAGAATGATTTTCTGGTGGGTATCAGTCTGGATGGTCCGGAAGAATTGCATGACCGGTTTCGCCGCGATAAAAGTGGGAATCCAACCTTTAAACATGTCATGAAGGGCATTGATTTGTTACAAAAACATGAGTTGAATATAATTTCTTAGCCAGTGTACATAGTGGTAATGTTGAGAAGCCACTCGAGGTTTATGAATTTCTGGTTCATACAGCTGGTGGAAAATTTATCAATTCATCCCAATTGTCAACCAGATGAAAAACATTCGAGAATTTAGAAAAGATGATGTGTCAATCCATTCGATTTCTGGTGATGAATATGGCAGATTTTTGATATCGGTTTTTGATCTTTGGGTGAAAAGAGATGTAGGAAATATTTTTGTGCAGATATTTGATGAAGCTCTCGGGGCATGGAGCGGGTACTAGCCCGGTTTGTGTATTTTCAGAAAGGTTTGTGGAGATGCCCTGGTCTTAGAACATAATGGAGATCTATACTCTTGTGATCATTTTGTGGACTCCGATCACTTACTTGGAAATATCCTGACCCATTCACTAACCAGTTTAGTCTTTTCTACACAACAAAAGCAATTTGGTGACAATAAATTTGAGACACTACCTGCAATGTGCCACCAATGTGAGTACAATTTTATTTGTCACGGGGGATGTCTCAAGAATCGGTTCTCGGTTACCCCTGATGGTGAAGAGGGGTTGAATGTTCTATGCGATGGATATAAAGCGTTTTTTCGTCACATAGATAAACCAATGCGTATTATGGCTGATCTTCTCATGATACATGAGCCACATGCTAAAATTATGAGTCAGACCTGGTGATTCAAGAATTTTCAGCACCTGATAATCGAAGATTACTGTTTACACTTTAGTTAAATTGTGTCTAATGTGTTTCCGTAACCTTAACAATCGTACGTGGATTTTCCGGGTCATTCCCTTTGATTCTGGTGAGGTGATAGGTAAATAGTTGCCCTGCCACAATGGATGGAATCGGTGATAACCACTCTGGCACATCTTCAGGAATTTTTATGGGAATCTCAGCCAGTTGGAGCGCCTCTTTTGCATTGGAAATTACAACCAGTTCTGCTTTAAGCTGGTTTTTTAAAAGATTAAGTGTCTCCAACATGGATGGAAATACTTTACCATGCGGAACAACTGCCATGACAGGAAAGCCACCTTCGATGATGGCTATGGGACCATGCATAAAATCCGCTGAAGAGTATGCTTCTGCGCTGACATAGGTCAGTTCCTTTAATTTTAATGCCCATTCATAAGCCGTTGAATAGTTAAAACCACGCCCCAGAACGACACATTGCTGCATATAACGATAACGTTTGGCTGCATCTGCGATATAGTCATTCTGTTTCAATACCTGATCGATCCAGTTAGGAACCTGGTCTATCTCCTGCCTGCTTTGTTTATCATCATTCATTGCTGTGGATAGGAGAGCTAATATCATCAATTCTGCTGTGTACGTCTTGGTCGCCGCGACAGCATGCTCTGGACCTGCTTGCAAATCCAAAATGAAATCAGCAGCGTTCCCCAGCGGAGAATCAGGTTGATTGGTGATGGCGATACATAGGCAATTTTGTTCTCTGCCATTCTGTAAAACACTGACAATATCGGGAGATTGACCGGATTGCGAGATGCCAATGACTAAAGTATTATGCAGTTCTGGAGGCGTCTGGTAGTTCGTGTAAAGGGAAGGAACAGCTAAAGCCACGGGCAGGTGATTACGGTTACCTAATAGGTAATTGGCGTAGCGCCCGGCATTATCCGATGTTCCACGGGCTGCCAGAAGAACCATCTGTATTTCCTTTTGCTTAATTACCTCAGCTACTTGCTTAATTTGTAGGTATTGATGGGTAATAAGCTCTTCTAAACGCTGTGGTTGTTCGTAAATTTCGGAAATTAAACTCATCTTTGTCCTTTCCCAGCCTGCATAAGGGATAAAGCCCCAAACAAGCGTTTATAAACTGGCGGATTGGCATCTGAATAGAGCGCATAGCCAACATTTTTAACATCCAATTGCTTCAAAAAGATTGGTAAACGTTGATGGAAACTGACGAGATCCTTTTTCCTGGGCTCCAGCCAGGCTGTTTCGGCTACGGCTAACAAACGGGGGAAGACTTGCCAGTTCAGCCGTGCGCGATTGGGCACAAATTCAGTCCAGAGCGGGGTTTCAATGCCCAGAATATTGTGATGATATTCAGGTTCCAATTTTTCGAAAACTGGTTCATATAGATAGACTTTATCCAACGGGTTATGCGCGTAGCCATGATCCAGATAATAGGCAGTAAAATTAGAAAGAATAGCCTTGCGACCTGCACGAATGTGATTCAACAATATTTTTTCGCGCCCGACCCAATATTGCACCACTGCTTTGGGATCCAGTCCCTCCGCCAGCATCTCATTCCAGCCGATCAGCGTGCGTCCATTGGTTTGCAGGAACTGGCTGATGCGGTTGGTCAGGATGGTTTGCAGATCGTTGATTCTGGCTATACCGCATTCACTGGCGAGTTTCTGGCAATCCGGACAATTTTTCCAGCGAGTTTTTGGAGCTTCATCCCCACCAGTGTGGATAAATTTCCCAGGGAAAAGATTCATCACTTCTGTGAGTACATTCTGCAGAAAAGTGGTGGTTCCTGGTTTTCCCGGGCACATGATATCCGAATGTATACCCCAGCGAGGTGAAACCTGATACGGTCCACCCGTGCATCCCAACGCTGGGTAAGCAGCCAGCGCTGCCTGAGAATGCCCGGGCATCTCAATCTCCGGTACGATCTGGATGTGTCTGGCAGCGGCATAGGATACAATATCTTTGATTTCAGCCTGGGTATAAAAACCGGAGTGGGGGGTTGCATTCAGTTGCTTGCCTAAAAATCCGCTGACCTGGCTGGCAGGTCGGGATGAGCCGATCTCGACTAATCGGGGGTACTGTTTGATCTCAATCCTCCAACCCTGGTCCTCGGTCAGATGCCAGTGGAAGACATTCATTTTGAAATAAGACATCCAGTCCAACAAATCTTTGACCGTCTGCATACCCTGAAAATGTCTGGCTTCATCCAGCATGAAGCCTCTCCACTGAAAACGAGGGGCATCCATGATGTGAACAGCCTGGATCTCAATTATTGTTGAACCGACTTGATATTCCGCCATAATTAATTGACGTAAAGTTTGCAGAGCATAAAAAACACCCGTCTCATTGTGGGCTGTAATGGTGATTTCTTCATTGAGGATTCTTAATTTATAAGCTTCATGTGCCAGTTCTCGATCAATATCAATCTTGATTTGTGTAAGAGCTTCAGAATCGACCATATTGGCTCGAATTTCCACCGGTAAACCAGCCAAAAAAAACGCTACTTCCTTACCAAACTCTCGGGGAAAAATCTTCAGTGATCGATTCCAAATAAAAAAACCACTCAATCGCTCAACCACTTGAGGATAGGGGATCAATGATAAGGGAGTTGACTGTTTCTCCAAAGCGACCTCACGCAAAAAGAATTATACTAATTGTAGCCTCGATTTCATATCGCTCACGAACTGACAACAATCGACTATAGTAATATCGAAAACCTAATAAAAACTGTAAATCTATTTCCGGACAGGTCACTCAACTCTCGACTCTCAAAACCCTAATGTCCCTTTGCGCCTTTGTCTCTTTAACTTTGCGTTTTTTGTGCCCAAAATCCTTTCCTCAACCCTAATTGCTCAATGTTTCTTGCGTAAGCACACAAACCAATAAATCAAACCCACCATATATACAGGCCATGATTCCCATTTGCGAATGTGTATTGTTTGGTGAAAAACATGGTGATGGCTGTCAATACCGTGATTACGAAATTTCCCAGATGCGCTACGCCCCAATTGCCCACTAATTTTTTCAAAGGGACCTTCCCACTCATGAAGCCCATGGTGATCAAATTGTTGCCGGTGAACAGTTCAGCGCTACCCACAATCACAAGGATCAACCCCAAACAGAAGGAAAAACCAACGATCAAACGGTTGATGCCATAAGGCAAGGCCGAACCACCGGTCGTTACCGAACTGGAAAAGATGGCGTCCAACTCAAAGAATGCCCCTGCCAGAAAACTAAGGAAAAAGAGAGTCAGGAAATCGAGATTTGCTTTGCGTAAACCGCCATCTTCGGCTTTTTGTGCCATCTCGGTTGGCAATAATGAGTCGATGTGAATATGATCGAGCATAATTCACCTCCAGATTAATTTTTACAAGAACAGGGAAATAATATAAGATTATTGTAGATCAAGTTGCAGTAATGATAGAATGCGTTTCTGCATCATTTTTTGAGAAGAAAATCCTCATTTACCTTGCAGTTCAACTTCATCGGAGCTAAAAAAGAATGAAATATAAAATCAAATTTACAAATCCTGAGTTAGATCAAACCTTAACTATCCACCTGTACCCTTTCGAGTGTTTACTGAAAAATAAAGAGAATCGCATCATCTGGCATTTGAAATCCATCGGGTTTCATCTTTCACAGGGGGACTGGATCCGTCACCACAAACTCTGGTTGAACCATTGCATGGAGAGATACAAAAAACAAGCCTTAATTTACGCGTAGCCATCTATCCCGGTTGTGATGGTGAATTCCAATTATTTGATGGAACAATTTTCACATGGAACGAAGATCAAAATCAATTTTCTGTCAGCAATTCGCCGGTGCAACGCAAGGTTACTTTTCGATTGAGGGATCAACCATATTAAGGAAGGATGAATGACAATGCTACATAAATTAACCAAAGATAAAATGAGAAACCTGCTGGAAGACCAATTGGCGCGGGTAAATGGAATTTTACGATTAAAACCTGCCTGGGTAGCGAGAAATTCATTTCCATCCGGTCATCGGCTCGGATTGAAGGAAGAAGAATACCTCGTTGGTGAACGTGGTTGGATTTCTGAACGCTGGCTGGGGTCAACAACCAAAGCCGACAACCCCGTTGGTCCGCCAGATGAAGGGTTATCTTATTTAAACCTCGACACAGAACATGAAATTACCTTGAAGGCCGCGGTGGAAACAATTCCCGAGTTGATGATGGGAACTGATTATGCGCAAACGCACTCCGGATTAGGTCGTTTACCGAAAATTTATGATTATTGTGAACGAATTTCATTCCACTACCATCAACGCAAAGAAGATGCAGCCCTGGTAGGTCGGAATCCAAAAGAAGAAGCTTACTTTTTTCCAGCCGGGGTTGATCTGGGTTCACACCCGGAGACTTTCTTTGGGGTGCATCCATTCATTGCGAAACCTGAAAATCGTGAAATACTGCTACAGCATTTGATTGATTGGAAGGATGACCGGATTTTACAACATTCACGCGCATACCATACTTTTCATGAAGATGGTTTTCATATTCCGGCAGGCATTCCACATGCACCTGGGACGGCTCTGACGGTGGAACTGCAGGAGGATTCGGACGTTTTTGCTGTCCTCCAGGCGATGTTAGGGGGAAAATTAGTCTCGAAAGAGTTGATGTTTAAGGATATTCGCAGGGAAGATCGTGAATTATTTGGTGAGAGAATTGTGTTGAATCAGATTGATTGGGATTTAAGTGGCGATCCGTATTTTTATGAAAACAGGCATACACCTCCTCAACTGATAAACCAATCTGTTCAACCTGGTGGGAAAGAGTATTGGATTTTTTACAATACGAACAAATTCAGTGGGAAAAAAATGGTTGTCGATCCGGGAATGGAATACTTCAGCAGGGATGCCGGGGTTTATTCTTTATTGGTCTGGGAGGGAGAAGGGCGTTTCGATGGGCTACCAATTTCTGCGCAGGATTTTGACTTGCAGGAATTGTTTGTTTGCCACCAGAAAGCAACCGAAACAATCAAGGTTCAAAATACTGGAGATAAACCATTGGTGATATTCAAATTTTTCGGGCCTGATATCAACCAGGATATTCCCATGATAGAACTGTATCAACCCTGATTGACTGTCATATAAACCAGTTATCAGCTGAAAAAAACTTCACAAGGTCTAAATCTTATCTGAATAACTTCTTAACAAGTTCTGGTTAAACTGATTTCTAAACAACATAAATGTTAAGGAGTAATTTATGGGTAAAGAACTTTCAAAGCAGACCAGACAAAACTGGCAAATTAATGCTTTTTTATTTTTGAGTGCGATTTTAACCTTCCTCTCCGGAATCTATTTTCTGTATTTTCCGGAAGGTTTTAAAGGTGGGAGAAATCCACTCTACAACGTGACAATCATTTTCAATCGCACTACATGGGATCTGATTCACACCTGGAGCGGAGTGGCGATGATTGCCATTGCGATATTTCACATCATGATCCATTGGAAATGGATCAGCAGTATGACAAAAAAGGTCTGGAATGAGATGCTGGCAGGGAAATCCAAATTGAGTAAGTTTGGAAAGATTAATGTTCTGATCAATTTTATGATTGGATTGACAGGTCTGATCACAGCGATTTCCGGGGTATATTTCCTGTTTGACACCAGCAACAATCATTCAGTGCAGGCTTTGTTTCTCTTTAACCGCACTACTTGGGACTTAATTCATACCTGGGCGGGCGTTCTGATGATCTTTGCTTTCATCCTGCATTTCGCGATCCATTGGAAATGGGTCACCAAAGTAACCAGACGCTATTTTTCAAACGAGAAGAGGGTTATGAAACCTGTAATTTCCAGAGAACAATCTGTTCTGGTTCAATCTGAAACACAAATTTAAAAAAACAACAGAAGGAATTCGTAAATGATTAAGAAAATTATATTAGGGGTTTTGTTTGTAGGACTAAGCGGATTTTTAATCTTCGGTGCAGTCAACCGGACATTGGCAAAAACCAATGATGGTAGACCAGAAGTAAATGGGGGTGGTAGATATCAAAGTGAAGAAATAAGCCAGGCAAAAGGTACCGAGAATGAAAATCCAAATGGCAGAAACCAATCACTGAATCGCTCAGTGAACCGTTCAGAGACAGATTCACAATATGGGAATGGTAGGGGATCACAGGATGGTGATCGGACAGGCGTTCCGGACCCACAGGCTACAGCCGGTGAATGGGCTGAGTATGAAGGCAATGTCATCAGCGTGGATTCTTCTATGATTCTGGTGGAGACGGTAGATGGGAGCGAGATTGTGATTGAAGGACGCGCACTCCTCTTCATGCAGGACTCAGGTTTTGTGACCAGTATAGGCAATACCTTGCTGATTACAGGATTTTATGAGGATGATGAATACAAAGTTGCGACCATTGTTGATCAAACTACCGGTGAGACGATCGTGGTACGAGATGAAGGAGGACGGCCAGGCTGGGCTGGAAATGGCTGGGGAGGTAGATCTGTAGGAAATTCATAATGAATTTGGATCAGGATAATGGTACCAGAACCATTATCCCGTATCTTTTTATGATTATATACATCTAAATTGTATATATCGGTAATTTAAAACAAATTTAGAAAACATATCAATAAATAATAAATATTGAACAACAAAAAAAAATAGCAACAGAGAAAAATGAGGAGAAAAAATGACCAATTCAAACAGTCGCAGCTTGAAACGAAAACGCCAAAAAAGGAATCGTTTAATCGGAATGATAATTATTGTATTAATTTTAGCAGCAGGAGGTTATTATTACACCCAAGTAATTGCGAAAGAACAAGTTGTCACGGAAGAACCAACTTTACAAACAGCGAAAGTACGAACTGGAGATATTGTAGTATCTATTGATGGTATTGGGGAAATACTACCACTGGATGATGTTTCAGTGGGATTTCAATTCAATGGAATTATTATGGATATTTTAGTCAGTGTTGGAGATACAGTTCAAGAAGGCCAAATTCTAGCCAAATTGGATGATACCAATGCCAGATTACAACTGGAGCAAGCAGAATTGAATTGGTTGGCAATGACGTCACCACAAGCTATTGCTGAAGCTGAGTTAGAAGTCTATTTGGCACAAGATAAAGTTTCACTTGCCCAGGAAGAACTAAAATATCTAATCAGTCCTTCTGTATATCATTGGGAACTTGAAGTCAGCAGACTAGAAAAGCTGCTCTCGGATTATAAAAATGATGATCAAATTTCAGAACAAACTTTGCAGGAAACTGAAAAAGAATTATCAAGTGCACAATCAAATTTAGCGCAAGCCCAATATTTGTACAAAACTGTCTATTTACCAGAAAACTTCTCATACACTTTTATTGATTCTGAAACGGGTTTGGAAGCGGTGGATGCGGTTACAGGTGAATTGTTATTAACTCTGGTTGCTCCGACGAACAATGAAATACTTTTGGCAAGAGCGGTTTTGAGAGATAGTGAATTAGCATTACAGGAAGCTCAATTGTATGTATCCATCTTGAAAGGTGAAATAGACGAAGATGGTTATGAAAGAACAATATCCGGACCTTCAATCACTCAATACGAGCAAGCTAAATTAGCTATCGATAGTGCTCAATTGAATTTAGATAACACAATCTTAAAATCTCCAATTAATGGTACGGTTACATCCATTAATGCCCGTATTGGACAATCCTCCGGAACAAATCCAATCATTGATATCAAATCAATTGATCAAATGTACTTAAGTTTTTATATGGAAGAAAGTGCTCTCCCATATATAAGTTCAGGCAAACGGTTAATAGCTCTGTTTGATGCCTATCCTGATTTGGAAATCAACGGTGAAGTTATAAATATTGATCCCTCGCTCACTATAAAAGATGGAGAACTGGTGATTCATGGTTGGGGTGCTTTAGATGTGCCTGATTCTGTTCATCTTCTTTCCCTGATGTCAGCAGATGTACAAATTATTGCCGCGGAATCGTATGATACCTTGTTAGTGCCTATTCAGGCAGTGCGTGAATTGGCTCCTGGTTCCTATTCAGTCTTTGTAGTCAATGAAGACCAATCCCTGGAAATGCGCATAGTAACCATTGGTGCAAAAGATTTCGCAAATGTTGAAATCCTTAGCGGATTAACAAAAGGCGAAACCATCAGTACCGGGACAGTGGAAACAGTCCAATAAGGAGCTCAAATGATTGAAGCTGGTAAAACTCTTACACAATCGCCGGAAACTCAGGTTGATGTCGAGGTTAATCCGATTATTAAGATTCGAGATTTAACAAAAGTCTATGGGACAGATCGAGCTGAGACACATGCATTACGAGGTGTTTCCATTGATATTTTCCCTGGAGAATTTGTTGCCATTATGGGTCCTTCTGGCTCAGGAAAATCAACATTAATGAATATTCTGGGTTGTTTGGATCATCCTACAGATGGTTCTTATATCCTCGGAAATGAGGATGTCAGTGAACTGGAAAGAAGTGATTTGGCTGAAGTTCGAAATGAAAAGATAGGTTTTATATTTCAATCCTTCAATTTATTACCCAGGTTAAATGCCTTGCAAAATGTGCTTCTACCCTTGCTGTACGATGCAAGAGATCGATGGGATGAGGATGAAAAATATGAGCGAGCCACAAATGTACTTAAAGCTGTCGGATTAGAAGACCGTATGGACCACCTTCCATCTGAATTGTCTGGTGGTCAACAGCAACGGGTTGCTATTGCTAGAGCGTTGGTGAACGAGCCAATGATAATTTTTGCAGATGAGCCAACGGGAAATCTGGATTCCAAATCCAGTTACGAAGTGATGGCGATCATTAAGTCCTTGCATGAACAGGGCCGTACCATAGTCATGGTAACCCACGAACCTGATATAGCAGAATACGCCCAACGAATTATTTGTGTTCGCGATGGGTTAGTGGTCGAACATGGTAGTGATACACCTTGTCGATAAAAGGTTGATTTAATGAAAAAATTCATATGGATTTCATTCATAGTCATAGTAGCAGTAGTTATTGGAGTGGTTATTGACCAGGTTAATTCTGGCAGCAATTCTGAGTTGACCAGCATAATAAATCCCACAGCCAAGGTACGGGAAAGTGACTTTGTGATGACAAGTTTTGGAATAGGGTATCTCGAAGGAACATCAACCGAAACTGTTTATTTCCCACAGACGGGAGTGGTAAAGGATATACCGGTAGAATTAGGTGACTTGGTTCAAATCAACGATATTGTAGCAATCCTGGAGAATGAAGAAACACAACTTTTACTCCAAAAAGCAATTATAAATTTGGATAAGTTGACTTCATCCAAAATCGTTTCACAAACTGAAATAAAAATTTTACAAGCTCAAGAAATTTTGGATTCAGCCGAAAAAAATTTAGAAATTGTCATTGCCGGACCAGTAATTGAATATTATGATGAGCAACTGGAAAGCGCTACGGAAACCTACTATTCAACCTTATCCAAATTGAATAGTCTTAAGAACCCGCCAGCACGAATCTATGATGCTTTGGAAAATTCAAGATTGGCAATGGAAGAAGCGCAATTAGATTTAGAGATTGCATTGGCTTATGTTGTTCCTTTGGAAGATATCCAACGTGCGCAGGCAGAGGTTAATGTTGCTGCTGCAAATTTAGATGTAGAAAAAGCTCTGCTGGCTTACTTATCAGGATCTCAAATAGAAGGGCAAAAGGAATTTCCGGTAAGCAAGGAATTAATTGAAATCAAGGAAGCTGAGTGGCAGGTACTCGAAGCACAACAAAGCTTGGCCAACACAATATTAACTTCCCCCATTGAAGGTTTTGTTACCAGTATAAATACAGTTGTTGGTGAAAGTGTATCCAGTAATACACCGATTATTACCATAACGAATCCTGACGTAACTGAACTCAGATTTTACCTTGATGAATCCGATCTCGGCGGACTTTCAATAGGTGATACGGTTCTGGTAAGTTTTCATGCTTATCCGGATACTGTTTTTAATGCTCGAGTTTCTAATATTGATTTTTCAATTGTGAAAGTGGATGGGGAAAATAAAATTCAAGCAAAGGCTATATTTGATGAACCTCTAAATATTCTATTACCAATTGGTTCAGAAGCTGATATTGAAGTTATAACAGTTGAAGAAAAAAATGTACTGACCATCCCGTACCAGGCATTGATAAAAGATGGCTCTGGTAATTACCAGGTGATCGTTTTGTCAGATGGACAGGCTGAATACAGGACTATAACGATTGGAATGAGTGATTTTGCGAACATTATCGTGGAATCTGGATTGGTTTCCGGGGAAATTGTAAGCACAAATCCAAGCTCATATGGAGAGGAAGAATAATGAAATTTTCAACAATATTATCGATCGCTTGGGAAGGTTTAAAACTTAATAAAATTAGATCCTTCTTAACTACTCTTGGAATAATTATTGGTGTAGCTGCAGTAATTGTTATGTTGGCCATCAGTGCTGGCGCAGAAGCTGCTATTGCTGATCAGATTAATTCCCTGGGTGCGAATTTATTAATCATAAGCCCGATGAGAGGAGCTCCTGGAGCATCCAGAACCCTGGTTTTAGATGATGCATTTGCAATTAATGAACAGATTTTAGGAATTGATGGTGTTTCTGCTGAACAAAATCCTTCAACACAAATCATTAAAGCGAACAATGTCACCCTGGAAGAAATTATGGTCATTGGAACTACATCTGATTTTCCTTCAGTAAGAGACTATCCAGTTGAAATTGGTCGTTATTTTAGTGCTGAAGAAGATGAACGCGTGGCCCGTGTTGTAATTCTTGGCTCTGCAATAGCCAGCGATCTTTTTGGAGAACTGGATCCAACCGGCCAAACAATTACAGTAGGCACAACAAAATTGACTGTTCTAGGTGTCATGTCCTCGAAAGGAGTTGTAGCTGATGTGGATTACGATGCACGCATTTATATTCCCATTCAACTCGCTAATGAAAAGTTCATAGCTACTTCTTCAATGAATGCTGATCGGGTGAAAACGATTTATGTCAAAGTCAGCGATGCAGAGAAAATGGATAGTGTTATCCAACAAATAACTTATTTGTTGGCGGAACGTCATGATGTCGACCCTTATTCACCGGATTTTTCCATTAGTACACAGCAGGATATTATTGCTACCCAGGAAGCAACAACGGAGGCTTTTCGAAATTTGTTAGGCTGGGTAGCAGGGGTTTCCCTATTGGTTGGTGGAATTGGAATCATGAATATCATGCTTGTCTCAGTAACCGAAAGAACCCGTGAAATTGGTCTTCGCCAAGCATTAGGCGCACGACCAGAAGATGTTCTAAGACAATTCCTGATTGAGGCGATCATCTTAAGTTTGGTGGGTGGACTGATAGGAGTTTTGATTGGTGTCGGTGGAGCGGTTTTATTTGGTAAGTTTGGTGGAATGCGAACTGAAATAGTTCCTTTATCCATTCCAATTTCATTCGGAGCCGCTGCAATAATTGGAATTTTCTTCGGATATTATCCAGCCGTTCAGGCTGCTAAATTAGAACCGATAGTCGCATTGCGACATGATTAAAAAGGAAAAAAGGATGAAAAAGATTATTTTTGTGATTATGATGATCATGATGCTTATATTAGCAGCATGTTCTAATGTTGATGAGGTGAAGGATTCTGGTACGCTCCAAACGACTCCAACCTCAATAATGGCTGATGTATTCGATCTGGAATTCGAGGATGCGGCTAGCTCTCGTACTCAATTAGCATTTGGAACCCTTCAATTGCAGGAGAGTGAATACCCACTCTCAGCAGAAGAAGCTCAAAAATTACTACCTCTTTGGCAAGCTTTACTTGCTTTGGAGAGTAATCCCGATACAGCAGATGAAGAGATAAATGCTATTCAGGATCAAATAATTAAAAGTATGCAACCAGAACAATTACAGACCATCGCATCGATGCAAATAACAAATGCTGATTTAACACTCTTCTATTCAGATCAAGGTTTAATCATCTCGACGCCTGTTCCGGGTACAACACAAACCGTACCATCAGGCGGTATAGGTAAGGATAGTAGTTTGACAACTGAAGAAAAAGAAGCGACAAAAGCAGCGGCAGAAGCTTTGGGTACTCCTGTTGGAATAAATTCTGGATCCAGTGGAGTTGACAGGAAGAATGTTTTGACAGAAACAGTCGTAGAATTTCTAACTGAATTAATCAATAAATAAATCTATCGATAAAAAGGAACTTGAAAATGAAAATTAACAGTATTTTGCTTGTCATAATCATCCCGGCACTCTTTCTCAGTGCGTGTGGTGGAATTACCACAAATTCACAAAATAATGGGAATAACGAGGTGATGCAAGAGGAACAAATCTTATCTCAGAACAGCCAAAGTTCTGACAATGCAATTGCTAATCAAGCAGATGTCCAGGAAGAAAATTCTGGCATAAATGTAGACCAAAGCACACCAATGCCGCTTGATTTTGCTACATTTTTCTCACTTGAATATGAAAATGCGCTTAGCGCAAGAAATCAATTAGGCATTGGCATCTTAAAACTTAAGGACACACCATTCCCGATTTCAACCGAGCAAAGTAAGGCTTTATTACCTCTCTGGCAAGCGATTCTGGCTTTGGAATCGAATCCTGGAACTGCCCAAGCGGAAATCAATGCAGTACAGAATCAAATTTTAACCACTCTTACAGTTGAGCAATTGGATGAGATTCTAGCAATGCAACTAACAAATGATGATATGATGGAAGTTTACAACGAGCTAGGATTATCCATCCAAGTAAATAGCGAAGGAACAACCATGGGTTCAGGACAAGGTGGCGGTATGGGTAGTGGTTCAGGGTTGGATACTGCTTCCCGTGAAGCAACCAGAACCGCAGTAGCAGCTTTAGGAACTCCTGTGGGTGGAGACGGAGGACAGGGTCAAAATAATAAAAACCAATTGACAATTGCTATCATTAATTTTCTGACTGAGCTGGTAAATAATTAAATTAATCCTGAAATTATAAAAGGCAGTCTGTAGTTCCAACTGCCTTTTATAATTTTAATCCATCCAATCATTGTAACAACTGAAGAAATTTGTTATAAATACATTTTTACGCTTTTGGCAACATTTGCCAGTGAATCCGTAATAACACCAGACCACTTTAAAGCAGATCACAAATCTGAGCATATAGAAAATATTTTGTAGGGAAATGAATCTTTCCCAAATTGATTTTAAGTAATAATTAATAACTTTGATTGAAAACTATCAATTATTCAGGTATGATTATGCACTTCTACTTTTACCACAGGATATTTTTATGCAATCTCAACGTATCGTGATCAAATTGGGTACATCCACCCTTACCCAGGGAAAAACTGAAATCTCCATGGAGCACATGATTGAGATTGTGCGCGTTATCGCCCGGTTGCATCAGGAGGGGCATCAGGTCATCCTGGTTAGCTCCGGGGCGATGGCGGTGGGCAGATCGATTATGGGTCATCCGATTTTACCGCGTCATATTCCCGCTAAACAGATGCTGGCAGCCGTGGGACAATCACGCCTGATGGAAATTTATTCCCAGCTTTTTGGTTATTATCATATCCCTGTCGGTCAGGTGCTGTTGACACGCGAGGATTTATCCAACCGCAGACGTTATTTAAATGCCCGCAATACGTTGGAAGCCATGATTCAGTACCGGGTGATACCTGTGATCAATGAGAACGATACAGTCAGTACAGAGGAAATACGTCTGGGTGATAATGACAATCTTTCCGCTTTGGTATCGAATGTGGTGGAAGCGGATTTATTGGTGCTGTTTACAGATCAGGATGGTCTTTTTACCGCCGATCCGCGTATAGATCCGAATGCCAAAGTTGTCGGGGAGATTTCTACCAACGAAATTCCAGATGAAATCTGGCGCGTGGCGGGTGGCACTGGCGGTGGATTAGGCACAGGCGGTATGTTCACCAAGATTCAAGCTGCCGACCTGGCTCGCCGTTCCGGCTGTGCAGTGGTGATCTCAAATGGGAAACATCCCGAACGAATCTGGGATATAGTCGCCGGAAAAACGGTTGGAACCCGTTTCACACCGTTGATTACCAAATTAGAATCACGCAAACGATATATGCTGGCAGAGGCGCGCCATAATGGCGGCTGGCTGCAGTTGGATAAAGGAGCTGTGGCAGCATTGCGGGATGGTGGTAGCCTGTTACCGGTTGGGATTGTTCAGGCAGGTGGAAAATTCTTGCGTGGTGATATTGTGCGTTTGAAGGATGAGAATCAGAAAGAGTTCGCTCTGGGTATGATTAATTATTGTGCTGATGATTTATTAAAAATCATGGGTCTGCAATCGCAGGAAATTGAGCAGGTATTAGGCTATAACTATGGCATGGAAGTGGTGCACCACAACAATCTGTTATTTCTTTAATCGGTAAGGTGACAAAATGATTGATTTACTCAAAATTGGGCGAATATCCCGCAAAACAGCACGAAAATTGTCTCAAATTACAACACAACAGAAAAACAAATTTCTGGCACTATTAGCAGAGCAATTAAAAAACAATGCAGAATTTATTCTTGCAGCCAATCAGGCGGATATCGAACAGGCGCAATCTGCAGGAATGACCGCAGCGTTGATTGATCGTTTATTGTTGACTCAGGGACGACTGGATAGCATGGCAAAGGACCTGGAGGATTTGATTCTGATGCCTGACCCGGTGGGGGAAATCATCGAAACGAAAATCCTATCGAGTGGCATCAAAGCCAGCAGGATGCGGGTACCGTTGGGGGTGATGGCTGTGATTTATGAAGCACGCCCGAATGTAACAGTCGATATCAGCGCCCTGGGGATAAAGTCTGGCAATGCTGTGATTTTACGCGGTGGTAAGGAAACCCTAGCCAGTAATAAAGCCCTGGTGCAGGTGATTCAAAACAGTCTGGAAGCTGTTGGAATTCCTGTTGAAGCTGTCCAATTTATTGATGATCCAGATCGTGAACTGGTCAATCAATTGGTGCGCATGGATCAATACGTGGATATTCTGGTACCTCGCGGTGGTAATACCCTGCAGGATTTCTGTAAAGACAATGCCACCATGCCGGTCATGATTGGAGGAATTGGCATTTGCCACCTGTTTGTGGATGAATCAGCAAACCTGGATAAGGCGGTGGAAGTCATCCAAAATGCCAAGGTTCAGCGGCCATCGGTGTGCAATGCATTGGATACCTTGCTGGTACATGAGAGCATAGCTCAGGAGTTTCTACCCAAAGTTGCTGTACGTTTGCTTCAGGATAAAGTTCAACTAAAGTGTGACGTTAAATCATTGGAAATTTTTGGCACTGAATTTAAGAATGAGATTCTACCCATAGAGGAAGGTGATTTTGACCGCGAATGGTTAAGCCTGGTTTTGGGCACCCGTGTGGTTTCTTCGATCGATGAAGCCATCGACCATATTCACCTGCACAGCACCCAGCATTCGGATGGTATTTTGACAGAAGACCCTGAAAATGCCAGGCGGTTCGTGGCTGAGGTTGATTCTGCTGCGGTGTATGTAAATGCCAGCACGCGTTTCACCGACGGAGCGCAACTGGGTTTGGGCGGTGAGGTCGCAGTCTCCACGCAGAAGCTGCATGCGAGAGGTCCAATTGGTCTTGAAGGGCTCACAACCTACAAATGGATCCTGGAAGGGGATTATACGGTTAGGCAGTAGACCTAAGGCAAAAATTGATTTGTTTGGTGCATTGCACTTGGAGTCAAACCTTTGCAGACACATCCTGAAAGCCTGGTAGATAAATCATAGTGGCAAAAGTGCATTGCACATTCTTTTTTTAAGCCTCGAAGTGTAGAGTACCAGGATCAGCAGGTGTAATACACTTCTGCTGGGATAGTCCACAATGGCTTAGGGTAATTGTACGAGGTCAGACCTTAGTGTGAGAAAATTGTGGGAGATAATCTGTATCAAGGAGAGATTTTACGATTCGGCAAGGCTTAATAAATCCCACTTCACCTGCTGTCTGGCTTTAACCAGATTACTTGTATTATCTAAGAATTTCACTTGCTAGTATTGTATTGTATACAAGGTGCAATGCACTTCTGGATTGTTGATGATCAGGATTTTTGGTGAATTACGGAGTTTCTTGATAGTCTTTAAGTGCAATGCACCAAAACTGGAAGTGCAACACATCTTCAATAAGGTGTGTTGCACTTTTCTTGTTTGTTATTTTTATTGTTTTTTCACTGTGGTGCCAGTTTTTTAAAATCTAACACCTAACACCTAAAACCTAATCCCTACTTATTCATCTTTCCCAGGGCGTTCATGAATGTGCTGGTCACCAGTTGCGTGGATTGTTGGCGGTGTGGGCTGGATCCCATACCACTGGCTGCAACAAAGGCATTAATCAAAGCATTCATGCCAGTTTTGCCCTGTTGTTTTGCCTGGAAATATGCCATTCCTGCTGTGACCAGATCACCGATATCCAGACCATCGCTGAGACCGCCACTAGATTGTTGTTGAGAAGAACCGGTCAAACCGCCCAGTAAAGATCCAAGCAGATCACCACCGGGTGTGGATTGCGCCTGGGGTTGTTGTGATGGAGTCTGTCCACCACCCAGGAGCGAACCCAGCAAATCCTCCATACTTCCGGCAGGTTGTGAGGTAGACTGACTGCCACCCATGAGAGAGCCAAGCAAGTCAGCCATATCGCCACCTTGTGTTGGAGCTGATTGTCCTCCACCCAACAATGAACCCAACAAATCACCCATGCCGGATGATGGCTGCTCTGCTTGTTGAGGAGCTGTTTGTCCTGCACCCAGAATCGTTTGCAATAAGGACAGGGCTGACTTCGTATCAACATTCTGCCCCTGAAATTGTGACGCAGCTTTCTGCAATCCCTGGGAATAAAGCTGGGCTGAACCATTGTTGGCGTTTTGACTCAACTTCTGAGCAGCAAAATTCAACATTTCGCTGGCATCGCTACCTTTTTTTGCCTTCATGGCATTGGTGATCGTTTTGAACGTATCCACCATATGATCACCATGGTCATGATTGTAGGTATCAACCTGATTCAATGTTTCCTGATTCTTGCTTAATGTTCTGGCAACCTGGGAAAAGACCTTTACTAGATCTACATTCTGTTCCGTCATTTGATTAATTTTCTCGCTTACTTCTTTTTCAATTCATCAGGCAGTGGTGGAATTTCAATTTCGGTTCCGGTTTTAATGTGATTGGGATGATCTCCAATGATGTGTTTGTTGTGCTCATAAATCAAGCGCCAGTAAGCTTCTTTCATGGAACCATAGTGTTTGTATGCCAGTTCTGCATAAGTGTCCTGGTTGGTCCAAACGTGTTTAATGGTGGCAGCTTTAATGGCTTCTTCTTCGGCTTTCTTTTTCTCCAATTCTGCTCTTTTTGCAGCAGCTTTTTCTTCCTGTTCTTTTCTGATACGTTCCAAATTTTCTTGTGCTTTCTTCTGCGCAGCTGCAATTTTTGCCTTTTCTGCGGCTTCTGCTTTTGCTTTGGCGGCAGCTTCACCTCGTGCTGCTGCAGCTTCGGCTTTTGCTTTACGTTCAGCTTCCGCTTTAATTTTTTCTGCTGCTAATTTCTTTTCTGCTTCTTCCGCGGCCGCTTTCTCATCGCGGTCCGTCAAGGCATCGATTGCCTGGTCCAGTAAACTTTTCTTTTTATCCTCAGTCATATTGACCTTCCTTTCATAAAATTGTTTACGTAAACCTATTGTAGACCTCTTAGGAAGTAAAATCAAACAGAATTTATAACTATTTAATAACATGTACAAATCGGTTATGATTGTAAAGAAATGAAATTAGAATTATTTAGATTTTCTTTGCTGATAGGAATGTTTATCACCCTCTCTGGATGCATGTCTGATTCTGGTGAAAGTATTATTAACATTCCGGTCTTCGAAGTTGAACCTACATCCCAAAGGATAGGTACACAAACAAATTTACCTGCATCAATGCCATCTTCTACCTTAACAACGATGATTTCAACTCCTTCAGCATCCGGAACTCCTCAGCCGACTTCGACACCGGTTTATTTTTCCGGAGCAGGGGATATATCCATTTGTGGGCAGTTGGGTGATGACCAGACGGCTACAATTCTTTTAAATCAGGTTGGAAGTGGTTTATATTTTTCAGCCGGAGATAGCTCCAATGAGAATGGCTTGATGTATGAATACCAGAATTGTTTCGGCCCATCCTGGGGACAATTATTACCCGATCTTCGGGTGGTTCCTGGGAATCACGATTATTACAGCAATCCATTGGAAAATTACTGGACTTATTTTGACGGTATTGCTGGAGAACCGGGTAAAGGCTGGTATTCTTTTGAACACGGTGACTGGCATATCGTGATGTTAAACTCAAATTGCGGATATGTGGGTTGTGGTCCTTCTTCCGAACAGATAGCCTGGTTGAAACAAGATTTAACGCTCAGCAAAAACCAATGTTCCCTGGCAATCTGGCATCACCCGCGTTTCAATTCTGGTATCGCCGGAAATGCGGATTGGTTGTACACTTTCTGGGATGTGCTCTATGAGCATGGTGTGGATGTGGTGGTGAATGGGCATGACCATCATTATGAACGCATGGCAAAAATTAATCCGCAAGGTGAAGAAGATCGCATCTTCGGTGTGCGCTCATTTATTGTCGGGACCGGGGGAGCTAGCCACTATGGTATCGACCAGATCCAACCATTCAGTGAAGTGCGCATCACCGATCATTTTGGGATTATCCAGTTTGAATTGAAACCCAGGAGTTATGCCTGGCAATTTATTAATGTGGAGGGTGAGGTAATGGATCGTGGCTCAGATGTCTGTTCGCCTGACCCGCAAGAATTTGAATTCTCCTACCAATAAATTTTAGAAAAGACCGGTTTCAATAGAATTATTGATTACAGATCAAACGACTCCGAAAGTTGTTTTTGTGCTTCCATTTCCCGGATTTTCTTTTCGATCAGTTTTTCAAGGGATTGTTGGTAATGCATCATTTCGTATCCCTGCATGACAGCTGCCACCTGGGCGACACCAATCGCAATGATAGCAATTGTTAAAATGATCGCCACCCAGAGACTCCAGATAAAAATTTTCTCCTGGGCGTTATCCAGAGAACTCTTAATTTCTCGCATATTGGTTTGATAATCATTGATGACGGTTTGTGCTGCTGTCAAATCGCTCTGGAATTCGGAAAAACTGGTGGCGATTTCATCAATCCCGTTTTTAAGAGATAACAGGTTATCGTTGCTATCGGAAAGAGAATCAGAAATGTCATTCATCGAATCTGGCATATCGGTGAGTGTCTCCCCGATTTCCTTCAATGCGGTATTTAATGGTTTGGGAGGTGCATATTCAATCCCTAATAAAGGGATTTTGGAGAGACCATATAATAAATTATCGATGATCAACGCTGAGCTTTGCGCTGCCACCACTGAAAGTTTGGTGTTCTCCAGTGTGTCTTTTATGTCTCCTTTAAACAGATCGGAGAATGAACCGATTAATTTACTGGTATCCTCCATGGACTGAGCCATCATCAAGGTTGAATCCTCCAATGAAGTCATGCTCTTTTTTACATTCGTCAGGCTGGAATCAATGATATCCAGACCAGAGCTGGTTGTATTCACGATTTTCTCAGCAAACAGGAGAGTATCATACACCTGCGTTGCGACAGGCAAGCGCAATCGCCAGACTTGCACCAGCGCAAAAACGGAGACAAGCAAACCAATGACTGAGAGAAATATCAGGATTATTCCAAAAACTTTTCGGGGAAAATTCATATTAAACCTTCCGTAAAACGATCCATAGATCAATTGTAATTGATTTTCGGAACTAATCTAGCTGATAACCTGTAGATTTCCACTTGATTTCAGTTTGTTGAATGCGGTCTTCCGATATAATCAATCTATCAATAATCAGGAGTGAATGGTGAAACAAATAGAAATGGTAAATTATGTACACTTATGGCGCGATCTGGTGAGATTAGGCGAAGAAAGAAGGAAACGCAAAACAAAAAACCACTCAAAAGATCAATGGCATGGTAAAGCAGCCAATTTTGACCTGAGAGTCAGTGAGCGTTGGCAACAACAAGACTCCAGCCGTGCGTTTGTATTACAAACATTAACTGAATTTCCAGAACCCACGGTCTTGGACATTGGCGCGGGTAGTGGAGCCTGGGTCAGTCTGATGTCACCGTTTGCAAAAACGGTCACGGCCATTGATCCATCTGAAAGTATGTTGGCTCAATTGGAACGAAGGATCGAGGAAGAGAAATTATTGAATGTCAACATCATAAAAGGCTGCTGGCTGGAGGTAAAGGTTGAGAAGCATGATATTTGTTTTTGTTCGCATGCCATGTATGGCGCGGACGATCTACCAGCATTTATTCGTGGGATGCAAGAGTCAACCAATAAGCGCATCATCCTATTGATCCGCGCACCCGGCGAAGAAGGATTAATGGCACAGGCGATGAATATGGTCTGGGGACATCCGTATGACAGCCCCAATTATCAGATTGCGATCAATATTCTTTGGCAAATGGGCATCTTTCCAAACGTGATCATGGAAAAGGATCATCTCTGGAAACCCTGGTCACATGCTTCATTGGAAGACGCTTTGATCGAGATGAAAAATCGCCTGGGGTTATTTGACAATCAGGAATGGGATAATCAATTGCGGGATTTATTAAAATCCAGTCTGCTATATCAATCAGGAGAATATATCTGGCCAACAGCCATGCGCACCGCTCTGCTGTATTGGGATGTGTAATAAACAAAGATAATTGATTCGTGTAGCCATTTTAATCTTTTCAAAACAAGCAATTATTAATTTTAATAATTGCTCAGTATGGTGATAGATCGCCATTCTACCTTATAATAAGACCAATAAGGATCATTGCAAGCATGAATAAATTTATCAAAAATTGGCAACGAGTTCTGTTCTTTGGGTTGGGGGCAGTGATTGGATTGGAATTCAGTAATGCTTTTCATCCCAGCCTGCGCAGCCGGTTGATGTATACTTTGGTACGCCTGTTGCATAAACCGATCATGCCGGAAGAACTTGAAAAGCATCGCAGTTATCTGGATCGGCTGCAGGAGCTGGTTCCGCCACCATTAAAAATTGATCCCAATCCGGTTAATGCGAACGGGATTCCCTGTGAGTGGGTGCTGCCGGAAAACGACATCCCAACCCAGGTTGTTTTTTATTTGCATGGGGGTGGTTATACGACCAAAATACCGGTTCTGCACCGCAACTTTCTCTACCAGTTAGCACAGGGGAGCAAAGCCCAATTTTTAATGGTGGATTACCGCCTGGCACCGGAACATCCTTTTCCCGCTGCATTGGAAGATGCGCTGGTAGCTTATGATTGGCTTGTGCATCAGGGTTGGGATCCGGAACAGATTTTGTTTGCTGGTGACTCTGCAGGTGGAGGTTTAACCCTGGCTACATTGCTGGCACTGCGAGATATGGACAAGCCTTTACCCGCTGGAGCGATTTTTATTTCCCCGTGGACGGATTTAACTGGCAGTGGAGAGTCGAACACGCTTCTGAAGGATCTGGATGTGATGTTATCCTGGGAAAACTTACAGGAAAGTGCTCTGGATTATGCCGGGAAGGAGCCATTATCCCACCCATGGATCTCGCCTTTGTTTGGCGATTTCAAGGGATTACCGGATAGCTTAATTCTGGTGGGTGGGCGTGAAATCCTGATGGATGATTCTACCCGACTG
>ENA-OSEO01000864-OSEO01000864.1-sediment-metagenome-genome-assembly--contig:-NODE-864-length-66648-cov-6.925193_pt1 | contig 66648 bp, 54 predicted proteins | sample MGYA00237883_ERZ534232 | MGnify/ENA metagenome assembly ERZ534232
CCCTGCATGGCCATCACCTTGGTGATCGCCGCTGTCAGCGTGGTCTTGCCATGGTCTACGTGCCCGATTGTCCCCACATTGACGTGAGGCTTGTTGCGCTCAAATACGACCTTACCCATGCCGATCTCCTTTCCTCAGCCAAGGGCCCACACTACGGAGCCCGTTCTTGACGGACGCAAACGTTAACATTATACGAATCGCCTCAGTCTTGGCAAATGCTCACTGCTTCCAGATTCTGGCTCTCGTTCACTTCTATCGCACACCCAGGATCCGGTTAGACACTTCGACGGGTACACGTCCGTAATAATCAAACTCTAGCGTGAACGCTCCGCGCCCCTGTGTTCCTGACCGCAAGTCAGTGGCATAGCCAAAGGTCTCTGCCAGTGGAATGTGCCCTCGAACAGCCTGCATCCCCCCGATTCGCGGCTCCATGCCCTCGATCTCACCACGTCTCGCGTTCAGATCGCCGATCACGTCACCGAGGTTCTCCTCGGGAACCACGACCTCGATCCGCATATAGGGCTCGAGCAGAACGGGGCTCGCTTCGCGGGTGGCTCTGTTAAAGGCCATCACCGCAGCGCTCTGCAGTGCCCCCTCTGCGCTCTGATCCTCAACATAGCTGGCGTCAACCAGCTCCACCTGCACATCTACCAGCGGATAGCCCGCCAGTACGCCCCCGGCCATCGCCTCATGGAGGGCCGTCTCGATGCTCTTGATAAAGGCCGGCGGCACTCTACCGGGCGCGAGCCCGTTCACGAACTTAAAGTCGCCCCCCTTGGGGAGCGGCGTCAGCCGCACCTTGACCCTGGCCTGCAACGTGTGTGCACCGCGCTGGGCCAGAAACTCTTCCTCAGCCTCTACCGAGCGCGTGATCGTTTCACGGTAGGCCACCTGGGGCCGACCCACCTTGGCCTGAACCCGGAACTCGCGGATGAGTCTCTCCACAAGAATCTCGAGATGGAGCTCCCCCATACCGGAGATGATCGTCTGTCCAGAGTTCTCATCCGTGCCGACCCGGAATGTCGGATCTTCGTCCATCAGCGACTTGAGCGAGTCGATCATGCGCGCCTCGTCGGCCGCTGTGCGCGGCTCGATCGCAACATAGATCACTGGCTCCGGAAAACGGATAGACTCTAGAACGATCGGGTGTGCAGCATCGCAAAGCGTGTCGCCTGTAAAGGTAAACTTGAGTCCACCCAACGCGGCGATATCGCCCGCGGTGACGACATCCACTTCCTCACGCCGGTTGGCGTACATCTGAAGCGGTCTGCCGACACGTTCTCTGCGGTCTTTGGTGGGATTATAGGTCGAGGAGCTGGCGCGGAGTGTGCCAGAATAAACGCGGAAATAGGCTAGTCTTCCAACAAAAGGGTCGGTGACGATCTTGAACACGAGCGCGCAAAACGGCTCCTGTGGATCGGCATGCCGCACCACGATCTCCTCACTGCCCGGACGAACCCCCTTGATCGCGGGAACATCGAGCGGAGAAGGAAGATAGTCTACAATGGCGTCCAGAACCGGCTGTACACCCCGATTGCGCAGCGACGCCCCGCATAGAACGGGAACGAGCTGATTGGCGAGCGTCGCTTTACGCAACGCCACCCGCAATTCCTCTGCGCCAAAATCCTCCCCTTCCAGATACTTGTCCAGCAAGACGTCATCCGTCTCGGCGATGCTCTCAACCAATATCTGGCGCTTGGTCTCGACCAGGCCAACCAATTCGTCCGGCACAGTGCCCACTATGGGCTCCGCACCCAGTTCATCCTGGTAAAGGTGGGCTCGCCGATCCAGCAGGTCGACAAACCCGGCAAAGGAGGACTCGGCACCGATAGGCACCTGTATCGCCACAGGCACAGCTTCCAGGCGCTCTCGAATCATATCGATACTGCGCCAAAAGTCGGCTCCGGCCCTATCCATTTTGTTAATGAAACAGATTCGCGGAACGCTAAAGCGATCCGCTTGCCGCCAGACTGTTTCGGACTGGGGCTCTACCCCTTGAACGGCATCGAAGATAACCACGCCTCCATCCAGCACACGCAGGCTGCGCTGCACCTCAGCGGTAAAGTCGATGTGTCCGGGCGTATCGATAATGTTAATGCGGTGATCCCGCCAGAAGCAGGTAACTGCTGCCGAGGCTATTGTGATGCCTCGCTCACGCTCCTGCTCCATCCAGTCGGTGACGGTGGTCCCGTCATCCACGTTCCCCATCCGGTAGGTTCTACCGGTGTAGAACAACATCCGTTCGGTGGTCGTGGTCTTGCCCGCGTCGATATGGGCAATGATACCTATGTTGCGAACGTGCCCCAGTGCTTGCCCTGTCTCCACCGGTAAACCACCCTTTGCTATGAACCATCCCCAGGAGGGCTATGATCACCGCGCCAGCTGGAAACCGGACCGAGACGGACGAGCCGTCAGTGCGGGCAGCCCCCTACCAGCGGTAGTGAGCAAACGCCTTGTTGGCTTCCGCCATGCGATGGGTATCCTCACGCCTCTTGACGGCGTTTCCTGTATTCTGAGCGGCGTCCATAAGCTCGGCTGCCAGCTTGTCAGAAAAGGCCTTGCCGGGCCTGTTGCGCGCCGCTTCAAGTAGCCAACGCATGGCCAACGAGCTGCGGCGATCAGGAGCCACCTCGATCGGCACCTGGTACGTCGCGCCGCCTACCCGTCGAGGCTTGACCTCGATCACCGGACCAGCGTTGCGCATCGCCTGCTCAAAGACTTCCAACGGCTGCCGACCGGTGCGATCCTCGATCGTATCGAAAGCATCATAGACCAGCCTGGTGGCGGTGCTTCTCTTGCCCCGCTCCATCACCTTGCTGATGAATGACGCCAATTCGCGACTGTGATAGCGCATATCAGGCTTTACTGGCCTTCGCTCTGGCCGATAACGTCTCGGCATTCCCGATCCTCCTAAACCATCAACTCGAAATCTGGCACAACTTGCGCAGATTCTGCCGGGACCTACTTGGGCTTTTTGGTTCCGTACTGCGACCGGCCACGGGAACGACCCTCAACACCCGAGGCGTCCAATGCGCCACGTACGATGTGGTACCGCACGCCGGGCAGGTCTCTCACGCGACCACCCCTGACCAGAACCACCGAGTGCTCCTGCAGGTTGTGCCCCTCGCCGGGGATATATGCATTCACTTCAACCCCGTTGGAAAGTCGCACCCTGGCGATCTTTCGCAGAGCCGAGTTGGGCTTTTTGGGGGTCATGGTGCGCACAAGCGTGCAGACGCCACGTCGCTGCGGCGAGCTCACCTTGGACTGCGTCCTGACGCCACGAAGCGAGTTATACGAGTAACTCAGCGCAGGTGACTTGCTCTTGTTCTTGGGCGATTTACGCCCTTTTCGTATCAACTGATTGATGGTCGGCACTTGATCCTCCCGGTACCCTCACTCACACGTGTCTCGACTCACGGTTTTTCAGTATAGCAGCGCACGCTGAGACTGTCAAAGAACGTGCACAGGCCCGCAGGCCTTGCACGTTCTCTAGCACATCCTTACGATGACGGGCCAAATCCAAGGCCAAAGCCCAGATTCGGCAGAATGTCCACGGTCTCGCCACGGCCAAACTGCATGCGCTCACCGTCGGCGTTGGCGACCTCCACCGACAGCCCCAGCGACTGAAGCTCCTTCACCAGCACCCGGAAGGATTCGGGGATTCCAAATCCCTCAATGGGCTCGCCCTTGACAATTGCCTCATACGTCTTGACACGGCCGGTGACATCGTCCGACTTGATGGTCAACATCTCTTGCAGCGTATAGGCCGCGCCGTAGGCTTCCAGCGCCCACACCTCCATCTCTCCGAAACGCTGTCCGCCAAACTGGGCCTTGCCGCCCAGAGGCTGCTGCGTCACGAGAGAGTAAGGGCCCGTGGAACGGGCATGCACCTTGTCCTGAACCAGGTGAGCCAGCTTGAGCATGTAGATGACACCTACCGTGACGGGCTGATCAAAGGCGTCCCCCGTCTGGCCGTCATACAGCACCACCTTGCCCGTTGTGGGCAGAGGCAGCTTGGTCTGATGCCCAACCTCGATGGCCCTGGCATCCACACCCTGCCGATCCAGGCCGCTGACGTCATGACCCTGATCCTGCAGCCAGAGCCTCAAACACACCTCGCGGGCGAGATCGTCCATCTCCTGGCGCCGATCGGAGGTAAGGCCACTGTTATCGTATGAGAGCATATCGTCGGACTTGAAACCCTGGTCTTCCAGCCAATGAGCAAGCCAGGTTCGCCGCGCAGTGACATAGTCACCCAGGATAGCGTCGACTTCGCCGGGGTCCATCCCCTTGTCTAACAAGTACTCGCCCATGTAAATGTTGCGAGCCTCGGCATCATCACGAAGGCTGGTCGTATCGACGCCGTTCTCCGCCAGGAACGGCCAGGCCGCCTCCCCGAGGGCAAACCAGGCGCGATCGATGAGCCACGCACGCGCCAGCTCGGCAGCGATCTCGTCCTCTGTTGCGCCATCCGATGTGGGCGTAGCGACGCGAATACCCAGTCGGTCCGCCGCCCATCCAAGATGCGTCTCGAGCACCTGGCCCACATTCATGCGGCCAGGCACACCCAGCGGGTTCAGAATGATCTGAACCGGCGTGCCATCCTCCAGGAAGGGCATGTCCTCGATCGGAACGACCTTGGAGATGACGCCCTTGTTGCCATGGCGGCCGGCCATCTTGTCGCCCTCGGTCAGCTTGCGGCGCTGGGCCACGCCGACGCGCACAGCACGCTCCACGCCAGCGGGCATTTCGCGGTTGTCATCGCGGTCAAAGACCTTGACCTCAACCACTTTGCCTTCCTCGCCGTGCGGCAGGCGCAGTGAAGAGTCGCGCACGTCTCGCGCCTTTTCGCCAAAGATGGCGCGCAGCAGCTTTTCCTCCGGGGTCAGCTCGGTCTCGCCCTTGGGCGTGATCTTGCCGACGAGGACATCGTTAGCGCGCACCTCGGCACCAACGTAGATGATGCCCTCATCATCCAGATTGGCCAGCACGTCCTCACCCACGTTCGGAATGTCGCGGGTGATCTCTTCAGCTCCCAGCTTGGTGTCCCGAGCCTCGATCTCGTGCTTTTCCAGGTGAATGGACGTGAACGTGTCTCGACGAACCATCTCTTCACTGATCAGGATGGCGTCCTCAAAGTTGCCACCCTCCCAGGACATGAACGCGCACAGCACATTCTGCCCCAACGCCAGTTCCCCATCCTCGGTCGAGGACGTATCCGCCACGACCTGCCCCGACACCACATACTGACCCTTGTCCACAATCGGGTGGTGATCGATGCAGGTCGACTGGTTCGAGCGGTTGTACCGCCGCAGGTCGTGCACTTCCTCGCCATCGGGTCCGCTGATCACGATGCGCGAGCCGGTGACGCTGGTCACTTCACCCTCGATAGTCGCAGTGACCACCTGACCGGAATCCAGCGCGGCCCGATACTCCATCCCTGTGCCCACCAGCGGGGCCTCGGCCTGGATTAGCGGTACCGCCTGACGCTGCATATTAGAGCCCATCAAAGCACGGTTAGCGTCGTCATGCTCGAGGAACGGGATCAGCGCAGCCGACACGCCGACAACCTGCTTGGGGGAGACGTCCATGTAAGAGACCGTATCCACAGAGGCGATACGGAAGGTGTCATAAACGCGAGCCGATACCTGCTCCGTGAGGAACTGGCCGAGCGCGTCGATGGGCGAGTTGGCCTGCGCCACGACGTACCGCTCCTCCTCATCCGCCGAGAGGAACACGACTTGATCGGTCACATACGACCTGACCCGCCACTGCTCGCGGTCCATCGCCGCCATGCGATCGGCAAGCTCCGCCGAGATCGTCTCACCGGACTCGGCGAGCACCTCGCCGGTAGACTCATCGACTACATTCTCGCCCAGGATCCGGCCCGTCAGGCGCTCCGCCTCGTTCGGGCAAATCCGAGTCACGCGCCGGTACGGCGTCTCGATAAAGCCATACTCGTTGACCTCAGCAAAGGTGGCCAACCGGCCAATCAGGCCGATGTTCGGGCCCTCTGGCGTCTCGATTGGGCAAATGCGCCCATAGTGCGAATAGTGGACGTCTCGCACGTCAAAGCCTGCACGGTCGCGCTTGAGACCACCGGGCCCCAGTGCCGACAGTGTGCGCTTGTGCGTGAGTTCATCGAGCGGGTTGGTCTGCTGCATGAACTGCGACAGCTGGCTGCCGCCAAAGAACTCTCGCAAGACAGCCACCACTGGTCTCACGTTGATCAGCGAGATCGGCGAGAGCTGGTCTGGATCGCGGATGCTCATCCGCTCGCGAACCACACGCTCCATACGGAGGAATCCGACACGCAGTTGGTTCTGAATCAGCTCGCCAACCGTTTTGATCCGGCGATTGCCCAGATGATCGATGTCATCCGGATCCTCGATACCGTTGTTGACCTTGATGATCCGCGCGACGATTGCCACCAGATCCCGCTTTGTGAGCGTACGATGGGCCACAGGGATATCCAGGCCCAACCGGCGGCTCAGCTTGTAGCGGCCCACCCGGCCGAGGTCATAGCGCCGGGGGCTGAACAGCAACGTCTCAAGATAGTTACGGGCATTGTCCAACGTCGCCGGGTCGCCGGGGCGCATCCTGCGATAGAACTCTGAGATAGCCTCTTCGGCACCCTTTGTGCTGTCATACCCGATGGTCGTGCGCATGTAGGGACGATCGGGATCGTCATCAACATCCCGGAACAGAGCGAGCAGTTCCTCATCGGTGCCATCCTTAATCGCGACATCATCGATGCCATCAGAGACGGCACCGAGCGCGCGCAGCAGGATGCTCACAGGGATCTTGCGCTTGCGATCGACTTTGACAGAGATGATATCGCGACGGCTGGTGTCAAACTCGAGCCATGCCCCGCGATCCGGGATGAGCTTGGCCATGCACATCTGGCGGCCCGTGGCCCGATCCTCATCCAGCGTGAAATAGGCCCCGGGGGAGCGGATCAGCTGGCTGACGACAACACGCTCTGCACCATTGATGATAAAGGTGGCGTTTTCGGTCATCACCGGGAAATCGCCCATGTACACATCCTGCACGATGGGCTGATCGGTCTCACGGTTGTACAGGAGCACCTTGACATACAGCGGGGCCGCGTAAGTAGCCTCGCGCTCACGGCACTCTTCTTCAGAGTATGGCGGCTCCTCAAAGTGATACTCTAGATTGAACTCCCCGTTGATCTGCTCGTCATACCCGGGAAAGTGCATCTCGAGATTCTTGTTAAAGCTGACGATGGGGGAGATCTCATTAAAGAGTTCCCGCATTCCCTCTTCCTGGAACCAGTTGAAGGATTCCTGTTGGGTCTTGATCAGATCGGGGATCTCGTGCACCTCAGGGATACGCGCATAGGACTTGCGTACCTTGAGCCTTCCGTTGAGACTTTTGCCGTGCACTGTTGCTGAGATTGTCATATAGTGTCGCTCTCCTTGAGAAGAAGTATACCCCAGGCAGGGGCACTCTTCGCTCGCCTGGATACTGGCCGTCTACGCCGAAACGGCAAGCCAGAGCTGCCCTCTGATACAAACGTCAGAATGCAACTGTGCTTGCCCGAAAAGAGTGGAAATTCGTCCTTGCAGAAACGGTAGAATGTGCGATGACCTCGCGTTCACGCCGGTGACATGGGCATCCGATCCTGCCAACTAGCGAAAAGGCAGTATAGCACGCCCCTGTTCAGTGTCAAGTTAGCCGGGCATGCTTTATGTCCGCACATTACCGTTACGGCAGTGCTCCAGAGCCGGAATCACGCATCGCTCACACGCCGGTCCATCAGATCGTCGACCTCGCGCTTGAGCGCCTCGAGATCAGAGAACGACCGGTAGACGGAGGCGAATCGTACATAGGCGACCTCATCGAGCTCCCTGAGTCGGTCGATGACCATCTCACCGATCAGGCGACTGGGAACCTCCGCCTTGCCCAGATTGTACAGGCCGGTCTCTACGTTCGTCACCAGTTGCTCGATATCTTCAGTGGAAATCGGCCTTTTGGTGCAGGCGCGAAGCACGCCGTCAAAGAGCTTTTGCCGGTCGAACGGCTCACGCCTGCCATCGCGCTTGACAACCAGCAAGTTCACTTTGGCCACCTGTTCGTAGGTCGTAAACCGCTGTTTACAGCCCTGGCACTCGCGTCGCCGGCGGATGCCATCTCCGACTTCACGGGTGTCCAACACGCGGGAATCTGTGCTTGCGCAAAACGGACACTTCATCGGCGCTACCGCCTTACTTTCTGCGCGACTTGTGTCTCAAGAATGGCGGGATATCCCAGTCATCTGCATCCGCATTCTGTGCGGGAAATTCGACCACGCGGCTCCGAGATTTGGTCTCCTGAGGCTCCTTGGGCGCAGCGGCGCGCACTATAGCGGCAGCGGAGCGAGGCTGTCCGTCAAAGCCAGTGGCGATCACCGTGATCTGAATCGCGTCGCTGAGCGTCTGATCAACGGCCGCACCAAAGATGATGTTCGCATCCTGATCCACCATCTTGCGGATCACCTCGGCAGCATCGTTGACCTCAAATAGCGTCATGTTGGCACTGCCCTTGATGTTAAAGAGCACGCCACGGGCACCATCGATGCTGATATCCAGTAATTGGCTGTTAACAGCCTGCATGGCGGCGTCCACTGCCCGATGCTCGCCCTTGCCCTGGCCGATGGCCATGAGCGCCGATCCGCCATTGCCCATGATCGAGCGCACATCATTAAAATCCACGTTCACGAGCCCTGTGCCCGTGATGAGGTCCGACACACCCTGAATACCCTGCCGCAGCAGATCGTCAGCGGTCAGGAAAGCATCCTTGACCGAAGCGCGAGGGTCGATGATCTGCAATAGCCGGTCGTTGGGGATGACCACAAGCGTGTCAACCTTCTCCCTGAGCCTGGTGATGCCCTCCATCGCCAGTGTCGTGCGCCGCCCTCCCTCAAAGCCAAAGGGCCGCGTCACCACCGAGACGGTCAGCGCCCCCATCTCTTTAGCGAGGGACGCCACCACGGGTGCACCACCGGTGCCGGTTCCGCCACCCATGCCAGCGGTCACGAACACCATATCCGCACCCTCGAGCAGTTCCTTGATGCGCCCGGCCGACTCTTCAGCGGCCTTTTCGCCCAGCGCCGGATCGCCACCGCATCCCAGGCCGCGCGTCGCCTTGTCGCCCAGGCGCAGCCGGGTCGGCGCCTGCGAGTTTGCCAGCGCCTGCCCGTCGGTGTTGAGTGCGATAAACTCTACGCCGCGTACGCCGACCTCGATCATGCGATCGACAGCGTTGGAGCCACCTCCGCCAACGCCTACGACCTTGATCTCTGCGTTACTCCCAAGATCGAACCGTGAATCTATCATTCTCACCCCCTGTTCTTGACGACCACCGCTCAGGGCATCAACTTGCGAAATAGACTGCGCAACCATCCTCTTACCGACCGGTCGGCGCGCAGCACCACCGGCTCGGGCTTTTCGCTCGCCGCCTTCATCCCCCAAAGCAACAGACCAACTGCCGTCGCATAGGCCGGATTGCTGATTGCCTCGACCACACCGTGCAGCCGGTGCGGGGTGCCGAGTCGCACTGGCATCTGAAGCTCCCGCGACGCAACCTCCCGAATGCCTCGCAGGTCCGCGGTGCCGCCGGTCAACACGATACCTGCCGGCAGCAGATCCTCATAGCCAGACCGCTTGATGTCGCGAGCGATGAGGCTGAACATCTCCGCAACCCGCGCCTCGACAATCTGGCAGAGCTCCCGCCGCGACAGCTTGGCCATGTTCTCATGTCCAAACACCGAGAGCTCGATTACCTCGTTCTCATCTACCTCGTTTGGCACGGCATGAGCGTAGCGCACCTTGGCCTTCTCGGCGGAGGTAAAGGGCGTGCGCAGAAGCAGGGCGATATCGTTAGAGATGTGATTTCCGCCCAGGTCAAAGACCATCGTCTCCCAAACGCTGCCTTCGAGATACGTCGCCAAATCGGTGGTCCCGCCGCCAATGTCGATCAGGACCACGCCCATCCGGCCCTCTTCCTCGTTAAGCACCGCCAGCGCCGAGGCCAGTGGCTGAAAGACTGACTCGACAACCTTGATCTGGTTGCGCTCGACGCAGTGCTCGAGGTTCTGAATGCAGGTCTCTGAACCCGTGACGATGTGCGCCTCGACCTCCAGGCGGTAGCCCATCAACCCGATCGGGTTCTTGATGCCCGCCTGTCCATCGATGATGTACTCGCGCGGAATCGTGTGCAGAATGCGCCGGTTATGCGGCCTGGCGATGGCCTCTGCATCCTCCATCACCCGCTCAATATCCTCACGATCGACGGGGCGATCTCCCCTGCCAATCGACACCGCTCCCCGACTGTTCTGAGAGGAGATGTGGCTGCCACTGATACCCAGGTAGGCCTCGGATATCGTATAGTGAGCCATGTTCTGCGCTTTGCGCACCGATTCCTCGATCGAGCGCGTGGCAATGTCGACGTCCGTGATCACGCCACGGCGTACCCCGCGAGAGGGCACCACGCCCATGCCGATCACATTCAGCAGACCATTCTCCCCCACCCTGCCAATCAGGGTGCAGATCTTGGTCGATCCAACATCGATTCCTGCGATAATGCGTTCCACGCTGAACGTGCCTCCTAGCCCGAACCCATCTTGATGGCAGGGCGTCGCTCATTCTTTAGATCTATATAGACCACCTCTGCGCCCTCAGTCGCCAGTGCTGCCGTGAGTTCACGGAGCACAGCAACTTTGTACGCGGGGTTGCCATCGGAACCGAGATAGACAGGCCATCGGTCTGTGGTGACAAAGATGATAAGCCCATCTTCAAGAGTGTACTCGAAATCGCTCACGGCGGGCAGCGCTGCAATCGTCTGACGTACATAATCCCAGGGAACGCCAGCGATCCTGCTGCCGATCGAAACATCCAGACCGCTCCGGTCGTGTACTATGGGCAACTCGCCGTGCCCTCCCGCCAGGCTCAGCACCCGCCCCTCGTTGTCCAGCCACCAATAGCTGCCCTGACGTTCCCAGAGCAGCATGGCGCTCTTTTCTGTCACCTGAATGGTCACCCGATCCGGCAGCCTGGTCTGCACGCGAACCCGCTCAAAGCAGCCAAAGCCTGCCGATAGCGCCGAGGCCACGGCGCGGCCATTCAGTAAAAAGATCGGCTTACCGGCAAGTCCTGCCGCCGCGATAATCTCTTGCTCGTCGACCAGCGTTGCGCCCTTGACCGCGACGCTCCGCACCTGGAAGCGATCGTCCAAGAGAAACACGCCCAACAGCACACAGGAGAGCAGCAGCAGAAAGACGCTCGCGACCCAGCCGGAGCGCGGCGATGTCTGACGGTCACTGCCGGCGGATCCGCCGCGGACCGTCTGAGCCTCGGCCATGAGTCTCGTCTGAGAGCGTGTTGTCCGCTTCTGTGTCCGTCTAGCCATTCGCCATCCTAATGGTCGAACTCGTAGCGCGTCTGCGAGCGGTCTTTGTCCTCGCGCCGCTCGATCGCCAGTTCAATCAGCCGGTCCAACAACTGCGGGTAGGGCAAGCCACTGGCTGCCCAGAGCTTGGGATACATACTGATCTCGGTGAATCCCGGTATCGTGTTCAATTCGTTCACATAGAGCGCGCCCGAGAGCCGGTCCAGGAAAAAGTCCACGCGTGCCATCCCTGCGCAGTCGATCGCTGTAAAGGCGCGTATCGCCAGCGACTGGACCTCGCGCGTCTGCTCCTCAGATAGCCGGGCAGGAATCTCGAGCCCGGAGGCATTGTCCAGGTACTTGGCGCTATAGTCGTAGAACTCATTGGACGGGATGACTTCTCCAGGCAGCGAGGCGATCGGGTCGTCGTTGCCCAGCACGCTGCACTCGATCTCGCGGGCTTCAATGCCTGCTTCCACGAGCACTTTGCGGTCAAAGCGCGCGGCCAGATCAAGCCCCTGACGGAGTTCCTCACGATCATGCGCCTTGGCCACACCCACACTGGAGCCTGCGTTGGCAGGCTTGGTGAACACCGGATACGCCAGCGTGGCCTCTATCTCGGCTAGAACCCTCTCAGGCTCTGAAAACCAGCGCGCGCGAAGCACTGGCACATAATCCACGATGGGCAGGCCGTGGGCCTTGAGCACCGCCTTTTGTACGATCTTGTCCATACCCACGGCGGACCCGAGCACACCCGCTCCCACATATGCCAGGTCGGCGAGCTCGAGCAGGCCCTGCACCGTACCGTCCTCCCCGTAGGTCCCATGCAACACAGGGATCACCACATCGACCACGGGAAAATGCGCCGTGGCCGTACCCGGTACCAGTTCTCGCCCACCCTGCACCGCCGGCAACTCGTTGTTAGCGACCTCGCCGGGCAAAGCCTGGCCGTCCTCACCTGCCGCCAGCAATGCCATCGGATCGCCCTGCGTGATCCAGCGTCCTGTGCGATCGATGCCAACGGGATGGATCTCGTACCTGGACGTATCCAGAGCGTCCATCACGGAGCGGGCAGACGCGAGGGATACCTCGTGTTCACCAGAACGACCGCCGAACAGCACCGCGACCCGAATCTTGGCCATCATCCGCCTATGCCTTCCCGAATGAGGATGAGAGCACCGGCATTTCCTCGCCCCACTCACCGATAAACTGCACCTCTGGCTCGAGCCGCTGGGCAAAGTCACGCCAGACCCTCTCCTGAACATACTCAATCAACGCTGCGATCTCGCGAGCTGTGGCTCCCCCGGCATTCATCATAAAGTTCGCATGACGATCCGAGACCTGTGCGTTACCCATTCGAAACCCTTTGAGGCCCGCCTGCTCGATCAAAAAGCCCGCCGGGTACTGCTCAGTTCGCATAAAGGTGCTTCCTGCACAGGCGCCGCCCGGCGTGTGCGCCAGACGCTGCTCGGTGACCTGCCGCGCCCGCTCATGCAGCTCCGTCACGTCTGCCCGCACCAACTGGAGACGCGCGTCGAGCACGACCGTGCGCGGCCCCGATATGTCTTCACGCTTGAGCGCGCTCGTACGGTACCCATACCGCAACCAGTCGCGGGATACGCGCTCGGTACGCCCATCAGCATGGCAGAGCAGCGCGTCGATCAGGACGTCACCGATGTACCCTCCGTACGCACCGGCATTCCCCACCACGGCGCCGCCCAGCGTACCGGGGATACCCACCCCCCACTCCAGACCGCCCCAGCCTTTGTCGACGGCCTCCCGGGCAAGTTCACAGAACAGACAGCCTGACTCTGCTTCAAGCATGCCATCGTCACCAAGACTGTAACGCTGGCAGGCGTTGATGATCACGAATCCTCGGATGCCACGATCGGATACCAGTACGTTTGTGCCACTGCCCAGTACCATATAGGGGATGCCTGTTCGATTGGCAATCCTCACCCAATCGACCAACTCCTCCAGATTGCGGGCAGTTGCCAGTAAGTCTGCCGGCCCTCCCACAGCAAAGGAGGTGTGTCGCGACATGGGGACGTCAGTTGCCACGCGCCCCCCGTATCCGGCACGTTCCATTGCTTCCCTGAAACGTTGCAGCGCGTTCATGGTGTCCGCTCCTGGAGCGCTTCCAGCACGTGTTCACCGATCAGATAGCCATCGCCGGCCCCGAGGGTGATCAGCACATCACCCGGCGCGAGCCGGGCCAACAGATGCGCCTCCACACCGGCCGGGCTGCCGACGTGGCGCACCGCGGGATGATCGATAGCGGCGACCAGCGCCACGGCATCGGCGGCGCCGTGCACCTCGCGGCTTCGCGCAGCATATACGTCCGTGATAATCGCCTCATCGGCATCCTTCAGACAGGTCCGAAACGAGTCCCAGAGGGCCTGCAAGCGGCTAAAAGTGTGAGGCTGCACAACCGCCCACAGCCTCCGCCCGGGGTACCTTAATCGCGCCGCAGCGAGTGTCGCGGCAATCTCTGTCGGATGGTGGCCGTAATCGTCGATCACTGTCACGCCCCAGGCCTCGCCCTTGAACTCAAAGCGACGCCGCACGCCAGCGAATGTGGCCAGCGCGCCGCACGCGGTGGCCAACGGCACCCCGCAGCGCTGCGCCACGATCAGAGCAGCCGCGGCGTTCAGTGCGTTGTGCACCCCGGGCAGAGATAGCGAGCAGCGTATCAGAAGCTGCCCGCCAGTGAACAGCTCGAAATCTACGCCGTCAAGGGCGTTGGCGACAATGTTTGATACCACGTAATCAGCCGACGGATCCGTCCCATATGTGATGACATTGGCTCGATCAGCGCGCTCGGCGAGCAAACACCGGACTTGCGCCCCATCCACACACGCGACGATCGCTCCGTCCGGCCGGACCCTGTCCAGGAACACACTGTAGGCCTCGCGCATCTCTTCGATGTCGGCAAAGCAGTCGGGGTGGTCCATCTCGATGGTGGTCACAACCGCGATCTCGGGATCGAGGCCGTGGAACATGCGACCGTACTCATCGGCCTCAATAACAAACCAATCTCGCGAACCACCGGAGGCATTGGTGCCCAGGTCCTGAAGAATGCCTCCCACGATAAAGCCGGGGTCGAGCCCCGCCGCACGGAGCACCGCGACGATCATTCCAGTGGTCGTCGTCTTTCCATGGGTGCCCGACACGGCGATCGTCCTGTCTTCCTGTAGGAGCGCTTTGAGGAACTCTTTGCGCTCCAGAACGGGCAGCCCGGCCGCGGCCGCAGCCGCGATCTCCGGATTGCTCGCGGGCACGGCTGAAGACACCACGACCATGTCGGCACCAGCCACGGCGTCGGCGCAGTGCCCGATCGTCACCCTGACGCCAAGACGGGTGAGATCATCGGTGATCGGCGACTCGCGCAGATCGGACCCGCTGACCTGGTGCCCGCGCATGACGAGCACACGGGCGATGGCCGAGAGGCCAATCCCCCCGATGCCGATCATGTGGATGTGTTCGGGCACGTCAGCAAACAACTGTATTGCCCCTCTAGCGAATCACACGAGCGATAATCAGCGCCACCGCAAGAAAAAAGAGCCAACTCTGCCCCAGCAACAACGGCTGTCCCAGCAGGTTCAATGGCAGATATGCCACGAGAGAATTGGCTGTGCTGGACAGTCCCTCCACCGAGAACCCGAGAAACGGCAGAGCATAGTCCCAACGATCCAAATAGTACCAGACGGAACCGGCGATCAGATAGCCGTTCACTGCGCCAGTCAGCAGCCCCAACACCAGTCCCAGTACGCCGTAGAGACGCTCCCCGCGAAAGGCCAGCGTCTCACCTGCATAGGAAATGAACGCGGCACCAAGTATCACCACAACAAAGAACCAGGTCTGGATCGTCGCCGCAGACGTGACCTGCGTTCCCCCCGCTGCGGGAGCCATGACACGAGCAATGCCCTGCTCCAGCAGCGGCTCCAACAGGAAGAGCGCCAGCAGCACGATCAGCATGAGCGTCGTTACACCGAGCTCTCTCAAAAAGCCTCGTACGACGCCGATCAGGGCGAACAAGATCACCAGAGACCCAAAAAAGACTTCAATCGGTGCCACGATGCCTCCTCAGCCGGGTCCCCGGGAACGCCCCGAGGCGGTGTATAGGCCAAAGGCGATCAGCACGACGACCAGTACGATAAAGAACTGCACGCGAAACGTACCGCCATCAAATGTGCTCTGCACCTGCTCCGTTGAAAGCTGAATAAGCGCGATCGGCTCGGGAAACAGAATGGGCAACAAAAAGTAGACGATCGCCACGCCGTTCAAGGTCCCCACTGCAAACCCGAGCGCTCCGTCCAGAATACCGCTTCGAGCTCGGCCAAACCTCGCTGTCAACAGGTAAGCTGCCAACGCGATAGCGGAGAATAGGCCAACCTTGAGCATCTCGCGATTACGCTCGGTTTGGATCAGTTCCGGCGTGCCCCGTATTTCACGCCAGACCGCCGTCGGATCGTCTGCCCCAAGCCCTCCCTCCCTAGCAAAGCGCAGCAGATAGCTGAAACGATTGATCGGTGCTACCAGCGAATCGGTGAATATACCCACCACCGCGACCGCTGCCACCAGGAGAAGCAGCACAGTGAGCTCGCGACGCACCCCGCGCCTGTACCCGATCAGGCCGAATACACCGGCAACACAGGCAATGAGCAGATACTGGTTGATGGTCCAGGTAGCGACGTTTCCCACGTTAGCTACTCCCCCCGACACGAACAAGGCACGCCGCCAGACGATCGGCAGCGTCAGGAACTGCGATGGCCCGCATCGCCACAGACATCGTGGCCAGCCGCTCTCGATCACTGAGCAGGGAACGCACCTCCGCTACCAGCCGTGCCTCCAGATCCGCGTCCGGCACCACGATTGCGCCCCCGCGCTCTGCCAGAAAAGCGGCATTGACGCCCTGATTGGGGCCCGCATGGGGATAGGGCACCAGGATCGCGGGCAGACCCATCGCCGGAAACTCGGCCAGGGTGGACGCCCCTGCGCGCGCGACCACGAGATCGGCGGCGGCCAGGGCATCCGCCATCTCGGCGTGCAGATAGCCATACAGATGGTAATGCGATCGCTGCTCCACGCTCAGCTGATCCGTGCGCCGGGTAAGGTCCTCCAAGTCGGCGGGGCCGCTGGCATGCACCACCTGGGCCAGGCTCAGCAGTTCTGACAGATGGCGGCTGACCGCCTCGTTGATCGAATGAGCACCGGTGCTACCGCCAAGCACAAGCAGCACGTGACGGTCCGCATTCAGGCCAAGCCGGCTGCGCGCCTCGTCCCGATCCACGTTGAGCAGATCCTGCCGTACAGGATATCCAGTTACGATCACCTTGCGCCGGTCAAAGTACTGTGCCACCGATTCGAAGGACACACACACATGCCTGGCAAAACGTGCCAGCAACTTTATTGCGAGCCCGGGTTCCATGTCGGGCAAGTAAATTACCACAGGCACGCGGGCCAGCCAGGCTGCCAGCGTCAGCGGTGCGGTCACATAGCCGCCCGTCGAGAAAACCACATCCGGTTTCCACTGCCGGACGAGCCTTCGCCCCTGAACAATGCCCTTGACCAAACTGACGGCACTGCCGATCACCTGAAAGGGCGAGCGCCCCCGCAGGGCGCCAGTGCTGATCGGCCAAAAGGCGATCCCATGGCGCCCAACCAGATCCTGTTCCACGCTGCCGAGTCTCCCCACCCAGGCAACCTCGATGTCGGCTGCGCGCTCCAAAGCCCGGAGCCTGTCGATCACAGCTAACGCCGGGTAGACATGCCCCCCTGTGCCGCCCCCGGTAAAGAGGATCCTCATCGTTCCCCCGGCCTGGACCGCTGTCCGCTGCGCGAGATGTTGAGCAGAATGCCCACTGAGCCCAACGCTGCAACCAGCGATGACCCCCCATAGCTCATAAAGGGAAGCACCGTTCCTGTGACAGGGGCCGAATTGGTTGCCACAGCGATACTGAGCGTGGCTTGAAAAGCGATCCAGCTCACCAGTCCGATCGCCAGCAGCCTGCCATAGACATCCGGCGCATTGCGCGCAATGATGAAACCGCGCCAAACCCATAGCCCATAGAGGCCGATCACGGCGACAGCCCCCAGAAAGCCGAATTCCTCAGCGATGATGGAAAAGATAAAGTCTGTATGTGAAAAGCGCCCCAGGTACATCTTCTGCTGGCTCTGGCCCAGTCCCACGCCGCTAAAGCCTCCTAGAGAAAGGGCCCGCAGCGACTGCAGGATCTGATAACCCTTGTCGGTCGGATCGCTAAAGGGGCCAGCCACCCAGATCTCATACCGCTCGGCACCATAGCCCAGCAAGATCACTGGGACGCCGACCAACAGAATGCCAAAGATCAAGTAAAGGATAAAGTGCTTCATGTTGGCACCAGCGACAAAGAACATCACCGATGCCGTTCCAACGAGCAACAGCGCGGTCGAATAGTCGGGTTGCATCGCGATCAGCGCTGCCAGGGCGCCCAGAATGAGCAGGTAGGGGGCCGTTCCGACACTGAACTGCTTGATCTGCTCGCCGCGAGACTCGAGCCACACGGCGATATAGATAATCGCCCCGACCTTGGCTGCCTCAACAGGCTGGATAGATCCATAGATCACCAGGTCATCGGCTGCTCGTGTCATCGATACCCAGCGTCCCACAAAGGCCATAGCGACCAGTGTGATAACTGTGAGCACCATAATGGGGATGACCAGCCGTTTGTAGATGTGATAGTCAACCAGCCAGCCCCCGACCAAGAAGAGCATGCCGATCCCCGCGAATCGTAGCTGTTTCATAAAGTGGTAGGTGGGCCCGGTCACATCCGCCCAGCCCATCAGCTGAAAATGGTACGAAGAGCTATAGACCATCACCAGGCCGGTCGCCAGCAGGGCGACGGCGATGAGAAACATGCCCCAATCCGTTCGTGATAACCGGCGCGTCAACGCAGTGAACATCAACTATCCTCTACAGGCGCTCGACAAGCTCACGAAAAGCCTGTCCCCGCGCTTCGAAATCGGTGAAAGCATCAAAGCTCGTGCCCCCGGGTGAGAGCAGCACCACATCGCCCTCGCACGCCACCTCGCTCGCCAATGAGACCGCCTCTCTCAGATCGCCGACCTCAAACACAGTAGTCTCCAGCCCCGGTACCTGATCGAGCGTATTGCGCACGAGTGGAGCGCACTCGCCAAAGGCGATGACCACGCGCACCTTGCGCTTGACCCAGTCCGCCCACATATCCCAGGGTAAATGCTTGTCACGCCCGCCCGCCAGCAACACCAGCGGTTCATCGTAGGCACGAATGGCAGCGATCGCGCGCTCTGGCGTTGTGGCGATGGAATCGTTGACAAAGGTGACGCCGTGCCAGCGCCGCACTATTTCCATGCGATGCGGGACGCCCTCGAACTCGGTGGCGACCTGACGTATGGCCTCGAGACTGGCGCCCGCGAGGCGCGCTGCGCAGGCAGCTGCCAGCAGATTCGCCAAGTTGTGCATGCCCTTGAGGCGGACCGCCTCGACTGCACAGATCACCTGATCGTCATCACTAAGCCTCAACCGCAATCGCCCCTGGTCCAGGTACGCACCCTCGTCTACAGGCTGCGTGAGACTGAAATACGCGACACGGGCAGGTGTGCGCCGCGAAAAGCTCAGCGAATTGGCATCGTCCAGGTTCAACACGGCCCAGTCGTCCGGCGACTGATAGTCCACAATGGCTGCCTTGGCCCATATATAGTTCTGCATGGAAAGGTGGCGATCGAGGTGATTGGGTGTGATGTTGGTCACCACAGCGATCTCGGGACTGCAGCCAGCCAGAGCGATCACGCGCGATGCCTCCGTCCGCACCTCCTGCACCCGATCCCCCTGTGTCTCTGGCCTAAAGAGCTCCAGCTGAAAGCTGGACAACTCCATGACAGCCACATCGGCCAGCGCATCCTGCCCCAGGGCCGTAATCAGCGGCCTGCCGATGTTCCCGCCAACCCAGGTGTTCACTCCGGATCTCTCGAGCATGCGTCCGATCAGCGTTGTGGTCGTCGTCTTGCCACTCGACCCGGTGATCCCAACCACGCGATTCGGGAACAACTGCAGGAACAGCCGCGGCTCGCTGCTGATGGGCAGCGAGCGCGCTCGCGCATCCTGCACAAGCTTTGCATCTAGTGGCACACCCGGGCTCAGGAACAAAACATCCACATCCAGGATGTCCTCAGGATGGCCGCCGAGAGCCAGACGAATCGGAAGCCCCTCCAGATCCTGGAGGGCAGCAGCCAGCTGAACTGCGGGCTTTAGATCACTCAGGGTGACCGTTGCGCCGGCGCCGGCCAGAAACCGCGCCAAAGCGGTGCCCTCGCGCGCGACACCGATGATGGCGGCCTTTAGCCCCGTCAGATCTGGTATGCTCATCGCCTAAATCGCCCCACCCAGGGCCAGAGCCAGCAGACTGCTGATGGCCGTAGCGATCCAGAATCGCAGTGTGATCTGGACTTCATCATGACCCAGTTGCTCAAAATGATGATGCAGGGGCGCCATCCGGAATATCCGCCTGCCTTCGCCGTGCTTTCTCCTCGTGTACTTGAAATACGCTACCTGCAATATCACAGATACAGCCTCGCTCAACAGCGTCACCCCGGCCAGCAACAGCAGGATCATCTGCCCCGACACCAGCGCCACTGTGGCGAGGGCAGCGCCCAGAGCCTCAGCCCCGATATCCCCCATAAAGACCTTTGCAGGATGGGCGTTATGCCAGAGAAACGCCAGCAGCCCCCCGGCGAGGATCATGCTCCAGTAACTCAGGGCGCCCTGTCCGCTGGCGCCCAGCAGGCAAGCAAGACACACAGCCACGACGGCGGCTGACCCCGCCGCCAGGCCGTCCAGGCCGTCCGTCAGATTCGCAGCGTTGACCCAGCCAACCATAAGGAACGCGCCCACTGGAACAAACCAGGGGCCCAGGTCCAGAACCCGATCCGTAAAGGGCAGCCAGAACGGCCGGCTGGCCCCGCTCAGATACATCCCTCCCGCCAGCAGCAACCCGAGGATCCACTGCCAGGGAAACTTGATGCGGGCCAACCACCCCACACCCTCGATGTCCTTGAGACCTTTGAGGTCATCAAAAGTCCCCAGCACAGCAAAAGTGACCGTAGCGATCAGCGGCCACAGGACCTCCGTGTGTCCAAGAGCCAGCATCACTGCACCGCCGAGGATCCCGGCCGCCACGAATATCAGCCCGCCCATCGTAGGCGTCCCCGCCTTGGTGTGGTGCGACGCCGGCCCATCAAAGCGGATCCGTTTTCTGATGCCCATGCTGTCAAGCCAGCCGATCACGCGCACACCAGCTGGCGCCAACAGCAAGAACACAAGAACGCCTGCCAGTGCCGGGCCGCTCATGGCGTGCGCTCCAGGAGTGATGACACGATCTCTTCCATAGCCATGCCCCTCGAGCCCTTGACCAGGACCACATCCCCTGCCCGTACCAGGCGATCCAGCACAGCGATTGCCCCGTCATTGTCCGGCACGGTCTCAATGACACCGTCTGCCAGTCCCGCGGCTGCGGCCGCCCGTGCGATATGCAGAGCGCGCTGTCCCACGGTCACCAGAACATCACAGGATCGCGCCGCCACGCGCCCCACCTGGCGGTGTCCCTCAGCCTCCACCGCCCCCAGCTCCAGCATGTCGCCGAGCACGGCAATGCGCCGACCCGCAGTGCCCTCCAGCAGCGCCAGGGCCGCCCGGACGGAATCGGGGCTGGCGTTGTAGCAGTCATCCAGGATCGTGCTGCCTTCGCGGCCGCGTCGCGTTACCAAACGCAGCCCCTGCCCCAGGTCGTCCAACCCACGCTGAATCTCGTCCCAGGAGAGCCCCTCAAGCAGACCTGCGGTCACACCGGCCAGGACTGACCGCACGGCCGTCGGACCCAGCATCCGGGTGCGCAGCTCTTGGTCGCGCTCCCTTGTGCTGGCCACTTTATCGCCTACGCGCAAAGCAAAGGCGTTGCCATGGAGTCCAAGGCTCTCTGAGGACACCACCCGAACATCTGCCTCAGCCGCCTCACCAAAGGTCACCACCCGCGCCCGTGTCAGCTCCGCCATAGCGGCGACGCGCGGGTCATCAGCGTTCAGCGCGGCCCAGCCCTCACGCGGCAGGGCACGCACCAACTCGGCCTTGGCCTGTGCGATCCGCTCGATCGTGCCCAAACGTTCAAGATGCACCGGCGCCACATTTGTGACGATGCCGGCGTCCGGCGACGCGATCCGGCACAACTCGGCGATCTCGCCGAGCTGATACATGCCCATCTCTAGCACGGCAAGCTGATGGTCCGCTCGGGCCGTCAAGAGCGTTAGCGGGAGACCGATCTCGTTGTTCCGGTTGCCGCCGCTCTTGAGCACGCTGTAGCGGGCGGCCAGCACCGACGCCACTGCCTCTTTGGTCGTCGTCTTGCCGATGCTGCCCGTAATGCCGATCACACGGAGCCTCTCATATGCCCTGCGCCTCGCGGCCGCAAGCGTTTGCAGCGCCGTGAGGGTACTGGCGACCCGCACGGTGAGCGGGGCATCAAGCCTATCGGGTGCACGGTGCTCCAGTGTGTCCACACAGGGCAGGCCGGCCAGGGGCCGCTCGACGAGGGCGATGCGCGCTCCCGCAGACAGCGCAGCTGCCACATAATCGTGCCCATCCACGTTCTCGCCGCGTAACGCCACAAACAGGCTGCCCGGACTAACCTGCCTGGAGTCGATGCATACCTCATCTACAAAAACATGCTCCGCGCCAGCAGCTGACCAGTCCGGCGCAAGGCTGGCCAGCATCTCTTCCAGTGACATGGGCGGCATGCTGAATCTATCACTCATTGGGCGCAACGCCTGTATAGTCCATGAGATAGGTGAACATCTCCGCAAACGCGGGGCCAGCCTCTTGCCCGCCCCACTGACCCTCTCCGAGCCCATCGAGCTTGACCATCACCACATAGCGCGGGTCTGGGATCGGTCCATAGCCGACAAAGGAGCCGATATAGTAATCGGGAATATAGGCGCCTTCGCGCACGACCTGAGAGGTGCCGGACTTGCCCGCGATACGGTAGCCGGGGACCAGCGCTGCAGACATGCCCATGGGGACGGCATCGACCAGCATCGCGGTCACCTGTCGCGCCACGTCTGCCGATACAACCTGACGCCCCCAGGTATCTTCGACGACGCGGGTACCATCGCCATCGCGCACCGCCGCCACGATATGCGGGCGACGCATCACCCCATCGTTGGCGAGCGCCCCAAATGCAGCCGCGACCTGCAGGGGCGTCACAGACATCCCCTGCCCATAGCTGTTCCTACCGAGATCGGAGAGATGCCAGTCCTCCTGACCCGGCACGCGCATGATACCGCGCTCTTCGGCTGTGAGATCGATACCGGTCGGATCGGAAAAGCCAAAACGCTTGAACATCTCATAGAAGCGTGCCGGCCCTAGCGAAGAAGCGACGTGGGCCGCGCCTACGTTCAAGGAATAGGCCAGGAGCTCAGTCATGGTGGTCTCGCCATGCGCCTTGCGATCTGCGTTCCGGACCTCCTGATCGCCGACCACAATCGACCCTGTGTCTGTGTAGGTCGTGTCCGGATGGATCACACGTGCGTCGAGGGCTGCCGCGATCGTAATCGGCTTGATCACCGAACCGGGCTCGTAGACTGCTCCGGTGGCGTTATTCCGCAGCGTATTGAGCCCCACCTCCCAAAAACGCCCGGGATCATAGGTCGGGCTGTTGGCCATCGCGATGATCGCGCCCGTGGCCGGGTCCAGAACGATCAAGTTCCCCGACTCGGCGCCGCTCGAAACCACCGCCTCGCGCAGAATTTTCTCGGCCTGATTCTGCACATTGCGATCCAGTGTCAAGATCAGATCTGTGCCATCGATTGCTGCGCGGTATCCGCCCAATTCCGCCAACAAACGGTCACCCGACGGATCATTCACGCCCTGCCAGGCGCCATCCTTGCCACGCAACTGCCCTTCATAGTAAAACTCCAGGCCGTATTGCGGGTCGCCGGCGAAATTCACAAAGCCCAGCACGTGAGCTGCCAGGGAAGCATCGGGATAGATGCGCTGGAAGCCCAGCTCTGTGGTAAGGATGTCGTTTTGGAGCGCGCGTATTCCCTCACACTGGGCTGCAGGCACACCGACACTCAACATGTGTCGCTGATTGCGGCTTGCCCCGAGCGTCGCAGTCATGTCCGTCAGGGGCTCACCGAGAACCTCAGAGAGCAAACGCGCCAGAACAGCTGACATATCGCCGCCGGAAGACAGAGCCAGTTTTCTCTGGTCCTCCCAGACGCCAGTGCTTTCCTCGCTCATCTCATCGACAAAGGACCACGCCAGGAGTTCGCGGTCGGCAAGCTGCTCAGCCAGCTCTTCGGCAAGGCCCCGGGCATAGTCGCTGGTTATCCTTTCGCCACCATCCTGAGCGCGCCGGGAATCCTGGGCAATGAGTAGCTCTGCAAAGCGCGGCACATAGCCGGAGGGCGTCGCATCCTCTTCAAAGGTCAACCCCATGGACACGATCGTGGCAGTTACGGCCAGGCGCTCTCGAAGCCTCAACTGCACCTCTCGGTTGTCATAGAGGTCCGGCCGGAAAAAGACGTTGCAGGCGTAGGTTGACGTGGCAAGAGGGTACCCATTGGTGTCGACGATGTCGCCGCGAACCGCTGGAATCACCTCCGGCGCCTGTGGCCGGGAGACGATACGACCGAACAACTGGTACCAGGCGAGGCGACCGACCAGGAGCAGGGCCACGCCAGAGAGGATGATCTGCACCCAGATCATCCGCTTGAACTGCCCCTCATCGACGCTCTTGCTGATGCGCTCTATCGTCGCCACCTGTACCCAGCCTGTTCTACCATGTTGGAAACGCCAACCGAATCCCCCTGCGCAGCCTCTCGGCAACGCCAGTCCAGAGCCCACCGATGTCTTCCTGGATAGCGCTAGCCGCGCCCTCCGCCTCGCTCGCCACCATCGGCGGCGGCGCACATTCAGCAGTACACGGGACTATCATCACCGCCTCACCGGAAGATGCCGCGGGCAGACGATAGCCCATCTCAGAGCCTTCAATCAGCACGCGCTTGAGCGAGCCGAGCATGGCCACCTCTCCGCGCAGAATCACCATCTCTCGATGCCGCGCTTCTTTTTCCAGCTCCAGCTCGCGGATCTCGCTGGCCAGCTGTGCCACCTCGCTCGCTTGACGGAGATACAGCCACCCCGCCAGAGCAAGCAGCAGCAACACCACGCCAAAGAACGCCATCATGCGCAGGTCAACGCGCGCGCCGGCGTCCCCCGGCTTGCGCCCGTAGAGCATGAACAGGCGATCTCTATCGTGCACGGTGTAACCTCATGTCGCGTTCCTGCACTGCCTCTTGCGCCTTTACGGTATTGAACTTGAGCGCCACTCGCAACAGGGCGCTCCTGCTGCGAGGATTGCTGCCGACCTCTTGTGCTCCCGCCATCACCGGCTTTTTCGTGAGTCGCTCCAGCCGCGCAACATGGCCGCACTCGCACACCGGCAGCCGCGGGGGGCAGATGCACCCTCGCGATTCCTGCACCATCCACTGTTTGACGATGCGGTCCTCCAGCGAATGAAAAGAGATGACCGCAAGCACGCCCCCCGGAGCCAACACCTCTAGCGCCTGAGGCAAGGCATCCGCCAGCGACGCCAGTTCGCCGTTGACCGCAATCCTGATGCCCTGAAAGGTCCGCGTTGCCGGATGGATCCCTCCTGAAGTTCGCACCGCCCTCGAAACAGTCTCCGCCAGATGGGCAGTATCAGCGATGGGCCGGGCATTGACGATGTTTCTCGCAACGCGCCGGGCGTACCGCTCCTCGCCATACTCATAGATCACACGGGCCAGATCCTGCTCGGGCCAGTGATTGACGACATCATCAGCAGAGAGCGACTGTCCCGGATCCATCCTCATGTCCAGCGGACCCGCCTCTCGGAAAGAGAATCCGCGGCGGGCATCGTCCAGCTGGAGAGATGACACCCCCAGGTCCATCAGAATCCCGTCACAGCCTCCGAACCCGCTCTCTCTGGCGATCCGCTCAAGCTCGCGATGCCTGCCCTGTACAAACGTCACGCGTCCTCGATGAGCGCTCAGGTTGCGCTCTGCGATGGCCAGCGCCGCCGGGTCAGCGTCGATGGCCAACAGCCGACCATCCGGCTCAGACCGCTCAAGGATCGCCGCTGCATGCCCACCCAGCCCCACCGTCGCGTCGATATAGCGTCGGCCGGGCCGAGGGTCAAGGTAGTCGAGCACTTGCCCAAGGAGAACCGGCGTGTGGCTCCAGGAGCCCTTCCCTTCGCCAGTGACCTCGTCTGCAGCAACCATGATCTAAAAGAGCCCTTTGGCTGACAGGCTTTTCAGGATATCGGGAAGCTTCTCGTGATCGGCCTTCAGAATAGAATCGTGGCGTTCCGGGCTCCAGATCTCGATCGCTTCTTGCGCCCCCACAATGGTGGCACGATCCTCCAGCTCAGCCCATTCGCGGAGGTGATCCGGGATCAAGATACGCCCCAACGTGTCCAGAGACACGTCCGCCGCTCCACCAAACGTCCATCGGGAATAGATCTGTCGCTCATCGCTGGTCCACGGCAGCGACTTGAGGAGGCGTTCTTGCTCGTCCCAGATATGTTGAGGGTAGATAATGAGGTACGGGCCATAGCCGCGCGTAAGGACAAGACCTGCTTCCAGATCCTCCCTCATGCGCGCGGGGATTGTCAGGCGCCCCTTGCTATCAAGTGAGTGCGTAAAGGTACCGCGGAATGACACCGTGACCTCCCCCATCCTGAGGTCCCTGTGGACGACACAAGTGGGGCTCGGCGCCTGCACAATTTCCCACAATTATGCACAGAGACCCACCAATTGACCACAGTATACACAAGATAGGGGGAGATGCCAATCCTTTTTGCGAGGAATTTCCACTTTTGCGGGCCTTTTTTGAGGAATCCAGCCAGTCCAGCACCCGTGCGACTGGCCGGTAGTCACCGGTAGCGCAGCCAGTTTGGACGCGTCTGTCCACAACACTGCTTGACCTTTCTCCCCGATCCACAGGAACACGGATCATTTCGTCCCACAGGCAGCACCGGAGGTGGCGGCGCCTTGGGCCCGGTCTGACGCGCAGGTGGGAGATAGGCCTGACGCAAATGCATGAATCCATCATAACTGTGCGCATAGAACTGCTGCATGGCGCGGCACAGATAGTGACGCTGTGTGCCATCGAGACCCACAAAGCGGGGACAGCCCTGCTGGCACAGGGGGAGCCAGGCGCAACTCTGACATTCCAGCCGCGGGTCGGCCTTGGCGCAGGCGAATCCGGCCAAATCGCTACTGCTGAACGCCTCCTCCAGCGTCACATCGTTGAGGTTGCCCAGAAAGAGATCATCCCTCACGAAAAAGTCGCACGGATAGAGATCGCCATTGTACTCTACGACCAGATAGCTCCCGCAGCGCTCCTGATAGCAGCAGACGGTCGCCTCCTGTCCCACATAGGCCGCCAGAATCGCGTCAAAGTCTCGCACAGAGACTTGCGGGTTTCCGCCGTTATACCAGCGGTCAAAGACCTCGCACAAGAAGTCGCCGTACTGCTCCGGCTGCACAGAGAACTCGGCGATCTCGCCTGTCGCGGGATCGACTTCGACACAAGGGATGAATTGCAGGTATTCGAAACCCTGCCCCACCAGATAGTCATAGATCTCGGCCCCGTGGCTGCCCGTCGCGCGGTTCACCACCGAGAGGATATTGTATGCGACGCCCTGGCGCTGCAGCCTGCCGATCGATTCCATGACGCGGGCGTGGCTCCCGGACCCGTCCACATGCACGCGATAGCGATCGTGGTACTCTGCGGGCCCATCCAGGCTTACCCCAACCAGAAAGTTGTACTTGCGGAGAAAGCGCGCCCAGTCATCGTGTAGCAGCAACGCGTTGGTCTGTAGGCCGTTACTCACCGACTGCCCCGGATAGCCATAGCGCTGCTGTAATGCGACCACTCGCTCAAAGAACTCTAGACCGCACAGCGTGGGCTCTCCGCCCTGCCAGCCGAACACAGCCTGCCGTCGATCGAGGCGCATGGCCTGGCTGATCAGCGACTCTAGCACGGCAGGGCTCATACGTCGCGCCGGCCCACCACTATACGGATCGGTCGGCCGATCGTGGTAGAAGCAGTACGAGCAGTGCAGGTTGCAGTCGGCAGAGGCCGGCTTGATGAGCAGGCTGCGAGCATGGGTGGAGGGTGCCATAACAAATTCCTTGCTGGGCTGATTAGAGCATAGCGCCGCCCGTCGCCCTGTCAATCCAGCCATCATCGCAGGCCGGCCAGCCGACGGCTCTAGCGCATCACCAGGGGAAGCCAGACCCTGGCCGTCAGAGGTACGGGGCTGCCCAGGTACAGGCTGCCGTACCCATAGGTAGGGTCCCACCCTGCAGGCGGCAGGTTGTCGCGGGCGTGCTCAAAGAGAAACGCCTCCACCGCTTCGGGCCCCCAGTCGGGTGAGCGCCCCAGTATCAGCGCTGCGGCACCTGCCACGTGGGGCGCCGCAGCCTCACTCCCGTTCAAGATCCCCGCACTCGCTGTCGAGACGTCGCCGTACGCGACCAGGCCTGGCTGCGCCAGGCCACCCTCTGCCACACCCCCGGGCCCCTTGGTCGGCCCCGCAGAGCTGTCCGGGAGCACCGCATAAGGGGAGCGCCAGGATGCCGCGCCTACGCTGAGCACTCCCGCGGCATCCGCAAGGTTGGACAGGCTCTGCGCCGCGCTGCTGAAACGCAACCGCGTCTCGCCGTCGACAAAGAGATCCAGGTGGATGTCGTGCGTGGCGCTGTGAGCCCGAATCACGAGGCCATAGCAGCCCTCGGGCGAAATCGTGGCGAATCCTAGAGACTCGGTTGGCTGCTGGCCGTAGAGTCCCGTCTGCGGGTTAGTGCTGGAGGCGACGACGTGCCAAACCGTGCCATCCGGGTCAGTTTCATAGAGATACAGGTCATAGTCCTGGTCGACAACCTCCCAGTCGCTCCAGCGCAGCGTGGCCTGGATCATCGTCCCCGCGGGGATGTCGTACCCATCGTCTGTATAGAGCAGGTTGAACCTATCGTCCGGCCCGAACCGCAACACATTGCCCGCTTGCGGATCATCCCAGTCACCGCACCAGTGCCGCTGCCGGCAATCGCCTGACGCCGACACCCAGAGCGTTCCGGCTGCGCGTGCTCTGGCGACCTGATCGGCGATCAAACCTGTCCCATCTCCTGGCGCAACGTCGAACCAGGTGATCGATGTGTTGATGACCTGCACATCCTCGTCGAGCAGCCAGTCCACGGCCTCGACCAGATCGGCCGGTGTGAGGATTTTGGCAAGGTAGAGTGCAGCCCCCGGGGCGACATCGTGAATGATCTCAGCCACCGCCGTACCGTGAGGTGTCCCTGTCCCGACCGATGTGCCCTCCTGACCGTCCACAAAGTTGCGCGTCGCTACATGTTCAGGCAGTTCAGTGTCGAGAAGGGTCTGGTAAAGGCCAAAGCCAAGATCGATGACCCCCACCCTGATGCCTTGCCCGAGATGACCCGCCTCGTGCCAGGCCGTAGCCCCCATGGCATCGAGCGCCTCGGTGCACACCGCGCCAGTTGCGGGCGAAAGAGGTCGGTCGGGCTCGGTAACTGCGGAGTCCGCCGTGGGCACGGCACGTACGAGGGGATTCGGGACGTTGTCAAATTCCGCAGGCGCGGACTGAAGGACACGAGGTCGAAACATGAGGGCAGAATCGGTGCCGCGATGAGCAGGACTGTCCACAGACCTGGCTGCTCCGCAGTTCAGGACAAGCGCAAGCGCGAGGGCTAGCTGAAGAGTATAGAGCCGCAGAGTCCGCATCCGCACTCCAGGCGATGACGAAAGCAGCGACGATCAAGCGCGGCCAGAATATGTACGAACGAATCTATACGGTGGTCTCTCTATTGACTCCCCATCCGGGGTCCCAACCCAATACTGACCAGGGCCAAAGCAACGAGGCCGGTAGCCGCTCAGGACCCGACGCCCTCATCAAGCGACAGATGTCCCGTGCTTGCCCCGCAACTCGTGCGCACCACAAGTTCGCCCGTGAGGGGCACACACGCAGGCTGTTTGCCCTCGTTCAGGGCAGCGACTGCGGTGACCGCCTGTTGTGCTGCGGCCAACAGGCCAAAGCGGAACGTCGTCAGCGGCTCGGCGAGATAGGCGCCAAAGGGCTCATCGCCCATGCCCGCCACGGCCACATCTGAAGGACAGGCCAGCCCGATGGATGCCAGGCGATGAATGACCTCTACCGCCAGCGTGTCGGACGAACACACCACTGCCGTTGGGCGCCGGCTGCCGCCCATCACCCGGTCAAACCGATCATCATTCTGACTCTCGACGTCTCCGGCGGAGAAAACCCACTCTAGTGCCAGCTCCAGACCATGATCCCACATACTGGCCGCAAAGCCGCTGTAGCGGCGCCATCCCTCGACCTGCAAGGGGTCCGTGCCGATGTAGGCGATTCGTCTGTGCCCCTGTGCGATCATGTGCTGTGTCACCTGGGCCATCGCCGCCTGTTCATCGATCCCAACGGCGGGCAGGTCGAGCCCTTCAATCGCCCGCCCGAACAGGATGCTCCTTTCGGCATACCCTGTTGTGAGCGCTCCGTACCGCTCCGCAAGGCCTTCCTCAGGGCCCTGGACCGCCCACAGGAGGGGCACGCCGTTCAGGCCTGCGGGCAACACGCTGAGAACCCCCTCCGGGGTCAGTCCTGCCGGATAGTAGAACATCTCGACAGTCTGACCCAGAGGCCCAAACCAGGAGATCGCGGCATCGATGAGCACACGCAACAACGCGTCGGGTTCGGAGGTGAGGATCGCCACATCGGGGCGACCGCCAGTCTCACCGGCGGAGGCTGGCCCATCCTCCACATACCAGCCCAACCCGTGCCGGCTATAGACCCGCGATTGGTGAGCGAGCTCACGGAGCGCTCGGCGCACAGTGATCTGGCTCACCTGGTACATATCGCACAAGGCATGCTCGCTCGGCAGCTTGTCGCCGGGCTCCCAGGTGCCATCCTGAATACCCTCGATGATGCGATTAGCTACCTGCCAGTAGAGCGGTTCGGTTCCGCGCAGATACGAACTCACTGCATTGCCTCACATCGCCGGTGACTCGCCCACTTTTCCAACTACGCTACACGTCCCTGGCGCTCGGAAAACCACCTGTAGTCGATATCTGGGAAGGCGTTGTCTCTCTGATAATACTCTCTGGCCAATACAGCCGCATCGGCGACTGCGCCCGCCTCCAAACGCGACACCAGCCCCTGAAAACGCTCCAGATGTCCGTGAAAGCGTCCGATCGCGTATTCCCGAGCCTGGCCCGTCGTGACAAGAAACGGCCAATCGCTGGCCTGTAGCAGCAGCAACTCGCGTGCAGCCTGGTTGAGCGCCTCCAGTGCATCACCGGTGGCTTCTGGATAGCGTGCCACCAGGGTCTCCATGGTGCGCTCTGCCTCGTGAATCGGCGCCCACATCCAATGGGTATCCGGGTTGTCCCAGGTCCAGTGCGTTCCGCCAGCACCCCAGGAACCCTCGGGGATAGCCAGCGCCTGGCGCGGCGGATTGCCATCGAGATACTCGCTGGTCGTAGTCAGATCTACAGCGTCACTCGCAGCCAGATGCTCCAGCACCTGGCCGATCCAGGTGACGCCCTCAAACCACCAGTGCCCAAAGAGCTCGGTGTCATAGTTGGAGGAGATCAGCCCATATTGCCCGGTGGTCTGCCAGTAATCTCTGAGCAGTTCCTCCACAAGGGTGGCGAAATGCAGAGAGTGCGACGCCACTTTGCCCGCCGCCCAATCTGGATGGTAATAGTCCTTCTCACCCAGATCTGCATCAGGAGCCGTCACGCGCCAGTACTGCAGACCGGAAACGGCATCTTTGCGATGAAATTCGCGATAGTCCGCGTCGCCGGGGTAACCCCATTCTGCAGACCAGACCTGCATCCCGGTGCGCTCGTTGCGCCCAATGACCGCCACGGGCGGCGTTGTCACCGTCCCATCCGGTTCCGCCACAACATAGGCCTGGTAGGTGCTCCCGCCGGGATCGGTGCTGAGTTCAGCGCGAGTCGCCTCTGCTGCTGCGGGCGCCTCCGCATGGAACCGTTTCTCTGCCAGGGCATAAGGGCCAACGCCGATGGCGCTGCGTGAGCGATAGCCCGGCCGCCCCTTTTCGATAGAGGCGGTCTCTACGAAAAAGCAGCCGATACCCTGCGCGGCCAGAAACGCCTCGATGCCGGGCCTCACAGTGCCATCTGCCTCGGATCGGGCCGGGCGGTAGGCGCATTCGGGGAGCCAGATCGCCCGTGGCGGGCGGCCAAAGTGCCTGGTGTAGCTGGCCACCGCCGTACGAACCTGCCCATAGATGGACGAGTCGCGCGACAGCAGAGGCAGGTACCCGTGCGTCGCAGCGCAGGTGCTGATCTCGATACAGCCCGCGTCCTGAAGCGTGCGAAGCGCGCCCACCACATCCTGCCGGTAACGATCCACGAAACTGGCCTTGATCTTTTCGTAAAAGTCCAGGTAATACGATGCGAGATAGTGCAACTGCGGTTGCTCTTCAGGATCCAGCCGAGCCAGATCGCGGCTGGCCATCTCCATCTCCTCATCCAGATACAACAGGAAATTCGTGCAGACATCAGCGTCCGCCAGCTGCTCCACCAGCACGGGCGACAGACTGAGTGTCATCTTGCCGCAGATACCCCGCTCATAGAGGTCCGTAAGCACATTCAGCAGAGGGATATAGGTCTCGGCCAGCGCTTCATGAATCCACTCCTCACCGTGCGGCCATCGTCCTGCCAGCCGGCAATAGGGCAGGTGACTGTGTAGAACAAACTGAAAAGCCCCTGCTGCCTGCGTAGCGCGGGAGCCGGCCTCTGCCTCAAGTGCCGCACTGCTCATAGCATCAACCCTCCACGGGAAAACATCACGGCCATATGTACTGCCACCATGTCCTGCGCACGTTACCACAGGGGGCAACCTCGCGTCAAGCGGTAACGCGCACTTTGGCTGTGGGCCACAGACATATCTAGCGGCTCTCATTGACGGTGGCTGTTCGCTTTCCTAGAATGCGTTCATGGTAGCCCAAATCCCTCCCCCTCGTAGCCAATCGAGTGCCAGAAGGCCCGTGCAGAGCGCGTTTTCACTGGGCTCTGAAGGCGAGCCGGTGGAGGGCGTGTTCAGCATCGTGCGGGTCACCTTTGCGAACTCCGACACAGGCTTTGCCGTTGTCCAGTTGCTGCCCGAAGATGCCAAACACAGCAGTACGATGACCGCCACGGGCATATTCGGCGCCGTGGAAGAAGGCACATGCTACCGGATTGAGGGCACCTGGCACGTCGACCCCCGCTACGGCCCGCAGATTCGGGCCAGCACGGCCATCATCGAGACCCCCACCAGCCCCGGAGCGATTGAGCGTTACCTGGCGGGAGCCAGTATCAAAGGCCTGGGCCCCCACCATGCGCGACTGATTGTGGAGCATTTCGGCCCCAGGGTGCTCGAGGTACTGGACAGCGGCGGGGAGCGCCTGGAAGAGGTGCGGGGGATCGGCCCGGTGCGAGCGGCCAAGATTCGCGCGAGCTGGGCCGAGCACCGCAGCATCAACCGTCTGATGGTGAACCTCCAGGGCGTCGCGGGACTCACTCCTCGCCAGGCACAACGCATCTATCGCGAGTTTGGCAATGACGCGTGGCGCGCGGTATCCGCCAACCCCTACCTTCTGGCGGAACGGGTGTCAGGCTTTGGCTTCAAGACCTGTGATCGCATCGCAGGGTCACTGGGCCTGGACGATATGGCGCCGCAGCGCCTGCAGGCAGGCATACTGCACGTGCTCACCCAGGCGTTGGGAGATGGGCACCTCTGGACTGCCCCGGACGAACTTCTCAGCGCAGCAGCAGAGTTGCTCGATGTCACCCCGGAAACTCTCGAGCCGCACCTGGGGACCCTGGTATCCGAACGACGCGCCGCACGCCGCAATGTGGGCCCGGCTGTAGGCTCCGAGGGTATTTACCTGCCGGCAGTCGCTGAGACTGAAGAACGGGTCGCGTCCAGGCTCTCGTCATGGCTACGACAGCGGCCGACAGAGGCGCTCCACCTGAAAGGTACTTCTGCCGGCGACCTGATCCATCAGCACAGCAACGCTGCCCTCACCGACGAGCAGCGAGCTGCCGTGGAAGCACTCTTGACCCGCACGCGTATGGTTGTGCTGACAGGCGGCCCTGGTACCGGCAAAACGACGACGATGAGGACACTGATCCTCTGTCTAGAGTCGCTAGGGGTTAGTTATGCGCTCTGTGCGACCACGGGCCGGGCTGCCAAGCAGTTAGCCATCGCCACAGACCGCATGGCCTCAACGGTACACCGCTACCTGGGTCTGGGAACCATGGGCGAACGGCCTCCAGCAGAGCCCATCAACGACACAGTGCTCATCATCGATGAAGCCTCGATGATCGATCTATGGCTGATGGATCAGATTGTGGCGCGACTCGGGCCCGGCAACCACCTCTTTCTGGTAGGGGACGTAGATCAGTTGCCGCCCGTGGGACCGGGCGCGGTGTTACACGACCTGATCGACGCAGCCACTGGGGTTCAATCAAGTCAGATGACCGTCGTCCGGTTGGAACAGATCTTTCGGCAAGAAGCGGGCGACGTCAGCCTGATCATCGCCAACTGCCATCGCATCCGGCACGGGCAGCGGCCGATTCGCCCCTCAGGGCCGGTCTCTGATTACTTTGAGATGCCTCGGGAGTCTCCCGGTGAGACTCTCGCGTTGGCCGTGGACCTCGCCGCAGACCGGTTGCCTGCCTTCCTCGGGGTGCCCGCCGAGGAGGTCCAGGTCCTATCGCCGGTACACGGGGGCGACGCGGGGGTGCGGGCACTGAACGCCGCCCTTCAGGCGCGGCTGAACCCGGCAGCGCCCCACCGCAATGAGTACATTCTGGGGCGGCATGCGCCAGGCCAACCCGTCATCCTCCGTACGGGTGACAAAGTTCGCCAGACACGTAATGACTATCAAAAACGCGTCTTTAACGGGGATCTGGGAACAGTCCTTAGCATCGACAGGGAGGAGCAACTGGTACAGGTCCGCTTTGATGACGCCACGGTAAGCTACGCCTTTGCAGAGCTGGATGACCTCGTGCACGCGTGGGCGATGACCGTACACGCGGCGCAGGGTTCACAGTGGCCCGCCGTAGTCGTGATCCTGCTGTCGTCTCATTATGTCATGTTAGAGCGAAACATCCTGTACACCGCCCTCTCACGCGCTCAGCGGCTGGCTGTCCTGATCACCCAGGAGCGGGCCTTGCAGATGGCGGTCAAGCGCACAACGCTCGTGAGCCGGCGCACGGACCTGGTCGCAAGACTGTATGCCCACATGGCCGGTCGACGCTCATGAGCGCGATCGCAATCATTCGCTCGAACGGTACCAGAGCCGGCTGGGCAAAGTGTTGTCCTGGGAGCGGCTGGGAAGGGCGCTGATTTGCCGCACCAGGCGCGCAGCCCTATAATCAGTCGTCCGTGCCTGGCCCAGGCGAGGCGCGGGTTTTGTGTTGCTATCTACTGGCGAGCCAGATATTGGGAGGGAGTAATCGATGGTGAACAAGTGGGTGTATCTGTCCTCAGAGGGCAACAAGGATATGAGGAACCTGTTGGGCGGCAAGGGCGCGGGCCTTGCCGAGATGACCAACGCGGGACTGCCTGTGCCCCCCAGCTTTACCTGCACCACGGAGGCCTGCCTGGCTTACTATGATGCGGGCAAACGATTCCCGGATGGCATGTGGGACCAGGTCAAAGACGCGATGGCTGTTCTGGAAGAGCAGACGGGAAAAAAGTTCGGCGATCCGACGAACCCTTTGCTCGTCTCCGTGCGTTCGGGTGCGCGCATCTCGATGCCCGGCATGATGGACACCGTGCTGAATGTCGGCCTGAACCCGGAAACCCTCGAGGGGCTTGCGGCCAAGGCAGATGACTATCGTTTCGCGTACGACTCTTACCGGCGGCTTATCTCGATGTACGGCCGGATCGTCAAGCGCATCGATGGCGAAAAGTTCGAGCAGGTCCTTAACCGCTACAAAGCCCAGACCGAGGGCGGCCGCGATACAGACCTGACTGTGGATATGCTCAAGCAGGTGGTCACCGACTTTAAGGCGGTCTACAAGGCAGAGCTGGGCGAAGAGTTCCCCGATAACGTCTGGGATCAGCTGAGCCAGGCGATCGAGGCTGTGTTCAATTCCTGGTTTGGACCCAACGCCACCACCTACCGCCGCATCAACAATCTCTCGGATTCCTGGGGCACCGCAGTCAATATCTGCACGATGGTCTTTGGCAATATGGGCGACGATTCGGGCAGCGGCGTGGCCTTTACGCGCAACCCCAACACCGGTGAGAACCGCCTGTTCGGCGAGTACCTCCCCAATGCACAGGGTGAGGACGTGGTCGCCGGTATCCGCACGCCGATGCCTATCGCAGAGCTGGAGCGCACCAATCCAGAGATCTACAAGCAGCTCCTGGATCTGGCCAAGCAACTCGAGCGCCATTACCGCGAGATGCAGGACCTGGAGCTGACCGTCGAGCAGGGCAAGCTCTGGATGCTGCAGACACGCACAGGCAAGCGCACGGCCCTTGCTTCGGTCAAAATCGCCGTCGACATGGCCAATGAGGGGCTCATCTCCAAAGAAGAGGCCCTCGATCGCGTCACCACTGAGCAGGTAGATGCCCTGCTGCACCCGATGTTCGACCCGGATGCCAAGGCACGCGCCAAGGCCGCCGGCGATCAGATTGCTACAGGCCTTAACGCCTCTCCTGGTGCGGCAACGGGCATCGCGGTATTCGACTCTGATCGCGCCATGGTCGCCGCAGAAGACGGCGAGGCTGTTATTCTCGTGAGGCCCGAGACTTCTCCTGACGACGTGGGCGGCATGCTCATGTCCAAGGGCGTGCTCACCCAGCACGGCGGCGCGACTTCCCATGCCGCCGTTGTGGCCCGCGGCAACAATATGCCCTGCGTCGTGGGCTGCGAAGAGATCAGCATCGACCCTGAGAACAGGCGCTTTACCAAGGGCGACCTGGTTGTGAAGGAAGGCGACGTCATCTCCATCGATGGCACCACCGGCGAGGTCTTTGTGGGAGAGGTACCCACCCTCGAGGCGGACATTGCGTCCAACGAGGAACTGGCTCAGCTGTTGGCGTGGGCGGATGAGACCCGCACCCTGGGCGTGTACACCAACGCGGACTATCCGCGCGATGCACGCCGCGCGCGGGCCTTTGGCGCGCAGGGAATCGGGCTGTGCCGCACCGAGCACATGTTCTTTGAGGAGCACCGCCGCCCCGCCGTGGTGGGCATGATCATGTCCCGCACAGACGAAGAGCGTGCCAGGTATCTCGAGCAGCTCCTGCCCTTCCAGCAGGAGGACTTTGAGGGCATCTTTGAGGCGATGGACGGCCTGCCCGTAATCATCCGTCTGATCGATCCGCCCATGCACGAGTTCCTGCCCAGCCGCGAATCGCTGATCGAGGAGGTCGCTCATCTCCGTGCGCAAATGGGAGTGGCTGAGAAGACCGCAGAACGGGTAGCAGCAGAGCTGCACGGCGTCAAGGTCACAGTCACGGCAGACGTGTCCGAGGAACTGGCGGATCGCGAGCACATGCTCAGCGTGGTAGAGAGCATGTGGGAAGTGAATCCGATGATGGGCCTGCGTGGCTGCCGCGTGGGTCTGATGATGCCCGGCCTCACTGAGATGCAGGTGCGTGCCATCTTCCAGGCGGCCTGCAACCAGACAAAGAAGGGTATCAAGGTCAAGGTCGAGGTGATGATCCCGCTCGTGTCTCACATCAATGAGCTGCGGGCTGAGGTCACCAAGCTTCGCGCCATGGCCGAGCAGGTCATGGAAGAGCAGGGCGTCACCGTCGAGCACAAGTTCGGCACGATGATCGAGACGCCGCGGGCGGCACTGACCGCCGGGGTCCTTGCCGAGGAGGCCGAGTTCTTCTCCTTTGGCACCAACGACCTCACCCAGATGACCTTTGGGTTCTCTCGGGATGACTCAGAGGGCAAGTTCCTGTTGGCGTATGTCAATCGCGGACTGCTCCCTGCCAACCCGTTCCAGAGCCTGGATCAGGATGGCGTCGGTCAGCTCGTACGCAAGGCCGTCACCGACGGGCGTGCGGCGCGCCCGGAGATCGAACTAGGCATCTGTGGCGAGCACGGCGGCGATCCTGCTTCGATCGACTTTTTCCATCGCGTGGGCCTGGCCTATGTCAGCTGCTCGCCCTTCCGTGTCCCCGTCGCGCGGTTGGCGGCGGCACAGGCTGCCCTGCGGAACGATCTCAACATCGGCGCCGAGAAGGATATCTAGCCACAGCGCTGCTGTTCCAAGGAGGCCGGGCGGATCGCCCGGCCTCCTTGCTTTCCCCTGCCAGTTCGCCGCCTTGCCACAGGATCGCTGCGCCTTGAGGACGGCGTAATGCCGTGTATAATGGGGGCCAGAGAAGAGAGAGTGGCGATCACGCTGTATCGTATTGGCAGCCCAGCCATCGGCCCGGCACTGGTCGCGCCGCGAGAGTCACAGCCCTCTACGCATCCGGTCGCGAGCGTCTGGATACCCTCCGAGGCTCTTTGCTCCTATGTGGCCCTGGCTGTTGACGGCCCAGGAGCGCCCCTTCGGGCGCAACGGTCCGCCACCTTTGAGCCTCCTTCACCGATAGATCGTGTTGCGCTCTCCACAACGGCGAATCATGATCGCCGGCGCACCTTGAGGAGCGAGTGATGTCCGTCGTCGATGAGATCAAACAGAGGCTAGATGCCGTCGAGGTCATCGGTTCCTACGTGGCCCTGAAAAAGACGGGGTCTACGTACAAGGGTCTCTGCCCGTTTCATACTGAGAAAACGCCCTCCTTTGTGGTCTTTCCTGACTCGCAGTCATGGCACTGCTTTGGCGCGTGTTCCACGGGCGGCGACATCTTTACGTTCGTCATGCGTCACGAGAACCTCGACTTTGGCGAAGCGCTCAAATTGCTCGCCCAGCGCGCGGGCATCGAACTAGAGCCCCTTTCCACCGGTGCCAGAGAGCATGCCGAGCAGTTGGACAGACTGCGTCAGGTGAACGCGCTGGCGGCGAGCTATTACCAGCAGGTGCTGCTCGAGTCTCCGGAAGCGGCCCCTGCCCGAGATTACCTGGAGAGGCGCGAAGTGTCCGCAGCCTCACTGAGCGCATTCCAGCTGGGATATGCCCCCAACGATTGGCATCGCGTTGAACAGCACCTCCGGTCTCAGGGGGTCTCACAGCAGGAGGCGATTGACGCGGGCCTGTTGGCCACCAGCGATTCGGGCAATGTCTATGACCGCTTTCGCGGGCGCATCATGTTCCCTATCCGCGACGTGCAGGGGCACGTGATCGGCTTTGGCGGCCGCGTGCTGGATGACTCACAACCCAAATATCTGAACTCGCCCCAGACCCCTCTTTTTGACAAGGGCAGTGTGCTCTACGGTATCGACCGCGCACGAGCGAGCATCCGCGAGACAGGCACGGCCATCATCGTCGAAGGCTATATGGATGTGATCATCCCTCACCAGTGCGGAGCGACCAACCTCATCGCCTGCATGGGGACAGCGCTATCCGAGGCGCACATTGACATCCTCAAGCGCATGTGCAAGACCCTGATTCTGGCCTTGGACCCCGATGAGGCCGGGCTCAGAGCAGCGGAACGCGGTGCCCTGGCCGCAACAGAGAACCTGCCCAGAGAGATCGTGCCTGTACCAGATGCCCGCGGCCTCATCCGGTATGAGGAGCGCCTAGGTGCCGAGGTGCGCGTGCTCCTATTGCCGGGAGATATGGACCCCGACGAGTTGATTCTGAGCGATCGCGGGCTGTGGGACAAGCTCGTAGAAGATGCCCTTCCGGTCCCCGAGTTCTATCTGGAACGGACAAGACAAGAGATCGACGTCAGCACGGCGAGAGGCAAGCAAGAAGCCGCGGAGCGCATGCTCAGCGTCATTGCGGCACTGGACAGCCCGGTGCAGCGTGCCCACTATGTACAGCGTCTCGCACAGTGGATTCACGTCAACGAGCGCGAACTGACCCCGCAACTGGATCGTATCCGGCGCCAGACGGGGGCGCCGGGCTCCCGCATGCGCGGCCCCACCCGCCGGCCAGCGATTCTAGGGACAGCCGTGGGGCAAGCTGGCACAGAGGTCCCCGGCAATCTGAGCCCGGAGGAGCACTCTCTCGCCCTGATGATCAGAGACCCGCAAGGCGCCGCCGCGCTGATCCAGGAGACCGGGTTAAGCGAGCAGACCTTTGAGGACCCGCGGCATCGCGAGGTATTTCGCCAATTGTTGCCCTATATGCAGGATTCTGGCCAGCAATACACAATAGCCGCCCTGCTGGCTTCACTTGACAGCGAATCCGCGGCTCAGGTAGAATCGCTCGGCCAGCGACTGGGCGAAGGGCCGCCTCTGACGGAGGAGATGGTTCTCGAGGACCTGATCAAGGGCTGCACACGCCTGCGCAGGCAAGAGATATCTCGTCGCATCGAGGAATTGCGTTTTGTGCAACAAGAAGCGCAGGATGCCCAGGATGCTGATACGGTCCGCGATCTGGGCGCTCGCATCGCCAGGCTCACAGCAGAGTATCTCAAGATCGAGCGCCGCTTTCAGGCTGCCACCTATACCGGCAAGCGCCACGCGCAGTTGAATGGATCGTGATGAGCACCGAACCTTCGCGTAATCGAGCGCTGGACGAACTGATCTCCCGCGCAATGCGGGATGAGATTGTCACCAAACAGGATTTGGTGGCAGCCTTACCCCCTGACGCCAACGTTCAGCAGCAGGTGGACGAGCTCAGCAATGCGCTGGCTGAGATCGGGGTGCTTGTTGTTGATCCAGACGACGATCTCCTGAGCGCGACCGAGGAAGAACTCGCCCCCGAACCGGAAACAACCGCGGTTTCGCCCCACAGGCGTACTGAGCCGCTGGCAGATTCGGTGCAGATGTACCTGAGAGAGATCGGCCGGGTACCCCTGCTGGACGGCGATGACGAGGTGCGCCTCGCCAAAGCCATCCAGGCTGGCGTGGTAGCGGCGGAACGGCTCGAAGCCGAAGGAGACATCCTCGATGCTCAAAAGCGATTCGAACTGAATCTCAAGGTGCGGCGCGGCGAACTGGCGCGGCGGCATATGACCGAAGCGAATCTGCGCCTGGTGGTCAGTGTCGCCAAACGCTTCTCCGGGCGATCCATGTCTTTTCTGGACCTCATCCAGGAAGGCAACCTTGGCCTCCTGCGGGCGGTAGAAAAGTTTGACCATGAACGGGGGTTCAAATTCAGCACCTATGCGACCTGGTGGATCCGCCAGGCCATCAACCGCGCCATCGCCGATCAGGGACGCACCATCCGCATCCCCGTGCACATGATCGAGTCGATCAACAGGCTGACACGCACCATGCGCCAGCTCGAACAGCGGTTGGGACACGATCCTACGCCCGAAGAGATCGCCGTCGAACTCGGCTATATCTCCGATTCCGATCAGCGGATCATCGAGGAGGCGCAGGCCAAAGGCAACCCGCTGCCTCCCGATGTCCGCATCCGGCTCAAGCGCGCAGCCCAAAAGGTACGCCAGGTTATGTCCGTCTCGCAAGAGCCCATGTCTCTGGAGATGCCGATGGGCAACGAAGACAACAGCGTGCTGGTCGACTTTATTGCGGACGACTCCATCGCGAGCCCGATAGAGGAGACCAACCGCGAGCTACTGAGGGAGCAGATGCAGGATGTGCTCGCCAGCCTCGGAGAACGCGAGCGCGAGGTGCTCGCGCTGCGCTTTGGCCTCGAGGATGGAGAGACGCACACCCTGGAAGAAGTCGGCGCCCGGTTTGGCGTCACGCGGGAGCGCGTGCGGCAGATTGAGGCCAAAGCCCTCCGGAAGCTACGCCACCCGACCTTTAGCCGGCGGCTGAGGGACTATTTATCCTAGAGCAGCGCCGAGGCGAATCAACCGAAAGATTTGACGCACCCCCCTTTCTGATGTAGACTCGCGCCAGCGTAAGTGATCCTCGGTAGCTCAATGGTAGAGCGGTCGGCTGTTAACCGATTGGTTGTTGGTTCGAGTCCAGCCCGAGGAGCCTGCCCAGACTCTCGTTCGGCAACGTGGCCGGCGAGAGTCGTTTTGTTTCCTGCCTTGTTCGCATGCCTTCCACCCACCACGTCACGTCAAGTCACCGCCCTCTTGTCAGCCTAGGCCTCGTGCGACTAGAATATTCCTGTATCCATAGCCCTTGACCCAATGGAAGGAGAACAATCATGTCGCCAGTCCCTGCACAGGTCATTCTGCAGTGGGCGCTAGAGATCGAGCGCAACGGAGAGGCTTTCTACGAGGCAGTCGCCGCCACCGCCCAGGATCGGGAGGTCAAGACCCTGTTTCAGGATCTCGCCTATCAGGAACAGCGGCATTACCGTACATTTGAGCGCATGCTGACCAGGGCCCCCGAGACCCCTGCAGACACAGACAGCAGCAACTATCGCGAGTTTCTGCAGAATGCCCTGGCAGGCGCTCTACTCGGGCCTGGCAAGGGTATGGAGAGTGCAAAGCAGGCCGAGAATGAGACAGAGGCACTCCGCGCGGCGATGGCCTTTGAGAAGGATACGCTGCTCTTTTTCTATGAGCTGGTTGAGGCGGTCGCCGAGGACCAGACAGCCGCCATACGCGCAATCATCGACGAAGAGCGTGATCACTTGCGCCAGCTGAGCCGGGTTCTGGCCGATGGGCCCTGGGTGGCCTGATGCGGCGCACGTCTCGGTGACTGACAACCGCGCCGCTGCTCACAGGAGGAGGATCTGATGACAACTGTCGCGATAGTGGGGGCGGGCCCTGCAGGGATTTTTGCTGCCTATGAGCTGGCAGGAGCGGGGCACAGCGTCGTCATTGTCGACATGGGCAAGCCCGTCTCTGAGCGCAACAGGCGAGACGGCTATGATCTGCTGCACGGCATGGGCGGGGCAGGGACCTTCTCCGACGGTAAGATCAACTTTCATCCGCAGGTGGGAGGCGATCTCTTTGAGTTCATGTCTCCCAACCAGGCGTGGGACCTGATCAACCATATCGAATCCATCTTTGCCACCTATGGCGTCAGCGTAATGGAGACCAGCGATCGGGCGACCCATGAACTGGAAAAGTCAGCGGCCAAAGCGGGCGTCCGTTTCCTCCCAATCCGGCAGGCGCACATCGGCTCTGATCACCTGGTGGAGCTCATGCAGCGCCTGGCCGACGATCTGGCACGCATGGGCGTCACCTTCCGCATGCAGACGCGCGTCGTAGATGTCCTCGTGGGCGAGGGCCGCGCGCAGGGCGTGGTGCTGGAGAGCGGAGAAGCCGTTCGGGCGGACGCCGTGCTGCTCGCCGCCGGTCGCGTGGGGAGCGAATGGACCAGGCGCATCATCGAACAGCTGGGACTTGCCGTCGTCTATAACCCCGTTGATGTCGGTGTTCGGGTCGAGATCCCCGCGATCGTGATGGCTGACATCATCGAGGTATGCTACGATCCCAAGTTCTATGTGCGCGCCCCCACCTATGATGACCAGGTGCGCACTTTTTGTGTCTCGCCTCACGGATTCGTGGTCAAGGAATCCTATCCCGAAGAAGGCGTCGTCGGTGTCAACGGCCACTCCCTCAAAGACCGGCACACCGACAACACCAACTTTGCCCTGCTGACGAGCATCAATCTCACCGAGCCTGTCGAGAGCACCACAGCTTACGGCGTCTCCATTGCCCGGCTGGCCACAACGATCGGCGGGGGCCGGCCGACGCTGCAAAGTCTGGGGGATCTGCGCCGTCATCGCCGATCGACCTGGAGCCGGCTGACCAAAAGCCCGGGAGATGTCGTCCCGACCCTGGAGGATGTCACGCCGGGCGATATCTCGATGGCCCTCCCGCACCGCATTGTCACAGACCTGCTGGAGGCGCTGGACATCCTGGCTCGGATCATTCCGGGTTTGGATGCGGACCGGACGCTGCTCTACGCCCTCGAGCTCAAGCGATACGCCAACAAGCCCCGCACGGATCGTAACCTGCAGACAGAGTTGCCCGGGCTGTACGTAGCCGGGGACGGCGCTGGCGTAGCCAGAGGTATCGGGGGTGCCGCCGCCACGGGCGAGATCGCAGCTCGCGGGATCATGGCGGCCGCAGGATGAGCAATGTAATGCGTTGGCAGTACGCCTGACGGTGCGGCTGCCACAACTCGTCCGCGGCGTCTTTATCCAGCGCGACAACCGTTTCCGGGCCACCGTACTCGTAGACAACCGTCCCTGCGCCGCCAGAGTCGCCAGTTCAGGGCGTATGCGGGAGCTGCTCTTACCCGGTGCGCCCATCTGGTTGGCCCCGGCGCTCAAGCCGGGCCGCCGCACGGGCTACGATCTGCTGCTTGTGGAGCACGGCGACACACTCGTCTCGGTCGACGCGCACCTGCCAAACCACCTCTGGTCCGAATTCATCCAGAGAACAGGCTGGCAAGGGGAAGCTGTATACGAACTGGCAGCCGAGCGCCGCTACGGCTCGAGCCGCCTGGACTTTTTGCTCACAGCAGGCGACGTCCGTACCTGGATGGAGGTCAAGTCGGTGACGCTGGTGCACGATGGCCGGGCGCTATTCCCCGATGCGCCCACAACCCGCGGCACGAGGCATGTGCGAGAGCTCACCCGAGCGGTAGCAGAGGGGGATCGTGCCGCGGTGATCTTTGTCATACAACGCAACGACGCAGCCGTGTTTTCGCCCCACGTGCAGGCAGATCCCCAATTCGCCGCCGCCTTGATCAAGGCCAGCCAGCGAGGCGTTGCCGTTCACGCCTATGCCTGTGCGGTGACAACCAGTCAGGTCACCATCGAGCGCAGGGTGCCCGTACACCTGGAATAGCCCCAGGGCGCATCTCCCGTGCGGAATCGCCCTCGATCACTCCTTGCGCGTTGAGGGCAATCCAAACGAAAAGACCAGGGCGCCCAGACAAAAACAGAGCGCAAGAACAAAGACCGCCTGATAGGACAACACGTCCACCACAAGGCCGCCGAGCACCGGTGCCAGCATCGTCAGGGCAGAGAGCGTGTTGGCAAGCCCGATGTACATCGGGCGCCGGGTCTCGGTAGCATACTCGAGCAACCAGTTATTAAAGGGCCAGCTGCCGCCACCGATATAGACCCCCAGCATCAAAAACAGCGCTATGTACGTCCACCGCACCGCCACCGGATCAACACGCGCCGCAAAGCCAGCTACAAGCGCGAGGGCGGGCGCTGCCATCGCCAGAACCGCCTGCAGCCTGATATGCGTCAGCGGCCCGAGTTTGTTCTGGATATAGCCCAGCAAAAAGCCGGCGATCATCGACCCGGCCACCTGCGAGGAGACGAACAGCCCCGTGTCTGCGAGCGAAAACCCCAGTTCGCGCTGGGCGTAGAGCACGTAAAAGGTCGTCGCCACTCCAACGAACCCGATGAGCAACTGCACGACGATCATGCGTCTGAATGGCCGGTCCTGAGCCAGAAAACCAGGCAGCAACGCCAGGTTCTCTCGCGGAGAGGGCGCCACAGATCCATCCGTCGGGGTGCAGTCAGGATCTGAGATGCAAGAGATCGAAACCGCCGACAGAATCAGCAGAACCCCGGCGACGGCATACACCAGTGCATAGTTGACCGGATAGCCCCAGGGGCTGGCATCGCTGAGCAGATATCTCACCGCGGCACCAGCGCCGATGCCCCCTATCCCTCCCAGTACCTGCCCCAGACCGACAACCATCCCTCGCCGGCGCGGCGAGATCGTCCTTGCCAGGTGGTCGAACCAGGGCACGCTGACGACTGCATCCAGCATAAAGAAGACGAACAGGAGCGCCAGGATCACAACAATCGTAAACGAGGGCCTCGGGACGGCGAACTGCCAGATCACCCAGGCTACCAGCAAGAGCAATGGACGCGAAAGCCAGGCTGCACCTTCAATCACCTTCTTCCGGTGTGCCATTCTGGTGATGAATCCGGCCACCAGGAGCTGCGGCAAGAGCCAGGCCCCCCTGGTGATGCCGCTCCCAACACCAATGATCAGTTGCGATTCGGTTAGCGTCCCGAGAAGGGCGGGCAGGACAGTGGTGGCACCAATAAAGCTCATGGCCATGTAGAACAGCGACGAATCGCCGACCAGAGCAACGATATTGCGTCTGTATTGCGAGCGAGAAGCTGTCAGGGAGTTTGCCACATCCATCCTTAATCACGCGAATTGCCGCCTGGCGGATGTCCCTACTCTAGTCGAACAGCCTGTTCTGGCAAGCAGCCCTGGAGCCATCCGAGACCCTTTGCCGCCACATCACGGCCATGGTAGAATCATATTGATCATGCAGAGACCCCGATCCGATGGTGCAAATATGTGGCGTACGATTGGACATACCTGGGCTGTAGAGCAGCTCGCCGCGGGCCTGGTTAGTGGCAACATCTCGCGGGCCAACCTGTTCACGGGGCCGGAGGGCGTGGGCAAGGCCCATCTTGCCATGGAGTACGCAGCTGCTCTTAACTGCCTGTCTGACACGCCTCCCTGCGGATCCTGCGCACACTGCAGGCGTATTGCGGCGCTGAGCCATCCGGATGTGACCCTAATCCAGCCTGACAATGGCCACATCAAGATCGCCCAGATACGGCAGATGCAGTACGAGATATCGCTCAAGCCGTATGAAGCCCGCTGGCGTGTGGCGATTATCACGGACATGCATACGGCGACGGAAGAGGCAGAGAACGCGCTGCTCAAGACGCTCGAGGAGCCCCCGGCACAGGCAGTGTTGATTCTCACTGCCCTGGACGCTGGGCTGCTGGAGCCGACGGTCGTCTCACGTTGCCGTGTAATAGCGCTTCAGCCTGTGCCGGACGAGATTATTGCACAAGCACTTGTGGAGCGCGGGCTTGAGCCGCCGTCCGCCATAGAGATCGCCCGGCTGTCAGGGGGGCGTGTTGGCTGGGCGCTCCAGGCCGCCGGCAATCCGGAGCTCGTCGAACGACACCAGAGCGTTGTTGCCGACTTTCTTGATCTGTTGGACGCGAGCTACGCTGATCGAATCGCCACGGCCGAGACTCTCGGCCGCCAGGACGATCTTGTCGAGGTCATCGGCACATGGCAGTCTGTTTGGCGCGATCTCATGCTGATCTCGGCAGGGTGTAATGATCTGGTGGTGAATCACCGGCAGCGCCAGAGGCTGGAACAGCATGCACAGGCGACAGGGCTTGAGCAGGCGATGCGCGCCGCCACAGATATTCAGAACGCGATCACCCAGCTAGAACAGAACGTCAACCCGCGGCTGGTCGTGGAATCCATGCTGCTCGGTTGGCGCGACACTCACGCAGGCCCGAAAAGTGGCCTCGAGGAATAAGGATACACTATGGCGTTAGTATGTGGCGTCCGCTTTAGAGGTGCAGGCAAAGTCTACCATTTTGATCCGCGTGATGTTCCTGTCTCGGTAGATGAGTATGTTATTGTTGCTACCGCCCGCGGCGACGAAATGGGGCAGGTCACCGAGGCGCCGCATGACGTGACGGCCTCGCAGATCGTGGGAGAGCTCAAACCGGTCCTGCGCAAGGCCAGCATCAACGACATTGCCCGCGCCGAGCAGTACCGTGAGAAGGAGACAGAGGCGGTAACTGTCTGTCAGGAGCATATCGGCAAAGTAGGCCTTCAGATGAAGGTCGTGAGTGCCGAGTTCAGCTACGATGGCTCGCGCCTGACTTTTTATTTCACCGCCGAGAATCGCGTCGATTTTCGTGCGCTCGTCCGTGATCTCGCACGCACCTTTCGGGCGCGCATCGATCTCCGACAGATCGGAGTGCGGGATGAGGCCAAGCTTGTTGGTGGACTTGGACCGTGCGGCCGCCCCTTGTGTTGTGCAACCTGGTTGACGCAATTCTCTCCTGTCTCCATTCGAATGGCCAAGCAGCAGAATCTGCCTCTGAGCCCGATGGAGATATCGGGCCTCTGCGGGCGCCTGTTATGCTGCCTGACATACGAGAACGACTATTACCGCGAGGTCAGGGGAATGTTCCCCAAAGTAGGCAGAACCGTCGATACACCGTATGGCCGGGGCAAGGTGATCAAAGTATCCGTACTGAGAGAGACGGTGACGCTGCTCCTTGAGGACGGTTCGACAGCAGAGATGACCGCGGACCAACTCTCTGGCGCAGAGCCCATGGCTCCTCGAGATGCGGGAGTGGAGGAAGCGAGCCTGGCCAACAGCCTCAGGAAGGTGACCACACCGCGGCAGAGCAGTGAGCGACGGCCGGAGCAGGGCCAGGGATCGGACCCGCGCGGCCAGGTACGGTCGCAGCGCTCAAGAGGAGCGAGCCGTCAGCCAAATCAAGGGCAATCGGCACCTAACGCGCAGAGCGCGCGCAGACCAAACAACGCGCCCAGCAATTCCCGACCAGGTGCGCCCCAGAACAGCGGCGAAAACAGCCAGGAACGTGCCAGACCGGGGCAGGATTCGGATGGTCCATCCGAGCAGAGGAGCCGGCGTTCGCGCGGCGGCCGCTCGGGGCGGAGGCGGCGCACGCCTCGCGGGCCCGCGTCCACAGATCCCACGCAGTCTTGACCCCTGCTGTATACAAAGAGGCGCACCACGTGGTGCGCCTCTTTATCTCCAGCCGCTAGTTTCCGTAACGCCCGTCCATCGCGGCCAGGCACTCGAAGGGGACTCGAACCTCGCCCAGCGAGGGCGCCTTTCGTCCGGGTCCGTGATAGTCAGAGCCCCCAGTGAGAAAGAGGCCGTACTCTTGTGCGAGCCTGGCAAGGCGTCCCTGCTGACACGCATCATAGTCCCGGTAAAAGACTTCTAGTCCATCAAGCCCCTGCGCCACCAGCGGTTCTACGAGAAACAGGATGCTCCAGGGGTGCGCCAGGACGGCCAGCCCGTGCGCACCATGGATCATCTCGATCGCATCGGACGGCGAGATCTTGGCCCGCGGCACATAGGCCTTCTGACCATGATTCAGGTATCTGCCAAAGGCCTCCTCGATGGATGCCACGTACCCTTCCTGCATCAATAACCGCGCAATGTGGGGCCGACCCACAGCCCCGCCCTGCATCTCGTCACCTAGTTGTTCGGGGGGCAGTGAAATGCCCTGGGCACGAAGCTTCTCAAGAATGCAATAGGCACGATCGAGCCTTGCCTCTGCAAACCGTCGCAACTCACTCACCAGGGACCCATCGATATGGTCGATGAAATAGCCGAGGACATGGGCCTGCACCCCCGCGTCATCAGCGCTGATTTCGACGCCCGGGATAACACGGACGCTGGTGCCCGCCGCCCTTTCCAGTGCCTCGGGGATTCCCGCCACCGTATCGTGATCTGTCAGGGCAATTACGTCGATTGCCCTGCTCTCGGCCATATCCACGATCTCTGCAGGCTTGAGAGTGCCGTCAGAGGCCGTGCTATGGATATGTAGATCGATAGATCCCATCATCTTGGTTCGATAATCAGCCTGATCGCAGTGCGCTCCTCGTCGGCGATCACAACGTCGGCAAACGCCGGGATACAGATCACGTCTATGCCGTCCAGCGCCAGATAAGAGCGTGCAATCGCCACTGCCTTTGTCGCCTGATTCACAGCGCCAGCGCCAATCGCTTGAACCTCAGCGCGCCCGTGCTCTCGGATAACGCCCGCGATCGCACCTGCCACCGCCGTAGACCTGGAGTGCGCCGATACCTTGAGGACTTCCATGGTGCTGACTCCTTCGGGATTGCACAGCTCACGCCAACCCCCGCAATCTGCACCTTGTGCGCCACGGGGCTGTAGCCCACAAGCTCCAGTAACCGGACGATCCCTTACTGCGCGTACTCTGTTGCTCTGAGTTCGCGGATAACCGTGACCTTGATACGGCCCGGGTATTGGAGGCTCTCCTCAACCTTTCTGGCGATATCGTGGGAGAGGCGAATTGCGGCCAAATCATCAATCTGCTCGGGCCTGACCATGATGCGAATCTCGCGGCCTGCCTGGATCGCAAAAGAGGATTCCACGCCGTCAAACGAGTTCGCCACCTGCTCCAGCGCACGAATGCGCTTGATATAGTTCTCGAGAGACTCGCGCCTCGCGCCAGGACGCCCTGCCGATATGGCATCCGCAACCTGGATCAGCATCGCCTCGATGGAGCACTGCTCGATATCACAGTGATGCGCACCAATGGCGTTCACGATAGACTCGGGCATGCCATAGCGCTTGGCGATCTCTGCCCCGATCAGCGCGTGGGGTCCGTCTACCTCATGATCGACTGCCTTGCCAAGATCATGCAGCAATCCGGCAAGCTTGGCCCGCTGGACATCGGCGCCCAACTCGGCTGCGATCAGGGCTGCGATCATCGCCGTCTCTGTCGAGTGCTTGAGCACATTCTGACCATAGCTGGTACGATAGTGCAGCCTGCCCAAAAGTCGGATGATCTCTGGCGGCAGGCCGTGGACACCCATGTCGAGTGCCGCCTCCTCGCCCTTTTCCCTGATCGTCTGATCGATCTCTTCTTGAGCCTTTTCCACCATCTTCTCAATGCGCCCCGGGTGGATGCGGCCATCAAGAATCAGACGCTCCAGGGCCACACGAGCCACTTCGCGCCGTACCGGATCGAAACTTGAAAGGATCACCGTGTCCGGCGTATCGTCGATCACCAGGTCCACGCCTGTGATACCTTCCAGGGCGCGAATGTTTCTGCCACCCCGTCCGATGATGCGACCCTTCATCTCATCGTTAGGCAGTTCTACAGCGGAAACCGTGGTCTCAGCCACCTGGTCGGTAGCCACGCGCTGAATCGCTATCGTGACAATCTCTCTCGCGCGCTCCTCAGCCTCCTCGTGGGCCTGCGCCTCGATATCGCGGATGATCTTGGCAGCGTCTATTCGAGCCTCGGCCTCGACTTCCTTGAGCAAGACTTCCTTTGCCTGCTCCTGGGTGAGCCCGGAGATTCTCTCCAACTCGGCCAGGTGAACTTGCCAGGCTTGATCGAGCTCCACCTGCCGCGCGTCCAACCGCTGCTCGCGTTCCTTGAGTCGCGTATCGCGGATCTCGAGATTGTCGAGACGCCGATCCAGATTGTCCCGCCTCTCCTGCAGGCGATTCTCCTGGCGACTGATCTCTTTCATACGCCGTGAGGCTTCGTTCTCCGCCTCGAGCAAGATGGCCTGAACCTTGTCACGAGCCTCGATCTCCAGCTCCATCGCCTTTGTGCGCGCCTCACTCAGGCTCGAACGCGCCTCCTCTTGAAGCTTCGAGATGTTGTCCCCAATCGTGCGGTTCTTGAGCAGATAACCTAACGCAAACCCTCCGGCCGTGCCCAGAATCAATAGCACGAGCCATACGATCCACATGCCACCATTGAACATTCCAGTAGTTCCTTTCCCATCTATGTTAACGGGCTTCCCCGTTAGCTCCTATCGGTCGCGTCTCTCTCGGACTGTAATTCGGACCAGTAATGCTCAGTTACGGCGCGCGCGATGCCATATGAAAAGCCGCGCCTCTGCAAAAAGCCCATCAGGTGCCGGTAAAAGTCGTCTCGCTCCTGTTGGCGATACCGCCGGACGCCGGAACTCGCCGCTCTCATGGCGCTGTCCCGTTCATCAAGGCCGTCAAGAGCCGCCTCGATGGTCTCGGGCGATACGCCTTTTTGACGGAGTTCGCCTCGCAATGCCCAGCTACCTCGCGGGCGGAAAGCCTCACGGTTCTCTACCCAGAACTCGGCAAAGGCCTTATCATCGAGCAATCGCGCTCTCTTTAGCCGCTCAACAACCTGGTCAATCTCCTCATCGCTCAGAGCACGCTTTGCCAGGTAACGTTTGATCTCATCTTCGCTTCGCGGCCGGTATGACAGATAGTTGAGCGCTCGCTCATACGCCTTTTCGACAGCGTCCGCGGCCTTTAGCTCAGCGATCCGGTCCTCTGAGAACTCCTGCCCAACCGTCAGCCTGGCTGCCAGGATAGCCTGCAGGCTAAAGGCGTATTCGTCATCAATGTAGATGTTAACCCGGCCGCTGGCTCGCCGCTGCGCGCGAATAGCTGTTAGCTTCAATGTTGCTCGCCTGTATAACAAAAAGGACTGCAGCCGTAGCCACAGCCCCATCACCTGCGAGTTATGCCCCACGCAATCTACTTACGGTGGAGAGAGGTTGCCCAGGCAAGGGGCCTCAAATTGCCCTGGAACGCTCAGGCTCCTCAAAACACTCTCCAGGCACACATGAACACGATGAAAAGATACTCCTAACCGTCTCAGCCGCCGTCCCGCAACCTCAGAGGAGGAGTGCGTCGCAAAGCGTTAGGCCGGCCGAACGGCGCCCGCGGGCGCCAACAGGATTACTCTTCGACTTGTTCCGATGGGTCTGCTACGGTCTCACTCTCGCTCATCTTGCGCGACAGCAGGCCGATCTGCTCACGGACCTGCTTCTCGACCTCAGCAAAGACTTCGGGCTGATCGCGCAGGTACTCTTTGGCGTTTTCGCGGCCCTGTGCCATGCGGACGTCGCCAAAGGAGTAATAGGATCCGCGTCGTTCGACGACACCTGCCTCTACAGCCACATCCAGCAGGCTTCCCTCTTTGGAGATGCCGTGATCGAACATGATGTCGAACTCGGCCACCCGAAACGGAGGCGCCACCTTGTTCTTCTTGATGCGCGCACGCACCCGGTTTCCAACGACCTCGCCCTTGTCCTTGATCGACTCTGCACGCCGCACGTCGATACGAATCGCAGCATAGAACTTGAGGGCGTTTCCGCCGCTGGTTGTCTCGGGGTTCCCAAACAGGACGCCAATTTTCATGCGCAACTGGTTTGTGAAAATAACCGCCGTATTGCTGCGCTTGATGGCGCCGGTAAGCTTGCGCAGGGCTTGCGACATCAGGCGAGCCTGAAGACCCATGTGCGCATCTCCCATCTCGCCTTCAATCTCTGCCTGCGGCACGAGAGCCGCCACAGAGTCGATCACAATGCAATCGACAGCGCCGCTGCGCACCAGTGCCTCCGTGATCTCCAGAGCCTGTTCACCCGTATCCGGCTGAGAGAGGTACAGCTCATCGATGTTGACGCCACATCGCTCGGCATAGGCCGAATCCAGCGCGTGCTCGACATCGATGAATGCCGCTGTACCACCTTGTCGCTGGCACTCGGCGATAATGTGTTGACACAGCGTCGTCTTGCCCGAGGATTCTGGACCATAAATCTCTGTGATTCGTCCCTTGGGGATCCCGCCGACGCCCAGAGCGACGTCAAGCGCGATACACCCGGTGGGAATCACATCGACTTCCAGCCCGGTACCTTCGCCAAGGCGCATGATGGCACCCTCACCATAGCGCTTGCGGATTTGTGCAAGCGTAGTGTCCAGTGCCTTCTGTCTGCCATCCTGAGTCATGGAACCCCCTGGGTCTGGCCTTGTACACGCATACAGTGTACATTATATGATATCTGCATGCAAGTATTCGGCCCTCCGGCAGACAGTATGGCTGCAGACAGGAGATCAACGTGAATGAACTGCCCCGGGTGCCTTTGGGACATTGGCCGACGCCTCTACAGGAACTGAACCGGCTCAGTGACACGCTCGGAGGCCCGCGTATCTGGATCAAGCGTGATGATCTCTCCGGGCTGGCCCTGGGAGGCAACAAGACACGCAAACTGGAATTCCTGATTGCGGACGCACTCGCCCAAAAGGCAACCACCGTCATTACTACTGGCGCGGTGCAGTCCAATCACGCTTGCCAGACTGCCGCTGCCGCTGCGCGCTACGGTCTACGATGCATCCTGGTGCTGTCTCCTCAGTCACCTCCGCGGAGAGAGGGGAATCTGTTACTCGACGGTCTACTGGGTGCACATATCCGTTGGGCCGGCGACAGAGACCCCACGGCTCTGATGCAAGAAGTGACGACCGAGGAGCGGGAGGCAGGCCGCGTTCCCTATGTCATCCCATACGGGGGATCCAATGCTATCGGGGCGTCGGCCTATCTGTTCGCCATGCGCGAATTCGTTCGGCAGGCACGCGAGCGCGATCTGATGTTCTCGGACATCCTCATTGCGTCGAGTTCTGGCGGGACCCAGGCGGGGCTGGTAGCGGGGGCGGTATCACTCCACCAGAGCAGCAGAATCCTGGGCATCGCGGTGGCAGAGCCAGCCTCGCAGCTCATTCCGCGGGTACACACGCTGGCACAGATGACGCTACAGCATCTCAATGTGCGCATGGACGTCCCGCTGGAAAGCGTCCTCGTCGAGGATGGCTACCTCGGTGACGGATACGCCAGGATGGGCAGCCCCGAACGTGAAGCGATCGCGCTGCTTGCACACACAGAGGGCCTGATCGTAGATCCAGTGTATACAGGGCGGGCGTTGGCAGGGCTGATCGATCTCATCCGTTCCGGAAGATGGGTGCGCGACGACACGGTGCTCTTCTGGCACACGGGAGGGACAGGAGCACTGTTCGCCTATGGGGACCAACTGGACGACGCAGGTTGAGGAAACTCACTCACAGAACACTGATATCGAGACCGGGAGATACGCGTCATTGCTGCGCGGATTCTGGAGCATCTACCGCTTCACACCAACACAATGACCGGTTGATCTGAAGAAGATCAGGCAGCCCGTTCCTGGCGCAGTTGCCGGCGCAGCTTGACCAGTTCCCTAAAGGCGCGCAGCACGACTCTTGGGTTGGCACCCGTCTGTTTTCCTGCCACGCGAGGGTGATGGCTCACCGGCAACTCTATGACGCGAAACCCCGCACGACGGGCGCGCACAAGAAGCTCTGCGCTGAAGGTGGCACCGCGAGAGGTGACATTGATCCGCTCGATCACCTCTCTGCGAAAGAGCTTGTAGGCACAATCCACATCGCGCGCTGTGTGCCCAAATAGCAGATTGACCAGCCAGCTCCACCCATGCCCGAATACGCGTCTGAACCAGGGGTCACTGCGCGCCTGGCGATAGCCTATGGCCATGTCAGCCTCTGCCATCCGGGCCATAAATACTGGCAGCTCGTCAAAAGTGAACTGCAGATCCGAATCCGTAAAAAAGATAAAGTCCTTGCTCGCTGCCCGGATCCCGTCATACACGGCAGCACCATAACCCAGATTTACCGGATGCCTGATCAGGCGCACGCGCGGATCCACACTGGCGATTTCTTCGACGACATCTGCCGTTCTGTCGCGACTCCCGTCGTCCACCACGATGATCTCGAGATCCTGCACCAGCGGGCCGACCTGCTTGCGAACCATATCCACCATGGCGCCGATATTGCCCTCTTCGTTGTAGGCGGGCAAGCTAACCGTCAGACTGGAGACCGTACCAATCCGGTTCATTACCACTTGACTCTCCTGTGACAGCATTCGTGCGCTACCTTCCAACGGGATATGGCTCCCTTGCAATCAGCATCTATCATCAGCGGCCCGCAAAAGCGCGAGATCGTGTCGAGACAGATCCTCTGGTAACACATCAGGCGCACTGTCGTGCCATCTCACCAGTGCGACCACCTGCGGCGCACACCCGGCCCGAAAACACAACTCAGCCCCGTGCTCTGCATGGCACAGATGGCGATATAGAGGATGCCTCCAAGAATGCGGATTGGGCGAAGCGAGACGCTCCAGCACCCCCGCGTGGTCAAAAAGAACACCGATAGTCCGCCAGAACAAGCTTAGGCCCGCATCCGCTTTGCCCGCATCGTGCAGCAGCGCCGCCTGTTCCAACGCCGCCGACACGCCTGGCTCCTGCTGAATATGCCGCAGCACACAGAGCGCATGCACCTGATCCGCCGCATTGAGCGACTCAAATAGCGGCCAGGCGGCTGCAGGCAACACCCGGCGCGCTGGCTCCAGGTCGATATGGCCGGGCCAGATCGCCAGGCGGAGGCGCGTCACTCCCTGCCAGAGCCGGTAGCCCCAATGAGCGATACCCGCACCGCTCATGGTCCACCCCTGCAAACCTCGCCGCTCGCCAACAGAAACGCCATGACTAGAAACCGGTGAGCAACGAGAAGAGCGCGAACGCAGGCCTGCCAACCAGGATATCCAGCAGACCAAACCCGGTAAACTGCGAGAGGAGAATGACGCCCAATAGGATCATCCAGCCGTACCGGTACAATCCCTCGAGCGCTGCAATTGCCTTCGCGGACCAGTCCTGCTTGATGAGAGAGAGAGCAGCGATCAGGACACTAAAGCCATCCAAAGGAGGAATGGGCAGCAGATTGAAAAAGGCAATCACCAGGTTGATGAGCACGATATAATCCCTGACATCGAGAAGCACTGCCGGGACTCCACCCCAGACGCCTACCAGACGACCAGCGATGCCAAACAATGCCGCGGTGATCAGGTTGGCCCCCGGCCCCGCCAGCGACACAATGCCATTCCCCAGCCTCGGGCCGTAGCGCAACCGGTTGGTGGCCACAGGAACGGGCTTGCCCCAGCCGATGCCGAAACCGGTGATGGTCGTAATGAGCATCATGAGGCTTCCCATGGGGTCCAGGTGCGCAAGCGGATTCAGGGTGATACGCCCGGCGCGGGAAGCCGTGTCATCGCCCAACCTGTGGGCGGCCCAGGCGTGGCTGCACTCGTGTACAGTGATCGCAACCACAAGAGACAACAGCATCAGCAGCATGCGCACTGCCGACCCTGTGGACAGTAACGCAAAAGCGACCAGAATGAGGAGCACAAACAACCAAAAGCCCCGGTCCTGACTGAAACGCCCCAGATTGATGTCCTTGAGTTTATCCATGACAGAGATTATACCACACTCGCGTCATACAGGCTGGTTCGGTCCGTGGCCCTGGATGCGCAGCATTGCGGGTCAAGACTGCCGGCGCCGGCGAATCTCGCTTGTGAGAGCCTCCGCCGGACGCTATAATGGTGTATAGTGCCAGTGTAATGTCCTGAGGCAGGGCGTCGAGACTCAGACCAGTGCGGGGGACGGCCAACGGTTCCCCTGCGCCATGCATCACAAGGATCCACGTTACCGTGACCTCCCTGCTCGACAGATTGGCCAAAATGATTGCCGCGGTGCTGGGGATGTTCTCTTTCGCGCAATACGCGCGACTGTCCCACTGGCGCGACCGGTCGCGTCCGGGCAAAGATGAGCACCGGGGCTTTATCGTCATTCAGATCGATGGCCTGTCCTATGATCACCTTCGTGCAGCGATCGATCTGGGATATGCGCCACACGTCAGGCGCCTGCTTAGCCGCGGCGAAATGCGCCTGCATCCCTGGAAACCCGGTGTGCCCGGCACCACGCCCGCATCACAGGCGGGCATCATGTTCGGCAGCAGCGCCCCAATACCGGCCTATCGCTGGTATGACAAGAGCACAGGGCAGATCAAGGTATCCTCACAGCCCGAAGTGGCCCAGGCTTTACAGTCAGAGCTCTTGCGGGATAGACCGGGCATTCTCAAAGGCGGGTCCAGCTACATGAACGTCTTTGATGGCGGGGCCGCGCACGCCCTCTTTACGCTGGGGACTTTTGGCAGACATCGCCTCTTTGAGGGCCTTCGTGGTTTCGGATTCCTGCTTCTCTTTGGCCTGAATCCTTTTCGCACAGCCACGTTATTGGTCCTCTCTATCTGGGAATACCTCACGGATCTCGCTCAGAGAATGCAGGCCACGCTGAAACAGACGACGCCCCGCCCCTTGAGCCGTGCATTTCCTTTCCTACGTGTCATGAGCAACGTCGTTATGCGAGAGATCCAGACATTCTCAGTGAGTCTAGACATCTTTAGCGGCGTGCCCGCCATCTACACAACGTACTATGGATTCGACGAACTGGCCCATCACTATGGTCCGCGATCAAAGCCGGCCCTTCGTGCACTGCACGCCATCGACAGCCGCGTGCGACGCATTGATCGCTATAGACGCATGAACGTATCGCGCCCGTATGACCTGTTCCTGCTCTCAGATCACGGCATGACCGATGACGTCCCCTTCTCTGTTGAGTATGGCCAGACACTCGGCGAACTGGTGCAGAATCTCGTGGGGCGCAGTGCAGCCATTCGTGAACTGATGAGCGTGCAGCAAGCAGACCTGCCGAGCACGCTCTTTGTCCAACGCGAATTGGAGGCGATCGGTGCGGAAAGCAAACCGACGGTCTCCAGAATTAGCCAGTACCTCTTGCACTATGTGGAGAGTCGCGTTCCGATCGAGCTTGATGCCGGCGACTATGAGCCCGCCCAGCCGAATGATGTCGTCGTGAGCAGTTCGGGCTCATTGTCACACATCTATCTCAATGCCACATCAGAGCAGTTGAGCCTGAGCCAGATTGCCACCCTCTATCCTGCCCTCGTCCCATCACTGCTATCACACCCGGGCATCTGGTTGGTGATGGGCAGAGAAGAGGGTAGGACGATCATCTTTGGCAAGGAAGGTGTTATATCTGTTGCCGAGAAGATACAGATAGAGGGCCGCAATCCACTGCAACAGCTGGCATACGGGGAGTGGGCCGTGCGCCAGTTGTCGCGGCTGGTCTCGTTGGCAAACTCCGGCGACCTCATCCTGGTGGGCACCTATGATGCTGACGTCCAGCGCGTCTCCTGCTTTGAGAATCAGTGGGCCTGCCATGGCGGTCTCGGAGGGCCACAGGACATAGCCGTCTTTATGACCGAGTCGCACATCGATTGGCCGCTCGCCTCTCTCGATCGCGCAGCCGAGGTGTACAATCTCTTCATTCACCAGTACGGGATCACGTGATGCCACAGCCGCAGGTCGCGAAGGCCAACAAAACTATAGGTGTGCTGTGATGCAACTGCGGACGCACCATCCCTGGGATCTGGAGCCAGGAGAAGCGATTGCACTGCAAAAAAGCCTGGCAGGTGAGCTCATTTTCACACCCATCTCCGGGCCAGTCGGTGCCATCGCAGGCGTCGATATATCCGTCAAAGGCAACCACGCTCATGCGGCAGTTGTCGTACTGTCCTATCCTTCGCTGGAGGAGATCGAACGCCGCACGGCCATAGTGGAGGTGACCTATCCTTATGTCCCAGGGCTGCTGACATTCCGCGAAGCACCGGCGGCCCTCAACGCGTTGGCCGCACTGAGCACCTGGCCGGACTTGATCATGTTCGACGGGCAGGGCTATGCGCACCCTCGCCGCCTGGGACTGGCCAGCCATCTGGGGCTGCTGCTGAACACCCCGGCGATTGGCTGCGCCAAATCACGGCTCTGCGGCACCTACGAGCCCCCCGCCCTGGAGCGCGGCTCCTGGAGCCCGCTGATCGATGATGAGCAAGTCATCGGAGCAGTCGTCCGCACACGCACTGCGGTCAGTCCCGTCTATGTATCGGCAGGACATCTGACTGATCTGCAACAGGCGATACAATTCGTGCTGAGCACGTGCCGCGGTTACCGGCTGCCTGAGCCCACACGGCAGGCACATCGCGTGTCCACCCAATGGCCGGAGACGAAATGAGTACCTTACGCAGACTGCTATCGGCGCTGTGCATTGTGGCCATCCTCATGATCGGAATACCGATGCTCCCGCCGAACCTGGGCGCGGCTCAGTCAGAGCTACCAGAGAGCGGCATCGCCGGCCGAGTGTTTCACATCGTCACCCTGGAGCCGATTCCTGATGCGGTCATCACAGTGGGAACCGTGTCCGTCATCTCTGACGATCAGGGCTGGTACAGGCTGAACCTGCTATCAGGCACCTACACAGTCTCGGTTCAAGCCGCTGGCTACATCGGCATGTCACAGGTCCTTCAGCGGGTCGACCAGCATATGACCACTGTGGACCTGGCGATGATCCCGAGCGATCCTGACACCCAGATGAGCGATCAGATCGCCGCAGCTCTCAATCTACAGCAGCAGACACCGCCTGACGCGATCGAGCTCGCCCTGTTAACGGACGGCATGATGGCCTCCAGCGTTGCTGAGCTTCCCGCAACCATCCGTCTGGCCGTACGGCAAGACCCCGCCATCGCCGACAGCCCGATTGTCGAGGTCATCACCCTTGATTTTGAAGAGTACATCAAAGGCATCCTGCCGTACGAGATGTCGCCGACTTACCCGCTGGAGGCACTCAAGGCGCAGGCCGTGGCGGCCCGCAGTTACGCAGCCGCCAATCTGGGCAAGCACATCGCCGACGGCGCCGACGTCTGCAGCTCGGTGCACTGCCAGGTATGGCGCCCGACGCGATATGAGACCACGGATCGCGCGGTTGATGAGACCCGTGGCATTGCGGCGACCTACGGGGGCGCGATCATCTATGCCTTTTACCACGGGCATTGTGACGGGCACACGCGTAACAGTGAGGACGTGTGGTCAGCAGCGCTGCCCTATACGCGTGCCGTTCCGTGTACCTGCGGCTATGATTACCTGTGGGGACACGGCGTAGGCATGTGCCAGGAGGGGGCCCGCGCGATGGCCAATGCCGGAGCCACCTACGATCAGATCATCAAGCATTACTACACCGGTGTTGCGCTCCTTGACGCCCCCAGTGCTGTACTAACGGAGAGCCGCGTGGATCCCCCGTCGGGATCGGAGAATACGCTATTCACCTTTAGCGTACGCTACACCTCCACAGCCGGTGTCCCGCCTCCTATCGCCAACGTGATCATCGACGAGCACGCCTACGCCATGACGCGAGGCGCAGGCTCCCCCGAAGCCGGCTGGGAGTACCATTACACAACCACCCTGGGAGCGGGGAACCATACGTTCCGTTACGAGTTTGACGGCGGTTACGGACACATCACACGCTCCCCACAGTCTGGCGACCTGGCAGGGCCACAGGTGCAAGCTGCAACAATCGTGACACCGCCTGAGGATGGACTCACAGGGAATATCACAGCGTCGACGAGCACGGATTGGGCAGGCGGCCAGTTCGATCGGGTCGAAATAGCCCACCGTGACAAGGACGTGCTGGCGCTTGCGCCCGGCAGGACTTCTGGCACCTACACCTCTGCGGTCCTGCAGACCGAACAACCCTTTGTCGCCTACGGCTTGACCTGGTACGCGATCGTGCCGGTGGGTGGACAGTTGTCTGTAGCATCTCGCTCAAGTCTGGACGGTGTGGTTTGGACCGGTTGGCAGACCGCCGCAGGGGAAGCGTACGTCGCGGGCAACGACAGGCTTTCAAGCGCAGAGATGGTGTTCGGCGAAGCGCAGTATGTACAATACCGGCTCATCCTGGGAGCCAGTCCAGACGGCACAAGCCCAACAGTGCGGAACATACGGATCTCCTATGCGGACTCGCGGCCTGGTCCGCTGGCCAGCGCCGCTGCAGCGACGGGTGCCACTGATGCGAGCGCGCCGGCGATCATCAGCCGTGCAGCGTGGGGCGCCAACGAAAGCTGGATGACCTGGCCGCCCGAGTATCGCACGGCGCGTGCCATGATCATGCATCACACGGTCACCGATGATGGCGGAATCGACCCTGCCGCCATCGTAAGAGCGATCTACTGGTACCATGCCGTAGAACGCGAGTGGGGAGACATTGGCTACAACTACCTCATCGACCACTATGGCCGTGTGTATAAAGGTCGTTTCGGGGACCCCGGAGTCGTGGGGCACCATGCGGGCGACCCCTACAACTATGGCAGCGTGGGCATCAGCCTGATCGGCAACTTTGAAGAGGATCCGGTGCCCTACGCCATGTTCGAAGGTGCCATCGATTTCCTCGCCTACCAGTGCGGGATGTGGGGCATCGACCCGGTTGGACAGACCTATCACATCGACCGCTGGCTGCCCACCATCCTGGGTCATCGCGATGTCGCGGCGACCGCCTGCCCGGGCATCTACTTTTACAGCCGTCTGCCCGAGGTCCGGAGCAGGACGTTGGAGAGGATGTCCACACCGCCTCCCACTATCGCCATCGCCGCACCTGTTTCGGGCCAAAGACTGCGTGGTGTGGTAGCAACGCAGATCGCTACCACGGGTTCGATCACACGCACGAGTTACTATGTCGATGGCGTGCTGAGGGCGCAGGAAAGCGGGCAGTTCAACTGGAAATGGAATACGACACTCTATCCCGATAGCACACACCTGCTCAGAGTGGTGGTAGAGAATGCGGCCGGCAGCGCCGAAGCCTCGGTGAGCGTCATTGTGGACAATACAGCACCTGCGGGCACCGTCTCCGCTCCTGCCTGGACCTCGGCGTCGCAGATAGCCGTGTCCATCTCCGGGGAAGCGGACGGGATAGCCTTCAGTCCTGGATGGACATGGGAGGGGGAAACGCTGGAACACGAGATCGGCACTCTCGTGTCGGACAGCGGAGCCTCTCAGGGCATGGCCTGGTTGGGCCGCAGCGGCGTCGATGCCCATGGAGCATGGTTCGGACCCTACACCTGCGCCCTGCCAGCCGGCGACTATGAGGTGTTCTATCGCCTGAGAACGGACGTTATCACAGCCGGGCCCGGGTTGGCCACCGTCGACATTGCTGGCAATCAGGGGGCGATCACGTATGGCTATCGACCCATTGCTCCCGATGACTTTGCAGGGTTGGCTTACCAGGAGTTCAGCCTCCCGCTCGCGTACAGCTCAATACCCGCCTGCCAGCCGGGGTACAACGGCCTGGAGTTTCGCACCTGGTACAGCGGCGCCGGCAACCTCTGGCTCGACCAGGTGCGCGTCTTTACTGCTCCCGTAACTACCTCCGACATCCATCTCTGGCCTGCATCAGCGCAGGACGGGCTGAGTACACTCTCCGTGAGATTGCTGGACCTGGCAGGCAATGCAGCAACGCATGAGTTGGTCGTTGGCGTAGACCGGACATCGCCCTACTGGAGCGGGACCTACGGCAGTGGCTACTGGGGCGCAGACGCGACCTCTGGGTTGGACGTCGCGCGAGCCATGTGGCAGCAGTCGTTCGATGGCGGCAGTACGTGGAGCGCCTGGCAGCCGGTTACGTTGCGGGCCGCCAGCGGCACCAAGTCCCTCGCGCTGTTCTACACAGACATCCCCGATCAGGGACTGGTTCGGTACCGCGCACTGGACCTGGCAGGCAACGAGTCGATCAGCCCGGCGGTGGAGGCAGGCCTTGCATTACCGCCTTTGGACGAAAGAGTGTACATACCCCTCGTCCGGCGCTAGTGCTGCGGGATGCGTAGCACCTGACCCTCCTGCAAAACTTCAGGGGCAGCAACCGTATCGCGGTTCGCCTCCCAAAGCGTCGTCCATTCCAGGTCAAAATCCGTGGCGATGCTGTACAGCGTATCTCCAGACTGAACCGTATAGGTCCTGCCGCCGGCCCCCAAAGCAGGCGTCTCCTGTTCCACCGGGAATAACGTCTTGTCTAGCTCGATGATCGGCGCTCTGGTGGACCTCGACCGGGGCGTACGGCTTGGATCGACCTGTACCTCGCCCTCGACTTGCATGGGCTGACCGGGCACGGCCAGGAGCCGCTGCCCGCGCTGCAGGTTGATCGACTCCCGCCCCTGTTCGATCTTTAGGCTACCGCCGTACGCCTGTACCGCGACGCTCTCCCCGGCGACAACGACACATCGGAACTGGGACCCATCGATGGTCAGGATACCGGTATCTACACGAAAGGCACCGCCCCACCCCAGCGCTTCCATTCCGGCGTCGATCTCGCCCTCCTCGAGGAACAGCGCGATTTCAAGCCCTCTCGGGAAAGGCGCCTTTTGCAGTTGTTCGATCCGTAACACGGTATTGCCGGCGACGAACACCGAATTCTCGTCGATGGACAGCGTCGCCTCGCCACTCATACCGGTGTCCAGAGTGTCGCCGCGTTGCAGGGTCGCAACTTGTCCGGCATACACGCGCTCATCCTGGGCGTCCGCGTGGCGGAGGTACACCTCTCCCGTCTCACCGGTGACGGTCGCCAGAACAGGCACCACGCGCGTGCCTGAACGCAGCCAAACATAGCCCAGCAGAGCAACAGCGACCAACGCCAGGAGCAAGCATCCCCGCCTGGAATGCCGCGGTGGCGAGGCGACCTCTTCCGGCTCAGGGTTCGGCGCGCGCCTCATGGGCTCTCCTCCGTCAGGAAACGCGTCACAAGCGCCTCGGCTCGAGGCTGTGGGTCGTCAGAAGCGTCGAGCCAATGGATACGAGAGTCGTCGAGCCGGAACCAATTGTACTGCTGCCGGACGAACCGCCTGGTCTGGCGCTTGATCAGGGCAACTGCCTCATCGAGTGTACAGGCCCCCTGCAGATACTCTGCGATCTGGCGGTAGCCCAGTCCTGACATGCCAGGCAGATTCTCACTGTAGCCCCGATCGAGCAAAGCACGCACCTCATCGACAAGCCCCGCATCCAGCATGCAATCAACACGTTCATCGATGCGGCTGTAGAGCTGCGCGCGGGGCATCGTCAGTCCCAGCCAGAGCGTGGCATAGTCCGGATCCTCGCGAGTCTGTAAATCCGAGATGCGCTTTCCCGTCTCGATACACACCTCGAGTGCGCGCACTACACGCCTCACGTTGCGCGCGTCGATCGTCTCCGCGGCACGCGGATCGATCTCCCTCAGCTCGTGGTGCAGACTCTCCGCTCCCTCCCGTTCGGCCTGCGCATAGAGCCGCTTCCGCAGCACCTCATTAGGGGGCACCTCCGGAACAGTCCATCCCTCAAGAAGCGCGCGCACATACAGGCCAGTCCCGCCCACCAGAAAAGGCAGCCGGCCACGCGACCAAATCTCTGTCAGAGCCACAGTCGCCATGTCACGAAACTGCGCCAGGGTGAGACTCTCGTCCGGTCGGACCACATCGATCAGATGGTGCGGCACACGGGAGCGTTCGTCGGACGTGACCTTGGCCGTTCCAATGTCCATCCCGCAGTAGATCTGTCGCGAGTCCGCGGACACAATCTCTCCATCAAAGTGAGCCGCCAGCTCCAGTGATAGTGCGGTCTTGCCGACAGCGGTCGGTCCAATGATCGCAACAATGCGACGATCGTGACCCATCAGTAGACTCCGACGGCGCGCACAAGATGGTACCGCGGGAGTCCGCCACGCTCGTCCAGTTCGATCGCCACCAGATCGATGCGCCAGTCCATGTCACTGATGCCCAGCTCTGCCAGATACCACCGACCCAATTCAGCCAACCGGCGTCGCTTGGCCTCGGTCATGGCATCCTCCGGATACTGCAAACGGTGCCCGCGACGCGTCTTGACCTCCACAAAGGCCAGGCAATCGCCCTCGCGCGCGACGATGTCGATCTCGCCCCGTTGGCAACGCCAGTTCCGCGCAAGGATCTCATACCCTTGTTCGAGCAGATAGGCGCATGCCAGATCCTCGCCATGGCGCCCGATCGTCTGCCGGTAGGCCATCAGCGCCGCGCCTCTCGCGTAATCTCGGGGTCATCGGCCTGTGTGCCCAGTGACTTGCTCATCGTTCTTCGTACGGTGTCATAGCCCAGCTTACTGTACAGGTTCCTGGCGGCGGTGTTGAACTCGTATACGCCCAGTTCGATCTCGGCGAGGCCCCGCTCGCGCGCCCACAGCTGGACCTGCTCCAGCAGCGCGGTCGCTATACCCTCGCGCTGGGCCTCTGGCAAGACAGCCAGGCTATCCACCACAGCGAAACGCCTTGGCATAAACAGGGGGATCTCCGGCGTCATGCGCTCGATGGCATAGAGCAGGCCCACCGAACGTCCGTCTCGCTCCGCGATCAGGAGGATGCCCGCACGATTTCGAACGCAGGCCAGCAGGAACTCATCGGACCGGTGGCTGCCCTCGATGCGCTGGAATGCGTGCGGTAAAGCGATCTGATGGCAGGCGTCTACATAGTCAAAGATCGTGCGCAAGGCTGGCAGGTCGGCCACCGTGGCGTGTCTGATAAAAGCAGCCACCTTGCCTCCTGAAGGGGTGTCGTCGGGAAAAGCGGGTGGTGTAGACCAAATGCATGCGCAGGGCGAATTCGCGCCTCTTGAGGTCTGAGCGAACCGCCATGCAAGGATACCAAATTGCTGCGCCCCGGCCAGGACTCGAACCCGGGACCCACTGCTTAGAAGGCAGTTGCTCTATCCACCTGAGCTACCGGGGCAAAAGCGCTTATTCCAACCAACTAACTCGATACTTCTTTCTTGAGATAGTTATACGCGAAACACCCCCTTATGGGAGGGCAGCCTCTTCGTTTGACTTGCCCCTACCGCTTTTTTACCGCTCCCAAAGCCTGGCTCCAGCGAAGCACTTGCTGCGCTCGAAGATCTCCATCTTTACTGCCCGACGGAATCTCTGACTGCTCAGGGCCAAAGACGGCTCTCCCAAGTCAATAGTACATACGCAGAGAGTGCTGTCAAGTTCCCAGTGGCTGGCTACATCCCCGCGCCCTGCCGAGAAGGCGCGCAACGGCTTTTGCTTGGTGGACATGATGCGGCAAACTTGGGGTGGCCCACCCGGCCTGCCATTGAGGCATAGCCGCCAGAGCAGATTGACCGACTCGACGCTTGCCCGATGAGATGGATGCCTTCGAGACGTCACTACTCCGCGACCACAGACTCTGACCCCAGTATGGCACCGCGGCTGTCCTCAGGCCCCTTACGAGAGAATAGCTCGCGAGTGTGGAGGCGGCCATATGACTCGGCTCACCGGGCGAACGCCGTCGCCTAGTTTCCCCGACAGATGGAGAAGTGATGAGTGAGGCACCGTCGGGCCATGACTGGCCATTCGATCGAAGGGGTATACAAAGTGCTACGGTCCCTTCCACAGGTCGGGAGGGACGCAATCACGACCAAGGTTGCTACGCGCCCGGTACGGGTCGGCTTCGGGATCTGCCTCTACCAGACCCCCTCTCTGGCGAGTCAGTTGTTCACTGTCCGAACAATCAGTTGGTCAAAGACCAAGCAGCGGCCGGTTGAGCACAGTCGACCGATCCCTGCTACGGTTCGCTGACGGACAGGCATTCGAACCCCGAACGGCTGACCCAGAGCTATAGATCAGAAAGAGGCCTTCCAAGCCCCAGAGGCCTGTTTTCGATTGCTTGACTCTGTGGTCCGGAGCCAACCGCCCTATGATCAGCTTGACTCTATGACTTTGCTTCAGACCGTCAATGCGGACGTTACCGTTGTTCTACCACTTAGTTCAGCTCGCTTACCTCGAAATTGTCGAATCCATACACGCCAGCCAGGCCAGCCAGGCCACTACTGGATGTGGCATCCTGGACCTGCAGGATCATAGTGTTGTTCGCATACGCGCTATAGATATCGCCCTCCACTTCGAGATGTTATGATTCAGACGAAATTGGAGAGTCCGCCTGAAGAAGTTAGCATCTGGTCATAGGAGGACTCCATGGTCGGGACACGCAGGCAGTTCAGCGCCGAGCAGAAGATCGCCGTCTTGCGGCGGCA
>ENA-OSEO01000866-OSEO01000866.1-sediment-metagenome-genome-assembly--contig:-NODE-866-length-66277-cov-4.333731_pt1 | contig 66277 bp, 65 predicted proteins | sample MGYA00237883_ERZ534232 | MGnify/ENA metagenome assembly ERZ534232
GCGCCTTTGATAAGGATAAGATTCTCGTCGGCCCTGATATCGACGATCTCCAGATTTTGAACCGTCCTTTGTTCGCTGCCGTAATGACCGGGCAGCTTTTTCCCCTTGACCACCCGGGACGGCCATGCACTGCTTCCGATAGAGCCCGGGGTCCGTATGCTGTGGCTTCCATGGGTCTTGGGTCCCCTTCGAAAACCGTGCCGTTTGATAACTCCCGAAAAGCCCCTCCCCTTCGTGGTGCCCGTAACGTTCACACGATCCCCGACTTTGAACATTTCCACGGTAACCTTCTGCCCCGTCTTGAAAGCTTTCGGGTCTTGTACGGCAAATTCCTTCAAGCATGCGAAGGTCTGATCGCCGCTCTTTTTGAAATGCCCCGCGAGCGGTTTGTTGACGCGCGAGCTTTTTTTGGTTCCGAACCCCAGTTGAAGCGCATTGTAACCGTCCGTGGTTTCCGTCTTGATCTGGGTCACCACACAGGGGCCCGCCAGAACGGCTGTCACCGGTACGAGGTTTCCTTCCTCCGGGGAAAATATCCCCATCATCCCAACTTTTTTCCCGATCAGTCCTTTACACATGATCTTTATCCCATACCGCTAAAGCTTTATTTCGACATCCACTCCAGGTGAAAGATCCAGTTTCATCAACGCATCGACGGTCTGCTGGGTAGGTTCCAGAATATCCAGCACTCTCTTGTGGGTCCGCATCTCAAATTGTTCCCGGGATTTCTTGTCGATGTGGGGTGATCTCAAAACACAGTATTTGTTTATTCGCGTCGGAAGCGGTATCGGCCCTACGACTTTTGCACCGGTTTTATTCGCCGTATCCACGATGTCGGACGCCGATTGATCCAGGAGTTTGTGGTCGTAAGCTTTCAGCCTGATCCTGATTTTGGTGTTAATCATGGATGCCTTCCTTCTCTATTCAATGATTTCACTGACCACCCCGGCCCCCACGGTCCGTCCGCCTTCCCGGACCGCAAACCGAAGCTCCTTCTCCATCGCTATCGGCGTGATCAACTCCGCACTGATCGACACGTTGTCCCCCGGCATCACCATCTCCACCCCCTCGGGCAGCGTCAATACCCCGGTGACGTCCGTCGTCCGAAAATAAAACTGCGGCCGATACCCGCTGAAAAACGGCGTGTGACGCCCGCCTTCCTCCTTGCTCAATATGTAAACCTCCGCCTTGAACTTCGTGTGCGGCGTGATCGACCCCGGAATCGCCACCACCTGGCCCCGCTCAACCTCCTCGCGCTTGGTCCCCCTGAGCAAAACCCCGATGTTGTCACCGGCACGACCCTCATCCAACAGCTTGCGAAACATCTCCACGCCCGTGCACACCGTCTTCATCGTCGGCCGGATCCCCACAATCTCAACTTCCTCGTTGATCTTCACCACTCCCCGCTCAACCCGGCCAGTCACCACCGTCCCTCGACCCGAAATCGAAAACACGTCCTCGATCGGCATCAAAAACGGCTTGTCAACATCCCTCGCCGGCTCGGCAAAATAGCTGTCCAGCGCCTCCATCAGCTCGAAGATCGGCTTCACTTCCTCCGAGTCAGGATCGTCGCTCTCCAACGCCTTCAGGGCCGAGCCCTTCACTATCGGTATATCGTCCCCAGGAAACTCGTACTTCGTCAACAGCTCCCGAAGCTCAAGCTCCACCAGCTCGATCAGCTCCTCGTCATCAACCATGTCCACCTTGTTCAGAAATACCACCATCGCCGGCACGCCCACCTGACGCGCCAACAATATGTGCTCCCGCGTCTGCGGCATCGGACCGTCGTCCGCCCCCACCACCAATATCGCCCCGTCCATCTGCGCCGCACCCGTGATCATGTTCTTGATGTAGTCAGCGTGCCCCGGACAGTCCACGTGCGCATAATGCCGCTTCTTCGTCTCGTACTCCACGTGCGCCGTCGCTATCGTTATCCCCCGCGCCTTCTCCTCCGGCGCCTTGTCTATCTCCTCAAACGGCACGTACTCCGACATCCCCTTCTTCGCCAGATGTTTCGTTATCGCCGCCGTTAATGTCGTCTTCCCGTGGTCTATGTGACCTATCGTCCCCACGTTCATGTGCGGCTTCGTCCGCTCAAACTTCTTCTTGGCCATTTCTCCTCCCAGACAGCCCGAGTCCGCTCCAAAATAGAAAGAAGGTGGAGCCCACGACCGGGATCGAACCGGTGAACCTCTTCCTTACCAAGGAAGTGCTCTACCTGCTGAGCTACGTGGGCCCTGCAGCCCTGCCTGGAGCGGGAAACGGGACTCGAACCCGCGACCCTCAGCTTGGAAGGCTGATGCTCTAACCAACTGAGCTACTCCCGCCCGTAAAACCTTCAGTCCTGAGCCTCGGCCGGCCTAATGGTGGAGAGGGGAGGATTCGAACCTCCGAAGGCATCGCCAGCAGATTTACAGTCTGCCCCCTTTGGCCACTCGGGTACCTCTCCACTCGCCCTGCCAACCCGCGCCTAGTGGAGCTGGCGATGGGACTCGAACCCGCAACCTGCTGATTACAAATCAGCCGCTCTGCCAATTGAGCTACGCCAGCCCACAAACATCCGCCCGGGCAAAGGGCAAAAATCGCTTATAACAGAAGGGGCCGCAACTGGCAAGAGCCATCTGGCCGCCGCCTGCTCTTTCCTCCGCCTCACAAAAAGGCGACTCTAGCCTACAAACGAGGTAGTATAACCGAGTCTCCATCCCAGGGCAAGAGCTTTTTGCGGTCGGCCAATGGGGGCCGAGGCCCCATTGGCCGCGGGTCGGCCATTGGGGCCTTTGACCCCATATATTCGGCGGTTCCAGCTCTCTACCACAACTGCTGGCCTTTCCGGAAAGCGGCTATTTAATCTCGTCATTTTCCCGCCGCCAAACCTTGACACCGGCCGGCCGCTGAGGTATTAATCGGCCGATTCAGGTTGCGGCCAGGAGCTGGCGCTCTTAAGGAGAAAAGCCCAACCTTGGGGATGAGGCCTTGATCGAGGCCCTCGTTCTACTGGGGGCGGGGCTTTTTGCGTTCAGCGGGCCGCGAGTATCAACCCAGAGGGACAAGGTGAGGTATGCAAGTTGAAAGCATTGGGGAGACACCTGATCCTGGAGTTGTACGGTTGTCCCTCGCACTGCCTCGATGACCTGGACCTGGTCGGCCGGGTCCTGACCGAGGCGGTCGAGGACTCGGGCGCGACTCTGATCAAGCCCTTCTTCCATCAATTCTCACCCCAAGGCGTCTCCGGCGTGGTGGTCATCGCTGAATCCCACTTCAGCGTCCACACCTGGCCGGAGTACGGCTACGCGGCGGTGGACATGTTCACCTGCGGAGACTGCGTCGATCTGGACCGGGCCTTCGAGACCATCCGCGGCGGCCTGGGGGCCAGGAACGTCCAGAAGCTGGAGATCGGGCGAGGCATGCTCGACCTGCCGCTGGAGGAGATCAAACACAAGCCGCAAATCGACGAGCGGCGTCTGAGGAGGGTCGGCAATGCTTCCTGAACCGGCCCTTGTCGGCAACGGTGAAGAGACCCGCGGCCGGGTGCTCAGGCTGGTCGAGGGCGAGGATCTGCTGTCCATCTACCAGCAGGAGCAGGCCTGGGGGCTTCTGTCCTCCCTGGACATCCACGATTGCCGGCCGGAGACGATCCGGGACAAGGAGGCCGTGGCCCGCTACGCCGTGGAGCTGTGCCGGGTGATCGAGGTCACGCCCTACGGCCCGGCCCAGGTGGTCCACTTCGGCCGGGGCGCGGTCGAAGGCTACTCCATGGTCCAGCTCATCGAGACCTCCCTGATCTCCGGGCACTTCGCCAACGCCACCAACCGGGCCTTCATCGACATCTTCTCCTGCTGTTACTACGATCCCAGGCGGGCCGCCGAGTTCACGGTCGACTTCTTCGGCGGCCAGAGCTTCAGCATCCACTGCGTCCTGCGAAAATAGAGGCCATGCTCCACCCCGGCCCCCCCGGCCCCAGGCTCTCCCTGGAGGAGACGGGCCTTCAGCTCTGGTTCAGGGAAAAGGCCGGGGTGGGCCTGGCTTCGGCCCTGAGCGTCCAGATCGAGGCGGTCATCACCCGCTTCCGCTCCCAGTTCCAGGAGATCGCCGTCCTCCAGACCCGCGGCTTCGGCCGGATGCTCGTCCTGGACGGCGTGATCATGCTCACCGAGTTCGATGAGAGCTCCTACCACGAGATGATCGCCCACGTCCCCCTGCTCTGCCACCCCGGTCCCAGGCGGGTCCTAGTCGTGGGCGGCGGCGACGGCGGGGCGGTCAGGGAGGCGCTCCGGCACCCCGGGGTGGAGCGGGTCGTGCTCTGCGAGCTGGACCGGGCCGTGGTCGAGACCTGCCGGGAGCACTTCCCCGGCCTGGCCGCCCGCCTGGACGACCCCAGGGTGGAGGTCGTCTACGAGGACGGGGCCGAGTACGCGGCCGAGGCCCGGGAGGCCTTCGAGGTCATCATCACCGACTCCACCGACCCGGTCGGTCCGGCCGAGGTTCTCTTCAGGCCGAGTTACTACCAGGCCCTCTTTAGGGCCTTGAGCCCCCAGGGCATCGCCGTCAGTCAGGCCGAGAGCTTCTTCTATCACCCCCAGGTCATCGGGCCCCTCTTAGAGTCCATCGGCCGGATCTTCCCCCTGTCGGCCTACTATCACACCGCGGTGCCGACCTACCCCTCGGGCCTGATCGGCTTCGCCTACGCCTCCAAGGGGCCTCACCCCCTGGCTGATCTGGACCTCAAGCGGGCCGAGCTTCTGGAGGGCCTCAGCTACTACACCCCGGCCGTCCACCGGGCCGCCTTTGTCCTGCCCCGGCGGGGCCTCGAGGTCCTGCCCGCCAAGACCAGGCAGTTCCAGGAAAGCCTGAGCGCCTGATCCGGCCCCGGCCAAAGGGCCTCCCCAGGTGGACGGAGGCCCCGGTTGGGGTTAAGATTGGGCCATCAGCCCCCTGGCAGGAGATTCCCTTGCCCCGCGTTGACGACTACGCCGCCGCCTTTGACCTGGCCGCCCGGGCCCTCAAGGCCAAGGACCCGGTCCAGGCGGCCGCTCTGGCCGAGGCGGACTTCCAGGACGGCGCCTTGGGGCTCAGGTTCCTGGACCAGGAGGTCCGGGTGGACCTGGACCCGGTCCAGGTCCGGCGGATCGACGGCCGGGAGATCCCCCTGACCGACCAGGTGCTCGTCCTCCACTACCTCAGCCAGGCCGACGGCCGGCCCCTGGCCGGTGAGTGGATCGCCTACCGCGACATCCCCGGGGCCGAGGTCTATCACCCCGTCTTCTACCAGCGGGCCGTGGCCCCCCTGCTCAAGGCCTTCGGCCCCCGGCCCGAGCTGCTCGAGGAGCTGGCCGCCGTCTACCCCATCAGCCCCGGCCAGGCCGGCGACGTCTCGGTGGTGGTCCAGGCCTTTGCCCGGGTGCCCCTGGAGCTGATCATCTGGGCCGGCGACGACGAGTTTCCGGCCGAGGCCAACATTCTTCTGGACAGGTCCGTCTCCGGCTACCTGACCGCCGAGGACGTGGCCTGGGTGGCCGGCCGGGTGGTCTATCCCCTGGCCGGAGCGGCCAGGGCGAAAGGAGTCAAGGCGTGAAGCTGGCTGTCAGCGGCAAGGGTGGGGTCGGCAAGACGACCCTGGCGGCGATGATCATCCGCGAGCTGTCCGGCCGCGGCTTCAAGATCCTGGCCATCGACGCCGACCCGGACGCCAACCTGGGCCAGGCCCTGGGCCTGGACGGCTGGGAGCGGATCACCCCCATCTCCCAGATGCGCCAGCTCATCGCCGAGCGGACCGAGTCCCAGCCGGGCAGCTACGGCACCTTCTTCAAGCTCAACCCCAAGGTCGACGACCTGCCCGACGAGCTGTCCCTCAAGAAGGACAACATCAAGCTCATGGTCCTGGGCGGGGTGGTCAAGGGCGGCGGCGGCTGCATCTGCCCGGAATCGACCCTGCTCAAGGCCCTGGTGACCAACGTCCTCCTCTTCCGCGACGAGCACCTGGTCCTGGACATGGAGGCCGGGGTGGAGCACCTGGGCCGGGGCACGGCCCGGGCCGTGGACCGGCTTATCGTCGTCGTCGAGCCGGGCCGGCGCTCCATGGACACGGCCCGCCACATCAAGAGCCTGGCCGCGGACATCGGCCTGACCCGGCTGAGCCTGGTGGGCAACAAGATCAGGAGCCCGCGCGACCGGGAGTTTCTGGAGAAGGCCCTGCCCGAGTTCCAGTTCCTGGGCTTCCTGCCCTACGAGGAGTCGGTCATCGAGGCCGACCTGGACGGCCGCTCGCCCTACGACGCTCAGAGTTCGCTCCGGGGCGAGGCCGAGAAAATCGTCGATCGGCTCCTCAAAGAGGTCGAGTCGGGCGGGTGAGCCCGGGGCGGCAGGCGCCTCAATCCCGCCCAGTTCGAGGAGGCGGTCGTTCTGCCTGGAACGCCGCCTCTGCTTCCAGCCTCCGCCCCTATGGCGGGCGAGCGGGTCCGCCCGGCCGCCCCCTGTCAAACGAGCCCGCCCCTGGTGAGGATCGGCTTGCCTCCTGGATCAAACCGCGCTATTTTACAAAGATAAAATCACCCAGGGTCGCGAAGTCGAGATCATGCCCCCTGCCCAGACAAACGATCGGCTCATCCTCAAGCCTCACCCCCGGGCCTTCGGGGTCTGGTATCTGGCCATGTTCATCCTGGGGACCGGCCCGCTCAACAACCCCGAGGCCCTCCTGGAGCCCTGGCAGGGGTTGCTCGCCGCCGCCCTGATCGGACTGGGCGTCCTGGTCAAGGCCAGGACCAGCCGGCTGATAATCACCCCCCAGAGCATCGAGCGGCGCGGCGGCCTGATCGACCGGCTGCCCCTGACCTGGCCGGCCCAGAAACTGGCCCGGGTGGCCGTGAGAAGGGGACTGGTCCACAAGGCCCTGGGCGTGGGCGTGCTGGAGCTTAAGCCCCGGGACGACTCGCCGGCGATCCTCTTCTGGGGCGTGGCCCGGCCCGAGGAGATCAAGGCCGAGATCGAACGACTGGCCGGGGCGGGCCGATGAAACTCAGGGACGTCGAGGTCATCTGCCACGAGGGCCACAAGTCCCGGGAGCGGCCCCTGATCGTCATCCTCGACGGGATCAGACGCCGGGTCGAGGAGGTGGTCGACCGCTGGTACGAGGGCCCCCTCAAACCCGGCCCGCCCACGGTGGCCTATTTCCGGGTCCGCCTGGACGACGGCCAGGTCCTGCTCCTGCGCTTCATCCCCCTTTTCGATCGCTGGGCGGTCATCGAGCCCGACCAGGCGGCCGCGGAGCCGCCCTTCTCTCCGCCCAGCCGCGGCCCGGCCCAGATCATCCCCTTCCCGCGCAAGCGCGGCTGAAGGCCTTCCCGACCGGCGCCGGGCCCGAGGGCCCCTGGGCCGGGCGGCCGGGATGTGGTAGTTTGAGAAGCCGGCGGGAACCTTAGTCCAGGGGGTCAGGACGAGCCGCCCCGAGGCCCCCCTGGGGGAGGGGAAGCGGTGGCCAGCATGAAGGCCCTGGTCAAGACCGGTCCCGGCGAGGGGCTGCGCCTGGAGGAGGTGCCCGTCCCGGAGCCGGGCATCAACGACGTCCTGATCAAGATCCACAAGACCGGCGTCTGCGGCACTGACCTGCACATCTACAACTGGGACGAGTGGGCCCGGCGCAACATCCAGCCGCCCCTAGTGGTCGGCCACGAGTTCGCCGGCCAGGTGGTCGCCGTGGGCGGCAACGTCCGGGGCTTCAAGGAGGGGGAGGTCGTCAGCGGGGAGGGGCACCTGGTCTGCGGGCTCTGCCGAAACTGCCTGGCCGGCCGGCGGCACCTCTGCTCGGACACCTCCTCGGTCGGGGTCAGCCGGGCCGGGGCCTTTGCCGAGTACCTGTCCATCCCGGCGGTCAACGCCTGGCACGCCCATCCGTCCATCTCCATGGACCTGCTGGCCATCTTCGATCCCCTGGGCAACGCCACCCACACCGCCCTCTCCTTTGACCTGGTCGGCGAGGACGTGCTCATCACCGGGGCCGGACCCATCGGCCTCATGGCCGCGGCCATCGCCAACCACGTCGGGGCCAGGTACGTGGTCGTCACCGACCTGAAGCCCTACCGCCTGGACCTGGCCCGGCGGCTGGGGGCCACCCTGGCCCTCAACCCGAAGACGGACGACCTCAAGGAGGCCCAGAAGCGCTTGGGCATGCTGGGCGGCTTCGACGTCGGCCTGGAGATGTCCGGCGGCCCCGAGGCCTTCCGGCAGATGCTGACCCACATGTTCCACGGCGGCCGGATCGCCCTTCTGGGCCTCCTGCCCTCAGACACGCGGATCGACTGGAACCAGGTCATCTTCAAGTCGCTGACCATAAAGGGCATCTACGGCCGGGAGATGTTCGAGACCTGGTACAAGATGACGGCCATGCTCCTCAGCGGCCTGGAAATCAGCCAGGTCATCACCCACCGCTTCGCCGCCCAGGACTACGAGGCGGCCTTCGAGGTGATGCGCTCGGGCGAGTGCGGCAAGGTCATCCTGGAATGGGACTGAAAATCCCCGGGGAGGAAGGCTCATGTACGGCAGGATGAGGGAGTTCCTTCAAGGCGAGCTGGCCCAGATCAAGGAGTCCGGCCTGTTCAAGGGCGAGAGGATCATCATGAGCCGTCAGGGAGCCTCGATCACCCTGGCCGACGGCCGGCGGGTGATCAACCTCTGCGCCAACAACTACCTGGGCCTGGCCGGCTCTGAGGAACTGGTCGAGGCGGCCAGGGAGGGGATCGAGCGCTGGGGCTTCGGCCTCTCCTCGGTCCGGTTCATCTGCGGCACCCAGGCCCTGCACCGGGAGCTGGAGCGGCAGGTCAGCCAATTCCTGGGCACCGAGGAGACCATCCTCTACTCCTCCTGCTTCGACGCCAACGGCGGCCTCTTCGAGACCCTCCTCTCGGACGAGGACGCGGTCATCAGCGACGAACTCAACCACGCCAGCATCATCGACGGGATCAGGCTGTCCAAGGCCCAGCGGTTTCGCTACCGGAACAACGACATGGCCGACCTGGAGGCCAGGCTCAGGGAGGCGGCCGGGGCCCGCTTCCGGCTCATCGCCACCGACGGCGTCTTCTCCATGGACGGCGTGGTGGCCGATCTCAGGGGCATCTGCGACCTGGCCGAGAGGTACGACGCCCTGGTCATGGTCGACGACTCCCACGCCACCGGCTTCGTCGGCCCGACCGGCCGGGGGACCCACGAGCACAACGGGGTCGTGGGCCGGGTCGACGTCATCACCAGCACCTTCGGCAAGGCCCTGGGCGGGGCCACCGGCGGCTTCACCAGCGGCCGCCGGGAGATAATCGACCTGCTCCGCCAGCGCTCCCGGCCTTACCTCTTCTCCAACACCCTGGCCCCGGGCGTGGCCGCCGCCTCTTTGAAGGCCCTGGAGCTGCTCAGCCGGTCCACCGAGCTGCGCGACCGGCTGGAGCGCAACACGGCCCGCTTCCGCCAGGGCCTGAGTGCGGCCGGCTTCAACATCCGGCCGGGCCAGCACCCCATCGTGCCCATCATGCTCGGCGAAGCCAAGCTGGCCCAACGGATGGCCGAGCGGATGCTCGAGGAGGGGGTCTACGTCATCGGCTTCTCCTATCCGGTGGTGCCCAAGGGCCAGGCCCGCATCCGGGTCCAGGTCTCGGCCCAGCTGACCGAGGCGGAGCTAGACCTGGCCGTGGACAAGTTCGCCCTGGTCGGGCGGGAGCTGGGGGTGATCTAGGCAGGTCTCCTCGCCCCAAGCCGAACCGATTCTGATAGACTGGCCCGACTCCCGGGGAGGTTGCTCATGGTTTTCAAGGCGCTGTGCCTCGCTCTGGTTCTCCTGGCCGTCGGACTGGCCGCCGTTGCGGCTCCGGCGGCGGAGCAGCCCCAGGCTCTCGTCTTTCGACTGCTCCTGGCCGAGAAGAAATGCCAGCTGGCCATCTGGCTGACCGACCGGGACGACCGCTTCCTGGACACGGTCTACGTCACCCGCAAGACCGCCCAGAAGGGCCTGGGCAACCGCGGGGGTGAGCTCGACGACCGCTGGGGCGGTCCCCGCCTGAGCGTCCTGCCGGTCTGGGCCCACCAGCGCGGCCGGGACTACGGCGGCGGCAACTTCTATCCGCCCAAAGATCAGCCCCTGCCCGACGCCGTCACCTCGGCCACGCCCCCGGCCGGCGCCTTCGAGTGGACCTGGCGGCCCGCGGCGCCCCTGGCGGCCGGCCAGTACTTCTTCTACGTCGAGGTCAACAAGAGCTTCGACAAGAACGAGGGGCACCGGTACTCCTGGTACCGGGGCCAGCCCTCGGTGGTCTGGCGGGGCGGCCTGACCTTAGGCCGGGAGCCCTCGACCGGCCGGGCCCAAATCATCGGCCACGGCCACCCGGCCGGGGCCGACGGCCGGATCGAGCCGGACGTGTCCAGCCTGACCACGGCCCTGGAGCTGGTCAAGGAGGCCGAAGCCAGCTACAAACCTTGAGGCCGGAGAAGGGTTCGGTCCGACGCTCAGGCCGGCGGCGGGGCCATTTTCTCGGGCCGGCTTCCCTCATCTCGGGATTCCCGGCCTTAAAACCACGGCGCAGACGGAAAGCGGGCCGCCCCGCCGGGGCGGCCCGCCGCTTTGGTCCCTCAAGCCCGGTTCAGCGCCGGGGCACGAAGCCGGTCCGGGTCTCGTCGCGGTGAAAGGTCCACCAGGGCCGGGACGAACTGGCCGGAGCCTCGGTCTGCCAGGCCCAGATGGCCCCGCTGCCGTCGCGGTTGCCGCCGGCGACGACGATCTCCAGGAGGTTGTCGCCGTCGATGTCGTAGACGGCCGGCGAGGAGAAAAGGCTCCAGTAGGTCAGGTAGACCTGGTTGGCGGCCGACCGGGCCCCGGTGAGCAGGCGGCCGTTGTGATCGAGGACCACCACCTCGAAGAGCCAGCTGACCAGGATCTCCAGGTCGCCGTCGCCGTCGATGTCGGCCACCACCGGCGAAGTCCTGACCGCGGCCGTGGCGCCCCGGGTGTTGTAGGAGTTGCCGTCGCGGTCGACCAGCAGGGTGCTCCAGCGGACCCGGCCGGTCCAGTTGATGCAGTAGACCTTGCCGTCGTCGGCCCCGACGATGGTCTCCAGCTTGCCGTCGCCGTCCAGGTCGGCCAGGGCCGGCGAGGAGAAGACCTTCTGGCCCACCGTCGCCGGCCAGCCGGGCATGGCGGTCCCGTTGGCCCGCCAGCCAAAGACCTTCTGGCCGGAGTAGGGGCCGCTGCCGCTGGCCCCGCCGGTGCCGTTGACCCGCCAGTAGGTCCCGGTGCCGCAGACGATCTCGTACTGGCCGTCGCCGTTGACGTCGCCGATGGCCGGCGAGGAGTAGAAGGTCTGGTTGGACTTCATGGCCGGGTCGCGAGGCGAGCTGTCGTGATGCCAGCCGTGGAGGACGTTGCCCTGATAGTCGAAGATCCACATCCGGCCGCCGTTGAAGGACCAGTCCACGGTCGGATTGCGGCTCAGGTCCGAGCCGACCACGATCTCCTTGAAGCCGTCGCCGTTGATGTCGCCCACGGCCGGGGTGCCCCAGACCGAGTCGTAGCAGAAGAAAGGCCAATTACTGTGAAAATAGGTCCCGTTGGCCGAGTTGAGGACGTGGACGTGGTGATCCCAGGCGCCGTAGATGAGCTCGTTGGTTCCGTTGTTGTCCAGGTCGGCCACGACCACCGAGCTGAAGACGCCGTCAGGGATGCCGTTCCCCTGGGGCCTGAGATTGCCGTCCTGGCCCTGCAGGGACTGGAAGCGCCGCTCCAGACCGTCGGCGATGTCCCGGGACGGCCGCCGCCAGACGCGGCCCATGTCGGTCATCCGGAGGCGGTTGACCCCGCCCGGGTGCTGGTCCGGCGGATCGGCCCCGTCGCCGAAGAAAACCGGGTCGTTGCGGTTGACCATGGCGCCGGCTTGGGTCGAGGGCGAGCTGGAGATGGGCCCGGAAAAGACGCCCACCGCCTTGGCTGGCCCGTCCAGGCCGGCCAGACTGGCCCCGCTGGTGCCGGTGGCGGCCATCCGCCACAGCCGGCCGGACTTGTCGCCGACCAGGAGATAGGTGGCTCCTCCGGCCCCGGCCCTGACCGGAAGAACCGACGAGTACTCGACCGGCTGGGAGCCCAGGCGGATGGGAAAGCCCGGGACCAGAGGCGCCTGGGTCCAGGCCCCGGCCCCGGCCGGCAGCGCCAGGGCCAGACCCAGCGCCAGACAAAGGACAACCCTTAAGCGGACGCAAGAGTTCATTTTATCCTCCCCAATGATTCTTCTCCCCCCCAAATTTACCTGGAGTGACCCCGGTACTTTTAAAAGAATACTCGACCCGGGTTGAGCAAGCAAGGCTCTTCTGGGGCCCTGGAGCGGAGCGCTTGCCTCCCGGCCCGAGGATGGAGTATAGAATCTGGCTCAAAGGGGGGTCTGACCCGCCCTCCGGTCGATAGGAGACGCGCCCTTGAATTTCCTGATCAAGGGATTCATTATCGGTTTGTCCATCGCCGCGCCGGTGGGGCCCATCGGCGTGCTCTGCATCAACCGGACCCTGGCCCTGGGCCGGCTGACCGGCTTCCTGTCGGGCCTGGGCGCGGCCACGGCCGACGCGGCCTACGGCGCGGTGGCCGGCTTCGGCCTGAGCTTCGTCACGACCTTCCTCCTGGGCCAGCAGTTCTGGCTGCGCCTGGTGGGCGGGCTGTTCTTGGTCTACCTCGGGCTCAGGACCCTTCTGTCCCGGCCGGCCGAAAAAGAGGCCGCGGTCCAGGGCCGGGGCCTGGCCGGCGCCTACGTCTCGACCCTTTTACTGACCCTGACCAACCCCATCACCATCATCTCCTTTGCCGCCGTCTTCGCCGGACTGGGCATCGGGGCCAGGAGCGGCGACTACCTGGCCGCCTCGGGGCTGGTCCTGGGCGTCTTTTTAGGCTCCGCGGCCTGGTGGCTCCTGCTCAGCCTGGGCGTGGGCTCCCTGCGCGGCGGCCTGGGCCCGCGGGGGCGGACCTGGATCAATCGACTGGCCGGGCTGGTAATTCTGGCCTTCGGCGGCCTGGCTCTGGCCAGCCTGGTCTCCCTGGCCAACCGCGCCGGCCAGGCTTGACGGGCGGCGATGTACCTGGCCGGTCTGTTCATCAAGGGGGTGATCGGGGGCCTGGTCATGACCCTGCCGGTGGGTCCCATCGGGGTGATGTGCCTGCGCCGGCTTCTGGTCAAGGGCGCGGTGGCCGGCCTGGTCTCCGGCCTGGGCCTGGCCACGGCCGACGCCATCTACGCCGGCCTGGCCCAGTTCGGCCTCCACTACGTCCACGTGGCCCTGACCGACTACAAGATCTGGATCAGGCTGGGCGGCGGCCTTTTCCTGCTGGGGCTGGGGGTCAAGATCTGGCTCAGCCCGCCGAGGGAGAACCCCGAGGCGGCCGTCTCCACCTCCGGCCTGGCCGGCGACTACTTCTCGGCCATGCTGGTCTCCCTGACCAACCCCTCGGTCATCCTGGCCTTCGCCGCTCTCTTCACCGTGCTCGATCTGGTCAGGGTCAGGAACCAGGCCGTCCTGGCCTCGGTCATCGCCGGCGTCTTTGTCGGCTCCTTTCTGTGGTGGGTCATCCTGGCGGCCGCCTTCGGCCCCGTGAGCCGCAAGCTCAGCTCCTCGACCATGCTCCTGGTCAACCGGGCCTCGGCCCTGATAATCTTCGGCTTCGGGCTGCTGGCCCTCCTGAGCCTGCTCTGAGTCCGGGCTCGCTTGGGGAGGCGCCTTTTATGAAAAAAATGATCGACCTGAGCCACCCGCTTGAAGACGGCATGGCCGTCTTTCCCGGTCTGCCCCGGCCCAGGATCGGCGCCTTCCTGAGCCACGAGGAGTCCCGGCCCCACTACCAGGAGCGGGCCGAGTTCCACCTGGCCTGGCTGGAAATGCCCGGCAGCCTGGGCACCTACTTAGACAGCCCCTTCCACCGCCACCGGACCGGGGCCGACCTGTCCGGACTGGAGCTGGACCGGCTGGCCGGGCTGCCCGGAATCGTCCTGGAGGGCCGGCCGGCGGCCGACCGCTCCCTGACCCTCCAGGCCCCGGCCAAGGACCTGGCCGGCCGGGCCGTGCTCATCCGGACCGGCTGGGACCGGCGCTGGGGCCGGGAGGAGTACTGGCAGCCGGGGCCCTACCTCTCCGCGGCCGCGCTCGACCAGCTCATTGCCGCCCGGGCCGGGCTGGTCGGGGTGGACTTCAGCAACGTGGACGACTTGGGTGACCCGTCCCGGCCGGCCCACACCCGTCTCCTGGCCGAGGGCATTCTCATCGTCGAGAACCTGACCCGCCTGGACCTGCTGCCGGAGAAAGGCTTCCGCTTCTTCGCCGTGCCGCCCAGAATCGTCGGCGGCTCCTCGTTTCCGGTCAGGGCCTTCGCCGAGCTGGAGGCCGAGGCTTCTGTCTGAAGGCCGGAACGTAGCCGGCCGAGGCCGAGGACAGCTCCTGGACAAAGCCGTTCTCGATGCCGGCCGCCTCCAGGGCGGCCCAGGCGACGGCGTACTCCCGGGGGAGGAGGCGGCGCTCCAGGCCCGGCGTCCGGGCGGCCAGGTGGACCGGGGTGTACTGGGCCATCAGGCTGACAAAGACCTGGGGGCCGGCCAGGCGGACCAGGTCCCGGAGGACCTCGGCCGTGCCGGCCAGGCCGCCCGGCAGGACCAGGTGGCGGACCAGGACCCCGCCCTCGGCCAGGCCCTCGTCGTTCAGCCTCAGGGGGCCGACCTGGCGGTGCATCTCGGCGATGGCCGCCCTGGCCGGCCCGACGTAGTTGTCGGCCCCGGAGAGACGGGCCGCGGCCTCGTCAGCGGCGTACTTGTAGTCGGGCAGGTAGATCTCGATGAGCCCCTCCAGGAGCCTTATGGCCGCCGGCCGCTCGTAGCCCGAGGTGTTGTAGACCACGGGCAGGCTCAGCCCCCGGCCCCGGGCCAGGGCCAGGGCCTCCAGGATGACGGGCAGGTGGGGCGTGGGCGTGACCAGGTTGAGGTTGTGCGCCCCGGACCGCTCCAGGGAGAGGAAGACCTCGGCCAGGCCCCCGGCGTCCAGCTCCTCGCCCCAGCCGCCCTGGCTGATGGCCTGGTTCTGGCAAAAGCGGCAGGCCAGGGTGCAGCCGGCGAAGAAGACCGCTCCCGAGCCGCGCCAGCCCGAGATGGGCGGCTCCTCGTCCAAGTGGAGCTGGGCCAGGTTGACCGGGGCCTTAAGCCCGGCCCGGCAGAAGCCCAGCTCACCGCGGGTCCGGTCCACCCGGCAGGCCCTGGGGCAGAGGACGCAGGCCTTGAGCCAGAGGCCCAGGCGCCTGGCCGCCCGCAAGTAGGCCTCTGGTTCGGGAAAAGACCTGGCCTCGCTCAAATCCGGATCCTCCTGAACCGGGATTCTCAGGCCGCAGGCCCGGTTTTTCAAGCCCGCGCCCGAAAAACAGGCCGGGCCGGATTCAACCGGCGGCTGACGCCACTGCCGTGATAAGGTTTTTTCCTGGGCCCCCCAGCTAGATAGCAGAAATTTAAGAAGAGCAATAACCGCTTGCAGGCTAAGGGTATAGCTAAAGGACATCGGAAGATAGGTCAGGATCAAGAAGACACTTGCGCTTGCTCGCTCCTCGCTAGGCTTTGACTCCGGGAGAGACGGCCAATATACTGCCCTCGGCGTCTGGCGCTTCTCCCTTGGCACCATCGGCAAGTAGGGATGACGCTTTTCTAAGTCAATCTCACCGGCAAGCGAGGGACCGAAATGAATGAAGCCATAGTTGTTGAAAACATAGTCAAAAGCTTCGAAAGGGTGGAAGCGGTTGCCGGCATTTCCTTCAGCCTCCGACAGGGCGAACTTTTTGGATTCCTCGGCCCCAACGGCGCAGGCAAGACCACAACCATTAACATGCTTACGGGTCTGGCCAGACCAGATTCGGGAACGATTCGGATCGGGGGGTTGGACTGTACAGCCGACCCCAAAATAGCCCAGCACCTAATCGGCGTGATTCCGGATGAAAGCAACCTGTATCCGGAACTCACCGGTTTCGACAACCTCTGTTTCTGCGCGGCGCTTTACGGGATGGGCAAAGCCGAACGACAGGCCCGGGCTCGGGAGCTTCTGGACGCCTTCGGCCTGGCCAAGGCGGCTGAACGCAGGTTCGGGGGATATTCCAAGGGCATGAAGCGCAAGCTCACGATCGCCGCGGGGATCATCCACAGACCCGAAATCCTGTTTTTGGACGAACCCACCACGGGCATCGACGTGGCCAGCGCCCGGCAACTGCGTCAACTCATCGCCGATCTGCACCGGGCCGGGACTACAATTTTCCTGACTACCCACTACATCGAGGAAGCCGAGCGGCTTTGCGACCGCGTCGCATTCATTGTGTCCGGACGCATAGTGCGAATCGACACGGTCAAGGATTTGCTTCAGCCTATGCAGGAGAAGCATGTTTTGCAAATCTCGTGCGCCAACCATATTAACGACGTACAAACCAGCCTTCGCGAATCTTTCCCAGGACTTGAATTCAGCATGGCGGGGCATGATGTGATCAGGGTGGAAGCCGACCAACCCATTCATGTGGGACCACTCGTTCGCTTTCTGGAAGATCATGGGGCCGAGGTCACCGAGGCTCGCAGGATGCGGCCGTCCCTTGAGGACATATTCGTGAAAATTACCGGTGTCGAGGCGGACGCCATGCGCAAAGAGAAAGAGAAAAAGGGAGGGGGCCAATGAAGTTCTGGATTCCTTTCTGGAATATTCTGGTCAAGGACATGCGGACCTATTACCTGAAGCCGCCGAACGTCAGTTGGGGAATCTTCTTTCCGCTGGCGTGGACGGGAATGTTTTTCATCAAGTCGGGAAGCGGCCTGGGGAGCATATCGAGCCTGCTGCCGGGGGTCGTCGCCGTCTCCATCCTGTTCGGCACTACGTCCATGCTGGCGGTGACGGTGACCTTTGAGAAGAAAAACCGATCCTTTGAGCGGCTTTTGCTCTCGCCGATCCCGCTGGAACTTCTGATGCTGGCCAAAACAAGCGGGGCGATTCTTTTCGGAGTGGCCAACGCCTTCGTACCGGTCATCATGGCCGCCTTTTTCATAGACTTGTCACTGCTGTCCTGGGCGGCCTTCCTGCCGGCCGTTTTCATGATCGCCGTGGCCTCGACTTTTCTCGGCCTTTTCATCGCCGTGGCGGTGAAGGAGGTGTTCGAGGCCCAGACCTTTTCCAACTTTTTCCGTTTCCCCATGATTTTTCTCTGCGGGCTGTTTTTCCCCATAGAAAAATTGCCCCTTTTGTTGAAGCCCGTCTCCTATGCCCTCCCCCTGACCTACGGGGCTGACGTACTCCATGGAGCCGTTCATGGCGGGCACAGCATGCCCTTTCCCCTGGACCTGGCCATCCTCGGCGCGTTCTGCGTCGGCTTGTTTTCGGTGAGCCTGTGGAATATCAAACGTAAATGGATTTACTGACCGATTGCAGCCATCGGATCCTATTCGGCAACTTGCCATTCTTCTTTGGAGAAAGCGTGTAAAGGAAAGGATGGGAGTATGAGAGCAACATTATCTGGCAGGGCGATTGCAGTCCGCTTCATGCTGGTTTCCATGTTGTTTCTCCTGATAGGAATTATCGATGGGCTGATGCACCCCACAAAGTTTATGTTTAAGGACTTGTACGCTTGGTTGTTAGGAATAGGTCCCCAGCACGTCACAACATTTTTCACTTCTTTTGTGATTAAGATCCATACCCATATCGCCTTGGTCGGTTGGGTAACGACCGGCCTGATGGGTCTTTTTTACTTTATGGCCGAAGAGATTAAAGGCGGCAATCGCTACCGGCCATTTCTGTGCAACAGCAACCTGCTCCTCCAGGTAATAGGCGTCTTGATATTGGCGGTGGGATTTCACTTAGTGGGGGTTGTGACGGTACCGACCGGTCATGCCGAGGGCACCCCGGAGTTCCGGGCCGTAGCGAAAGGAGTCCAACGCGTGGTGATCGCCGGGGGAGCAATGCTGTTGCTCTCTGGTCTCTTATTCATATATAATATTAGTTGCACTTTACGGTCACGAGGTGACAAGTTAACGCAACAAACAAGTCTTACACCTCCGGCATAGCCGGAGGCTTGAAATATGTTGACCTGAAAGATGACAGTAATCACCTGACGCTGGCCTCCAGCCGGGGTTGATAGCTAAGCGGCCTTCTGGTCGGGTTCCTCCTTGGCTTTAAGTCTCAAGTCCTTCAGTCCGCCCTTGAAAGCCTGAAAGGGGGTCCTGCCCTTCATACCCCGGCCCTGGGGGGGGCGTTTCTGGTTGTAGAAGACCAGGTAGGCGTCCAAATCCTTCTGCATCTCCTCGATGGATTCATACCATTTCTGATAACCCTTAATTTCGAATCGAAGCCTTATTTGCTCAAAAAGTGGTTTAACGCTTCCTTTTAGAACTCACATAGAATAGATTGGTAAGCTGTTCTATCAGATCAGTCGTCTAAGCCGACTTTGTGCTTTCTTCTCATCCAGCCTGTAACTTACCCTTGTCCGTAATGAGCCCGGCCGCGGGACTAATCCCGCGGCCGGGCTCTTGGGGGCGGGTCGGAAGGCCGCTCTGGGCCTTCCCTGGAGACCCCGGGGAGGAGGGTCAAACCCCGGGGGATGGGGTCAACCTAAGGGGTAGCCTTCCTTGTCGATCACCTTCTGGGCCACCAGCCGCTTGCGGCCGATGGAGTCCAGGGGCTGGTTCTTGGTGAACTTGCGCAGGGCCATGAGCTGGGTGCGCAGGGTGTCGCCCTCGTCGCAGCGGGCCAGGACCTGCTTGCACCAGGTCTCCACCCTGGGCAGGACGTCGTCCATGTAGGCCTCGACCATGGCGATGTGAAGCCCGGCCGCCTCGGCCCCGTCCCGGGCGATCTTCTTCTGAGCCCGCAAAAGGCCCGACTCCATGGCGTAGAGCTCGATGCAGACGTCGGCCAGCCGGGCCAGGACCTCCTGCTCGTGGATGAGCTTGTCCATGTACTTCTGGGCGGCCACGCCGGCCACCAGCAGGGCCGCCTTGCGGGTCATGTTGATCATGTGGGTCTGGAAGGCCAGGGGCTCGTCCGGAATCTCGACCATGAGCGGCGAGAAGGAGACCACCTCGCCCATCAGTTTCTGGGCCGCGGCCATCAGAGGCAGCCGGCCCTTCATGGCCCGGCGCATGATCGTGCCCGGCACCAGCAAGCGGTTGATCTCGTTGGTGCCCTCGTAGATCCGGTTGATGCGCGAGTCGCGGTAGAAGCGGCTGGCCGGGTACTCGTCGATGTAGCCGTAGCCGCCGAAAACCTGGAGCGCCTCGTCCACGGCGTCGTCGGCCGTCTCGGAGCCGTAGACCTTGCAGATGGAGCACTCGATGGCGAACTCCTCGATGGCCTTGGCCGCCTGGGCGTGGTAGTCGGCCGCGGACCGGTCCAGTTTCTCCAGCCGCTCGTTGATCAGACCGGAGGTCCGGTAGTTCATGGATTCGTTGATGTAGTTCCGGATGGCCATGTCGGCCAGCTTCTCCTGGATCATGCCGAAGCTGGCGATGGGCTGCTTGAACTGGACCCGCTGCTTGGCGTACTTGACCGTCTCGCTGAGGACGTACTTGCAGGCGCCCACCGTGGCCGCGCCCAGCTTGTAGCGGCCGATGTTGAGGATGTTGAAGGCGACCTTGTGGCCCTGGCCGATCTCGTAGAGCACGTTGGCCACCGGGATCTGGGCGTCCTCCAGGATCAGGGAGCGGGTCGAGGAGCCCTTGATGCCCAGCTTCTTCTCCTCGGCGCCGATGCTGACGCCAGGGAAGTCGCGCTCGATGATGAAGCTGGTGAAGTGCTCGCCGTCGATCTTGGCGTAGGTGATGAAGGTCTTGGCCCAGCCGGCGTTGGTGATGAAGATCTTCTCACCGTTGAGGATGTAGTGCCGGCCGTCTTCGCTCAGGACCGCCTTTGTCTGGGCGTTGAGGGCGTCGGAGCCGGCGTTGGGCTCGGTCAGGGCGTAGGCGCCGATGGCCTGGCCGCTGGCCAGGTCGGGCAGATACTTGCGCTTCTGCTCCTCGTTGCCGAAGTAGACGATGGGCAGAGTGCCGATGCCGGTGTGGGCGCCCTGGGAGACGGCGAAGGAGGCGGCCGCTCCAAAGGCCTCGGTCACGCAGCAGGTGGAGATGAGATCCAGGCCCAGCCCGCCGTACTCCTCGGGCACGTCGGTGGCCAGCAGGCCCAGCTCGCCGGCCTGGGCCATCAGGGCGCGGATCAGCTCCTCGTCCTGGGTCTCGATGCGCTCGATGTTAGGCTGGATCTCGCCCTTGACGAAGTCGCGGGTGGTCTGGAGGATCATCTTGTGCTCGTCGGAGAAGTCCTCCGGGGTGTAGATCTCGTCGGGTCGGCGGGCCTCGAGCAGGAAGCTGGCCCCCAGGATGTTCTCGGACATGCCAAAGCTCCTTTCTTTCAAGCCGGACGCTCGAACACGGCCGCAGCGCCCATGCCGAAGCCGATGCACATCGAGACCAGGCCCAGGCGGGAACCGCGCTCGGCCATCTCGTAGAGCAGCTGGGTGGTCAGTTTGGCCCCGGTGCAGCCCAGGGGGTGGCCCAGGGCGATGGCCCCGCCGTTGACGTTGGTGATTTCGGTGTTCAGACCCAGCTCGCGGATGCAGTAGAGGGCCTGGGCGGCAAAGGCCTCGTTGAGCTCGATCAGCTCCATGTCCTTCAGCTCCATCCCGGCCAGCCTGAGGGCCTTGGGAATGGCCTTGACCGGTCCGATGCCCATCAGCTCGGGGTCGACGCCGGCCACGGCAAAGGAGCGGAAGACGCCCAGGATCTCGAGGCCCATCTTCTCGGCCTTCTCCCGGCTCATGACCATCACCGCGGCCGCGCCGTCGGACATCTGGGAGGAGTTGGCCGCGGTGACCGTGCCGTTGGGCTTGAAGGCCGGCCGCAGGTTCTTGATCGAGTCGTAGGTCACCCCGAAGCGGACGCCCTCGTCGACCTCGAAGACCTCCTCGACAATGATCGGCCGGCCCTTGTCGTTGAAGCCGGGCTGGCGGCTGATCAGGGGGGTGATCTGGGACTTGAAGCGGCCGGTCTTCAGGGCCGCCTCGGCCCGGTTCTGGGAGACTACGGCGAAGCGGTCCTGGTCCTCGCGGGAGATGCCGAACCTCTCGGCCACGTTCTCGGCCGTCAGGCCCATGGGCTCATAGGACCCGGGCCGCTGGCGGGCCAGCTGCGGGTCCACGGACATGGTGTTGCCGCCCATGGGGATGGCCGACATGGACTCCAAGCCTCCGGCGAGGATGCACTCGGCCAGTCCGGCCATGATGGTCGTGGCCGCGATGGCGATGGACTGCAGGCCCGAGGAGCAGAACCGGTTGATGGTCATGCCCGGGATGTCATCGGGCAACCCGGCCTTGTTGACCAGGACCCGGCCGATGTTGAGCCCCTGCTGGCCCTCGGGGAAGGTGCAGCCGATGATGACGTCCTCAATGTCCATGACGTCCAGGCCGGGGGTGCGGTTGATGACCTCCTTGAGCACGGCCAGGCCCATCTCCTCGGGCCGGGTCAGCCTGAGCTTGCCCCGGGGCGCCCGGCCCACGGCGGTGCGGACGGCCGCGACGATGACCGCTTCCCTCATCTGGAAATCCTCCTCAACCAGCCGCTCGAGCGGCTCAGTTCCTAAGGGGTTTGCCGGTCTTGAGCGTGTGCTGCATCCGGGCCTGGGTCCTGGGATCGCCGCACAGGCTCAGGAAGGCCTCGCGCTCCAGGTCCAGGAGATGCTGCTCGCTGACCTCGGTGTCGGGCAGGACGTCGCCCCCGGTCAGCACCCAGGCCAGCTTGCCGGCCACGACCGTGTCGTAATCGGTGACGTAGCCCGACTTGCGCATGGTGTAGACGGCGTAGTCCAGAACGGCCTTGCCGTCCACGCCCATGACCCGGACCGGTTTGGGCCGGGGCGGCTGGTAGCCCTCCAGGGCCATGGCCAGGACGGTCTGCTTGGCGTCGTGGATGAGGAAGTCGCGGTTGATGGTCATCTTGTCCGCGGGGCGGAGATAGCCCAAGTGGATGGCCTCCTTGAACGAGGTGGCCACCTTGGCCATGGCGATGGTCTCGAAGGTCCTGGCCAGGAAGGGCAGCAGGTCTATCTGCTTGGGGTAGACGCCGCCCTTGGCCACGGTGAAGAGGTTCTCGGTGTTGCGGATGAGCAGCTCCTTGCAGCCGCCGCCGGCCGGGACCACGCCCACGCCGACCTCGACCAGACCCAGGTAGGTCTCGGCCGCGCCCCGGACCCGAGAGCAGCCCAGGCAGATCTCGCAGCCGCCGCCCAGGGCCATCCCGGCCGGGGCGGCCACGGTCGGCTTGTCCAAGTACTTGAGGCCCAAAATGGCATTCTGGAGCTCGCGGACCATCAGGTCCAGCTCGTCCCACTCCTCTTCCTGGGCGGTGAAGAGGACGAGCATCAGGTTGGCCCCGACCGAGAAGTTGTCGGCGTGGTTGGCGATGACCAGGCCCTGGAACTGCTCGGAGACGATCCGGGTCGCCTCCTTCATCATCAGCCCGATCTCCAGGCCGATGGAGTTCATCTTGGTGTGGAACTCCAGGCCGGCCACCCCGTCGCCCAGGTCGTAGAGGGTCGCCCCGGGGTTGGCCTTGATGACCTTGTTCCGCTCCTTGAGGGCCGGCAGGAGGATGATCTCGGGCCGGTACTCCAGGACCTTGTAATCGCCGGCTTGAGGATCGTAGTAGTAGTGGACCCCGTCTTGCCGCTTGTAGAAGGACTTGATCCCCTTGGCCAGCATGTCCTTGACCCAGCCGGGGACCTCCAGCCCCTCCTTCTCCATCCGGGCCACCGACTTGGCCGGGCCGACGGCGTCCCAGGCCTCGAAGGGGCCCATCTTCCAGTTGAAGCCGCCGCGCATGGCCTTGTCGATGTTGACGATGTCGTCGGCGATCTCGCCCAGGCGGTTGGCGGCGTAGATCAGGGTCCGGGCCGTGTGCTCCCAGGTGAACTTGGAGAACTTGTCCTGGCCCCAGATCAGGGCCCTGATCTTCTCGGTCAGGTCGTCCATCTGCTTGATCGGGGCCAGGGCCGGGATCTTGGCCTTCTCCTGGGGCCGGTACTCCAGACTGTTCAGGTCGAGCGAAAGGATGGCCCGCTTGCCCTCGGCGTCCTTGGTCTTCTTGTAGAAGCCGCCCTTGGTCTTGTCGCCCAGCATCTTCTTGTCCAGCATCCCCTTGATGAATTCGGGCGGCTGGAAGTAGTCCCTCATCTCGTCGTCGGGGCAGCCGTCGTAGACGTTGCCGGCCACGTGGACCAGGGTGTCCAGGCCGACCAGATCGGCGGTGCGGAAGGAGGCCGATCTGGGATGGCCGATGACCGGGCCGGTCAGGGCGTCGACCTCCTCGAGGCTCAGGCCGTAGTCGCGAATCTTGTGGAAGAGGTAGAGGATGGCGAAGGCGCCGATGCGGTTGGCGATGAAGTTGGGCGTGTCCTTGGCCAGGACCACGTCCTTGCCCAGCTTCTTCTCGCAGAACTCGGCCATGAAGGCCAGGACCTCGGGGTCGGTCATCGGTCCGGGGACCAGCTCCAGAAGCTTGAGGTAGCGGGGCGGGTTGAAGAAGTGGGTCCCCAGGAAATGGCGCTGGAAGTCCTCGGAGAAGCCCTGGCTCATGCTGGCGATGGGCAGGCCCGAGGTGTTGGAGGTGACGATGGCGTCGGGCCGGCGGGCCTTTTCGACCTTCTCGAAGAGGGCCCGCTTGATGTCCAGCCGCTCGACCACGACCTCGATGATCAAATCGGCCCGGCCCAGCCAGTCCAGGTTGTCCTCGAGGTTGCCCACGGTGATCAGCTCGGCGTCGTCGGGCAGGTAAAAGGCCGCCGGCTTGGCCTTGAGCGCGCCGGCCAGGCCGCCGGAGGAGAACTTGTTGCGGAAGGCCGGGGTCTTCTCGTCCCAGCCCTTCTGGCGGTCCTCGTCGCTCAGCTGGGGCGGGACGATGTCCAGGAGATAGGTGGGCAGGCCCACGTTGGCCAGGTGAGCGGCGATGGTCGCCCCCATCACGCCCGCGCCCAGCACGGCCACGGTCTCGATTCGGCGGCTCATGGGCTAACCTCCTTGGCCTGAATCCTGCCGCGTCGGTTTTTACTTGTCGGCTTGACTGAATGATTGTTCATTCAACCCAACTGACAGCTACCATTGGCCAGGGGGGTTGTCAAGGGGATAGTTCGGCCGGATCGGCTCCGGGCGGCGGCCCGATTTTGGCCGGGACAGCCGGGCCCAAGGATGCTATGTTTGGCCCAACCGGCGCCCCCGCCCGGCAGTTGAGGCTCAGGAGAGGAGGCGACGATGATCAGGGGAGTTGGACACATCGGTCTGGCCGTGGCCGACCTGGAGCGGACCCTGACCCGGCTCTGCCGGGCCCTGGACCTGCCCCGGCCGGCCGTCAGGGACGTGGCCGAGAAGAAGATGAAGATCGCCCTTCTCGACCTGGGCAACGTCAGCCTGGAGCTGCTCGAGGATTACTCCGAGGAGGGCGCCTGGGCCAGGCGGGTCAGGGAGAGAGGCAACCACATCCACCACTTCTGCCTCCTGAGCGACGACATCGAGGCCGACGTGAAGCTCCTGGCCGACCGGGGGGTGGAAATGGCTGACCAGAGGCCCAAGACGGGCCTCAGGGGCAAGAGGGTCGCCTTCATCTCGCCCAGCCTGCTGGACGGGATACTCTTCGAGCTGTCCGATCCCTGAGGGCCGGGCTGAGACCAGGACGCCCCGGCCCTGGCGCCGCGCGGTCCATCTAGTTCAGGAGCCAGGCGGCTAGCTTCCAGAAAGGCAATTGCCCGTCCTGCCGGTCGCCCATCGGGGACCCTTAAAACCCTAATTTATCATAATATTGAACTTTGGTAAATTAACTTGTCCCCAGTCCGGCCGGGTGATAATTTTATGGATAAAGAATTGGGGCCAGTTTGCTACCACAGGGCGGCGAACTGGTCACTGTTCTGATTCATAGTTAGCTTTGAGCTTGATTTCACGTTGGAGGCGCCTGCTTTGCCAGAGACGGACATCCATCGCGCCTTGAGGCCGCAAAGTCGGCTGGAGCTGGTTCTGGTCACGGACATGGCCAGAGAGGTAATCGACGTTCGTTCGACCGTGATCTACGACTACCAGGAACCGAACAGGCTTATCGTGGCCCAGACCAATCCGCCGGTGCTCAAGAGTCAGGTGGGTCAGCCGATTGAAGTATCCTTCGTGATCCGCGATTGGGACACGCGCGAGTTGAGAAGATTCGGTTACGAAACCAAGCTGCTGGCCCTGGTCAACGACTACGAGTTCCGCGATGGTCAGACCGAGCAAGCCCTGATCATCGGCTACCCCGTAAAGGGGGTCCAGGAGACCAGCGTCAGGCTTCACGTCCGGGTCAGGCCCTCGACTCGGCACGGGATCTTGGTGAGCCTCAAAGGATTTCCCGGCCAGTGTCACCTGATCGACCTGTCCGTCGGGGGCGCCCTGGTTTCGCTGGACCGGCCGCCCGATTCCTCAATGGATTTGCTGGTCAACCTGGAGCTGACCATCGGCGATCAGGTGATCGACATCCAGGCCGAACGGGTCAGGCTCTTCGACCGGGAAGGCTCCCGGCTGACCTTTGTCGGGTTCAAGTTCCTGGACCTGAAGCCGGAGATCGTCAGGCTGATTCAGCAGACGGTCAGCAACATCATGAGAGAGGAGCTTCGAGCCCGCTCCGGCCTGGACGATCAGTAGGACCGTCCGGGCTCACTCCCCGGGTTGCCGCAGCCGGTTGAGGCGGCTGGAGGTGGTTTCGCCGCCCTCCAGGGGAATGAGGACCACCCGGCCGCCGGCCGCCTCGACGATGGACCGGCCGACCACCTGGTCCGGGCCGTAGTTGGCTCCCTTGGTCAGCACGTCGGGCGAGAGGCGTTCGAGCATCCTCTCCAGGCTCCCGGTCTCGAAGACAGAGACGAAGTCGACGAAGTCCAGGGCGGCCATGATCCGGGCCCGCTCGGACTGGCTGATGACCGGCCGGCCCGGCCCCTTGAGGCGGGTCACCGAGGCGTCGTCGTCCAGGCCGACGATGAGCACCTCCCCTTCCTCCTTGGAACGCTGCAGGAAGTGGAGGTGGCCGGTGTGGAGCAGATCGAAGCAGCCGTTGGTGAAGACGATCCGCTTGCCCAGGGCCTTGAGCCGATCCGCCGCGGCGTAGAGCTCCTCCAGGCCCAGGATCTTGCCGTCGCCCTGGGGCTGGCCGGCCCGGGCCAGTTCCTCCCGGGAGAGGGCGGCCGTGCCGACCTTGCCCACGACCACGCCGCCGGCCAGGTTGGCCAGGCGGGCCACGGCCTCCATGGGCCAGCCGCAGGCCAGGCCCAGGCCGGCCACGGCGACCACGGTGTCGCCGGCCCCGGAGACGTCGAAGACCTGGCGGGCCTGGGCGGCGACGTGGATCGGCTCGCGCCCCGGCCTGAACAGAGAGAGCCCCTGGCTGCCCCGGGTGACCAGCAGGCCCGACCAGTCGTGCTCGGCCAGGAGCCGGGCCGCCTGGTGAGCCGCCTCCTCGGGCCGGGACAGGTCCAGGCCCAGGGCCTGCCTGGCCTCGCGCTGGTTGGGGGTGAGCAGGCTGGCTCCGGTGTAGTCCCGGTAGGGTCGGTTCTTGGGGTCCACGACCACCGGCCGGCCGGCCTTCTGAAAGGCCGGGATGAGCTGGCCCAGGAGCCAGGGCGAGAGGACGCCCTTGGCGTAATCGGACAGGATCAGGCCGTCGAAGTCATTGATCCTCTGGCCTATGGAGGCGACCAGGGCCCCGGCCTGGCCGGGCTCGACCTCGGCCCTGGTCTCGCGGTCGATCCGGACCACCTGCTGGTGCCCGGCCATGAGCCGGCTCTTGAGGCTGGTCCGCCGGCCCTCCAGAGCCTGGACGCCCGAGCCGTCGGCCCCGGCCTCGGCCAGCAGCTCCAGGACCCGCCGGCCGGCCGGGTCGTCCCCGACCACGCCGGCCACGCTGACCTGGGCGCCCAGGGCCCTCAGGTTGCGGACGACGTTGCCCGCCCCGCCCAGGACGGCCTCCTCCCGGCTGACCTCGACCACCGGCACCGGCGCCTCGGGCGAGATGCGCTCGACCCGGCCCCAGAGGTACTCGTCCAGCATCAGGTCGCCGACCACCAGAAGGCGGCGCCCGGTCCACTGGTCCAGATCCAGCCCTTGGACGACCGTCAAAGCCTTCACCCCCGCCGAGCGCCAGGCCCGGCGATCCAGGCCGGGCCCCGCTGGTCCGCCCCGGGGCGGGCCTCAGTTCTCCAGCACAAAGATGACTTCCATCCTGACCCGGTATTCGACGATCTGATTATCTTCCACGGCCACGCGCTGCTCGAGAACTTTCAAGCCGGTGATGCTCCGCAGGGTCTTGGAGGCCCTCTCAAAACCGACCTTGACCGCGTCGTCGAAACCGACCGGCGAAGCGGCGATGATTTCCGTGACCCTGGCCACCCTCTTGTCCGACATGTCCTGACCTCCTTGTTTTTCCTCTAGATCGACTGATTCATCATTAGCACAGGCATTTAGAGGCGAGCAAGCCTTTCGGCGCCGGGCCCTTCGGCCTTGCCTGGCCGCCCGGTCTCGCCTAAAATAAAAGGATATTAACCGAGGCCCGACGAAGTCGCGGACAAGGAGCCGGGTTGATGCTGCCTGAACCGGCCAAGACGATCCCCTTCTGGCTCTCCCGGGTCATCTTTACCGCCCTGAGCGTCTTTTTCCTCATCTTCGGGATCGATCTCCTCCGGGCGGCCTACCGCCTCGAGGCCCCGTTCATGTTCATCGCCACCTTCTTCGCCTCCAACCTGATCATCCTCATCTCGGCCGCTCTGTTTCTGGGCTTTGTCCTGTCCATGGTCCGCCGCCTCAGAGCCGGCCCGCCCTCCTCGGATGAAAAATAGCTTCACGGTTGAGCCCATCGGCCGGGTCGCGGCCGGCTACGCTTCCCGGGCCGAGGCGCCGCGCCAGGGCCGCCTCAAGTCCGCCCGCTCAATCATCGAGATCGAGCCCCGCTACCTGGCCGGCCTGGAGGGGCTGAAACCCGGCCGGTGGCTCTGGATCCTGTTCTGGTTCGACCGGGCCGAACGGGACCGGCTCAAGGTTCATCCCCGGGGCGATATGAGCCAGCCCTTGAGCGGCGTCTTCGCCACCCGCTCGCCGGCCCGGCCCAACCCCATCGCCCTGGACCTGGGCCTGCTTGAGGCCATCGAGGGGCCGCGTCTGACATTCAGCGGCCTGGACGCCCTGGAGGGCACGCCGGTCCTGGACATCAAACCCTACCTGGCCGACTTTGACCGGCCCAATGAACGGCCCGGAGAGGACTGAACCCCTCCGGGCGATTCCGGCCCAACGATCAGGCGGCTCAATCAGCCGACGAACTCTTCTCCGCCTTGGACTCCGAGGCCGAAGCCGTCTCGGTCTTGGCGCCGTTGCCCTTTGTGCCTCCGGACGGGCCGTGACCGTGGCCGTAGTCGGTGACGTACCAGCCGCTGCCCTTGAGGTGGAAGGTGTTGGGCGACATGAGCTTCTTCATCTCGCCGCCGCATGAGCAGCGCTCCAGCGGCGGATCGCTGAACTTCTGGAAGACCTCCTCAACTCTGTGGCAGGTCTGGCACTCGTACTCGTAGATCGGCATCAGACAATTCCTCCCTGGAAACCGCTATGTGGCGCTGGAGGCCGGAGGCCGCCCTCCCGAACCCGGAAATGATGCTCCGGCGGCCGGCCCTCGGGAGTGGCGTAGGCAAAGACCCTGGCCGCGCCCCTCAGGCCCAGCGGGCCCAGGAAGCGGCAGGTCAGGTCGTGGACCCGCTGCTCCTCCTGGCGCCTGGCCTCGGCTCCGGCTTCGAAGAGCTGATCGTGCCTGGCGAAACGGACCACGTGGATCAGTTCGTGGGTGACCACGTAGAGCAGCAGCGACTTCATGTCCAGCGTGGCCCCCCTCCTGGCGGCCTCGATGCGATGATCCTGCAGGCAGATCCTGTAGAACTGCCTCGGCCGGTGGCTGGCTCCGGGCTTGAGGCACTTGACCACCTGGGCCAGGGCCTGGTGGCTGATCTCCTCGGGCTGGAGCTGGGTCAGGGTCTTGATCTCGTAGCGGCCCTTGTCCTGCCAGAAGGCCTCGGAGAAGCGGTAGTTGTCAGCCACCACCTCCTCGGCCAGATCCACGGCCCAGCCCAGGGCCTGGTACTGGGAAGCTCCGAAGCAGCCCAGCCTGGTCAAATCCGACCCTCCCTGGCTCAGAGGGTAATCACTCCCGGCCTCGGTTCAAGCCTGGCCGTGAAGTTTTTGCCACATTCGGGGCCGGCTGGTCAAGGGGCAAAACGCGGCCGGAGCATACTCACCCGGGATTCGGCCGGGCGCCGGCCGGCCGGACCCGGGCGCCGCCAGGGAAGTAATATTATTGCCTCTAGATATAAGTAACGCCCGCCGCTCGGGCCGGGGGAGGGCGGCCGGGTCGGATAATACGGGCCGGCCGCTGAAAAAAAGAGTTGACAGGCTCTGATGAAGTTGCAATAATCCGTCCTGACTGGAGCCCGTAGTGTGTCTGCGGATGAAAGCTCCCGTCATGCTTGGGTTTTTGGACCGAGTTTTCCGGTTGGGTCGTTGGCCCGCCAATGGCCCGGGAAGGGAGGTGCCCCACCTTGAGGGACAAGAGCAATCGGGTTGAACGAAACAGATGGGAAAAACGATTCGGGTTTAATCGGGTTAAGACAGGAGAGAAGAGATGAAGAAGCTTCTGGTTTTTGCTATGGCCCTGGCTCTGCTGATGTGCATGAGCTCCTGGGCCATGGCTGAGGTGAAGGTCGGCGCCGACCTCCGGTTGGAAGTCGCGTGGGCCACCTACGACGACGACTGGGACAACGTCGACGAGTACTTCGCCTTGGCCGAGTTCGGCAACCACACGAGCCGATTCAAGATCACCTACCTGAGCGACGACAAGAAGTTCTACGGCTACTATGAGATCGGCGCCTACTCCCGTGACGACGGCAACGCCGTGTCGACTCGTCGTTACGAGCTGACCTATCGCTGGGACGGCGGCGAGTTCATGATGGGCCAGGACTACGACATCGGCGACCTCTGGTGGCCGGCTCAGAACCTGCGCGACTCCCAGAGCATGATCGGCTACGGCAAGCACTACCTGCCCCGTAACGAGATGGCTCGCCTGACCCTGGGCAAGCAGTACAAGTTCATGTTCATGATCGGCGACCCGTTCAGGGGCAGCGTCTGGGACGGCGGCCACACCTACCACACCCTCCCCCTGATGGGCATCGCCGCTGACCTGCACTTCGGCAACGTCCGCCTCAACCCCTGGATCAACTACGAGAACACCCAGTGGGAAGACGGCAACGACTCCGACGACTATGACTCCTGGGACATGGGCCTCCAGATCAGGGGCGACTTCGGCCTGATCGGCTTCACCGTGTCCGGGTCCTACGGCGTCAACACCAAGCAGAGCACGCCCGTTGTGACCTCCAACCCGCTGGTGATCAACAACGAGGTCGACGAGTACGTCTACCAGTGGAACCTCTGGGCTGAGCTGCGCATCGGCGGCCTGGCCCTGGGTTACGGCCACGTGCGGTCCAGCCGCGACGACTGGGACGATGATCCGTGGCGGCAGGGCGCCTACGCCAGCTACGTCATCCCCTTCGGCCCCATGTCCTTCACGCCTGAGATCGTCTGGTTCGACAACGGCGAGGACCAGAACGAAGTCGAGCAGGGCGAGGCCTTCTACTTCGGCGTCCTGGCTCGGATGGTCTTCTAACCGCGCTTAGCGCCTGAGACAAGGCCCGCTGCCCCTCGGGGCGGCGGGCTTTTTACTTTAAGGAGCCGGGCCGGCCGGGCCCGTTGAGCCCGGGGGCAAGGCTCCCACTCAGGTAAAGGTTGACGCGCCAGGGCAGTCGTGCCATTAAGGTATTACTGCCTGCCATTCAAGGAGGGTGCGCCGTGGGAGGATTTCTCCGCCGGGCGGCCGGGATTGTGACCGTGGCCGCGCTGGCTTCACTCATCTGGCCGGGGCTCGGCCTGGCCAAGACCTTGAGGGTCGCCCTGGTCCCGCTCAAGGTCCACTCGACCCAGGACCTCAGCTTTCTGGTCAACGGCATCCAGGACATGCTGGCCTCCCGGCTGGCCTCGGAGGACATCAGGATCATCGAGCCGTCCGAGGTGCAGGTCGCCCTGGCCAACCTGACCCAACCCCTCACCGCCTCTTCGGCCATGCAGGTGGCTCTGCGGCTCAAGGCCGACTTCGTCATTTACGGCTCCCTGACCCAACTCGGGCAGAGCTATTCGCTCAACTGGCAGATCCTGAAGGCCTCGGAGCCGACCAAGCCCAGCGGCCTGGCCCGCACGGCCGGGGAGGATCAGCTCATTTCCACCGTGGACGAGATGGCCGGCCTGGCCAACGAAGTCATCACCGGCAAGCCGCCGACCATCCTGGTGGCCCGGCCCCAGGCCGGCCTGGCGGCTCCGGCGGCCCCCAAGCCCGAGCAAAAGTCGGCCCTCTTCTTCAGGCCCGGGGCCACGACCTACCAGGGGGGCTCGGCCCTGGGAACCTTCCAGTCCCAGGGCGTGGCCCAGTCGGTCTTCACGGTAAAGGCCTTCATGCCCGCTCCCGTAGCCCTGGCCATCGGCGACCTGGACGGCGACAAGAACGACGAGGTCCTGCTGCTGACCGACGATTCCGTGGCCGTCTACAGTTACCGCGAGGGCGTCTTTGCGGCCAGCGCCCGCTTCAAGCAGCCCATCGAGGGCCGGATGACCATGATCAGCGCCGGAGACGTGGACGGGGACGGCCGGGCCGAGATCGCCCTGAGCTCGGTTTACGGCGAGATAGCCCGGGCGGCTCTGTTCAAGGTCGTCGACAACCGGCTCAGGGAGGTGGCCAGCCTCAGCCGCCGTCACCTGCGCATCATCAACACGAGCAAGGGGCCGGCCCTGGTCGGCCAGGCCTCGCTCCAGGGCAACATGTTCATAGGCGACTTCATCCGTTACACCCTCTCCGGGGGCAAGCTCATCCAGGCGGGCACCATCCCGGGAGCCAGGGAGATCGAATTCCCCACCCTGGCCCTGGCCGACCTGACCGGCGACGGCTCAGATGAAAGCGTCGGCCTGACCTTTGCCGAGAAGCTGTCCGTAGTTGGGGTGGGCAACCGCCTGCTCTATCGCTCCGGGGAAAAATACGGCGGCACCAACAACCAGTTCGACCCCCGGCTCGCCGCCCTCGGCGAAGGGCCGGACGCCGCCTTCTTCGTCGTCTTCAACGCGCCGCTGGTCGTGGCCGACATCGACAAGGACGGCAAGCCAGAGGTGCTGGTCGTGCACAACGAGGACTCGGCCATGCGCATGCTGGCCAAGATGGCCTTCTACAAACAGGGCTCGGTCTTCGCCATGTCCTGGCAGGGCAGCGGCCTGGCTCCGGCCTGGCGGACGCCCCAGGTCCAGGAATACGTCTGCGGCGCCGGCGTGGCCCAGGTTGACGGGGGTCAGCTCCTGGTCATGGCCGGCACCGACCCCGAGAACCTGGGCGGCCTGGGCTTCGTCCGAAAGGTCAAGGGCTACATCTTCACCGCGGCCGTGTCCACTGACAAGCAGGGCTAGGCCCCGAGGGCGATAAACAAGGGCGCCTCCTCAAGGAGGCGCCCTTTCCTTTGCCGGGGAGGCCTCAGAGCCGGGGCAGGGGGTGCCTGGCCGCGAAGTCCAGTTCCCGCTCCGCGGCAAAGGCCAGCCTGAAGAGCGTCTCCTCTTCGAAGTGGCGGCCGATGAGCTGGAGGCCGATGGGCAGGCCCTGGCTGGACAGGCCGGCCGGCAGGGAGAGCCCGGGCAGGCCGGCCAGGTTGATGGTCAGGGTGAAGACGTCGGTCAGGTACATCTGCAGGGGATCATCCAGCTTGGAGCCCAGCTCAAAGGCCGGCGTGGGCGTGACCGGCCCGGCCAGCACGTCGCATTGCTCGAAGGCGGCCTCGAAGTCGCGGACCAGCAGGGTCCGGGCCTGGGAGGCCTTGAGGTAGTAAGCGTCGTAATATCCGGCCGAGAGGACGTAGGTGCCCAGCATGATCCGCCGGGTCACCTCCGGGCCGAAGCCGGCCGAGCGGCTCTTGAAGTAGGTGTCCCTGAGGCTGTCCTCATTGAGCCGCAGGCCGTACTTGATGCCGTCGTAGCGGGCCAGGTTGGAGGAGGCCTCGGCCGGGGCGATGATGTAGTAGGTCGCCACCCCATACTCGGTCATGGGCAGGCCGACCTCGACCAGCTCCGCGCCCAGGCCCTCCAGGAGCCCGACCGCCCCTCTGACCGCGGCCTCCACCTCGGGGTCCAGGCCCTGGGCGAAGTACTCCCGGGGCAGGCCGATCCTGAGACCCTTGATCTCCTGGCCCAGGCAGGCAATGTAGTCGGGCACGGGCCGGTCGACCGAGGTCGAGTCCAGGGGGTCGTAGCCGGCGATGAGGCCCATCAGCTCGGCCGCGTCGCGGACGCTGCGGGTCATGGGCCCGGCCTGATCCAGGGACGAGGCAAAGGCGACCAGGCCGTAGCGGCTCACCCGGCCGTAGGTCGGCTTGAGCCCGACAATGCCGCAGTGCGAGGCCGGCTGGCGGATGGAGCCGCCGGTGTCGGTGCCCAGGGCCAGGGGGGCCTGGCCGGAGGCCAGGGCGGCGGCGGAGCCGCCCGAGGAGCCGCCCGGGGTGTGGGTCAGGCGCCAGGGGTTGTGGGTCGGCTGAAAGGCCGAGTGCTCGGTCGAGGAGCCCATGGCGAACTCGTCCATGTTGGTCTTGCCCAGGATGGGCAGGCCGGCCGCCTTGATCTTGGCCACCAGGGTGGCGTCGAAGGGGGGGACGAAGTTCTCCAGGATGCGCGAGCCGCAGGTGGTTCTGAGGCCCTGGGTGATGAGGACGTCCTTGACCGCCACGGGCACGCCGGTCAGCTTCTCGGCCCGGCCGGCCCGCCGCCGCTCGTCGGCGCGCCTGGCCTGGTCGAGGGCCTCGTCCGGGCAGAGGGTCAGGAAGGCGCCTATCGTGCCCTCGACGGCCTCGATGCGCTCCAGAAACGACCTGGTGATCTCCTCGGAGGTGGCCTCGCCCCGGGCCATCATCTCGGCCAGCCGGCTGGCGGTGAGCTCGTAGAGTTCCATCAGATGACCCTCGGGACGATGATCGCCTCGCCGTCGGAGGCCGGGGCGTTGAGCAGGGCCTGGTCGCGCTCCAGCGAGGGCCTGACCTGGTCCTCCCGGAAGGCGTTGGTCCTGGCCGTGGCGTGGGTGGTCGGGGGCAGGCCCCGGGTGTCCAGCTCGGCCAGCTTGTCCATGTAGCCCAGGATGTCGTTCATCTGGGCGGCGTAGAGCTCGATCCGGTCCGGGGTCAGATCCAGGCGGGCCAGGGCGGCCACGTGTTCGACTTCCTGACGGCTGATCTTCATCGGGGTCACTCCCTGAAACACTTCCAGTAGGCCGAGTGGATCCTCTTGGTCAAGACGACGGGGAGGATGTCCTCGTGCTGGGGATCATCCCTCAGCTCCTGGTCGGCCAGGAGGCCCTGGGAGAGCTGCCGGACAATGGCCAGGACCGACTCGGCCTCGCCCTCGACGTTGTAACCGCCCTCCAGGGTCAGGACCAGGCGGCCGGGGCAGAGGTCGGCGGCCAGTTCGGCCATCAGCCGGGCCAGGGCGGCGAAGCCGGCCGGGCTGACCAGCTGGCTGCCCAGCAGGTCGCCCTGGTAGATGTCGAAGCCGGCCGAGACCAGGATGAGCTGAGGCCGGTACTCCATGGCCAGGGGCTTGAGCAGGCGAGAGTACATCTGGACGTACTCGGCGTCGCCGTAGCCCGAGGAGATGGGCGCGTTGACCGTGAAGCCCTCGCCCCGGCCGTAACCGACTTCGTCGGCCTGGCCGGTGCCCGGGTAGAAGGGGGACTGGTGGGTCGAGAAATAGAGGACCCGGTTCTCGTCTTCGAAGGAATGCTGGGTGCCGTTGCCGTGGTGGAGGTCCCAGTCGGCGATGAGGACCCGCTCCAGCCCCAGTCGGTTCAAGGCGTAACAGGCGGCCACGGCGACGTTGTTGAAGAGGCAGAAGCCCCGGCCCTGGCCGCGCTCGGCGTGGTGGCCCGGCGGCCTGACCAGGGCGAAGCCGGCCTCTATCCGGCCGCTGTGGGCCGCCTCGACAAGGGTCAGCAGCCCGCCGGCGGCCATGAGGGCCGCTTCGTAGGACCTGGGCGAGGTGTGGGTGTCGCCGTCGAGCATGTCGTGATCGCGGCCGGCCGTGGCCGCCACCCGGTCGATGTAGGCGGGGCTGTGGACCCAGGCCAGTTCCTCCCGGCTGGCCGGCCTGGGCTCGAGGGCCTCGAAGAGCCCCCCGGCCTGGCCGGCCAGGACCCGCTCGATGGCCGCCAGCCGCTCGGCCGACTCGGGATGATAGGGGCCCGGGTCGTGCTCCTGATAAATCGGGTGCTGGACAATCCCCAACCGGGGCATGACCCCTCCCAGAGGCGAAAAGACGAAGGCATTTTAGGCGGCGAAGCCCAGGATGTCAAACGACGGCTATTCGCGCCTTTTAAGGACCTCCTGGGCCGGGAACTTGCGCCCGGCTCTTGCCTCCTGGGCCCCTAACCATGTATAACAAGACATGGTTCCCAAATTGTAGCGGTCCCGGAGCGCCGGCGGCTGGAAGAACGTTGAGACGGAGAATCAGATGAGCTCGGAAGCCAACAAGAAACTGGTCTTCCTGCTGGTTGACGACCACTTCAACGTTCGCCGCATGGTCGGCAACTTCCTGCGCACCTTTGGCTACACCAAATTCCTTGGCGCCGCCGAAGGGGCCGCCGCCTGGCAGATCCTGATAAGCCGGCCGGTCGATTTCATCATCTGCGACTGGAACATGCCGACCATGAGCGGGCTGGAGCTGCTCCACAAGGTCAGGGCCGACCAGCGCTACCAGGACCTCCCTTTTCTGATGGTCACGGCCGAGGTGAGCAAGGACGTGGTCGCCCAGTCCATCGAGGAAGGCGTGGACGATTACATCGTCAAGCCCTTCCAGGGCAAGACCCTCATCGACAAGATCGAGGCCATCCTGGAGAAGAGGCGCAACCCGCCGGCCCTGGACCTGGCCCTCCGCCAGGGCGAAGATGAGCTTCGCCAGGGCCGCGTCGACCAGGCCCTGGAGAAGTTCCAGGAGGCCCTGGACCTCTCCCCCAACAGCCCCCGGGCCCATCTGGCCATAGGCGAGGCTCTGGAGGCCAAGGGCTTCGATGAGGAGGCCCTGGAGCACTACCTTTACGCGGTCAACCTGTCCCGGCACTTCGTCAGGGCCCACGATCGCCTGGCCAACCTCTACCGGCTGCGCGGGGAGGAGGACAAGGCCGCCGAGCACCTCCACCAGGCCGCCGAGGTCAGCCCCCGCAATCCCCAGCGCCAGCTTGAGATGGGCAAGGCCCTTCTCAAGCTGGGCCGGGCCGAGGAGGGGCTTCTGGCCCTGAACAGGGCCCGGGAGGAGGCGGGCAAAGACCCCGAGCTGGCCAGCCAGGTCGGCGAGGCCCTCCTTTCGGCCGGACTCAACCAGGAGGCGGCCGAGGCCTTCAGCAACGCCCTGGACCTGGATCCGAAGATGATTCACGTCTACAACCGCCTGGGCATCGCCTACCGCCGCCAGGGCAAGCACAAGGAGGCCATCAAGGAGTACCACCGGGCCCTCAAGGTCGCGCCCAAGGACGAGAACCTCCACTACAACCTGGCCGTGGCCTACGCCGACGCCGGGGAGATAGCCCAGTCGCGCCGGGCCCTGAGCCAGGCCCTCAACCTCAGGCCCGACTTCCCCGAGGCCAAGGCCCTCCTGAAGAACCTGGGTAAGGCCTCATGATCCCCCCGCCTCCTGATGCCGAGGGGAGCGACCGCCTCAGGCGCCGGCTGGAGCTCAGCCGCAACAAACTCAAGTCCGTCTTCGACTCCCTGGGCGAGGCCGTCGTCTCCCTGACCCCCGAGGGCCGGGTCGAATCGATCAACCTGAGCGCGGCCCGCCTGACCGGCCGGCACCCCCGCGACCTGGTCGGTCTCGAGGTCCGGGAGTTTTTGGAGCTGGCCCGGGTCCCGGCCGGCATGCGCCGCGCCTGCCAGGAAACCTTTCAGAGAATGCTCGAAGAAGGGCGCAACCAGAGCCAGGTCGTCGAGGCCCCGGGCCGGGCCGGCTCCTTTTTCTACGAGATCCTGGCCAGCCCGTCCCTGGGCCAAGGGGACGAGGTGTCCTTGGGCATCCTCCAGCTCAGGGACGTGACCGCCTACAAGCGCATGGAGCAGACCATCCGCGAGTACAGTCTCTCCCTGGAGGACAAGGTCGCCCAGCGCACCCGGGAGCTCAGCCTGGCCCACGAGGAGCTGAAGAAGGAGAAGGAGAGCCTGGCCCAGGCCAACGAGCGGCTTCGCCGCCTGGAGCAGCTCCGCCACGACCTGACCAACATGGTCGTCCACGACATGAAGGGCCCCCTGGCCGAGGTCATGGGCAACCTGGACCTGCTGACCTACGAGCCGCTCAGCCAGACCCAGCAGGAGTATTGCGACCTGGCCCTGATCGGCGCCGAGGACCTCTTCAGGATGATCATGAACTTGTTGGACGTCGACCGGCTCGAGGAGGGCCGCCTCCAGGTCAAGCGGGAGGAGCTGAGCTTCAGCCGCCTGGCCGGCTCGGTCAGGGACAAGTTCAAAACTCTGATAAAACTGAAGGAATTGACCGTGGAGCTGGAAGCGCCGGCCGGGGACGGCCTCACCGGCGACCCGGACCTCCTGGCCCGGGTGCTCCAGAACCTCCTGACCAACGCCCTCAACCACACCCCGGAGGGCGGCCGGATCACCATCAAGGCCGAGCCGGGCCCCGAGGGGGGGGTGGTCTTAAGCGTGGCCGACACCGGCTCGGGCATCCCCAAAGCCAGCCACGGCGTGATCTTCCAGAAGTTCGGCCAGGCCGGTCCCGGTCCCAAGACCAGCACCGGCCTGGGGCTGAGCTTCTGCAAGATGGCCGTGGAGGCCCACGGCGGCAGGATCTGGTTCGAGAGCGAGGAGGGTCAGGGGGCCAGATTCTTCTTCTGGCTGCCGGGGAAGCGAGCCGAAGGCTGAAAGAACTCCGTCGGGTCAGACCGCCGGTTCGGGGAAAATCCCCGGAGAGCCCTCCCGGCCTTCACTTCCTGAGCCGCCTCCTCCAGTCGAGGAGCAAGGCCAACCCGAGGGACAGAAGAAGGCCCACCGCCTCCAGCGAGAGCATCATCACGGCCCCGCCGTGGTGTGCCTTCATGGTCAGGCCGGTCACGTAACTCAAGACAACGCCCAGGGAGAACACCTCGAGCGAATACTGCCCCATGATTACGAGCGGCCAGGCGATCCTCCCCTCCCAGAATTTCCAGGACTTGGGCAGGAAATATACAAAAACGTACGCCAGTACCAAAAAATGAATCACGTGGAGCGGGGTGAGAAACGACGCGTTGTAGAGTTTTACGTTAACCCATCCCCAGCCCAATCCCAGGAATCTATTGAGCGGCTGGAGCAGATAGTCATGCAAGAATGCCAGAGAAATAAAAATAGTTCCGGCAAGCACGTATTTTTTCTTGAACGGAATAACGATGGCGCCGCTGTAGGTGCCGCTTCCCAGCGCCATTCCGACAAAAAACAGTATCTGCCAGGCCAGTGGCGAGAAAAAATAACCAGGAAAAGGCAGATAATCTGTTTTACCCAATAAATAAACTACTTGGACATAAAGATATATAGAAACAGAAACAGAAAAGGCCAGCGCCATGCTCCGCTGGATCAAGATAATAAACATGGGCATGAATATGAACATAATTATAAAAAGAGGAAGTATGTCGAGATAAGGAGGAAATTTTATCAGAGCCGCAGTTTCGTATAACTTTAACGCGACGCCAGAGATGTCTATCTGATATTCGGGCGTCAATTGTTTAAAAAATTGACCGTGAAAGCAATATGCATACGCAATGACGAAGGCAAGCATAAAAAGATTGAACAAGTAGAGTTGCCCGGCGCGGAAATAGGACCTGGCGAACATGGCGATGGCGCCCCGTTCCTGATATGCCTTTTGAGACATGAGTCCAAAGAAATAGCCGGAAATGAACACAAAGGCGTGGGGGGGCTGGGCGTATCCAAAGGGCCTGCTCACCGGTATGTGAAGCAGGTTCATCCCCGAAATCCACTCGCAATGGCCCAGGAGCATGCCTATCAGGGCCCAGCCCCTGAAGAAGTCGGCTCTCAGGTCTCTGCTGATATTTATTTTTCCATCGCCCATTCTGGTGCTCCGAATCCGGGGGCCATTCCCCCCCTGCCCCGAGCCCCTGGCTTTCGGTTCGGCCCGCGTTCTTTGAAACCGGAAGGAATGCCACCAGCCAAGGGCGGGCCTGGTATTGCGGACCAGTCTGCCACAAGCCTCAAACGAGTTGGAAGAAAAATGACTCCCTTCCTCCCCGGGCGGCCCTGGCGGAGGTGTTTAAACTGCGCCCGGGGCGGGATCAATCCGACGGGGTGAATTGCCTGTTGAACCGACGGTCAGCCCCGGCTGTTGGCTCCTGCCCGGCCGCGCCGGCCGTTCCCCCCCGGCCTTCTTCTAGAGCCGCTGCCTCCAGCTGAGGAGATAGGCGAACCCCATGGACAGGAGAACGCCCGCCGCCTCAAGTGACAGAAGCAGCGCGACCCCGCCGGTGGAACCTCTCATGACCAGACCGGCCAGATAGGTCAGTACAACGCCGAAGCAGAAAACCTCCAGCGGATTCTGCCCCATGAGCAGGAGAGGCCTTATCGGCCTGGACTTCCAGAGAACGAGTGACTTGGGGAGGAAATACAGAACAACATAGGCCACGATAAAGAAGCTCATCAGGTGAACCGGGGTGAGGAAGGCGCGGTTGTAAAATTCCATGGCGAACCAGTCCCAGCCCCAACCCAGGTTGTTGCGAATCGGCTGAAGGATGTGATCGTGCACAAAAAAACAGATCACCAGTATTATTCCAGGCGCCAAGTATTTCTTGGGATAGGGGATGTTGAAGCCGCCCCGGAAGCTCTTCAGGCCTATGGCCATTCCAATGAAGAACAGGAACTGATACGCCGTCGGCGAAAAGAAGTGTTGCGAAAAGGGAAGATAATCTGTTCTATTGAATAAATAAACAATTTGCGTGTATGCATACAAAGAAAAGGAAACGGCAATAGAGGCTTCCAAATTTTTTACAGAAATAATAAATAAAATAGGCGCGAACGCTAAAAGAATAATAAAGAGCGGGAGGATGTCAAAAAAATAAGGAAACCTTAAAAGAACCGCTGCTTCATAAATCTGTTGAGAGACTCCAGTGACGGCATTATTTCCCTGTGCCGGCAGGATAGTCGTGCCTTGATGGGTGGCCAAATACATTATTGCCAAAACAAGAGATAGTATAAACATATTTAACGAATAAAGCTGTCCGGCGCGGAAAAGCGATCTGGCGAAAAGGGCCGAGGCTCCTCTTTGTTCATGGGTTCTCAGGGATCGGATGCCGAAGAAATAGCCCGAAATGAAAACCAGGGCCTGGGCCCCGTCCGCGTAGCCAAAGGTCTTGCCCACCAGCGGCCAGATGAGCGTGGTTCCTGAAATCATTTCAAAATGAGCTACGATGATGGCTATCAGGACCCAACCCCTGAAGAAGTCGGCCCTCAGGTCTCTCTCGATTTTATTTTTCACGACATCCATTCCGGCACTCCGAATCCTCGGCCACGCCCCCTCAGCCGCCCCGCGGCCCCGGCTTTCGGCCAGGCCCGTGTTCCGCACAATCGGGGGGAACACCGCCAGCCAAGAGCGGGCCCGGTTTTGCGGGCCAGTCTGCCACAACGGCCTGCTGGATTGGAAGAGAAAAGCGGCTCGATGCGGGAATCGGCCGGAGCGTTCGGGTCGGACCCGGCCTGCCACACGTGGTCGTTCAGCCGGCCTTTTCTTTACGCCGCCGGCTGGTTCTGGTATTTTCGACGGGCCGGATAATCCTCGAGCCGGGTCACAAGGAGCTCCCATGCCCCAGGCAATACTATTGGGCAACGAGGCCATCGGCTTCGCCCTGGCGGCCGAGGGCCTCTCCATCATGGCCGCCTATCCGGGCACGCCGTCCTCGGAAATCCTGCCGGCCGTGGTCCGCTACAACCGCGAGCACGACCTGGGCATCTACGCCGAGTGGTCGGTCAACGAGAAGATCGCCCTGGACCAGGCCTTTGCCGGGGCCATGACCGGGCTGAGGGCCGCGGCGGCGATGAAGCAGGTCGGCCTCAACGTGGCCGCGGACTCGTTCTTCTCCATCGCCTACCTGGGCGTCAAGGGCGGCCTGATCGTCGTCTCGGCCGACGACCCCGGCCCCCACTCCTCCCAGACCGAGCAGGACTCCAGGCTGCTGGCTTACGCGGCCAAGGTCCCGGTCCTGGACCCGGCCACCCCGGCCGAGGCGATGAGGATGGTCGGCCACGGCTTCAGGCTCTCGGAGAGGTTCGGCCTGCCCGTGCTCCTGAGGCCCGGGATCAGGGTCTGCCACGCCAAGCAGTCGGTCACCCTGCCCCGGCCCAGGCGCCTTAGCCGCCGGCCGGTCTTCCAGCGCGACCCGGCCCGCTGGGCGGCCACGCCCCGTTTCCGCTACCTGCTCCACGGCCAGCTCAACCAAAAGCTGGCCCGGCTGGCCCGTCTCAACGAGCGCTCGCCCTTCAACCGGCTCTCCTTCGACCTGGCCGGCGAGTACCCCCTGGGCCTCATCGCCGCCGGGGCCCCGGCCGCGGCTCTGGCCGATCTGCTGGCCCAGGCCGGCCTGGAGAAGCGGATCCCCATCCTCCGCCTCGGGGCGCCTTACCCCTTCCCGGCCGGGCTGGTCGGCCGCTTCCTGGAGCACTGCCGCCGGGTCCTGGTCGTGGAGGAGACCGACACCTTCATCGAGCTCCTGTCCCCCGGCCGGGAGAAGCTCCTGGGCCGGCTGAGCGGCCACGTCCCGGCCGAGGGCGAGCTGGTCCCGGAGGTGATCCACCAGGTCCTGGCCCGGGCCCAGAAGACGGCCGGCCTCAAGCCCCTCAAGCCCCCGGCCGGCCGGGGCTTCGCCCGGATGATCAAGGGGCTGGACCTGCCGGTGATGAAGCCCCGGCTCTGTCCCGGCTGCGGGCACCGGCCGGCCTTCTACGCCCTGAGGCAGGCCTTTCCCAGGGCCGTCTTCCCCTCGGACATCGGCTGCTACACCCTGGGGCTCAACCTGAGGGCCGTGGACACGGTCCTGGACATGGGCTCGGGCGTGACCCTGGCCTCGGGGCTCTATCAGGCCCTCAGCCGGTCCGGGGAGGAGCCGGTCGTCCTGGCCACCATCGGCGACTCGACCTTCTACCACTCCGGGGTCGGCTCCCTGATCAACGCCGTGGCCAGCGGGGCCCGCTTCGTCCTGGTCGTCCTGGACAACGGGACCACGGCCATGACCGGGATGCAGCCCACCCCGAACCTGGGCCTCAGGGCCGACGGCTCCAGGGGCCGGCGGGTGGACCTGGAGCGCCTCATCCGCGGCTGCGGCGTGGACTACCTGGTCAGCCTGGACCCCTACGACGTCCCGGCCATGATCGAGGCGGTCAAGGCGGCCCAGGCGCACGCCGCCTCGCCCCAAGGCTCGGTGGCCGTGGTCGTCGCCAGCCACCCCTGCCGCATCGCCCAGCCCGACCAGCCCCGCTTTCGCGTCGTAGTCAACGACAACTGCGAGGGCTGCCTCATCTGCGCCACCCTCTTCGAGTGCCCGGCCCTCAGCGTGGCCCAAAAGGGGGAGAAGGCGGTCATTGACCCCAAGCTCTGCGTCGGCTGCGGCGTCTGCGTCCACGTCTGCCCCAAGGAGGCCCTGGAGGTGACCGGTGCGGCTTAATCTGGTCCTCAGCGGCCTGGGCGGCCAGGGCATCATCCTGGCCGGGCGGCTCCTCTCCTGGCTGGCCCTGGACAGGCAGTGGCCGGTCATCGGGGCCGAGACCCACGGTATGGCCCAGCGGGGCGGCTCGGTGGTGGCCCACCTGCGTTTCGGCGGCTTCGAGGGCTCGCTGGTCCCGGCCGGCCAGGCCGACGCCCTCCTGGCCTTCCGGGAGGAGGAGGCCTACCGGGTCCTCAACCTGCTCCGGCCGGGCGGCCTGGTCGTGGCCAACTCGGCCGCCTTTCCCCGGTCGGCCGCGGCCGATTACCTCCGCCGCAATAGGATAGAGGGGCTCTGCATCGACGCCGACCGCCTGGCCGTGGACCAGGGCCTGCCCCGCTCGGTCAACCTGATCCTGCTGGGCTTCGCCTGTTCTAGCGGCCGGCTGCCCTTTGACCTTAAAGAGCTCGAACGGGCCGTCAGGGCCATCACGCCGCCGCGCTTCCTCAAGGCCAACCTGAGGGCCGTCGAACTGGGGGCCCAGGGCGGCTGAGTCCGGAACTTTAGGAGGGTGAGAATGAAGATCGGTTACGTCACCAACGCCCAGGGCCTTCAGCCCGGCCGGGGGAGCCTCGTCTTCATCCACGGGGCCGGCGGCCAGGGCCGAGGCTGGCAGGGGCTGCTCTCGCCCCTGGGCCGCCGCTTCAACGCCCTGGCCCTGGACCTGCCCGGCCACGGCCAGACCCCGCCGCCGGCCAGCGACACGGTCATGGGTTACGCCACCTGGCTCAAGCAGGCCCTGGACCAGCTCCGGGCCGAGTTCGACCTGGGCCCGCTCATCCTGGGCGGCCACTCCATGGGCGGGGCCATCACCCAGACCTACGCCCTGACCTGGCCCGAGGACCTGGCCGGGATAATCCTGGTCGGGACCGGCTACCGCCTCCGGGTGGCCCCCCAGATCCTGGAGGGGGTCAGGCGCGACTTCCCGGCCGCAGCCGGGCTGATAATCGACTGGTCCTTCGCCCCGGCCGACCAGGGCCTCAAGAACCTGTCCCTCCAGATCATGCTCCAGGCCGGCTCAGAGGTGGTCCTGGGCGACTTCACCGCCTGCGACCGCTTCGACTCGGGCGAGCAGGTCGGCCGGATCGGGCTGCCCTGCCTGATCCTGACCGGCGAGGACGACCGGATGACCCCGCCCAAGTACGCCCAGGCGCTCCGGGACAAGATCGCCGGCAGCGAGCTGCACCTCATCCCCGGGGCCGGGCACATGCTCCAGGCCGAGAAGCCCGGCCGCATGGTCGAGTTCATCGAACCCTTTTCCCAGAGGATTCTGGCCGGAGCGGCCGGATGAGACCGGGCTTCCTCGCGGCCGGCGACCTCCGGCCCGGCCGGCCCGGCCTGGTCTTCCTCCACGGCGGCGGCTCGGACGCCCGCGCCTGGCGCTACTTCCTGGACCGGCTCAACGGGACCGGCAACGCCCTGAGCCTGGACCTGCCCGGCCACGGCTCTACCCCGGGCCCGGCCCTCTGCTCCCACGCCGAGCAGGCCGCCTGGCTCAAGGGCGCCCTGGCCGAGCTGGGCCTGGAGCGCTTCATCCTCATCGGCCACTCCATGGGCGGCTCGGTTGGCCTCCAGGCGGCCGTGGACTTTCCCGACTGGCCGGCCGGCCTGGTCATGGTCGCCTCCGGGCCGACCTTCGACCGGGCCAAGGAGATACTGGGGCTGTTGGAGACCCGGGGCTTCGAGGCGGCGGCCGGTTGTCTGATCGACCTGGCCCTGCCCGAGGCGGGCCAGGAGCGGCGGGACGAGGCCATCAGCTACCTGCTCTCGGTCGGCGAGGCGGCCTTCCGGGCCGACATCATCGCCGGGACCAGGCACGACCTCAGGGGCGACCTGGGCCGGGTCGAGTGCCCCGTTCTGATCGTCAGCGGCGGCCGGGACCGGATCTGCCCGCCCGGCCAGGCCGAGGAGCTGGCCCGGGGCCTGCCAGGGGCCAGGCTGGAACTGCTCCCCGAGGCGAGCCACCTGGTCCACCTGGAGGAGCCGGAGCGGCTGCTGGCCCTGATCCGGGCCTTCGCGGCCGAGGTGCTGGACTGAATGCGCGGCGGTTGGCTCTTCTTCCTGCGCTACCTGAGCCCGACCTATCTGAGGCTCTACGCCCGTCTGCTCAGGGACCGCCGGGTCGGCTGGGGGCCGAAGCTGATAGTCGCGGGCGCCCTGGCTTACCTGATCGTGCCCACCGATCTGCTGCCCGACTGGCTGGTGGGCCTGGGCTGGCTGGACGACGTGGTCCTGCTGGCCCTCTCGCTCATCAACCTGGTCCGCATGAGCCCGCCGGCCGTGGTGATCGAACACTTGCAACAGCTCGGCTCGGAAGGGAGCTGAGCCAATCACAGGAGGTCAAGATGCAGGTTCTGGAGAGGAAGACCCAGGTCTACGAGATCGTCGGCGACAACCTGGAGATGCTCAAGGTCAAGGTTGACGGCCAGCACCAGCTCTTCGCCGAGGCCGGCAAGATGGTCTACATCCGGGGCGGCGTGACCTACGAGAGCCGGATGCCGGGCAAGGAGGGCGGCGGCCTCCTGGGCAAGGTCATGGGCGCGGGCAAGCGGATGCTGGCCGGGGAATCGCTCTTCCTGACCTATTACCAGGGCCAGGGCGAGATCGGCTTCGCCGGCGACTTCCCCGGACGGATCATGCCCATCGGCCTGAGCAACTCGGCCATCCTGGCCCAGCGCGACGCCTTCATCGCCGCCCTGGGCAAGATCGACCTGTCCATCGCCCTCCAGAAGCGCCTGGGCGGGGCCCTCTTCGGCGGGGAGGGGCTCATCGTGGAGAGGCTCTCCGGCGACGGGATCGTCTTCATCCACGCCGGCGGCGACCTGATCACCTTCGACCTGGCCGCCGGGGAGACGATCAAGGTCGACACCGGCTCGGTGGTGGCCTGGCAGGACGGCGTGGACTACGACGTCCAGTTCGTCAGCGGCCTCAAGTCGGCCATCTTCGGCGGCGAGGGGCTCTTCCTGACCACCCTGACCGGCCCGGGCACGGTCATCGTCCAGACCATGACCCTGTCCAAGCTGCGCACCCAGATCGGCGTGGGCCGGGGCCGGACCGAGTCCTCGGGCAGCGGCGCGGGCAAGGCCTTAGGCTTGGGCGGCCTGGCCGCCGGGGCGGGCATCCTGGGCTCGCTCCTGGGCGGCGGCGACAAGGAGGACTGATATTAATTTGACATCAGACATAGAGTAGTGTAGGTATCTGGGCAGGGGGTGAAGCTATGCCTAGGACTGCCCGGGTTGTGGCCTGGTTGTCTGAGGTTGAGATGCTTCAGTGGCTGCGCGAAGCGCCCAGCGTTGGGGCCTATCAGAAGCGTTTAGCGGTCTGGCTGACAATGGCCGGGCCATTTTACGCCCACCAGATAGCCGAGATGCTGGGGGTGTCAAAGCAGGCGGTCTGGCTTTGGCTGGGCCAATACAACAAGTTCGGCCCCAGGGGGCTGGAGCGTAAAGGGCGAGGAGGAAGGCGTTGGGCCTTCCTGAGTTGGGAAGAAGAGGAGGAGCTGCTGAGGTCTCTGGAAAAGCGGGCGACCCTGGGCCAAGTCATTACGGTCAAGCAGCTGCTGCCCGAGATATGTAAGGAAGTGGGCAAGGAAGTATCTCTCTGGTACGTCTACAGGTTGCTCAAGAGGCACAACTGGCGCAAACTCGGTCCTCGGCCTCGACACCTCAAGGCAGATCCGACGGCCCAAGAACAGTTCAAAAAAAACTCCCGGCCATCCTTCAGGAAACCCTAGCCGCCGCCCCCGCCGGTCTGCGGCCCCGCCTTCTTTTTCAGGACGAGGGTCGCTTCGGGCGCATCAGTGACCGCAGACGTTGCTGGGCTCCCTTGCCCAGCCGACCGGTGGTGGGGCAGCAGGTGGTCCGGGAGTACGTCTATGCCATGACGGCGGTGAGCCCCCTGGACGGTCGGTTTGTTTCCTTGATTATGCCCTGGCTGGACGCTGAAGTCATGTCCATCTTCTTGGCCCACGCCGCCCAGGCTTTCCCTGATGAATATTGCCTGATGCTGCTGGACGGCGCTGGCTGGCACCGCGCCAAGGACCTGCGCCTGCCCTCCAATGTGGCCCTTATCTTCCTGCCTCCTTACAGCCCTGAACTCAACCCCGTGGAGCTCGTATGGGATTACCTTCGCGATAACGCCCTCGGCAACACCCCTTTTAAGTCCCTCGATGAACTCGTCGATGCTTTGGCCGCCGGCCTCTACCACCTCCACCAGCACCCTAACCTCGTCCACTCCATGACTTGCTTCCCTTGGATTAATACACTATCTTTGTCGTCAAACTAGTATGAGGCCTTTCCCCTAGAGGGGAGCCCGGCCGGGCTCCCCTGCCCCGGCCCGAACCGTCGCTCAACCGGCCGCGTCCAGGCCCGGCGACGCCTCCGGGATTATCCCCTTCTTGACGTAGAGGGGGCGGATGGCCGCCCTCAGCTCCGGCAGCTTCCGGGCGAAGAGCAGGGCCCCCATAAGGCAGCAGGCCCCGCCGAGCAGGACCGTGTTCGGCGCTCCCCAGTGGTCGGCCAGAATCCCGGCCAGGAGGCTGCCGAAGGGAGACGTGCCCATGAAGCACATGGCGTAAAAGCTCATCACCCGGCCGCGCTTGTCGTCGTCGACGATGGTCTGGAGCAGGGTGTTGCTGGAAGCCAGCTGGACCATCATGCCGAAGCCAACGACCAGAATCAGGGGCAGGGCCAGCCACTGCTGGGGCGACAGGGCGAAGCCGATCAGCCCCAGGCCGAACAGCCCGGCCACGCGCGGGATCAGGCCCTCCAGGCCGGCCACGGTCGGGCGCGAGGCCAGGTAAAAGGCCCCGATCAGGGCCCCGCCGCCGGTGGCGCCCATGAGAAAGCCGAGCGTGTGGGCGCCGCCGTGGAGGACGTCCTTGGCGAAGACCGGCATCAGGACCACGTAGGGCATGCCCGCGACGCTGGCCAGGACCAGCAGCCCCAGGACCGCCCTGATGGGCGCGAAGCCGAAGGAATAGCCGAACCCCTCGACCAGGCCCTGAATCATTTTCTGCCGCTTTCGCTGGGCCGCGGCCGGCTTGAGCTCCATGAGGGCCAGGGCGGCGATGACCGCCAGGTAGCTCAGGGCGTTGATCAGGAAGCAGAGCCCCTCCCCCAGGACGGCGATGAGCAGGCCGGCCAGGGACGGCCCCACCAGCCTGGCCCCGTTGAACATGGCCGAGTTCAGGGTGATGGCGTTGCCCAGGTCCTCCTTCCTCTCGATCATCTCCACGGTGAAGGCCTGCCGGACGGGCACGTCGAAGGCGTTGATAAGCCCCAGGAAAGAGGCCAGAAACATGATCTGCCCGATGGTGATGCGCCCGGTCAGGACCAGCAGGGCCAGGATCAGGGCCTGAAGCATGGCCAGAACCTGGGTGGCCATGAGGAGGCGGTGGCGGTTGAACCGGTCGGCCAGGACCCCGGCGAAGGGCGAGAGGACAAAGACCGGGAAAAGCCCCAGGAACCCGACCAGGCCGAGCAGGAACTCCGAGGAGGTCAGGCGGTAGACCAGCCAGCTCAAGGCCACGCGCTGCATCCAGGTGCCGATCAGGGAGATGCCCTGGCCGGCGAAAAAGAGCCGGTAGTTCCTGGAAGACAGGGTCCGGAAAATGAGCTTCGGACCCCTCCTTCCCCCGGCCTTGTCCCGATGGCGGCTGAACATTTAGACTCCGCTTTCTGTCGGAAGAAGAGCCCGGAGAGCCTCCGGGCGGAACGGGCGCCTCCGGGGGGCGGGCAGGTTCTTCTTGACGGTCAGAGGTTACAGAATCGGCCTCGTCTCCCCTGGCCGCGAGCCTCAACAAGTTGGGCCCAGTCTACCACCGCCGAGCCGGTCCGGCTCGTTCCCCCCGCCACCGGCGCCGCCGGAAGGTCTGTCCCTTCTCGCGTTGCCTGAGCCGGCCTTGACAGGCCCTTTTTGAGCCGTAAGCTTTCCTCAAACAGCCCGCCACCTGGAGGAAGAGGCCATGGAGAAGACACCTTGGGCCGGAGGAATCAGCCGCCGCAACTTCCTGTCCCTGTCCGCCTTGGGCCTGGCCGCGGCCGGGACGGGCTTCCTGGGACGGCCGGGACTTGCGCTCGGCGCCGCGGCCGAGGGGCCTTATCGGCTGCCGGCCCTGCCCTACCCCCAGAACGCCCTGGAGCCGCACGTCTCGGCCAAGACCGTCGGCTTCCATTACGGCCTGCACCACAACGGCTACGTCAAGAAGGCCAACCAGGCCGTGGTCGGGACCAGGTGGGCGGCCCAGTCCCTGGAGGAGGTCATCCGGGCCACGGCCGGAAAGCCCGAGCTGAGCGGCGTCTTCAACAACGCCGCCCAGGTGTTCAACCACGACTTCTACTGGCTGAGCCTAAAGCCCGGCGGCGGCGGCCGGCCCGGCGTCAACCTGGCCAAGCGGCTTGACCAGGACTTCGGGTCATTCGACAAGTTCAGGGAGGCCTTCAGCCAGGCGGCGGCCGGCCAGTTCGGGAGCGGCTGGGCCTGGCTCGTCTCCGAAGGACAGCAATTGAAAGTCGTGGCCACGTCCAACGCCGAGACGCCCATCACCCGGGGGCTCAAGCCGCTGCTGACCCTGGACGTCTGGGAGCACGCCTACTACCTGGACTATCAGAACCGGCGGGCCGACTACATCGCCGCCTGTCTGGACCATCTGCTCAACTGGGACTTCGCCGCCCGGAACCTGGCCGGGGCTTGAGCGTGCCGGAGAGAGGCCCCCGGCCCGGCGTCTGAGACCGCGATCCGTTGACTTTGGAGCGGCCCTGGTTGATAATTTTGCTCCTGGTTTTCACCGAGAGAACCTGCCTCAGCTCCGGCGCCGGCCAGCCACGGTGAGTTCTTCCCGTCGCTGAAACTGCCGGCCGGGGCGGATGGCGGGCCGTAAAATCGTCTGGCTCGGGAGCGCGCTCAGGGCGCCTTGGAGTGCGTGGATGAAAGAGAACACGGCCTCGATCAGGACCATCCAGATATTGCATTTGGTTGCGGGCAGCCAGAGGGGGCTGACCATCACCGAGATCAGCCAGGCGCTTAAGATCCCCAAGAGCACGACTTACCAGATCCTCCACACCCTGGCCGGGATTAAGGTTCTGGAGGTCAACCGGGACAAGACCTTCCGGCCGGGCATCCGCTTCTTCGAGATCGCCCTGCCCACCCTGGACCGGATGGACCTGAGGCGGGAGGGCCAGTCGATCCTGGAGTCGCTGGGGGCCAGGTCGGGCGAGACCGTGTTCATGGCCGCCCACGACGTCGGGGAGATAGTTTACCTGGACCAGGTCGAGGGGCCGTCGATGCTCCGGCTGAGCGTCAGCCGGGGCTCCAGGGGTCCGATGCACTGCACCGCCCTGGGCAAGGCCATCCTGGCCGCCCTGGCCGAGGACGAGGTCCGGCGGATCATCGGCAACGGCGAGCTGCCCGCCGAGACCGAGTTCACCATCACCGACTACGACCGGCTCACGGCCGACCTGAAGGCCGCCCGGGAGCGGGGCTTTGCCGTGGACCAGCGGGAGCTTCTGCCGGACATCTCCTGCGTGGCCGCGCCGGTCTATGACTCTTCCGGAGCCCCGGTCGCCGCGCTGAGCATTGCCAGCCACGCCTCGAAGATGACCCCGGAGAGAGTCAGCGTTCTGGGCGAGTACGTCAAGGAGGCGGCTCTGAATCTCTCTCGCCGGCTGGGTTTTCAGGGTCCCCGGCTCTTTTCTTAGCCCCTGATTTGGGAATGGCTTTTGAGCTTGACAAGGCCGAATTCTGTCGCTTAGCATGATAAACAGAGTTCGTGATATTGAACAACACCCGGTTCAAGGACGGGAGCTGAACAGTTTTAACCTCGGGACCTTTGGGCAAAACTGGAAAGGATGGTGAATTGATGGCCAGTGTCAAGATCACCTGGCTGGGGCACGCTTCGGTGAGAGCCGAGTTCAAGGATAAGACCGTTTACTTCGATCCCTGGCTGGACGACAACCCGGCCTGCGCGGTCAAGCGCAGCGACGTCAAGAAGGCCGACGTCATCTGCGCCACCCACGGCCACATTGATCACCTGGGCGACTCGATCCCGCTGGTCCGCCAGACCGGGGCGATTCTGCTCTGCTCGCCGGAGCTGGGCTTCTACGCCGACTCCAAGGGTCTCAAGGAGGGCCAGGAGGTCTACAGCCTCAACACCGGCGGCTCCTGGCAGGGCGACGGCTTCAGCATCATCATGGTCCCGGCCTCGCACACCTCGGAGATAATGGGCGAGGGCTGGATAGCCGGCGGGCCGATCCAGCCGGGCTCGGGCGCGGTGGGCTTTGTCCTGGCCATTGACGGCGGCCCGACGATCTACTTCTCGGGCGACACCGGGGTCTGCGCCGACATGACCATCATCCGGGACCTGTACCGGCCCAGCGTGGCCATCCTGACCGCGGGCGGGAAGTTCAACATGGGCTACCGGGAGGCCGCCTACGCCGCCTCGCTGCTCTGGCCTGAGTACGTCATCCCGACCCACTACGACACCTTCCCCAACCAGCGGCTGGACCTGGACAAGCTGGAGGCGGAGATGCAGGTCAGGGCCCCGGGGGTCAAGCTGGTCAGGATCAAGCCCGGCGAGAGCTTCAACTGCTGAGGCCAGGGGCCTGGCATTGACGAGGGCGCCGGAACTCTGACCGCAACCGGCCGGCGCGTGGAGGTGGACGATGATCGAGCTGCACATCTACCTGGAGCCCTTCCCGGGCAAGGAGAGCCAGCTGGAGGCGCTCTACTGGCAGGAGTACGTGCCCGGGATAACCATCCAGCCGGGCTTCAAGAGGACCACCCTGCTCAAGGGGCGCGACGCCCTGAGGGAGTACCAGATCGACATCACCTTCGAAACCGAGGAGCTCAGGCTCAAGTGGGTCGCCTCCAAGGAGCACCAGGCGGTCTGGCCCAAGACGGCCGCCCTGTGCGCCCGCATCTCCTGGAGCGGCTTCGACACCGTGGACAAACCAATCTGACCCGCAGCGGCCGAGGGCGATTCGGGAACGGGGTCGAGACAGAGGCCCTCTCCGTGGGCGCGACCATCAACCGCGGCGGGAGGCCGGAGAGCAGTGCTCCAGAGAGGGCGCTGGCGAGCACGGTCCAACCCGGGGGGCGCAGTGAAGACGCTTCGCCCGGACATAGATCCATTCCAGGGCAACTTGACGGTTGCCGAAAGGGGGACAATCATGCGCCGGTTTGGAGTGTTTTGTGTCATTGTCTGCCTGGCCATCACAGCCTTTTCACTGTCCGCCGCAGCGGCGGAGAAACCCATCGTCGTCGGCTTCCCGATGTGGCTCTCGGGCGGCGGCGGCCTCTTCGGGCAGCCCTCGGCCAAGGGCGCCGAGATGCTGGTCAAGGAGGTCAATGACGCCGGCGGCCTGCTGGGCCGGAAGATCGAGCTTCTGGTCCGCGACTGCAAGGGAACTCCGGAGGAGGCGACCCGCGTCTCCAAGGAGCTGATCCTCAAGGACAAGGTCGACTTCCTGGTCGGCGGCCTCTCCGCCTCCCAGGGACTGGCCATCTCCGAGGTGGCCAAGACCGAGAAAACCCTCTACATCGCCCCCATCTCCAAGAGCACGGCCATGTGCGAGCCGCCCAAGCTCCACCCCTACGTCTTCCGGGCCGCGGCCAACACCAACACCGAGGGCCGGAGCGCGGCCGTGTTCATGGCCAAGCATCCCTGGAAGCGGGTCTACACCATCGGCCCGGACTACGAGTACGGCCAGATGGTCACCAAGGCCTTCGTGGACTGGATCAAGAAGATCAAACCCGATGTCGAAATCGTCGGGCAGGGCTGGCCCAAGCTGGGCGAGACCGACTACACCCCCTTCATCAACCCGGCCCTGGCGGCCAAGCCCGACGCCTGCTTCATGTCCCTCTGGGGCGGCCACTTCGTCACCTTTGCCAAGCAGGCCGTGCCCTTCGGCTTCTTTGAGAAGGTCAAGGTCGTCGCCGCCGGCGAGGGCGGCTCGCCCGAGACGGCCATGGCCCTCAAGGACGACCTGCCCCTGGGCGTCACCACCAACGCCTACGATGTCTTCTATTATCCCGACACGCCCGCGCATAATGATTACTGCGCGCGCCTCAAGGCCTTCACCGGGCAGGAGTATCCGCCCAGCTGGGCCATCACCGGCTACATGGCCATGCAGTGGCTGGTGGAGGGGATCAAGAAGGCCGGCAGCACGGACACGGACAAGGTCATCAAGGCCCTGGAGGGCCTGGTCATCGACACCCCCATCGGCAAGCAGACCATGCGGGCCAAGGACCACCAGGCCACACGCGGCCAGGTCTGGGGGACCACGGCCAAGGTGGCGGAGTACCCCTTCCCCATCCTGCGGCCGGTGGAGTACATCCCGGCGGAAGACCTGATGGATTGATCGGGGAAAGCGATAATGGGCCGGCCCGCCCGCCCCGGAGGGCGGGCGGGCCTCCCGGCCGGAGGCGGCCCCTATCCAGGACCAGGGCCGGCCTGATATAATCGCTGAGGTCTGGCCGCCATGAATCTGCCCGATCCTTCATTTCTGATCATCCAGTCCCTGAACGGCCTGACCTATGCCATGTTCCTCTTCCTCATCGCCTCGGGCCTGTCCCTCATCTTCGGGGTGATGGGCGTTCTCAATTTCGCCCACGGCTCCCTGTACATGCTCGGCGCCTACCTGACCCATCAGTTCGTCTCCTGGTTCATCGACGCGCCAGGCTACTTCTGGTGGGCCGTGCTCCTGGCCTCCCTGGGCGTGGCTGCCCTGGGGGCGTTCATCGAGCGGTTCTTTCTCCGCCACCTCTACATCAGGGAAGAGCTGAACCAGCTCCTCTTCACCTACGCCCTGGTCCTGATCCTGAGCGACGTGGCCAAGCTCATCTGGGGGACCGACCAGTTTTCCGTGTCCCGGCCGGCCATTCTCAAGGGGGCGGTGGAGATCCTGGGGCAGTACTTCCCCAAGTACAACATCGTCATCATCTTCTTAGGCCCCCTGGTGGCCCTGCTCTTCTGGTTCATCCTCCTGCGCACCCGCTGGGGCCGGACTATAAGGGCGGCGGCCCTGGACCGGGAGACCCTGGGCGCCCTGGGCGTCAACGTCAACCGGCTGTTCACGGTCGTCTTCTTCATCGGCGCCTGGCTGGCCGGCCTGGGCGGCGCCCTGGTCTCGCCCATCTCGGCCATCGTCCCGGGCATGGACGTGGAAGTCATCATCAACGCCTTCATCGTCGTGGTCATCGGCGGCATGGGCAGCTTCTGGGGCACCTTCCTGGGCGCCCTTATCCTGGGCCAGGTCTATTCCCTGGGCATCCTGATCCTGCCCAGGCTGTCCATGGTCTTCATTTACATTTTAATGGTCCTGGTCCTGATCATCCGGCCCTGGGGACTCCTGGGCAGGCCGCTGCAGCGATAGAGAGATGTCCAGGCAAGACTGGCTCTGGCTCCCGGTTCTGTTCCTGGTTCTGCTCCTGGTCGCCCTGGTGCCGCTGACCGAGTCCCGCTACGCCGTCTTCCTGGGCACCGACATCCTCATCCACGGCCTCTTCGCCGTCAGCCTCAACCTACTCCTGGGCTACACCGGCCTGGTCTCCTTCGGGCAGGCGGCCTACTTCGGCATCGGGGCCTACACCTGCGCCCTGCTGATGAAGAAGGCCGCCCTGAACTTTGCCCTGGCCTTTGTCGCCGCCGGCGCGTTCGGGGCCCTCTCGGCCCTGGTCTTCGGCTTCTTCTGCGTCCGCCTGACCAAGATTTACTTCGCCATGCTCACCCTGGCCTTCTCCCAGATCGTCTGGGTCATCGCCTTCAAGTGGAACTCCCTGACCGGGGGCGACAACGGCTTCGTGGGCGTCCCCTTCCCCCAGAACCTGGATTCGGCGGTCAGGTTCTACTACTTCACCCTGGCCGTGGTCGTGGTTTCCCTGGTCCTCATCCGCCAGGCGCTCAACTCGCCCTTCGGCCGCATCCTGACCACCATCAGGGAGAACCCGGAGCGGACCGAGTTCATCGGGATCAACGTCAAGCTCTTCCAGCTCATCGCCTTCATGATCTCCGGGTTCTTCTCGGCCCTGGCCGGGGCGCTCTTCGGCATCTTCAACCACAGCGTCTTTCCTGATATTCTCTTCTGGCCGGCCTCGGCCGAAGTGCTCATCATGACCATCCTGGGGGGCATGTACAGCTTTCTCGGTCCGGTGGTCGGCGCGGGCGTTCTGCTCTATCTGAGGATGGAGGTCGCCTCCTACACCGAGTACTGGCCCCTGATCCTGGGCCTGATCCTGGCCTCGCTCCTCTTCTTCTTCCCCGGCGGGATCGTCGGCTTCTTCCAGGACCGGGTCAGCCGGCTGAGGCGAAAGCCATGATCCTGGACGTCACGGGCGTGACCAAGGCCTTTGACGGCTTCGTGGCCGTCCGGGAGGTCAGCTTCTCCGTCGAGAAGGGCGAGCTCTGCGCCATCATCGGCCCCAACGGCGCCGGCAAGACGACCCTCTTCAACCTGATCACCGGCCACCTCCCCCTGGACCGGGGCCGGGTGGTCTTCAAGGGGGTGGACATCACCCGCCTCAGGCCCCACCGGATCTGCCGGCTGGGCCTGGGCCGCTCCTTCCAGCGGACCAACATCTTTCCCCGGCTGACCGTCTTCGAGAACATCCAGGCCGCGGTGCTGGTCCACCGGGGCCGGAGCCTGGATTTCTTCACCCCGGTGGCGTCCCTCTTCAGGGAGGAGAGCGAGGCCATTCTGGAGAGCGTCGGCCTCCAGGACCAGGGCCGGACCATGAGCGGCTCCCTGGCCTACGGCTTCCAGAAGCAGCTCGAACTGGGCATCGCCCTGGCCAGCCAGCCGGAACTGCTCCTCCTGGACGAGCCCACGGCCGGGATGTCGGCCAAGGAAACCAGCGCCACCATCGAGCTGGTCGGCCGGATCGCCCGGGAAAAGGGGCTGACCCTCCTCTTCACCGAGCACGACATGGCCGTGGTCTTCTCCGTCTCGGAAAGGATCCTGGTCCTGCACCAGGGCCGGGTCATCACCACGGGCTCGCCCGAGGAGGTCCGGGCCAATCCCGAGGTCCAGAAGGTCTACCTCGGAGAGACGCGATGCTCCTAGAGGTCAAGGACATCCACACCGCCTACGGCCTGAGCCGGATCCTGTTCGGAGTCTCCCTGGAGGTGGACCGGGGCGAGGTGGTCAGCCTTCTGGGCCGGAACGGAGTCGGCAAGACCACGACCATGAGGTCGATCATGGGCCTGACCCCGCCCCAGTCGGGCTCGATCAGGTTCAGAAACCAGGAGATCGCCGGCTGGCCGTCCCACCAGATTGCCAGGCTGGGGATCGGCTTCGTCCCGGAGGACCGCCGGATTTTCTCGGACCTGACCGTCTGGGAGAACCTGGACGTGGCCATCAAGCCCTCGGCCGGGACCGGGCCGGCCTGGACCCTGGAGAGGGTCTTCGAGCTCTTCCCGGCCCTGGAGAAGCTGCACCACCGCCGGGGCGGCTACCTCAGCGGCGGGGAGCAGCAGATGCTGACCATCGCCCGGGCCCTGATGGGCAGCCCCCAGCTCCTCCTCCTCGACGAGCCCTCTGAGGGCCTGGCCCCGGTGGTCGTCCAGCACCTGGGCCAGCAGATCTCCAAGCTCAAGGAGGAGGGGATGACCATTCTCCTCTCCGAGCAGAGCACCCAGTTCTGCCTGGATCTGAGCGACCGCCTCTACATCCTGGAGAAGGGGGAGGTGCGCTACCGGGGCAGCCTGGCCGAGTTCCTCAAGGACGAGGAGACCTGCCGGGCCTACCTGACCCTCTGATCTCTTCATCCCGGCCGGAGACCGGGCCGGCCAGCTTTTCTCCCCCGACAAGACAAGACCCACCTCCGGTGGTAAGATTCCAACCCAGGGTTCCGGGGCCTAGAGGGCCGGCCAGTCAGGCCGCCAGGGCGATCGGCCGGCTCGGACCGGCTGACCCGGACCGGGAGACGGGGACGGATCCGGGCCTGGGTCTCGGGGGTCTGATCGGCCGGGCCAGGTAAGCAGGCGCCCGCCAGCACCCCGGGTCGATAATCCGGACAGGCTGTCCATCCGACCGTAAGGAGGCGAGAATTGGGTCGATTGCCCTTTCCGGCGGCCGCTATCAGCCCGGAGAAAGCCCCGGCGGCCGGGAACGGCTCGCGTCGAGCGGCGGAAATATTCGGCGGCGCCGTCCTCTTCCTGGGGCTCTATCTGGCCACCCGGCACAACTACCTGCTCTTTCACTCCCTAGCCGAAGGCTTCAGCATCGTCGTCTGCGGCGGCATCTTCATGGTCGCCTGGAACTCCCGCCGCTTCGTGGAGAACAGCTACCTGCTCTTCCTGGGCGTGGCCTATCTCTTCGTGGCCGGCCTGGACGCCCTCCACACCCTGGCCTACCACGGCATGGGCGTCTTTCCGGACTTCGGCGCCAACCTGGCGACCCAGCTCTGGATTTCCGCCCGCTACATCGAGAGCCTCTCCTTTCTCCTGGCCCCTCTCTTCCTCAATCGAGGCCTGAGAATCAACCTCGTCCTCGGCACATTCGCGGCGGTCACCGCCTTGCTCCTGCTCTCGATCTTCTACTGGCGCGTCTTTCCGGATTGCTTCATCGAAGGGCTGGGCCTGACGCCCTTCAAGAAGGTCAGCGAGTACCTCATCTCCCTGGTCCTGCTGGCCTCGCTCATCTTCCTCTACCGACGCCGCCAGGACCTGGAAAGAGAAATCTACCTCCTCCTGAGTTGGTCGATCACCGTGACCATCGCCTCTGAACTGACCTTCACCCTTTACGCCGATCCCTACGGCCTGGCCAACCTGACCGGTCATTTCCTGAAGATCATCTCTTTCTACCTGATCTACCGGGCCCTCATCGTCACCGGGCTGATGAAGCCCTACAACCTTCTCTTCAGGAGATTGAAGCTGGACCAGGAAGTCCTCCAGCGCGAGCGCAACTTCGTCTCGGCCGTGCTGAACACGGCCGGCGCCCTGGTCATCGTCCTGGATTCCGAGGGCCGTGTCGTCCGTTTCAACCGGGCCTGCGAAAAGACGACCGGCTACTCCTTCGCCGAGGTCAAGGGCCGCAAGTTCTGGGACGTGGTCCTGATCCCTGAGGAGAAGGAGGGGGTCAGAGCCGTTTTCAATTCATTGATATCAGGGCAATTTCCTAACACCTATGAGAATTTCTGGCGAGCCAAGGACGGGACTCTCCGGCTCATCGCCTGGTCAAACACCTGCCTGGTCTCCGAGGACGACTCGGTCGAGCACATCATCGGCGCGGGCATCGACGTGACCGAGCAGAGGCAGGCCGAGGACGCGCTTCAGGACGCGTTGGAGGTCAACGCGGCCCTGGCCGAGCTGTCCGAGATCCTTCACGCGCCCGAGACCGGGATCGAAGAGATGGCCGCCGCGGTCCTGGACCAGGCCAGGGGCCTGACCGGCAGCCGGCACGGCTACGTCGCTGAGATCGATCCCGTGAACGGGGATGTCGTCAGCCACACCCTGACCCAGATGATGGGCCGGGAGTGCGCGATCCAGCCCGGCCAGCGACGGATTTCTTTCCCCAAGGAACCCGAGGGCTACGGCGGCTTGTGGGGCCACGCCTTGAACACCGGCCAGGGCTTCTTCGACAACTCGCCCGGCCAGCACGAGGCTTCCAGGGGCCTGCCTCAGGGCCACGTTCCCCTGGAGCGCTTTCTCTCAGTGCCGGCCAGCAGCGGAGGGCACCTCTATGGCCAGATCGCTCTGGCCAATCCCGGCCGGGACTACACCCAGCGGGACCTGGAGGTGGTTAAGCGTCTGGCCGAGCTCTATGCCGTGGCCCTCGAGCGCCGGCGGGCCGCGGACAAGCTGGCCGAGCAATACCACTTCCTCCAGACCCTGATCGACGACATCCCCAACCCGATCTTTTACAAGGACACGGCCGGCCGGTACCTGGGCTGCAACCAAGCCTTCGCCGAGCATCTCAATCTGCCCAAGGAGGAAGTGATCGGCAAAACCACCTTTGACGTCTCCCCCAAGCACCTGGCTCAGGAATACTGGGACAGGGACCTGGTCCTTTTCCGCAACCTGGCTCCCCAGATTTACGAGTCGATGCGCCAGTACCCGGACGGCAGCCTGAGGGCGGCCATCTTCCAGAAAGCGCCCCTCTTCAACCGGCAGGGTCAGTTGATCGGTCTGGTCGGGGCCATCACCGACATCACCGACCGCAAGCGGACTGAGGAGAGGCTTAAACTGGCCCTGGAAGAACTGGAGGCCCAGGCGGCCCATTTGGCCGAGGCCAACGAAGAGCTCTCCCAGTTCGCCAACGTCGTCTCCCACGACCTGAAGGCCCCTCTGCGGGCCATCCGAAACTACGCCGACTTTCTGCGCGAAGACCTGGCGGAAAGCCTTGACGGTGAGCAGAAGATGTACCTGGACGGCCTCTGTAGCGCTGTCGGCCAGGGCGAGGAGCTGGTCACCGACCTGCTGGTCTTTGCCCAGGTCGGCCGGCCGGCGGAGTTGGCCGAGGCGCTGGACCTGGAGGAGCTGTTGCAGGAAGTGTTGACCTCGCCGGACCTCAAGCACGAGGTGGAGATCGTCAAGCCCAAGGAATGGCCGGTCATCGAGGTCGAGCGAGCCCTAGTCTACCAGATATTACAAAACCTGGTGGACAACGCGGTCAAGTTCACCCCTGAGAGAGGCGCGGTGAGGCTGAGCGTGTGGCGAGAAGGTCGGCGTGCTGTGCTTGTGGTAGAGGACACGGGGATTGGCATACCTGAAGACGACCTTCCACGGCTGTTCGCCCGGTTCCATCGCGGGGGCAACGCATCGTCCTATCCTGGCAGCGGCTTGGGTTTGGCCATTGTCAAGACCATCGTCGAGGGGCACGGGGGCCGCATCGTAGCGGAGCCTCGGGTCGAGGGCGCTCGCTTCGTCGTCTGGCTGCCGACAGCTGATGGCTGATGATGATGCAGTGGATCAACAGCACAAGGCAAGAGTATTTGCATTCTGATGGGAAGTATGGTAGAATCGGCGGGTTGAGTTGAAGTAGCAGTGGAAAGGAGGTATGGCATGGCCGAATTTTTGTTTGTATTGGGTCGGGACGACAATGAAAAGGCGACCCGGTGCTTCCAGTTCGCCAAGATTGCCCATTCAAAGGGCCACGGTGTCAGTTTTTAGGTGCGTACCATTGTGATACGGTGAATACATTGAACTCATCGCTGCTGATTGCAGCAGGAGGATAACCATGGGAATTCTCAAAGAATTCAAAGAATTTGCAATGCGCGGAAATGTGCTCGACATGGCCATCGGGATCATCATCGGTGCAGCTTTCGGCAAGATCGTCAATTCTCTGGTGAAAGATGTCATCATGCCGCCGATCGGCTTGCTTCTGGGCAGGGTGGATTTTTCTGAACTGGCGATCACCCTCAAGGCAAAGACCGCGGGGGCGGAGGCCGTTTCCATCAACTACGGGGTGTTCATCAACACGGTCCTGGATTTCGTCATCGTCGCGTTTGCGATATTCATGCTCATCAAACAGGTGAACCGTTTCAAGCGGAAAGAGGAAAAACCCGCGGCCGCACCGACAACCAAAGACTGCCCCAAATGCTTTACCCCCATTCCGATCCAGGCGACCCGATGCCCGAACTGCACCTCGGAGATTTAACCCGTCAAGCCATGAAAACCCCTCTTCAAACCGGAGATGAACGATGCGGCCGTTGATCGGTATCACGTGCTCGAGAGTTGTCGGCGGCGCCTGGGGGATCTATTCACCGGGCCATTTCATGGACTACCTCTATGCGGAATACAGCCGGGCGGTGCTGGACGCCGGGGGGGCGCCGATCATCCTTCCGGTCGCCCAGAACGGAGCGTCGCTGGGCGCCATTTTGGATCGGATCCACGGGGTGATCTTGACCGGCGGGCCGGACATCAACCCGCTGGAATACGCGGAAGAGCCGATTCAGGGCCTGGGTGAAATCGATCCGGAGCTGGATTTGCTGGAGCTTTCCACCGCCCGGATGGCTTTCACGCGGGATCTTCCCATCTTTGCCATCTGCCGCGGCATCCAGGTGCTAAACGTCTGCCGGGGCGGGACCCTGTATCAGGATATCCCCCGGCAGGTTCAGGACAGCATCCTTCATTCCCAAAAAGCGCCCAAATCGACCCTCACCCACACGGTCGCCATCGAGAGCGGAAGCCTTCTTTACTCCCTGCTCAAGAAGAAAACGATACAGGTCAACAGCAAACACCATCAGGCGGTGAAGGATGTGGCCCCCGGGTTTCGGATCAGCGCCCGGGCGTCCGACGGGGTGGTCGAGGCGATGGAATACCCGGAAAAACCCTTTGCCCTGGGGGTCCAGTGGCATCCGGAGGGAACATACGATGCGGATCCATACGCCAAGAAACTCTTTCGCGGGTTTGTAAAAGCCGCATCCCGTCGCTGACCCGTGTTTCGCCGAGGGGCGGTAAAAAAACCCGGTCCTCAGATTGTTCGTTTTGGGTTTCCCCGCATTTGGCGCGATCTTCGAAAAGGGTCGAGAGGGGAAAGAGAATTCGCTGAAACCCGAAACCCGTTTTTTGTCAAACTTTTTCAACGCCCCCGAAATCCGAAAGCACGGTGTAGAGCGCCGGTACGATCAACAGCACGAGAAGGGTGGAGGCCATGATGCCGAAAACGATGCTGGTGGCCAGCGGGATCAGAATCTGTGCCTGCATGCTCCGCTCGGCCAGCAGCGGGAGCAGCCCGGCGATGGTGGTCAGCGAGGTGAGGGTGACCGCGCGAAACCGCATCCGGCTCGCTTCCTGGGACGCCTCGGATACCGCCCTTCCGGTTGTGCGTTTGTCCTTGATGAACCCCACCAGCAGGATGGCATCGTTGACGACAACCCCGGCAAGGGATGCGAACCCGACAAGGCTCGGCATGCTCAGGGGGATCCCCATGAGCAGATGACCCCAGACCACCCCGATGGCCGCCAAAGGGATGGTGACCATCACCACCAGCGGTTCGAGATAGCTGCGGAACTGAAAGCTCAGAAGGATGAATATACCGATGACCCCGATCAGAAACCCCCTTCTCAACGATGCCGCAGTGTTTCCCGCCTCCCTGGATTGTCCTTCGATGGAAAGCTCCACGGACGGGAACCGGCGGTAGAAATCCGGAAGGAAGGTCTTTTTGAGTCTGCCGATGATCTCCGCGGCATTGGTCATACGGGTGTCGATGTCCCCCTGCACGGTTACCGCCCGCCGGCCGTCCACCCGGGCGATCCGGGCATAGCCTTCGCCGGGTGTCAGGACCGCGACCGAACCCAGGGGGGTACGGGTGCCGTCGGCCAGGGTCAGGCGAAAATTTTCAAGATCCCACAGGCTGTTCCGATCGGATGCCGAAAGTGCGACGTTGATTTCATAGGATTCCACCCCGACCTGAATCTCGTAGGCATCGATCCCGTGAAAGGCCGCGCGCAATTGATCCGCGATGGTCCGCGCGCTCAACCCGATCGCTGCGGCCCCTTGCTTCAGATGGATGCGAATCTCGGGCTTTCCGGGGCGAAGATCGTCCGAGAGATCCAATACCCCCTTGAACCGGCCCAGCCACGCCTGCAGGGCCAGCGCTCCGGCTTTGAGCGTTGCCAGGTCCTCCCCCTTGAGGCGGATTTCAAGCGGAAGCCCCCCCGGCGTGATGGACGGCTCGGCAAATTTCAATGCGATGATGTCCGGAACCGATTCCAGTTTTTTCCGCCACAGGGTGAAGATATCATCGACCCGTGTCTTCCGGTTCTCGGCCTTCAGCAGGTCGACCGATACCGTGGCCACGTGGGGGCCGGTTTCATAGGCGTCCACATTCCTGTTGAACTGCACCATGACGTTTTTGATCAAGCGCTGGTTGCCGGGTTGAAAAGGGGACAGTTCCTGGTTCACCTCATCCAGAGCGCCGGTGATCTTTTCAACGAGGGCTTCGGTTTTTTTGAGCGGGGTGCCCTGGGGCAGCAGAATCCGGGCTTCGACGACGTCTCCGTCGATTTCCGGAAAGGCCTGAAATTTCAAAACGCCCCCGGCGATCATTCCCACAGAGACCAGGAAAAAGCCGGCCGTGGCGCTCAGCAGAATGTATCTTGAGGATACGGCGATCGATACCGTACGACCGAGAACCGTGTCGCGCACCCAACCGAAGGCATGGTCGAACCACTTTCGGAAACGGCCTTCGGACCGTGGGGCGGGGTGCCGAAGGGCATGGGCCAAATGGTGCGGCAAAATCCAGAAGGCTTCGATAAGGCTTACGCTCAGAACCAGTATCAGCATCACCGGCATGACCCGCATGACCTTGCCGATTTCGCCGGTCAAAAAGGAGATCGGGCCGAAAATCAACAGGGTGGTTGCAAAGGAGGACAGGACCCCGCCTTTGACCTCTGCGGTTCCATCTATGGCCGCCTGTAGCGCGGGCTTGCCGCTCTGGAGGTGAACGGCGATGTTTTCAGAAATGACGATCGCATCGTCCATCAACAGCCCCAGGGCCAGAAGCAGGCCGACCATGGTGAACATGTTGATGGAAAAACCGATGATGGGCAAAAAGAAAAAGGCGCCCAAAAAGGCGACCGGAAGGCCCATGGCCACCCAGAACGAAAACCGCAGCCCGAAAAAAAGCCCCAGGGTCAGAAACACCAGCAAAAGCCCTTGCCATCCGTTTTGGACCAGCATCACCAGACGGTCCCGGACGATGGAGGAGGTGTCCTGGGTGACGACGAACCGGACGGAAGCCGGTTTTGCCGATTCTTCCGTCTTTAAAAACCCCTTTACCGCATCCAGAACCCGAAGCGCGTCCTGGCTCTTGGTTTTCAGGACCTTGAGCAGCCCGGCGCGCTGACCGTTCATGAGGATCTTTTCTTCTTCACGCTCGAAGGTGTCGGAAATCGTGGCGATGTCCCCCAGCCGGATTTCGGCCCCGCTGCCGCTGCCGATGACGACAAGGTCGGCCAGCGCCTCGACGGTTCGGCGCTCGTCGGTAAACCGGATCAGAACATCCTGCTCGGCGGTTTCGATGGTGCCCAGGGGCAGATCCACACTTTGACGCCGGATGGATTCGGCAATGTCCCGGAGGCTGATGCCGTAGCGCAAAACGCTTTGCACGGGAATGCGAACCTGAAGCTGGTGGTCGGAAAAACCGTGGACTTCAACCAGCGAAATCTGCTCAAGCCGCTGCAACCGTTCCTTTAATTCTTCGCAGTAGGCTTTCAAGTGGACCGGGGACATGGGACCGGTGACCGCGATGGAGACCACATGCTCGGTAAGCCCCAATTCCTTTACGATCGCATCTTCGGCCGCTTCCGGAAAGGTGTCGATGGCCTCCACCTCTGTCTTGATATCCCCGATAAAGGCCTGAAAATCTTTCCCCTCCTGCATCTTGACAATGACTCTGCCGATCCCTTCCTGGGCCTCGGAGCGGATTTCCTCCACGTCGTTGACCCCGTCCAAAGCCTCTTCGATGCGCCGGCAAACCGCGTCTTCGATATCGGCTGCGGAAGCCCCCGGATAGGAAACGGTGATTTCCACTTCATCGGCTTTGTAATCGGGAAAGGTCTCCCGGCGGAGAGACGACACGCTGAAAATACCGGCTGCAAAAAAGACGATCATCAGAAGGTTGCCCGCGGTCGGGTGCGCTGCAAAAAATCGAATCATCGCATCTCCGGAGGAACCGACCGGCCATCGGTCTTACCCGAAGCGTCCGTATACAGCCTTTGGGCAAGGGCGGTATCCTCGTGGGGGTCCATTTTCATGCCGTCAATGGCGGGGATTACATCCGAAACGATGAGCCGGTCCCCCGGGGCCAACCCGTCTTTGAGGACGACCCAATCCGCCTGGGTAAAATCAGGAGCGACTTTTTTTCGAACCAGACGATCCTCGGGGTCCAGGGTGTATGCATACCCGTCGTGCAGGGCGGATCGCGGGATGACGAGTCTTGCGGGAATCGGCCGGCCGATCAGTTCGACCTCCCCGTACATGTTGCGGACCAGCGGCGGGTGCGACCCGATCCTAACCTTTTCATACGGACGGTCCACCGCGACGATCACCCCCACGGTTCCGGTCTTGGGATCCAGGGAGGCGGCGGCTCTCACAAAACGGGCATCCCAGGATGCTGAAACATCACCGATTTTCAGCCTTACCACCGCCGACAATTGAAACAAATCTCCGAGAGCCGAAAAATCAAGGCTCGCAATGGATACCGGACGGCCGACGGACCTGAGCAGGGTGAGCATTTTGTCGATGGACAGGTGTGCTTCGATTTCGGCGGTACCGGTGCCGTCCGCGGTGGAAAGCACCTGCCCCTTTTGGACGAACTGGCTCCGCTCGATGTGAACATCGACGATCCGGCAGTCAAACGGCGCCGTGAGGACCGTGTTGTCGAGGTCCAGCCGGGCTTCCTGCAGCCGGGCCTGGTTGAGTGAAAGGGACGCAGCCAGCGCTTTTCTTTTTGCAGGGATCACGTTCAGGCTGTTTTTCAGGTTCCGGACCTTTGCCAGTTGCGCATGGTAGGCAGCCTGCTGATGGTCATAATCCGAATCCGACAGGATCTTTTTTTGCAAAAGCTGCCTTTGCCGTTCGAGTTCCTTTGTGCTGAGCGCGAGGTTTCTTTCCTCGATTTCCACCAAAACCGTTTGATTCTTTTCGGTGACATCCAGCTCCGCGATCTGCGCCTTGATATTTTCCATCTCGGCTTCGATCCGGGCCGCGGCCAGTTCATAGGGTGCGGGATCGATGCGGATCAGCTCAGCGCCCTGTTTGACGATCTCGCCCCGTTCCAGCAGGGGACTCTTGAATACGATTTTTCCGCTCACCTCGGCCACCGCCTGCCAGAAGCGGGCCGGCCGGACATACCCGTAGCCGACGGCACGGGGGACGACCTCGATGGGCCGGACATTGATCATCCGAACCGATCGGATCGTCTCGGCTGCCGGGATCTGCTCGGGTCCTGTGCGATTGCGCACCAGCGCACCGGCAATGACCATCGCAACCAGGATCGGCAGCGCCGCGGCCAAGGGTTTTGCGTATTTCTTTGTACTCATTTTTCCTGGACCAGTTTCCTCAAGCAGGACGGCGGTTAATTTTGAAATTTCAAATTAAACCATCTTTTACCCATTTTCATTGACTTGAGTCAAAACAAATCCCGAATTTTACGGCGGGTCGATATTGAAAAAAACTTTCCATCGTCGGACGCCCTGAAACACTATAACCAGGAGATACTATTCTCTTATCACAGGTTGAACCGGATTTGTGATCTATTGTGAATATGTCAGGTCTCTGAAACCAACATCATTCTACTCAACCACAGCAGTCTTAGTGCTTCCACCATGCTGGGTAATGCGAGGACGGCATTTGATCTTTACTGCGCCACGCGTGAAGGAATCATCCAATGCCTTGCTCGACCAAACGTAGGCTTCGCCAGTACCAAGGTGGCTCATTTTGTTGGAAGTCAGCTCTC